>Ga0315336_1000710_pt1 | contig 81680 bp, 69 predicted proteins | sample ASW5metaG_FD_204512 | JGI IMG/M metagenome (GOLD analysis project Ga0315336, IMG submission 204512) | Ammonia-oxidizing marine archaeal communities from Monterey Bay, California, United States - ASW #5 | ecosystem: Environmental > Aquatic > Marine > Intertidal zone | place: USA: California... | reverse complement strand
CCAGATGCGTGGATCGAAGGAAACCTCCGATGGACGTTGTGCGCGGATCATTGTGGCCCGCCCACACGGCGCCGGAGTCTTCAGCATCCACCCGCATGGTGCGAAACTTGGCCACGTTGATGATTTCGCCGTCCAGCCCAATGCGTTGCTGACGGTAGAGTATCGGCCCCTTGAACCGGTCGGCCCCAGCGACTATTAGACTGGTGAGCAGCATGAGCGGAAGCGTAAACACGATGAGGACAAGTGCTGCGATGACATCAAATAAGCGTTTCGTAAAGGCGCGATACCCGCTGGTAATAAACCCGTCGGAATAGACCAGCCACGCTCTCTGCAGCAGGTCGACATCGATCTTGCAGCCTTCGCGCTCGATGAAGTTCTGCACTTCGCAAACCTCGATGCCCGACAATCTACAATTCATGAGCTCATCGAACGGTACCGGCGTATTGGACGAATCAGCCCGCCGATCGTCCGACGCCACCACGATTTCGTCAATGTGATGCTCGCGACAAAAACTCAAAAGACCCTGTTCTGGATAGCCCATAACTTTGACGCCGAGGTCAGAGACCACATCATCAGTTCCAGGCTGGCTCATATATCCCGCCAGCACGAACGCGCGTTGATCAGAACGGCGGCGCATGCGGTTGGCGATCTTCAAGGCGCGCATGCCAGTGCCGAGGACCACGACACGTCGTTTCATAAAGTCGTCGTCGACAATGCTCGAGGTGATTAATCGCAGGGCCATCACGATCACAAACGCTTCGAGCAGCGAAAACAGAAGAACGCCACGCCCTTCAGAAAGCCCGGTTGCGAGGTACATGAGAATCGACATGCCTAAGGTGCCAAGCAAAAACATAGCCACGGCTGTACGCAACGCAACGCCCAGAATGCCTTCCCGTAATCGAGCTTCGTAGACACCCATAGTCATCATGAAGAACGTCAGCATTACGCCAAGCGAAATGGCGTAGGGCAGATGGGTATAGAAATCGGGAAACACACCAAACCGAGTGAAATAGCCTGCGAAGGCGGCAACGGCAATGGCAATCGCTTCAAGCGCCGCGGTCAGGAGAAACGGCGTGTGAATGTAATGCCTGAAAATTCTAATATGGGCCATGCTTCTAACCCGACGCCTCAGGCGCACCCAGCCTCGAATATCGAAGTTGCCGAATAAAGCGCTTGCCGTCTGCGCTCATTACGAAATACCAGTAGCTGGCAACAAGCCCCGCAATTGATGTTCCAGCCACGACCATCGAGGCTATTGGGTGCCCCGAAGAGAGTTCGTTGGACGAGATCACTAGCGTCCCTAGGAACAGTCCATTTACAAGCAATGGTTTCCCGTAGGCAGAAACAATGATTTCTGCCAACGACACCGACAATTTGCGGCTTGCAAAGATCAGATAGGGCATGTGAACAGTGACTACCATGGTGCCCATTATCATCCATGCTGCCGCGTAGGGTGTTTGTGGAGTTGTAAACAACAACACCAGTAACAGCACAAGTCCTGAGATAAAAAGGCAGAACAACGTGATTCTGCCGTGTGCGTTCAGCCCGCTCAAGGTTCGGTGGCAAATCGCATAGCTCGCGTGCATTAAGACTCCACCGGCAAATACCCAGGAAACGTTTGTAATTACAAACTCCGAGCCCATCCACAGGTTGATGATCGCGTCGCCGAATACACAGAATATGGCCAGCGCGGGCAACGTTATCATCATGCTCGCTTGCAAAGCGTTTACATACAGTTCTCGTATGCGTCGATCATCGCCCTCAGCTAGCAGACCACTTGTCAATGCGGGAACTGAAATGCTTAAGCGATCTATCATGCGATTGATCTGCCGTGCGAGCGTGGCATATCTGGAAAATGCAGCAAGCGCAAGTGGGCCGGCGTTGAAGAAAAGGATCAGCCTGGCGACCTGGTACACCAACAATTCTTGAAAAACCGCCGCCGACGTCTTGACCCCAAACCCCACTAGTTTTTTAGCGGTGCTAACGCGAAAGTGCCTCGGCCGGAGGCTGAATTCGTCACAATGCACAGCTGTATACCACAATCGCCCACCCTCGGTAACAAAGCGAAGCAGGGCGGTAGCGGCAGCCAATCCGACTATGCCGTAGCCGTTAATCAGGACTACAACCATGCTTACTGCCAACACGAGGTCGTGGGCGATGTTAATTGCTTCCGCGACTCGCGCCTTGTGGGTACCCAATAGAACGCCATGCGCAAAATCACCGAGCGCGACAAAGCCGATAGCAAATCCAAGATAAACCCCGATCTGCGCCAACGAAACAGTGTTTCGTGTCTCCAGGACTTCCATGGATTCGCTGATGAAGACTATGCCGATGACGAACGTCACAGCCAGCCCAAGGGCGAACACGAGCTGGAGCCAAAATCCCGTAGCACAAACCTCGGACACTGCGTCGAGCTTCGCGCGGGAGAACCGGTCCGCAACATAGTGCGCGACGGCGGGTCCTAGGCCGATCCCGGAAAAGGTAACGTACACGAGAAACGACCAACCCACATCCCACAGGCCGAGCGGCACGGGACCGACCGACTCATAGATGACACGAGGCATGATGAAGCCAATACCGACCGCCACGGCAAAAGCCAGCGCCGACGCGAAGACGTTTGGGACGAGTTGGCTGTGTCCTGATTGGCTCACTTGCCTTACCGCATTCAAGAAGCCAATGAAGTATAACGAGAGGAGAAGTTTCTCGCGCTAGGAGTTTATGCGATCTATTTGAGGAATATATTGTTTCCCACCAATTTCCCAAAACGGGATGCGGTGGCCGGCACGCTCGGAAACAACTATAGAGGCAAGGTTTACCACGCTAGTATTATTGATAAGCAATTCAGAACAAGCGGATGCAGGAAATGATTCTAAAAGGGGACGATATCGCCAAATTCTTCTTCATCCTATCTCTTTCGCTTACGATTCTAGGCGGTACCTTCTGGTTTGGAGCGTACGCGCAAAAGAACAGCCTGCCGCCTATTCCGCAACTTCGCCTCGTGTACAACTCTGTAATGGAGGTAGTCGCCCCTTCTGATCGTGTGCTTAAGACCACAACTGATCGTAAAGCTAGCCGTTACAAAACTGCTATCGAAACGCGACTCCAAGACCAATTGGCTCCCGGCTTGGTTCTCGTTGCAGGGGATATTGAGTCTAGACAGACGCGGATCACCGTAATGGACCGTTCAGGAACGGTTGTTCACAGCTGGGAACCAAGTTGGACCGGTATTTGGCCCGAAGGAGAGGGGATATTCCCAGAAGGGCGCCGACCAGTCGAAGGCATGTACATTCACGGTTTAGATATCCTTCCAAGTGGTGACATCGTTGCAAATTTTGAACACCTGAGTACTTTTCGTTTGAACGTATGCGGAGAGGTGAAATGGAAACTGGACAATCTTGGGCACCATTCTGTTTACTTCGCTAGCGATCAAACACTTTGGGTAGCCTCCGAGAAGTATATCGAGAAAGACCCAACGGGTTACCCCAACCACAATGCGCCGCTGAGATCCTGGATATTGCAGAATCTAGATCTTGACGGAAATGTGCTGCGTGAAATTGATGTGATCGATATCTTTGTCAGGAGCGACCTGATGGGGCTACTCTATAACTCAACGTTGATCAACGGATCTCCTCTCGTATCAGGAGACACGCTTCATCTAAACGATATAGAATCATTCCCGGCTTCATTACGTTCAACCGTTTTCAATGCCGGTGACCTGCTAATTTCTCTACGCAACATTAACGCCGTGTTTGTTATCGATCCTGAGTCGCTGCAAATAAAATTTCGTTCAATCGGCGGGTTCGTACGTCAGCATGATCCTGATTTTGGGCCGAATGACCGCATCACCGTTTTCGACAACAAGAGCTACCCGAGTAAAAGTAGTGATCTCTATTCGAGTCGCATTGTCGAGATTGACGCCACCAATGGCAGCACCGTTAGCGTTCTAGATGGTGACGGTGCTGACCCTTTCTATACTGAAATTATGGGTACTCACCAGCGGCTACCGAATGGTAATTACTTGGTGACTTCCAGCGGCGAAGGCCGCGTCATGGAGTTTACGTCACAAGGCGATTTAGCCTGGCGCTTTGACAATCGTCAGCAAGGAGAAAATTTGCGTGTGTATGCTGCCATGGTGCTACCACCTTCTATGGACAAAGCTTTTTTTAAGAATAAGAAAAAGGAATGCACAATATGACGGGAAAAAATGAGCACCTCATGAGCCTGAGCATGGCTGGGCTGGTTGGCTTGGCTCCGTCACAAGCACTCGCATACATTGGACCAGGTGCTGGCCTTGGCGCCATCTTGTTAACTGTCGGCCTCGTGCTTGGCTTTGTCCTATTGCTGGGTGGCTTTGTTTGGTACCCGTTAAAGCGGCGCTTAGCTAGCCGCAAGTTAGCTAGCCGTAATGATCAAGCAGAGAATCGAACCATACCTGAGAAAGCAGATTGATCGCTACTTTCGGTGTATCTCTAGTTGTCATATCAGTCCTGGGAATCGTACTTTGGCGTTTGGGCGTATTAAGAATTGCCAGCCGCATCGTTGACGCCTCAATGAGCGGCTTATCAGCAATGCTTGACACCGAGCTCGACGACCGGAGCAAGGAAGAGTCGCTTCGTGAGGCAGGGATTGCGGTCTTTCTCTGTTCGGCGAAATTCGTTGGCGTTTGCATGGTTGCGCTTTTCGCAGCCCTTGCAATTGTATATTTTGCGGAGCTTTCAGGAATTACTTCGCGCCACGAACTTCTTGCCTTGACGCTGCGAGTAGACTACATCGTTGGTGTCTCCGCAGTAGCCTTTTTCGTTGTAGGGGCCACCAGGCGCTGGACCAAATCGCGCACCAATAGTGTCGACCCTCAACAGAATGCAGATACCATATCGTATAGTTCCGTCGATAAACTCTTCCATATGCTTGCATTTGCAAGTCCTACGGTCTTGAAGGCTGCCGCCAACGTTGAAGATCGACTCTGTGCATCAAGCCTCAAGCGGATAGAAAGAAATCCACCCATCTTTATTTCCTCATTGCCTCGCGGAGGTACCACCGCGCTACTCAATGCTCTGAGCGAAGTACCTGGCCTCGCATCGCATCGATATCGAGATATGCCATTCATAACCGCACCCAGCGTCTGGGCGAAGATCAGTGGTGGGGATAGACGTGTGGTTGTCAAACGACAGCGCGCGCATGGTGACGGCATGGAAATTGATCTAAACAGTGCCGAAGCTTTTGACGAGATCGTCTGGAAACTGTTCTGGCCTCAGAAATACGATGCTGGCGTTATCGCGAAGTGGACACTTGACGATAGAAACGATGAAGGTGAAAAATTCTTTATTCGACACATGCAGAGGGTCGTCGGATCTCGAAGCCTATCAGCTAATAGCTCAAGTCGGGCTTCGTGGCGGTACTTGTCTAAGAACAATGCAAATATCGCGCGGTTAGAGTTCCTACCATACGTTTTTGAGGATTGTGACATCGTAATTCCAATCCGCAGGCCAGATGCACACGCGTTCTCATTGTTTACCCAGCACGTCAATTTTTCGAAAGTACAAGCTGAAGATGATTTTGTCAGACGGTATATGAGGGACATAGGACACTACGATTTCGGTAGATTACACCAACCGATCCAGTTCCGAGATTTTGACCCGCAAAGATACGATCGGGACACACCAGATTACTGGCTGGCGTACTGGATCGCTGCATTTCGAGAAATCGCGAGTTACGCGGACTCTGTTCTCATTGTGCCCCAGGACCAATTGCGTGCAAAACCAGCGGAAGTCATGGGGGAGCTACTAACGAAACTAAACCTAGACGTCCGCGCTCCTGATTTCCGAAAATTTTTCCGGGACAGTCCAGACGAATCAAGAAGGGAAGAATTTTCCAAAGGTCTGATGTCAGAAGCGGATGCGATCTACTCTCAGATTGATTCATTTTCAATCACCCCAAGTTGAGGACTGAGCGGAAAAGCATCTAATTTAACATAATATATATTATGCGCTCTTGGTGGGACAATTTTTAGCCACTAAATCGTTCGCGATCGACCAAGCCACGCACGCTCTCATCATCAGTCAGATCACGAACCAGCCCGTCGAATAAGCTCTCTTCATCGCTGCAGCTTTGCTGTGTGCAAACCGTAGCCAACGCTTGAATGCCTACATCCTGGCGTCCTCGCAATTGTGCTAAGAAACGTAACCACTTAGCCTCCAGGCGGTTACCAGGGATTTCGCCACCAATGTTGTACCAGTAGCGAATCAGTAAAGATTTGTCGTATGACGAAACGTGCAAATCCGTGAATTTGTGACGAACTGCCCTACGCTTCACCTGCCACTTAGGTGGTACCAGGATGGCTTGTTCATTGATTATCTGGCGCTCGGGCGGCTGTCTGTAATACCCAGCGACGAAGTACATGAACTTGGAGCCCTCGTCAGCATGCACCGTCGTCTGGTTGTAGCTCGCTTGCTCAAGCTCTGGGGCCCATCCGAACCCTTCCGTAATAACAGATTCGTAGCCCAACGAAGACAGTCTGGGTGGTTGACTGGCGAGGGTTTCGGAACCTACCCAAAGGCTTACTAATTGGGCCGCGGGTGTTGATACGGCAACTACCAACACTACGAAACCACCTCCTATGCGAGTTCCGAGCGACGCCTGTTTAGCGGTTAAACGTTCACGTTTTGCTCTCGGTATGGACGCGATGCGTTTATCCAGTGCGCCAAGACCAAAATACACGGCGGGGAAAAACAGAACTGCGTAGACAGCCCATCCGAACGCGACGTGTTCCATCACAACCGGATGCGTCATGCCAAAATGGTAGCCGCAGATGATGATCAGAAAGATTCTTAGCCAGTTTGCGAATAGCGCAATCGCTATCGCGCCGGCGACGCAAATCGTCGCTATTTGCAAGCTCGCTCGTCTTGACATGATTACGTACAAAGTCAAGGACAAGCTAGTCAACAGAAATCCTAACCCTGAACAACCCCCTTCGATTTCGAAGACGCCGTTGGGTAAATTGACGGTATTGCCTTCCACATACGCCACAACTTTAGAAATACTCAACATGCCTTCAATCACGATAGAAGCAACCGATTGCAGCACGCCGTTTAGAGGGAACCAGACAGGCAGTGAGAAGGCGAGAATTGCGAGCCGCGTACCGACTAGATCGAGTCCCCTCGCTCCAAGCAGCGCACTAGTCATAACCACAAATACGATGAAAAAACCGAGCACTTCTCCTGGACGGAAATCCATCCCCCAGGACAGGAGCCAGAATCCTGCCGCGCCTGCAGTTATAGGCAATCCCGGGTACAGTGAGGGAACCAGGTCGAGTTCACTAAAACGGAATCTGTCTGTCCAAAGAAGATGGACTACTAATCCGACCATAACGATACCGTGTGCATGAAACCCTCGCAATGAGGTCCACGCGCTCCAGATCTCAAGGACAATGGGCCAACTGAGCACTGTCAACAATCCGCATGCGCCGACGACTCCCGCAATGGCACCCAGTTTTCGGTTATGAGTCAAATCCATGTTCTGGCTCGATGAAATGAAACCGCTGGCCAATGTTGCCGACGGATGACATCCATTCTAGCTAATGGCACTCCGCCAAAGTGTGAGACGAGTTACGGATCTCCATTCTCGGGCCGTTGGGCAACGAATATGCCACATTTGATGCTCGTCGCTAAATCCATAGGTCGTTCTCCAGTTCAACCTAACTCACTGCGCGCCACCCGGCCGTCTGTTGCGCTTGCTAACGATGTTATTTCATCGCGCGCGACGGTGCAGCTTAAGGTAGTTCCTTTAGGGTTAGCATATAACCCTCTCCACATGGTTATGCCGGGAGGATTGCCCAACACAGTTCCCTACTGTTCATGATAGGTACCCGCTTCGTCGGTGTTCACGATGGCGTCCATCCAAAGCCCTTGCAGATATTGCCAGCTATAACGACCGACTGCTCTGGGATTTGGGCAAAACGAGAGAGTCCCGGCGAGCGAACGATCTATGATCGTGCCAAAATCCTCCTCCCATCGGTCTGGATTGCTCAGTACAAATCCTACGCCTGTTTCTCGGATCAAATCGGCGACAAACGAGTCATTGGGAACCAGAGCAACTATCGGCACGCCGGCTGCCAGATAAGCAGGGAGTTTACCGTGCATAATGATTTTGCAATTAGGCAGATCTTCCAAGGTAAGCAACAAAAGGTCCATGGATGCCAATTTGGAAACCGCTTCATCTGTTGGTAGCCGGTCGTGAAAACGAACGCAGGGATGGGTCAATTTTCCCGGCTCATTACCTGCTTTACCGGTGGTGTCACCTATCAATTCGAGGCTGATCTTTTTTTGCCGGGCCAGGCGATCAAATAAAGCAAAGATCTTGTCGCCGCGTACCTTTGGCGGCTTAAACAAGTTGCCCAGAAATCCTACTCGACAGGTGTCATTCGAAGAAGGGTCCGGCTTGTTCCGAGACTCCCCCAACGAGATGAAGTGATGATGAATGGCGACGACCTTATCCGGAGCCAGGTGATGGCGCTCAACCAGTAGATCCCGCGCTCGCTCGTTAGTTGTAACGTTGAGATCTGCCTCATCCATGGCTCGCTGTTCCATCATCAGGAGGTGTTTACGGTAAGGCTCAGGCGCTCGCCGAAAGTAGCTTTCGTCGTAGCTCCATAGGTCCTGCCAATCGACGATGACTCGAACGCTAGGAGCCCGTTGTTTGATTTGGTTGACCATGGTTACGCTTGCATGCGGAGGTGCAGTCAAGAGCACACTAACGTCTAGACCGCCCATAATATCGCGCTGAATTGAATCAAACAGGCGAGGCAACACCGCATGAGTAAAAAGAACGTCTGGGGACGGAAAGAATACCCACCGACCAAGCCAGTGGGACAGTTTAGCCAGCCCCAGAAGCTCCAAGAGTTGGAGCGGGTTGCGCCAAGGACGGACTGCCCAAGGATTCTCAGAGCCGCTCTCGCGGGTTGGGTGCACAAATCTACACTGATCGAACGCCTTGCCTAGGCTAGCTACCGCCATGGCACGAGCATCAGATCCTTCGTTCCGGCAGGTAACGACATACAGGGATCGGTTATCCGGACCGTTATTCATATGCTTCCTCGGTGCCATGTGTACAACTTCTCTGCTCAACGGCTGATGAACTGATCCAGAATGCTGCCCAATTGAAATCGTAGATGTCTCAGCTTCGCGCGGCTCCACGAACTAGTAATATAAAGATTGGCTACGGACGGATCTTCGGTAGCAAATCTGTACTTGAACGCCTCCCCGCCAATGGTGAAGTCGAATACGGCAGCACCCTCCTCCTTCGCTAAGCGCAGAAGATTACGAATCAATACCTCTCCGGGCGAGCTCCTGGCGTGCTCAATGGCGTACGAGGGCTTATACCAGATGAACGTATCCGCAAAGAGAAAGCCAAAATGAGCTGCGACAAGCTCACCATCCAAGGTCAACTCGGAGTAACGTAATGAGCCCTCCCCCCCGAGTTGTCTGGTCAATTCAATATAGAACTCACGATTCCTCGCGTCGTTAAACAAACTAGGAGATTCCGTATCGCGCCAGCGTGCCACATGCTGATTGAAAAAACCCTCTAGCCTGGGAAGAACATCATCGGCTTCGACGTAAGTGTGAAACTCTACTTCTCCTGAACGTTTGAGCCCGTTTTCATGGCGCTTTAGGCTTTTCTTCTTCAATCGTTCATCGACTACCGACATGTCCAACCGCGGCGCCGGTAGTCGCTGCAGAGGCACAAGATAAAAATTAGGATTGAGCTCAGCAAAGAGTTCTAGGGACCGGGACTGAGTAGGAACTTTGTCGAGCAGAAAATTAGGGACTGAACCCGCGGCATCCCGGGCACACCGCAATAATTCACATGCTACTTCACGCTGTAGCTTAGAATCCAAATCTCTATCGATCAACAAATCACCGTAGTCAGCGCGATCCGCTGCTCCGAACGAGAGCCCATCCCCAGATTCTAAAAAAACGCCTGCACCCAGTAGCTGATCATCCTGATACACACAAGGGACGATCAGTGTTTTTCCAACACCGAACGTACGTTTCCAGGCGGTAATCCAGCCGAAGGTCTGGAACACGGTTGACGTGTATGCCCGACCTATGAGGGAGTCCCACGTCCGCTTGCCGATAGCATCTACGTCGTCACAAACCTGTGAGCGAAGGATGGGTTGCTCCACGGGCGTCGCGGCGTTCATACCCGCTGCCAACCATCTACACAGCAGATCAATTTATCGTCTATGCAATGTACATCGATATGATGCATGCCACCGTGACGCCACTGATCCACGCCTGGCCCAAGAATCGGCTTCTCAATGATCTTTTCCCGATACGCACTCTTATTTAGCTGCAGAATCTCAATAGCGCGGACAGACTCGCCGTAGACGCGTCGACCGTCTTGGGCAAAACGATACATGCGATCTGAATTGCCCTTAATAATCCGCCCGCTCGGTCTTACGATCTTCTGGTTTCCGGATTCCACCGGGCTGGCGGGATGCTCAATCCACTCACCATCCGGACGATCCGCAAAAAAAAGACGCAAGTTCTTGGGAGACGATCTATCAGGCGCCCAAGCCGTGAAAAGCCACCAGCAGTCATCGTGTTCCACTATCGAACTATCGCAATACAGATTGTCGGTGCGAATTTCTTTCACCAACGACCAGCTTGAAGGGAACTCGCTTGCCTTGTACAGGCGGATTCCATTTCCGGGCGAGTCTGGAATCATGTAAATTTCCCCGTCGTGCTCGAAGACGTACGGGTATGCCAAATGAAATGGCTCGCGCAGCACGATCTCGCGATATTGCCACGCGCGCAGATCATGGCTGAATGCGACACCAATTTGGCCTTGCCGTCTAATCCCCTCCAGCACCTCAAAGAACATGTACCACTGCCCTTCGTTGTGGATCATGAACGGGTCGGCAACGAACAGCGCGGGAACGTCCGTGACATCTTCCTTGGTAATTGCCGGGCATGGGATATCAGAATGTGGGCCTAGTTCGTCTAGTCGATCGCCGTCGAATATCGAGATAGAAAAACATTGGCCTTCATATGATTTAGACAGCCATTGAAACAGGGGGGGCGCGAAGCGCCAGATAAGTTGTTTAACCGCGACTTGGAGCATTCCGTCAATACAATGGACTTACCTTCGATACACCGGCTGCCATTTCCAGCACGTTATGCGTATCGATGGCAATCTGATTCCAATCGTACTTTTCGTGCACCCACGCCATGATGTCGGCTGCCTGGTGCGGTGACGGAGGAGTCGCGGCGAAGCAATTTAGTCGGTTTGCCAGTTCATCGGTATCGCCAAGCTTGAAGTACTGGCGCTCATCGAGGCCAACTTCCAGATTAGCGGGAATGTCGCTGGCTAGGACCCGGAGTCCGTAACTCAGCGCCTCAAGCAGCGCGATCGGTAGACCTTCGTGTGTAGAAGGGAGAACAAACACGCCTGCATTGGCAAACAGTTCTGCAAGCTCTTCGCCCCCGCGAAAGTCCGTTAGCACAACATTCTCTACTTCCCGCGACCGTTTAACTACACTATCGACATAAGGTTCGTCGCACTTCAGCATGCCCGTGAGAACGAGCTTCCAATCTTGCAACCCGCACTTTTCAAAGGCGTCAATCAAGTCGAGTTGTCGCTTCTCGGGCACTAGACGGCTCACCTGCAAAATGTAGTTGTGCGGTTCCAATCCAAACTGTTGCAACGTCACGCCGGCGGTGCGCAGCTTCGCCCGAGGCACCCCGTTCGGTATCAATCGCGCATCCTTACCATACTTTTCATAGACGAGGTTTTGAATGGTCTTGGATATCGCGATTGTTTCATTCGCAAATCTACATGCAAGACTTTCGCCCAGACACAGCAGGCGCTTGGCGATTGGTCCCCATTTTTCACGTTCGTAATCCGCGCCATGATGAGTAAACGTAACTTTCAATCCAAGCAATCTTGCTAAAGGGGTGTAAATGCCTGGGCCAACTGCGTGTATGTGGAGAACATCGGGCCGAGAGACAACACCCCAACACACCGCAAGAAAAGTGTGAACAAAAGCTTCCAGCCCTTTAGTTTTGGGGGACCAGATTCGTCGGAGTCTGAGTCCCTGCCAGTTCGTGTCCGCTTCCGGAGGCTGAAAATGGCTGCGAACCGCGACTTCGACGTCCACGCCTTTGCCCGCCATTCGGCTATATAGCTGCTCAACATGACTTTCTACACCACCTTCTACACCAGGAAGCCCGCGCAGGCCTATTACCAATACGCGCATCAAAGAGACCCTCCAGAGTGGCCATCTGTGGCGCAGACAGACTCCGCAGTTTCGCTGGCGACTCCCAGGCTGGCGTAAAGCTGGAGCAGCCTTGATAAATGCAGCGAATTGTCGAATTCAAGCTCAGCCAACTTGCGCGCATTTCTTCCTAACTGCAGCACCCCACCGATTGGCATTTCCCGCAAGTCTGATAGTTTTGCGGCTAGGTCGTCTCGATCGCCCGAACGAAACACGAAACCAGTTTCAGCCGTTTCTATCAGTTCAGGGATCCCGCCAATGTCAGCGCCGAGTACCGGCGTCCCAAGGGCGTATGCCTCCAGAACACTAATTGGTGCGTTCTCATATCCCTCGGACGGTAGGACCAAACCCCGTGCATTGGCGATGAGGCTATGCAGACCTGAGCCACTCAAATATCCAGTGAATTCTATATCTGCGCCCAACGATTCTGCTTCTTTCTTCAGCTCCTCCTCCAGAGGGCCTGTCCCCACAACCCTTAGGGCAACACCAGCCTGATGGGCTGCACGGACCAATGTCGCAATGCCTTTTTGTGCGACTAACCGACCTACATAAACAAAATAGTCCCCAACCTCCCAGGTGGGCGTAAAGTTGTCTACATTAATCGAATTCGGAATGTATACGAGGGATTCGGGATTGACGCCCCATTCAACGAATTTGTCGCGATAAAACTGGCTGGGAACGACGAATCGGTCAACATTTGATGCATAAGAATCCAGCAATTTGTGCAGTCGCGCTTCCAGATATACGAGTCCGCTTTGTATCAGGGAGTTGTTTACGCACTTGTGCCGAACCACATTTAGGTAGTTTCCACTTTTGCACCTCTCACAGATTCCATCGTGAGTAAGCATGGTGTATGCGGGACATGCGATTTTGAGATCATGGAGAGTCAAAACGCTGGGAATACCCGCTGATCTAACCGCAGAGAGAATCGAAGGTGACAGATGATGATAGATATTGTGTAGGTGACAGAGGTCAGGTCGAACTGTCCGTATTAGCAATTCTATCTTGCGCTTTGCTTCGAGGGAGTACACGAATTTCGGTGCTGCTCGAACTCGCGACCACAATGTCTGACTAGCTCCGAATTCAAGTTCGTTAACAAAGAACTCGCCCCACTTACTAGCAATATTCCGGGGGTGATCCATTGAAAACGGAACCACTTTCCACCCCCTCCCTTCTAGTTGGGAGATCTCACTGAAATAGATGGCTTCCGAACCACCGCGATGGTAGAAGTAGTTATTGGCTGCGATTATGCAAGGCGCCACAAATAGTTCCAATCAGAATTTAGAAAATGCCAACAGCTATACTGGGTTCTCTCGCATGAACCCCCGCTAGCGAGTCAGGATAACCGATGAGAACGACACTTGTTGTGATGAAATTGCTTGTAAGAGGTAATCTGCGGATTGACATCGATATTCCATCATGTCTGGACATCGCCCGGTATCCAAGACGATCATGCAAGAATCAATAACATCCATTCAGACTGACCAAATAAAAGTATGCTTCCTGATTCCCAGCCATTGGGCTGCGGCAATGGGTGGGGCAGAATATCAAGTAAAATTGCTTCTCGGAGAGATAACTAGGGCAACTAATATTCAGCTGTGGTATCTGACCCGCAATATAGATCCGGATTTTCACCCTGAAGGGTACGAAATAAGGAAAGTTGGAACTTCTCGACATTCGCGGTACGCGATGGACGCGCCCGGAATTTTTCGGGCGCTTTCGGAAATACAACCACATGTCATCTACTGCCGGGTAGGTACAGCCTATCTAGGTATTGCGGCGCATTTCTGCCGTCTCAATTCATGTCGCTTGATTTGGCATATTGCATCACTCACAGACGTAACGCGACTCGCATGCTCCGTGAAAAACCTTATTTTTCCAATAATGGATAAACTCATATTGGACTACGGGATTAGACGTTCTGATTCGATCATTGCACAATCGAACGAGCAATCTCACATGCTGAGCGAACGCTTTGGATACACAGATACGAAATTGGAACTAGTTAGAAACTTCCACCCTGCTCCCCGAGAAACGCTTTCTAAAGACGATCATCCAATCGTCCTGTGGATTGGAAATTTGAAGCACGCTAAACAACCCGAAGTATTTGTACAAGTGGCAGAATCGCTCGCTAACTCGGGGGCAGAGTTCATTATGATCGGGGCCAATCAGCTACCGGAAATCGAGTTCAGCCGCTTGGAATCGAAAATCCGGCAGCTTCCAAATCTGCGTTATTTGGGAGAACTGAGTCAATCGGAAGTCAATCTGCAATTGGCAAAGTCGCATGTACTGGTCAACACTAGCCTAGTTGAAGGTTTTTCGAATACATTTATTCAGGCCTGGATGAGGCGTGTCCCAGTAGTTTCACTCAATTCCGATCCTGACGACCTACTGGAAGTTCATGGTCTTGGATTTATTGCCAATGGCTGCCTCGAATTGCTGACGGAGCAGACTTTGAAGCTGATCAAAAATCAAGATCGACGGGAAGCAATGGCTCACTCTGCGGAACATTATGTAATGAAGGAGCATACTTTGAAGAACGCGGCCCGCATTATCCAACTCTTAGTTGACCATGGCTCAACAGTTAAGCGGCAGCTGGGCGAACCCCTTCGAGACCAGTAGCATTGTTTAAAGAGGCCTATTCGATGCTTGCACATTCGGTGAATACCCGATGCTTGCGTGAATGCAAATGCTGGATCTCCTACAGCGGCAATCTCCCAAAGCTAGTATAATAGGTTCACGCTATCCGTTTGATCGCGGTCACGCTATTCGCAAACTGATCATCTATATTAGCCTTTGTTCACAGTAATTATTACCAGTCTAACTATTCTCCAGTCGATAACGAACTCACGGACCGATTGGACTTGATATGCACAGATTCATCCTAGCCATGCTCCTCATGATGACATTTTTTGCGGCCGAAAATTCTCGGGCTGATTCGCCTTGCCCACCCCAGCTGTCAGCACCATCGGGCGAAGAGCCAAGCACTATCTGTGGTACACCTGCCACTCTAGTAACCGGCTATTTCGTGGATCCAGTAAACGGTAGTGATTCGAACAACGGGACTAACCCTCAGAATGCATGGAAGAGTCTTTCAAAAGTAGCGCAATCATTTGGGAGGGAAGATCGCGGGATCGACGTCTGGCTTAGGTCTGGAACGGTATTTGAAGACCAGACTCTCTACATTGACTGGTCTGGAACGCAGTCAGACAAAGCAATTGTCGGTTGCTACTTTTTACGGAACAATGAGCCGTATCGCTGTAACCGCTCACACCCAAAGCCAGAAGTAAACGGCACATTCGATGAAAGCTGTCGTCTTAGTCATCGAAATGGGACGCCTTGTTACCCCTTCGCAGGGACCGGATCAACCGTGTCTGGCGCTGTACCCTACGAAATCTATTCGGCACTAATTCAGGTTGTTTCTTCGAATTCGCTGGACCAAGGAATCCAGCATGTCACGGTTGAAAACTTAGCATTGAAAGACAGTGCAGGCGTCGGCATTCACACAGGCAATTGGTCGAGGAACATTACGGTGCGAGGCATGGAAATCGGATACGTAGGCAACATTGGCATTCAATCGGGCTATGGTTCAATGAATGTCGCGATCCAGGACAACACGGTACATCACACCATATTCTGTTCCAGTTGGTATCACGCTGCATCGCACAATCAAGATCTTATTCCTGATAACTGTGTTAGAGATTATGCTGCAGCGATCACGATCGCTCAGAATCACAGCGAAAACTCTTCTGGAACCTGGACAATCGTCGAAAACAATGATGTCTACCATTCACATGGTGAGGGAATTGGGTGTAACTTCTCAAGTAGACCACTGATTCGGGGTAACCGCATCCGAGACACGCGCAAAAATGCGATCTATATTGCCGCGTGCCCAAGAGCCCGCGTCGAAAGCAATATTATTTGGAGTTCTGCAGAAGTTGACGCAGACTTCGGAGACTATGATGTACCTGCTGCAATCGCTGTCCATGTAGAGACAGACCTTCCGGGATACCGAGATACGACGCAAAATGTGATCCGAAACAACGTCATAGCTGCCGCAGGAAAGTGTTTTGAACAATCGGCTTGGTGGTTGAACGGGAAATTGGATGTGCCCATTGGGGCAAAATGGGTTAACAATACCTGTGTGCAGCCCACAGAGATGGGCGCAAGAATGCACCCGTCCTCTGCTGCTGATGACGCAACTTACAATCTAGAACTCATTTTCGAGAACAATATTGTTTACGCGCCCGGCGTGACAGTCTGCAATTCCGTCACAAATGTGGCTAGCAAGAGCTACAGAAACAACTTCTGGAATGCAATTCCGAGTGATAGAGATTGCCAAGATGATCCAAGCACAGATATCGTCGGCAAACCGAACCTCGCCCGAGACGCAGATAGTTGGGGGAAATCTAACTGGACTGTTGACAAAGGCCCCTCCTTTAGTGACGCCGTCTTAATTTCAGGCGCTGGCTTAGGTGCCGGTAAATCACAGCAAACGGAAATATTAGACTTCACAGAATACTCAGAATGGGGAAGCCTCTCCTACCCATTTGTTCCGAGCGGCGCTGAATGGAACAAAACTGCGGCGTACGATTCAAGTGGCAATTTGCGCTCCCAATCGAATCCAAATATTGGGGCCGATGAGACCAACTAGGACAACCCCAAGATGTACCTCCGAGTAATCGCCAGTTTTCGGAGCAAATACTTTTCAAGATAAAGTGGGAATACTATTCCAGCGACTATCGCGATGAACGCGACGACTGCAAATAGCGAATCAATGGTTCCCAATACTTGTTGGAAAAAGATCCTCACCCCACTTTCAAAGAACACATGAAACAGATAAATGGTCATGGAATAAGTACCAATCTGGCCGAGGGCCTTCCGGGAGATATTCGGCGTTTTGTCTATGCACGCACTAATTGCAATCACTGCTAAGGCACCCGACAGTCCAAGTCCGAGTTTCACTACATACTCGGCTCGATCCCCCCAACTAGCCCCAAAACCCAATAAATAGTACGAGCCTAGAAACAGCGCGGAAGTGCATATTGCTGGCCACCACTTCCCACTTGTTAAGCTCGATAAGACTTTCTCACGTTCTCGAAATACTATACCGAATATGAAGAATGGTATGAATCTGATCGCATTATCGAATACGGGTAGCGAGCCTCCAAAGATCAGATATGAGGACACAAAGAACAGCAATATAGTGATGTCGCTTGTGAAGACCTTGCGTATCAGAGGATACATTATGAACATAAGGAAAAGCGCGTGGACGAACCATAGTAACGGCGCAAAGGATTCATCCGGCGAGGTAAGCAGCTTGCCTATGCTTTGCGAATCGACCGGATGTTCGAGACTAACAAAGTACGATGCCGCAGTCTTAATAGCAAAAAAGAGCAGCGCCATGGATATAAAGGGATATGCAAGACGTTTGATTTTGTTACTTAGAAGCGTTCGATACCGGTACTTTGAGTAGTTGTACAGGTATCCCGAAAGAAAGAAGAACAGGGGCATGTGGAAAGTGTAGATTGTATTTCTTAAAACAGACCAGTATTCGGGCGAATTGGCGGGGAAAAAGTGACCTACTACCACAAGCGTTATGCCGATTCCTTTGGCTATTAGCACCCAGTAGAGCGGCGGCCGTAGATCTTTCATCAGGAATTTCGAAGTTTTACTCTAAGCCCGCAATTATAATATCGATTCGAATTCACAATATTGATTATTGTGATCATTATGCAATGATCCTGCCATAGTAGGGGCGGCTTGGCCTCGCATCCACCGGAGAACCTATAGCCAGAACAAACGATTCTTGTAGGTGGCAATTCTTGTTTTTCGCCATTGTTTTTACATGGAGGCATAAGTGGATGGTTGCTAAACCTATACGCACGAATTGGACGGCGCTCTCCAGCCGAAGTATCACGGGTTTCTAGCTGTGTTCGCAGCCGATGGCGCATTTGATGAATTGAGATGTTTTGACCTTCGAGCTAGCAAAGCATTCGGGAGTGCCACCAGAAAAATTCTTAATATACCCACAACCACCGCCCGAGGCCGCGTCCTGCCAACCGACGAGCTAGATAGACTGCGCGTGAAAGGAGCACACGAAATTCCGGCCAAGCAATTTCTGACAACCGCAACGGGTCATTATCTAAGCCCATCAATGCGAGTCGAATCCTTGCTATGTCTTTGTCAGACTTGATCTCTCTAGCTATGTTCACAGGCAGTTTGTTTTGCACATCGGAATCGAAGTAAATGCTACGGTGATTGGAGTCCCTTTTCGTAATCTCACCTTGTCTAATGCCACGCCCAACCTCAGTTCTGTTGGTGAGATGAACCTTTGCGGAGTCGTTCCCAAAAAGGGCATGATGTTGCTTGTTCCAGAACTCGGCCTGATTTAACTTTTTGGAAATCCCAACACCTCCACACAGTTTTTCTAGACAAGCCTCTGGATTGCGCGCGAGTGTCTCATAAGACAAAGAATGAAACGAGATTCTCGACCCTAACTTAGCGAGTATCGAAGCATATTGGTGATAGTAGCGGATCCAATGTTTCCGCCAGTGCGGTTGTTGCCGTTTGAGCATTGAGTGGGCAAACGCGCCAGGTTCCTTCCACAGTAATACGTGGACAACGTCGAAACCTTGCCTGAGGGCGTTCTTTGATTGCTTCTCTATCCAGAAAGGATGCTTGCTGGAATCGACAATGAAGCGAAGGTCCGGAAATGAACCGAACAGTGTTTGATAGACATTATGCTCGCCCTCCTTCAACACATTTTTCCATATCCTGCAGGAAGGTGAGCCGCAACCGCATTCCGCACCGAAGTGATGTGGTCTGTGTGGTCGGAACAACGCGACCACCTCTCCTACAGAAAACCCGTCCGGGCGATTCGACAACATCATGTCTAACATCGTCGAGCCACTGTAAGCGGCACTTGCTATAAATATGACCTTTTTGCGGTAGTCTTTATCAGTATCCAAACGTAAACCTATCACGTCGTGTTTGTGACGCACTTGTGGAGCATGCTGACGTATTGTGAAGATATCCCGAGGCTATTTTGTCGCCATGGACACATCGAATTGAATTCTACAGGTATGCCTGTTAAGCCGACAGAGCCTTTGTACCAAAATAGCAACGTACGCAGTTTGCTCGTTACACGCTGCTTCAAAGAGCGTTTGGCAGGCTGTGGCACCGGGCCATCGAGCTCCATGCAACCATGCGAAGCAGTCGAACCCAGCCCAAGTGTGGGTTAACTAATCGACGACTGTTATTAGGAAGTTGTATTTTCTTCAGTTTGGCCCCTCAGCATTCGACACTATCGGGAAGAGCCGTCTCACTAATTCCGCAGTGACCGGGAAGCCTGCGGCGCCCACCTCTTTGCGACCGACGTCCGTGCTCATTGCGCTGATTTGAATTTCTGACTCGCCTACGCCTGAATCATAACCTCCGGTAACCTGCAGATCAGTCGTGGTAAACTTTAGCTTGCCAGTACACATAAACGTTCGGGCCGTTTCCAGTACTTTTACTCGTTGAGGAGCTAAGAATCAAAATCCTGCTTGCGCCATTTGTATATGATGCTGGTTACGATTTGGTATTTGATCACGCCGCTGAACAGCTCCGTGACTTGGGTCATGAAGTTCAAGTTTCTCCCGCGGATCTGTCCGAACTCGACCTTACCGAATATGACTTCGTTTATTCGAACAAAGCCGTGCAAGAGAAATTTCGCAACGCGGTTTCAACCGTCGCAGGACTGAATTTACCTCGCGCAAAGGAATTGCAACTCCTCGAAGAATATGACATTCCAACGATGAGGTGGGGTCTTGCCCCTAACCGGCTAGATCTTCTGACGAAGTTCCTTGACTGGCGTACACGCAGAATATTGCTGAAGCGAAGCTACACTTTTGGCGGAGAAGGAGTAACAGCTTTCTCGCCTTGGCATATCGCGATACTGCGCTGGAACAAGGATCTCGACATCATGTGTAGTGTCGTCAACTACGATGACGGCGACATCTGGAAAGCAGAACTCCTAAATGGCGAACTTCTCATTAGCTGGGTAAGCCGGCACCCACCAATTAAAGAGCTGCAAGGTTACCAATTAGTTTCCGGTTTCGATGGCGCCTACGGTGATCGAGAAAGAGTTGAACTACCACAATCTCTGGTTGAAAGGGTTAAATCATTGAGCAATCGATTAACGGAAATGGGTATTGGCCATATCAGTGTAGATTTCATGCGCGACGCAGAAGGCGAGCTTAGAGCAATTGAATTTAACACCTGCTTCCCTGCGATGTGGTGGACGAGCCAGTTTGAGGACTTTCCACAACGCCACACACATGCGCTAACCCAGCTAATTGCGGCAAACTCGGTGTAGATTAGCGACCTAACTGACGCACGGACATTATTGCGCGCGTTTGATTACGAATTTCCACCTTCCGAACGCGTTAGCCGATAATGCCGCTCAATTTGTTGCGTACACGTTGCTTGAATGTGGGTTGCGGAGGCCGTGGCGCTTGAAAATTGAGCTTCATGAAATTTAACGGGGCGAGGCTGCCCGATTCGCATTCCGTCTGGGACTCTTCGAGTCCATGCATGAAACTCTCTGAGCTGAACCATTCAAATTCATCAAACCAGGTCCAGCCCTCGGTAGCTCGATAGGCTTCGGCGATCTCCTGAGCCAGCTCTACATTTGTGTTCAAAGTGACGTATACGGGATGAAATCCGCTGACGTACCGCATTAAATGTCCGAGCGTCTGATTAGACGCATAGTTGTTGCACCAAAGCGTGTACTTCAACTCCCGCTGCAAACTAGTAAGTACCTTGTGCAACTGAACATGATCAGGATGGCCGTATTCGCCCCACGGATTATGCGTAAACACATTGTCGCATTCGCTCAGCAGTGGCTTGAATATCTCGACCAGCTCGGAAAAATTTGCCTCGTATCTTGCCTGGGCGGCTGGGTGAGTGAGCTGCAATCCCCATTCATTCGGAATCGGATTGTCCCAGTCAGTACTCGCGAATGTGTCTACTTCGGGCAGTCCGAGGGATAAGAACGGGCGCACCCCTTTTTCGGCGAGAATGCAGTTGATTGATTCAAGCGCCATTTTTCGCGTTTCGCCTACACTCTGGATCTTGGGGTGATCGCGATAACAGATGACCACACCGTCAACTTGTTCGAGAATTGAACTGAACCACAAACACTCGTCATCCGGATGCGCAACAATAAGCTTCGACCGGGTAAACATATCGCCCACAATTTCGCCCCTTAGCTGTATTGGATGATGCTAGTATTTTGATCATGTCGAGTTTAGACCACAAGAACTTGCCAGCCGTAGTTCATTCAATTTCTAGTATCAATGGTTACGGTGCGGCATGGAGCTTGGCTCGTGCCGGTATCCCGGTAGTCGGACTATGGGCTGACCGAAACCCAATGGTGTATTCCAAACTCACCCGACAGAACATACAAGTACCGGATGAAAACTCCCAGGGCGAAGAACTGATTGATTGCTTGGTGGATCTCGGAAGAAGCGCCAGATCCAGGCGCGTGCTGTACATGATGTCAGACTTAGGCGCATTTTTGGCCAGCACTCACCGCGAACAACTAGAGCCTTACTACATTTACCCATGGATGACGTGGGATCAGGTTAAGGCAACCCTGCATCGTAAAACCATGTTTGAAATCGCGGCGTCTGCTGGGGTTGCTCTTCCGAAAACATGGTTTTCAAACAATGACAATTGGTCGGACGTTAACCTCGAAAAGCTGCCCTACCCATTGATTCTCAAGCCAATGGTGTCGAGATTTGGCTTTGAAGACGAAAAAGTCACAAATGCTTGGACATTCACTAACAAATACGGGAAGGCGATCGAGCTGCACGATGCAGCCCAGTTTCGCGCAGTGCTACCTGACCTGCTATCCGACGATACCCCGGTATGCGCGCAAGAGCGTATCCACTGCAAGATCAGCGATCTCTGGACGCATCATTTCTACTCCGTTGGTGGAGAAATCAAAGCCCAGTTTTGCGGACATAAGGTACACCAGATACCTGAGGATTTTGGTACGGGTTCAATTACGCGCGCCGAACCAAATCTCGACATTGCCAGAGAATCCGCCAAATTCTTACGCGCAACCCAGTTCACCGGAATTGGGAACATCGAGTACATTCGGACCGACGATGGCTACAAGTTCGTCGAGATCAACCCGAGGGGATACTATTGGTCAAGCTTGGCAACCGCGTGTGGCGTCAATCTATATAAGATTATGTACGACCATCTTGGACTGGGTATTGAACCAGAATGGACCCAACAGACGCATGATGGATTGATCTGGTATGACGTAGACCACTTACCCTCCTACCTCCGCTCGCCGAACAAGGAAATGTCCGTATCGCGTTTTTTACTCTCACGCCGCATGGAGGCCGCAGCAAATTTGCGTGAACCACGCCTCGCATACCGGCGATATAAAACATTCTGGAAGAACCTAATGTCGGTCAAGCCGGCTTAGCGTGAAAGCCGCTCACGCGCGAACATATCTCCTAGCGCCTCGAGAGACAAGGCCGTCCAGAGGGTTTCGTAGTCTCTTTCCACATTAAGCTCAACAAGCCTCCCGCCATCCACAAAATGATTGGTTTTTTTGGTGAGCGCCTCAACATCCTCGCCGAATATGTCTCGCATCCACTCAAGCTTCGGAGTGGTAAATCCGTGCTTGGGCGTGTACATCCAGTCTCGCGGAAAAAATTCCGCCCCGAGTTCGCGGAGGATAGGCTTGAACACGTCCCCAAATTTAAGCTTGCTGTGAATCGTCCCCGCAAATTCAATCATCTGTTTTGATGAAAACGGCGAGTCAAGCGCGTAGTCGCGATTGCCCATCATCGCGGACAAAAGATAGAGATGATCGAGACCGTCGGTCTCGATTATCATTTTGGCACAGCGTTGATGCATCTCCTCACCGCCTGCGGAAGACGGGAAAATCTGATGCACACCGTCACGCTCCCGCCAGAAATCGTAGAGTTCATGGGGTGACGTATAGTAGTAAACCTTACTGATTCGATTGAACGCAGACTGCATATCATCGTTAAGTACGCCGACAATAGAGCGAATGTGCTCGGAACGACGATAGACCTGCGGCGGGATGAACTTGACCAGCATTTTGCGTAGTCCAGGAGGTATAGTTTGAGCAAGTCTCAGCTTGTTCAGATAGATCGCCTGATATGTGTCTTCTCCTCCAAACATCAGATCAGCGCCTTCGCCGTATAGGAAAAGATCTGTCGACGGCTTGACCGCCTGCAGAATAGCGCACTGGGGAATGCTGCTGAAATGGCGAGTGATTTGATGTAGCAGCTGCGGAAGCTCATAGAAGATACGTTTTATGTCCGCTTGCGTGAGGGTAACAATCTCGTGGCGCGCACCCACGTGTTCTGCAAACCGTTGCGCATGCTCTAGTTCGGGGTTCTCCCCTATAGTCCAGCAAGACGTATACGCGGTGACATTCTTGAAATGCTCCTTTGCGAGTGCAAGCATGATTGCTGAATCGACTCCCCCGCTCAGCGATACCGCAACATCACTATACCGTTCGGCTAATTTTGTGAATCTGGAACGCAGGAGGTCTCCGGTCGTCGCCACAAGGGATGGGGCATGCCTTCGATGCGTAGGCTTTTGAATTGGGTAGGTCCAATAGGATTCGCGTTTCGAGGATCCATCGCCACACACGGTCAAATGCGTCGCGGAAACCAAGAACTCAACGCCTGCGATCGGGGACTTGCCACGCACAAGCCACCGATAATCGATCATTTCCGTTATCGCATCTAGGTCAAACTCGCCAACCTCGAGGTGCCGCGCGAGCACTCCGAGATCCGTAGAAAAAAACAATGCCTCTTGGCTTCGGTACAGGTAAAAGCGCCGATAGCCTAAGCGGTCAACAGCGAAAGTAATCTGGCCAGACTCGCTGTCATAGGCCAGACAAGCCCAAGCGCCTTCTAAGTCGACGGCCAGCCGTCGGAGCGTAGCGGGATCAGCCACGGGCGCGTCCAAGTCGAGCGCTTTCCCGACCATGGCGCCAAGGTTTAGATCACCTCGACTCACGCTCACCTGAACGCCATTTTCGTGGAACAACGATAGACGCTCATCTTCAAAAATCAGGTCCAGATCGTCTGTCCCTGAAATCGCCAACGCGTGGTCTGATGACGTCGTACTAAATCGTAGAATACCGAGCATGCAAAATACCATGTGAACAGCGATCCGCGCCCGACTTTGCCTGATTTCGCCAGTGAAAGTCACGTGCGAGTCTGTACGTTTACAAAACTATTACAAAAGGGGATTGGCTATGAGAACGAATGCAATTTTAATAGCAGGGCTTACTATTAGCGGCGTAGCAATCTATATCGCCAAAGCAGGAATGTACGCCTGCGATTAATTCGTTGATGATGTGACAGGAATTTCGCGTTCTCGATATTGTGGATGGGTGGCCTCAACATAGTCCGTCATCTAAAATGGGCCTGAAATGGATACGATCGGAGTCACACCTCGCCGGCCACACAGGTGCCCGCTGCCCGCTTGGATAATCGGACTGTTCCTGCTGTTTGCGGCGCACGTGAACGCACAGAATATCGCCCTTCTCCCATCAGCCACGGTCACCGCATCATCTGAAAACGCTCCAAGCCAAACTGCCGCGAAAGCATTCGATGGCGTTCCGGATGGCTGGCCTGGAGATTACTCGCGCGAATGGGCCGCAACGAATAATCCGTTTCCAAGTTCAGCGGGAGGCGTAGGCGCATGGGTGCAGGTGAGCTGGGACGAAACGTATACCGTAAATCAGATTTCGCTGTGGGATCGGCCCAATTCGACTGACCGCGTGATGGGTGGTTCTCTTCTGTTCAGCGACGGCTCGACTGTAGCGGTGGGCTCTCTCGCCAACAACGGCTCGACTCCGACAGTGGTAAATTTCACGCCACGAGATGTCACATCGGTTCGATTCACGATCACCGCGATCAGTTCATCCACCAACAACGTGGGCTTGGCCGAGTTCGAAGTAGAAGGCGATGCTGCTGTGCCGCCCGCAGGTAACCAACCGCCCACAGCAAATGCGGGGGCGGATCAAGTAGTCAATCAGGGTGATCTGGTGCAACTATCCGGCAATAGTAGCAGTGACCCCAACTCCGATCCGTTAACGTTCGCGTGGCTGCAGACCGGTGGTTCCTTTGTCGCGCTAAGCAATACCAACATTGCCTCGCCAACGTTCAGTGCCCCCACCGGATTGTCCTCCAATGAGGTCCTCACCTTCTCGCTGACCGTTGACGACGGTGAATTCAGCGGGGCCGATTCCGTGCAGGTTACCGTGTTGGCACAGCAGTCATCTTCGAACATCGCATTGTTACCCACGGTCGTGGTTAGCGCCAACGCAGAAAATCTGCCCAGTCAGGGCGCCGCAAAAGCTCGAGACGGCGTTCCAGACGGGTGGCCTGGGGATTACCGGCGCGAGTGGGCATCTACCAGCAACTCCTTCCCGACACCTGATGGAACGACGGGCGCCTGGATACGCTATGACTGGCCCACCGCCTATCTGGTTGATGAGGTCTCACTTTGGGATCGGCCCAATACCACCGACTGGGTGCTCGGGGGTCAACTTACTTTTAGCGATGGTTCGAGCATCAACGTTGGGCAGTTACCCAACAACGGCTCTTCACCAGTCAACATATCCTTTCCCGCACGAGTCATTACGTGGGTTCGTTTTGACATCAATGCAGTAAGTAATAGTACCAACAATGTCGGTCTTTCAGAGTTCGAAGTCACTGGTGTATTGGCTGGCAACGCACCACCCACAGCAAATGCGGGTGCGGATCAAGTAGTCAATCAGGGTGATCTGGTGCAACTATCCGGCACTAGTAGCAGCGACCCCAACTCCGATCCGTTAACGTTCGCGTGGCTGCAGACGGGTGGTTCCTCTGTCGCGCTAAGCAATACCAACATTGCCTCCCCAACGTTCAGTGCCCCCACCGGATTGTCCGCCAATGAGGTCCTCACCTTCTCGCTGACCGTTGACGACGGTGAATTCAACGACGCCAATTCCGTGCAGGTTACCGTGTTGGCACAGCAGCAGTCATCCTCGAACATCGCACTGTTACCCACGGTCGTGGTCAGCGCCAACGCAGAAAATCTGCCTAGTCAGGGCGCCGCAAAAGCTCGAGACGGCGTTCCAGACGGGTGGCCTGGGGATTACAGACGCGAGTGGGCATCTACCAGCAACTCCTTTCCGACACCTGATGGAACGACGGGCGCCTGGATACGTTATGACTGGCCCACCGCCTATCTGGTTGATGAGGTCTCACTTTGGGATCGGCCCAATACCACCGACCGGGTGCTCGGGGGTCAACTGACCTTTAGCGATGGTTCGAGCATCAACGTGGGGCAGTTACCCAACAACGGCTCTTCACCAGTCAACATATCCTTTCCCGCGCGGGTTATTACGTGGGTCCGTTTTGACATCAATGCAGTGAGCAATAATACCAACAACGTCGGTCTGTCCGAGTTCGAAGTCATGGGTGTTTTGGCTGGCAACCTGCCGCCGACCGCAAATGCAGGTCCGGATCAAAACGTAAATGTAGGCGTCACAGTTCAGCTGGATGGCTCAGCCAGCAGTGACCCCAACGCAGATCCGCTGACCTACACGTGGCTGCAGACTGGTGGGGTAACCGTCTCTCTAAACAGCACCAACATCCCAGCGCCAATTTTCACGGCACCAATCGGACTGACCGTCCCGGAAGTGCTCACCTTTGAGCTTAACGTGAGTGACGGCTCCCAGAGCGATATTGATTCAATTTCCGTTACGGTTGTCCCACCCACTCCAAATGAGCCGCCGACGGCAAACGCGGGTGCCGACCAAGTTGTCAATCAAGGCGATCTGGTGCAACTCGACGGCAGCGGCAGCAGCGATCCGAACTCAGATCCCCTGACCTACGCTTGGTTGCAGACTGGCGGTACGGCCGTAACGCTATCTAATTCGACTAGGAGGCGACCAACTTTTAGCGCGCCGACCGGACTTAGTGCAAGCGAGATCCTCACCTTCTCGTTTACCGTCGACGATGGCCAATTCAACGACGCCGATTCGGTTAACATCACCGTCAATCCTCCTGGCACACTGCCCGTCGCCAATGCTGGAGGTGATCAACTCGCCCGACAAGGGATTCTGGTCCAACTGAATGGCGCCGCATCAGATGATTCCGGCAATGGTGCTTTGAGTTTTAGCTGGCTACAAATTGGAGGCCCAACGGTATCGCTATCAAACTCGACGGTGGCGAGCCCCACATTTTCTGCGCCCGCGGGAGCCGGAGCAAATCAACTAGTCTCTTTCGAACTCACTGTGTCAAACGCAGGAGGAAGTGATACCGACACGGTTAATGTCACGGTATTGACGGAGCCGGCATCAGAGAATGTCGCGCTACTCGCATCGGCATCCGCGAATTCAGAAAATCTGCCGAGCCAGGGTGCTGCTAAAGCCATCGACGGTGTCGCGGATGGATGGCCGGGAGATTACAGGCGGGAGTGGGCAGCAACGAATAACTCCGGTCCCACGCCTGAGGGCACCACATCCGCCTGGATAAGGCTGGATTGGAACAGCTCTTATTTGATCAATCAGATCGTCCTGTACGATCGGCCAAACAGTTCTGAACACATACGGGGCGGCCTGCTGACGTTCAGTGATGGTTCCAACATTGCGGTTGGCGCTCTCAACAACGACGGCTCGGCAGTAGCCATCAATTTTGCGGCGAAACAGGTTAGATGGGTTCGTTTCGACGTCGACGCGGTCAGCTCTGGCACCAAGAACGTGGGACTTGCCGAGTTCGAAGTATTTGGCACACCAGGATGTTTCATATATCCGTCCGTGAGTCTGATTGAGCCGATGACCAGCCAGTTCCAGGTCAGCGATACGGTTAATGTTGTGAGTGATGTCTGTTTTGACCCGGCGCTGCACGGCACATGGGGCATCAAGTATGTTATCGATGGAGGCCCTGCAAATGGCGGTAGCCAAAAATTTGAGTACGCCTCGCCGGGCTCGACGGTATTCACGAACTTAAATAAAGCCGAACACGCCGTGAACGCTTACGTAGTTGACGCTGCTGGCTCTCCAGTTCTTGGCTTGTACAACTCGAGTAGCGCCATCAACGTGGGTATCGGAGATTACTTCGTCGCCATTGGCGACAGCATCACGTTTGGCGTCGGGGATGACCTTTCGGGTGATAACACATCGGCGGACGGACGTAATGATACTCTGGGCTACACGCCAATATTGGTTGACCTGCTTAGTTCGGCACGCGGCTATCCCAATTTTGTCGCTAATGAGGGCGTCCCTGGCATAAACACCAATGGATACCTGCAGATTCTGGACGATACGATTTCGGAACACTCTGATGCTTTTGCTTACTTGGTTAAATTGGGCGTAAACGACAGTTATCCGATTCTGCCCACACCGAGTGGACTAGGCTTGAATCCCGGTAGTCCCGGGTATCCGGGCTCTTACAAACACCGCCTACAGGGAGTCCTCGATAAATTGAATGCGGCGGGTAAGTTGATCTACCTCTCTAATTTGAACCCGTCACTGAGTGATTTCGGCGTAGTGTGGTATTCAGATCCTAGCGTGCCCACACCCATCGCCGGGGCCGCGATTTTCGAGTTCAATGACGTCATCGACGAGCTTGCGGCCATCCCTGCAAACAACATCATAGGACCGATCGACCTTCACACCTTTTTCTTAAACGGCCAGAGATACAGTACAGAATACGATGACAACATCCACCCGAATGGTATTGGATACCAATCAATGGCGGAACAGTGGTTGTTGCTGATTGAGGAGTAGATAGTATGAAAGTCGTATTGACGTTGGTGATTATCGGAGTGTTCTGGATATCACCACCCGCCAAAGCAGATGCCTCGTTGAACGATCAGCTGTTTCAGCAGTTCCACACTAGCGTGTTCTTTGACTACGCGCGCGCACTTCAAGAAGGCAATTTGCCGGTCATTATGAGCCTAATGCCTGTGTCTCAACGTGAGAATTACCGCGTGTTGTTTGAACAGAACACGACCTACTCGGATTACCTTAAAGCACATTATCTGGGATCAATGCTATCGCTTGTAAGCGTTCGCGAAAGTGGTGCGGATTACGAAGGCGTGATTGAGGTGGTCTGGCGAGACGGAAGACAGGCAACCGTACCCATGATGTTCGATGGCGCAGAATCACGTTCACGAATGAGTGAATAACACGCTTCATTAGAATCAGTAGGGCTGTCATTCGTCACGGAAATCGCGCTCCGGTCAAGCTAAACTGTTTGTCGAACTAGTGATGAGAAAGAAATGAGTTCTTTCCTCCTTTGTGCTGCAGGCTTAGTGATTGGGCTGGTCGTCAGTCCTGAATTAGTCGCCAGGCTGCTAACAGATGATGGCCAATTGGGTGTGATTAATTCGGCTCGAATCGATGGTCTGCGCGCCGCATTCATCTCAACCAGCATGGTGGGGATCTGGCTGACTCGTTCTGTGACTGGGCACAGTGGACTCTGCGATAATCTTGAAGCGGTATGGAAGTCGCTGCAAGCAGACCAGGGACTATTCACCAGATTAGTATTTCTAATCGCGTCTGTTACGTTCGGAGCCTACAACCTCAGCTATGGCGCGACCTCTGGCCTGACGGCATCCGGCACCGAGTACTTGTCCGTCGCCAAGGGCATTGCCAGCGGCAACGGATTTTCGGTACCTGAGACAGCACGTTGGATGTGGTTTAACTTTGAGGGTTCCCAGCCCAGCCATGCCTGGACAACATTCCATCCAACCGCAATGGCCGAACCCATTATTCCCTATCTGTTGTCGCTCTTCATCGGGCCTGACGGTTCTAAGGAATTTGTCATCGTTGTCTGGTTGCAGGTGTGCGCCTGGCTGTTCTCAGCAGTCCTTTGGCGGGAGATAATTAGCCAATTGACAAACGCATGGGTGGGATTGGTTGCCGGATTAATCCTGCTAAGCTGGCCGACTGCTTTTTCGCTACATTTAAACTACCTCAGCCCAGCTCCCTTTGGAGCTCTTTTCGTTGCCCTGCTCGCTTACTTGGGCGTCCGGTTAAGTCAGCGTCCGAACCTGCTCCTTTGCGTGCTCGCTGGTCTGACAATGGGGATCAGTAGCCTAACCCTGGCCACTACAATGGCGATACTGCCGGTCATATGCCTATGCCCCCTGTTGCATAAGGTGAAAAGCATGCGTAGCTGGATATATTTCGGCACAGTTGGACTGATTGCCGTCATGGTGATTACGCCCTGGACGTATCGCAACTACCAGTTGATGGATGCAGTGATTCCAGTTCGTACCGGCCTTGGCTTGATCAGCCACCAGGGCAACCCAGTGCTCGCTGCAAGTTACCACGCAAACTCACAGGCCTGCTCGAACACATCGGGAAAGAATATGTGGCAGTCGACTGGGCCTCGAGACACCACAACCCAAATGGTGGCGATTGAACGCCAGTTGCAGATCTACGAGATCGGATTCAATTGTATTGCAGAACGTGCCCCGCCAGACTATGAAACATTCAATGAGCATGAAAGAGATGGTTTTTACGGCGGCCTTGCACGCCAGTTTATGCGCGAGAACCCTTTAACGTTTGTGGAACTGGCATTTTTCAAATATCTGCGATTTGTAGAAGGCTGGCATTGGCACCACACACTTACGGCCGGCCTTGCGCTGATTGGTCTTGTCCTCGGTTATCGCGAGAAGTCTCTGATCATCCTGTTTCTAATGATTGCGGCCTATGCCGGTCCTTATGCGTTAGGTTCGCCATGGTTTTATCGTTATCGATATCCCGTAGAGGGGATATTTTTTGCTTTTGCCTTTTTTGGCTTGTACACGGTTTGGTTGGGTAACGTTCAGATACTCAAACCGCTGATTCCGAAACTCAGGAGGATTTAGATTTGGCAGACACTCTTAACAACCAGAGTACCGAATTGAACGATGAGTTTGTTGTCAGCGTTGTTGTCCCCGTTTACAACGAAGAAGAGGGAATAGATGCTCTGTTTGACCGCGTCATCAAGGTGCTAAACGGTCTCGGTGAGCAATTCGAGATTGTATGCGTCGACGACGGAAGTTCGGACAGTTCCGCGAAGATTATCAGGAGGTGGATCGAGCGGCACCAGGAAATCAGATTGATATCGCTAACGAGAAACTTTGGTAAGGAACGCGCCATGGCTGCCGGGTTGGACTATGCGATCGGTCAAGTGGTGATCCCTATCGACGCGGATCTCCAGGATCCCCCCGAGTTAATTCCAGAAATGCTCAACAAGTGGCGCGAAGGTTTTGAGATGGTCATTGCGGCGCGGAACAATCGCCCGGGTGATACGCTGGTTAAGCGGCGCTCAGCGGACTATTTCTACCGAATTATGAACAGACTCAGTGAAGTACCATTACCACGCAATGCCGGTGACTTTCGTCTCATGGATCGAAAGGTTGTGGATACATTGCGCAACCTGCCAGAGCGGACCCGCTTCCATAAGGGATTGTTTGCGTGGCTGGGATTTAAAACCTGCTTATTGGAGTTCGATCGACCGGAGCGCGTAGACGGTGAATCGAAATGGAACTATTGGCGACTATGGAACTATGCGATCGGCGGGATATTTTCATTTTCAGCAGCTCCGCTTAAGGTCTGGACGTACATCGGCACACTCAGCGCTATCACAGGATTCGTGTACGCAACCTATATTATTGTCAGAACGCTGATATTTGGCATCGACGTTCCGGGCTACGCATCATTGCTTGTGCTTATGCTGTTTTTGAATGGTCTGAGCATGATTGGGATTGGGGTTGTCGGCGAATACGTGGGTAGAATTTTTGAGGAGGTCAAACGGCGACCGATCTATCTTGTAAATTCCGTGGAAGGTGGCAATGGACCCACCACGGTCCAGGCACCGGTACCAATCGTACGCGGACCCGGAGACCATAGCTTGTGAGCGGAAATCGACGGCAGGAATTTGATCGTATTTGGAAATTCGCTGTGGTCGGAATTTGCGCGACCGCAGTGCATGCCGCATCTTACTCCATTCTTGCCATGCAACTCCTCAGCCCGCTAGGAGCGAACACAGCGGGGTTTTGTGCCGCCGTCGGCGTTTCATACATTGGCCATTCGTTTTGGACGTTTTCGGATAAGGCAGAGTTTTCCGGGCGTGAATTTGCGCGATGGTGTGCGCTGTCCATATCAGGGTTTCTGCTCAATACGGGTTTCGTGATTGCGCTCGTAGACCTGATGCACTTTCACTACTTAATCGCGGTCCTGCCAATGCTATTCATCACGCCGATCCTAACGTTTCTGCTGGCGCGGTTTAGGGTGTTTAACCGAAACTCGAACTAGTAAGGCCACAGGTGGTGCTCTCCTCGGATCGGCCGCAATGGCCAGCACACTATTCTTTCTGAAATGTCTTTGCGATCGAGTGTATAAAGGGCGAATGGCGTCGCAGCTACATCGGCCACTTCTGCTTCCTGCGGCAGAAGGTGATTGGCTATCTCGCGGCTGTAGCAATTGTAGGGCACCACTCCGTGTCGATACATGAGTATCGGCGGCAACAGTAGCTGCACCAAACAAAGAGCTAGTGCGGTTTGTCGAAAACGGATCGATTTAAGAAGAGATTTCAGATCCAATTCGCAGATTAGAAGAATTGTCGGGAGCCATATAAGACCAACCATTCGAATGGTGTCGTGAGCGACCAAAAGCGGCGCAAAGCATAACAGTGTGATCAGTGCGACGACGAGGAAGCTTTGCAGGCTAAACCCTGTTCGGTGTTTCAAAAAACGATAAGCGGCCGCCAGAAATATGACCCACAAGGCTCCAGCCGAAAGAAGGACTCCCCATACATTGAACGACTCTTCGTACATGAATGCCAGACCCGATCGGATTGACTCAAGGTAATCTTCGACCGTCATTCCGGCCGAGTTCGAGTCACTAGAAACAAGCCCTAAGAACCAAACTGATCCGATGACGCTGGGTAAAAAGAGTGTTGCCGAATATCTAGGGCCGTGTTTCCACGCCGCCCAGACGATCAAGATTGCAATATCGAAAATGCTCTTCTCATGAGTCATTACAGCAAGCACCATAAGCACAGTTACAACAACCCAACGCATGATCGTGATTCGAGAATCACTCGGAAATGCAATAGGCAACGCGCACAGAATCAAGGCGTATGGCACTACGTCGATGAATTCACCGAACCCGTTCGTTGTGAAGACGACCGTATTGAAGCAGAACAGAAAGCTGAGCAGCAGTACATCTACAGTAGACTCTTTACCAAGCGTACCTTGCGAACTGAGCGACTTGGAGAACTGAAGCACAATAAGAAAAAGCCACAATGCTTGAAACAGATGGCGGGCTAAAACGTAGTACCCATGTCCTAAATCAAGAGTCGAAAGAACTGTTGCAACTACACCCCGCGGGCTGAGTTCGACAAACAGGTTTGCCGAAAGATTTGTTCCCCTGGTGGTAATATCGACGGGGACCCAAAACGCCGCAAGTATTAACAACGCCGCCGTCGAAATCGCAGCTGTGATTATTAAACTAATGGAATTGGTTGGTGGCGGAAGGTTTGGCCATGGGTTTTGTTGTGATTGTATAGCTGATTCCGTCATCAATATTAATTTCGACCGCTAGGCACATAGCAGTCTAGACAAGATACGTGAGAAAGACAGCTTGAACCTGATTAACCCGCAGACTCGATGCCATGCGCGCTTGCTTACTTATGACGAGTAACAAACTACACATGCGTAACATCAGTTCGCTAACATTACCCTTCCAAACTGCGGCCCCATAGAATGTCGAGACCGGCGCGCGAAAACCAGGAGATCGGACCATTAGCTGGCTTGGCACGCAAAGTGGTAGCAGGTTTTGTCTTTGCCGCAGCCATTTATGCGCTGATGCATTATGCGGCGACGGAGCAAGGTGTGGGGGCAAGCGTGTTGAACTTCCCCCCTGGTGCGTGGATAACAGTGCTACTTCTGTCACTACTTAACTATGCTCTGCGAAGCGCACGTTGGCATATCTATCTCGCGGCTTTAAACCAACCAGTGTCGATTCCGGCCAGTGTCATGGCTTACATTGCTGGCTTTGCGTTAACGGCTACCCCTGGAAAGGTGGGTGAGGCATACCGTTGCGTCTTGCTGGACAGACATGGCGTTGGGTTTAACAGTTCACTTTCAGCTTGTTTTTTTGAACGTGTAGTCGACGTCGCGGTAGTAGCGATATTGGCCAGCGCGTTACTCTATGAAATGGAGTTAGTCGGCGGCCCAGCTGCGTTTGTGATAATAGGCGTGATTCTCGGGATTGGATATGTCGCAAGACTTGACCCCGCCATCGTGCATGACTTGCTGGGAAAAATACTGCGCAACCGATTTGCCCGAATGCGCACCCACATATCAGAATTCACATCAAATTGTGGCCTGCTCCTGGAGAGTCGGAATCTGGTCACGGGCGGCCTTTTAGGATTGATCGCTTGGGTCGCAGAGGGCGTCGGACTCGCGGTCATCCTCGACGCCTTTGCGGTCCCGTTACCCATCGTAGCCGCGGTGGGAATTTACGCCACAGCTATGTTGGTTGGCGCTGTTTCTATGCTTCCAGGAGGGCTCGGCTCGGCTGAAGCGGCAATGGTGATCTTGCTCAACCAAAACGGTGTTCCTCTTGATGTCGCGGCGGCGGCTACCCTGATCTGCCGTATCGCGACACTGTGGTTCGCGATTCTGTTAGGGGCGTTAGCGATACCCATATTCAGCCTTGTGTACGCTCCAAAAACCACAAGCCCATCCGTTGAGTAGATCGATGATTCGGCCAATTTCACTCTACGTCGATCTTGACGGCACGCTGACCCTAACCGACACGTTGCACGAACAGATAGTAGGTCTGATGCGCTCTCGTCCATGGATACTCTTGCTGGCGCCATATTGGTTGATGTGTGGTGGCAAGGCGCGCCTAAAGCACGAGGTCGCTAGGCGAGTAACCCTCGAGGTGCAGAATCTGCCTTATGATCGAGCAACGCTAGAACAGATTTTCGAATATCAGGCACAGGGCCGCAAAATTGTGTTGGCAACCGCAGCAAATACTGAAATTGCTGAAGCGGTTGCGGCACATATCGGTGTCTTTGACGAGGTCATCTCGAGCACACCCGAGGTGAATCTGAGCGGTCGATCGAAATTGAACAAAATTCGCGAGTCCGATTCCGAGTTTGCATATATTGGCAATGGTCGCGCGGATATCCCAATCTGGGAGCACGCGACTGAAAAATTCATCGTGAATGGCCCAGCCACACTCGAGCGGCGCATCATTGCTGCGGGAGGAACGTCGCTGGGCAAGAGAGATTCCATACTCGCAGGTTTGGTCAAAGCGGCGCGTCCCCATCAATGGCTCAAGAACTTGTTACTTTTCGTCCCGCTTTTGGTAGCCCACAAAATTGGTGATCCGTCGGCGATTTCGAGCGCCGGTATCGGTTTCTTGTCTTTCTGCCTTTGCGCATCCGGGGTATACGTCCTGAACGATCTGCTGGACATTGAAAACGATCGCAAACACCATAAAAAGAGGTTCCGCCCGTTTGCGGCCGGTACGGTCCCGATCCCCTACGGGATTGCTGCGTCGCTCATTCTGACCCTCGCGGGGATAGCGCTTGCGATCAGCGTGAACTGGCCATTCGTACTGGTTTTGTGTGGCTATCTATTAATAACAAATGCGTATTCCTTTCGTCTGAAGAAAGTCATCATGCTGGACGTTGTTACGTTGGCTGGCCTTTACACGGCTCGTGTTATTGCAGGAGCTGAAGCGATAGATGTGCCGCTGTCGTTCTGGCTTTTGTCCTTCTCAATGTTCCTATTTTTAAGCCTGGCGCTCGTCAAAAGATACTGTGAGATTGCGGCGCTGGAAGATAGCGGCGTTCAGGAAGCTGGTGGGCGCGGATATAGCGTTGATGACAAGGGAATCATTACTCAGCTAGGTACTGCAAGTGGCATCGTTTCGGTACTTGTCATGGCACTTTACGTAAATAGCGAAGCGATATCGGCCCTGTATTCGGAACCTAGATTCGTTTGGATCGTTTGTCCATTGTTGCTGTATTGGATTGGCCGAATCTGGCTGCTGGCCCACCGCGGCGAAGTAGATGAAGATCCCGTCGTTTTTGCGGCCAAAGATATGAGAACCATGTTGGTTGGCGCATTGGTTGCGGTCGCATTCATTTTGGCGTCGACGCAATAAATGGCTTCTGAATATCTCGCATGGGGCGGCATTCACCGCGCGATAGATTCCTCGGCCAGAAAGCCCCGCTCGCTTGATGAGCTGCGCGAGATGGTTTCTCAATCCACGCCAAACCTCGCATTCGGGAACGGGCGTAGCTACGCAGATCAAGCCATCCTCAATAATGGCTGTATCATCGATGCTCGAAATCTTGATCACGCGCTGGCCTTCGACAAGGTCACGGGAAAGATACGGCTTGAGGCTGGCGTATTGCTGGGCGATATTCAGCGCATCGGATTGCGGCGTGGATTCATGCTCAGTACAACTCCGGGAACGCAGTATGTGACTCTTGGTGGGGCGATCGCAAACGACGTACATGGAAAAAACCACCACGCGGCAGGCTCTATAGGTTGTAGCGTCGAGCAGTTAGCCGTCGTACGCTCAACGGGCGATTTAGTTATCTGTTCGCGAAACCAAAACGAGAAACTATTTCATGCCACGATCGGTGGAATGGGGTTGACGGGCGTAATCGCGTGGGCGGATCTGCAACTACGTGAAGTCCCATCCCCCTACCTCGACGTCGAAGTTAAGCGTTACAGAAACGTCGGCGACTTTTTCGATATAGCCAAAGAAAGTGAATCATACGAGTCGACTGTTGCGTGGGTCGACTGCTCCGCGCGGGGGGGAGCACTTGGTCGCGGCATTTTCGAGCGGGCCACGTACACCAGCCTGGAATCCCGCCGACCTGGTAGAACGTCTTTGGACATACCGCTAACGCCACCAATATCATTAGTTAACAGATTGTCCATCTCGGCCATTAATCGAATATATCTTCATCGCACGAAGAGCACCTGGACGTCCAATACTAGGCATTACACTAAGTTCTTTTACCCGCTGGACCACGTTCGGAATTGGAACCGCATGTACGGGCCGAGGGGGTTCTACCAGTTCCAGAACCTGCTCCCGTTCAGCGAGGCAGAAACGGCGCTGGTCAGAATTCTGGAACTGATTCAACGTTCGGGACAAGGATCGTTTCTGGTTGTGCTGAAAACATTCGGAACAAAGTCGTCAGGCGGCTATCTGTCGTTTCCGCGCCCGGGCGCGACCCTTGCAATCGATTTCCCAAACCGGGGGAAGAAGACTACTGAGCTTCTTGGAAAATTACTGGATGTCACAATGCGTCACAATGGAGTCGTGTATCCAGCGAAAAGCGCCGTCATCAATTTGCATGCACTAAAAAGCCTCACTACACGGTGGGATGATTTTCAATCCCAGCGAGATTTCGGGTTTGATTCAGAGCTCATGAAACGATTGGAGAATCGGTGTGACTAAAACCGTCGCCCTATTTGGGGCAACCTCAGAAATCGCAAAGCAAACTGCAAGATCGCTTATAGAGGAATCGAACGAGCCGGTGGAGTTATTTCTCGTCGGTCGCGATGCCGAGCGACTGGAAACTCTCGCAGCAGATTTAAAATGTCGAGGAGCGCAACGAGCCAACTTCCAGGCAGTCAAAGATTTAACTTGTCCGGAGACCCAAGCCAAGGTTCTGCAGGATATGCAGAACGCGATATCGTGTCCCGACATCGCGCTTCTCTGCTATGGCTCACTTCCGGATCAGGAACGCGTTAAGTACGACAGCGAGCTATTGGCTCACGAGATGGCTGTGAACACGACCGGTCAAATTGGCATGCTCGCTGGACTTGCATCGATGTTCATTTTGAACAATAAGGGCCATATCGCGGCCGTAACGTCGGTCGCTGGTATGCGGGGACGAAAATCGAATTTTGCTTACGGAGCTATGAAATCAGCGGTATCCAGATACCTACAGGGAATGAGGTTGGATCTGGAACCGCAAGGCATAGCGGTTCTAGATATCAAACCGGGGTTGGTTCGAACGCCAATGACAGATGGAATGGATCAGTCATCTGTATTGTGGAGTGATTCAGATTTGGTTGGCCGGGCAATAGCCCGCAAGCTATTGTCAGGCGCGGGAGGTGTGTTGTACGTTCCGTCTTATTGGAGACTGATCATGTATATTGTGCTCGCTTTACCTAACACGATCATGAAGCGTCTGGATATATAATCTTTTCAGAGGTATCCGGCGAATCAGACGTCAGCTGTAACAAACACCCTGTCTTCAGAAACTGTGACCCCGTCTACTTCAAGCAACCCACGGAGAGTCTCATCGGTCAAATACTGCCCTCTTTCTCGTTCAGGCAAATAAGGCCCCCCACGATTCAGCTGAAGATGGAGATGCCCTTTCGGCTCCATGTGTGAGCGCACATCCTCAAGGAAATATTTCCACTCCTCACCACCCCACGCTCTTGCGTCCGTCTTACTTTCGAAATTATAGAAATTGAAATAGACCATAAAACCGGTGACAAGATCGAATTTTCCATTGAAATTCGGCAGTGGGACATAAGGATCAATACAGTGTTCGGCTCGTTCAAGCTGAAACAGTTGAATGAGCTCGTTGTACATGTTGTTCTCGGCGAGGTCTAGACCCACGACCTCATGCCCGAAGTGACGTGCGACCAAAAGAAACCAGCCGGCTCCACAACCTAAGTCTAGGACTGACTTCGGGGGTGTCTTGTGAAGGTCCAGTTTCATTGCGCGTTCCACTGCGTTTTCTAGCCACGGTCTTGCATTGAGGTACTTTCGGGAACTGGTATGCACGATGCGTGCTTCTTCGCCCGCCGGATCTTCAGTCAGATACCTGTTTCGAATGTTTTCGTATTCTTGCGTTGGGATAGTGTCCAGAATCTGGTTGGTAGTATCTTCAAGAATGCGATACTCACTTGAAACGAGACTGCGGCAACTTCGACCAAGATCTGATTGGGTTAGGGATCGAACGAAATTACTCAACACTGCACAACTCCTCATCTATCATCTGGCGCCAATCCGAAGCAAGACCAATCGCAGAATAGTTACTTACGCTAGTTTTTTCGAGCATGCGGCGACCATCGATAACATGCGGTGGGTCATCCAACTCCTGCAGAATTTCTGGAAGCTGGGCATAACTCTGCCACCTTGTCGTTATGAGAACTGCATCCGCTCCACTGATTGCTTTGGAGAGGTCGCTGACGACCTCCATCGCATGTTCGAGAAACGGCAGACCGGATATCGAATCAACAACAGGATCGTGTAACTGAACTTCTGCGCCCGCTTTTAGCAACGATTCCAATATCACTAAAGCGGGAGATTCTCTTATGTCGTCGCTTCCTGGCTTGAACGCAATTCCCAGTAGAGCCACACGCATGCCTCTAAGATCAGGAAACCTGTTTTTGAGCATCGCGATCATTTTCAAGGGCTGATCCCTATTGATTTCCACCACGGATTCCAGCATTCGCATTGGAGAGCCATGCGATTTGCCGTACGCGGCTAATGCTTTGACGTCTTTTGGAAAACAACTGCCGCCAAATCCGCAACCCGCTTCCAAGTAGCTCGTAAAAGCAGGGACAATTCGCTCGCCGGTCTCCAATATTGGTGTCAGCCGCTTATCCAGATGCACGCCTTTCATTACGTCTACCACATCAATATTGCCAACCTCACTGCAGAGATTTGCGATTTCATTGGAAAAACTGATCATCGTGGCGAGCAGAGAGTTAGCCGTGTACTTAATCATTTCCGCGGTGCGCGGATCTGTTTCCAGAATGTCGGCCCTTGAAAACGGTGCGTACAGTTCCTTCAATGAATCTCGCGATGCGCGCTCAATGCCACCAAGCACGATCCGATCTGGACTCATGAAATCCGAGATTGCATCGCCTTCCCGCAGAAACTCCGGGTTCATACCAACTCCAAAATCACGCCCCGCCTTCCGACCTGACTCCCTTTCCAGAATGGGCAGCACTACATCTTCGGTGGTACCGGGGACAACCGTGCTCTTCACCGTAACCATGTGCCAGTCCGGTTTTTCTTTAAGGGCACGTCCGATCTGTGCGGCTGCTTCTTCGATGTAGCTGAGATCGATTTCGTTGCCGTCAAACGGCGTTCCGACCGCAATCAGCGTGGCTTCGGTGGAGAGGATGGCTTCGTCGAGATCTGTCGTGGCACGAAGCCGACAGCCAACGTTTTTTTGTAACAGTTCGTCTAAACCTTCTTCGTAGATCGGCGCCTTAGCCTGGTTGATCGCATCAACCTTGGACTGATCCAGATCTACGCACACTACGTCGTGCCCTATTTCGGCGAGGCACGTTCCGGAAACCAATCCAACATAACCAGTGCCGATAATGGATACTTTCATGAATCGCTTCCTTGTGAATTGCCTTCGTACCACAACAGCGTGCGGGACAACCCTACGTCGAGAGGAATCGAAGGCGCATAGCCGATTGCCTTTCGGGCTTTGTTTATGTTTGGGCAACGGCGGGTGGGGTTGTCCGTCAAGTAGTCCTCATCTGATGACGCTTTCTCCACGACATTGCCGGTATACCCAATGGTTTTTTGCGCTTCCGCGACCATTAGCCTGGCCAGCTCAAGCATGGAAATTTCGGGCGCTTCGACACCAATGTTGTAGCTCTCACCAGGTCTGCCATTGATAAGGATCTTGTAATACCCACAGATCGCATCTGCGATGTAGCAAAAAGTACGCGTCGGCGTACCATCGGAGAGCATAACGACGTCCCGCCCGGCGAGGATGTCTCGAGCAAAATCCGGTATGACGCGGCGGTCCGATATTTTCAATCCGGGGCCGTAGTTATTGAATGGGCGCGCTATTTTAATGGGCAGCTCATGTTGTTGCGCGAAATTGACGCACAATGTTTCGCCGAACCGTTTGGATTCGTCGTAGCACGCTCTCGGACCTGTACACGAAACGTTGCCGCGATAGCTTTCCGTTGTTGGAATCTCGTCCGGGGTCGGATCGCCATAGATCTCGCTGGTAGAGAAGAATAGAAAGCCTTCGACTTCGTTCCCCTGGTTACGCTGCCGCAGGCAATAGTCGAGCAGACTACGCAATCCATTGACATTCGCATCCATGGTTTCAATTGGATACTGCCGGTAATAGGTCGGCGAGGCGATGGATGCCGCGTGAACAATGTAGTGGAACAGCGGCAGATCGGCAGGCAGAGGATTCGTAATGTCGTGGGTAACCAGTTGCAGACCTGCCTGCCCCTCGAGTTCCTGCAGCCATTGAGGAATTCCGCGGATGTAGTTGTCAAACATTGTTAGTTGAACGTATCGATCGGGATTGTTGGACCGGTTCCAGGCCAGCACGGACTGCACCAAATAGTATCCGAGAAACCCGGCACCACCGACGATAAGCAGGCGTTTGCCGGCCATGGCAGACAGCTCCACATGAAGGTTCTCAACTACGTACTGCAGGTCCTGTTCGACCACGTCAACAGCATTCGCGACGGTCATACTAAATCGCCTTAGTAAAAGTGTTTGTCTTGCTCGCTACGGAGCCGCACGCTCATTCTCCCTTCCGGTAACTTCACGTCTCCGAGCGTGAGTACCTTATCCTTGGGCACGTCCTTGAGCACTTCGCACCCTTCTGCAAGGCCCATAGGCAGAAGGCTCTGTGCGTGAGTTATCTCAGCAGTTTCACACAGCCCGTAAGTGAGGTAACCACCCAACCCGTCGATGGTCTGTCCCGCTTTGAGGTCCACTTTTGCGGTTGCGATGACATCTACGACGGGGCCAGAGATTGGAGCGATGATGACATCATTGCACAGCGCGACACGAGCGACGGATATGGACACTTCAAAAATGGTGAGATGGTAAGGCACATAGAAACTGTACAACGGACCTTTACCGAGTTTCCCATAGTCGAGGTAATGCGCCTGCAACTCATCGCCTTCATGCGCGGCGAATACAAATACCCCCGGCGACGGTTTGGGTCCAACAACGTAATCTACAATTCCACCCAGTTCCCGCAGTTGCGCTTCATCGTACCAACCCACCAGTTCGTCGATGTGCTTGTCCGATTCATATCCCAGCATACCGCGTTGGGCAACCGTCATGTTGGTGGCGTTCGCTACAATGGCCTGCTCAAATGAAATTTTTGTACCATCCGCGAAACTGGTGACCATATGCGGCGTTTGTCGCCACTGTTTAGCAAACCCTTCCTGAGTAGTTGGATTACGATACCGATCCTGAAGACCTTTGATATTGCCGCATAACAACGGTGTGAGGCCTATGTGTTCTACAAAGCGGTACAGATTCATCTGCACCGCCGGCTGATCCCCATCACACCCCGTAAAAATGACGCCCTGCCTGTCCGCGTAGACCTTAAGCATAGGTCCCACCGTGGCATCCAATTCGGCATTCATACTCACCAGGTGCTTGCCATACTCGATCGCCTGCATCGCGACATGCGCACCGAACTCCACGTGGCCGGTAGACTCGACGATCAGATCGACGTTTCCTGCCTGGCAAAGCAATTGGGGGTCTTCAGTGACGACGAACTGTTGATTGTCAATTGCATGCTCCAATTCACTCAGCGAATCGGCAGTAACGACTTCGTCTGCACCGGCACGGTTGTATACGGCAATTGCATTCGGTGCGGTCCGGTTGGCAATCGCCACGACCTGTATGCCGTCAACGTAGTTGAGCATCTGGTTAACTATACCCTGGGCCATGAACCCGGCGCCCACCAGCCCCAGGCGGACCGGTCTGCCTTCGTGGTGTCGTTGAGCAAGCTTGGTGTCAACTATGATCAATCTGTTACTCCTCCAGAAGTGGCCAATCCCGATCTTTATCGGACATCTCCGCCACCGCCATAGGCCAGTCTATTGCCAGTCGTGGATCGTCATGTCGCAGCCCGCGCTCAGCATCAGGCGTATAAAACGCACTGACGTGATAGTAAACGACACTGTCATCCTCGAGGGTCTGATAGGCGTGCGCGCACGTTGGCGGTACATACAATCCCCAGGCATTCCCTTCACTCAATTCAACCCCCACGTACTCGAGATACGTGGGTGAATCCGGATCGAGATCGACGGCAACGTCGAATACTGCACCTTTCACGCAGCGAACGAATTTGGCTTCCGCATGCGAACCGGTTTGATAGTGAATACCTCGCAACGTACCCGCACGTGTACTTCCTGACATGTTGCATTGCACGAACAGGTCCATCAGGCCTGCTTCGGCGAACTCCCGGGCACAGAACGCCCGGCTGAAATAACCCCGATCGTCCGCAGTTTTGTTAGGCTTTACGATTTTGACAGCGGAGATGCTGGTATCAATGAACTGCATCATTTTTCTCTACGCCCTCTGGCCAGTAGCTTGACGAACGGGAGACGTGCTCTCTTCTTCTGTGGGCATTATACCACCTTGCGATCCCGGGCCATTGAGATTGGTGCAAGCGGGTGTAGTGAATTTGTTGCAAAACATATACATAGTCCGCACATTTCGCGTAGGCAGGTTAACGACAATTAATCGCTTCTTCGCCCCCATCTGGCGACTAACTAAAACAGGCGAACCTCTAATGAGCACGATGATCTCCCGGTTCTATATCAGCGCCCTTCTGATGCTGCTCGCTGCATTGCTTGCTCTGGCTTCGCTCGGACAGATCGAAATGGCCGCATTGCCGCTACCCATATTGTGGATCTCGATGGGCGGTGTTGCGGTGCTCATCGGTTTGTCCCTGTTGTTCAGACCCATGAAAGGTTTACTAGTCATCGCCTCTGCGGCGCTTGCTCTGTTTGCGGTTTGTGAATTGATCTACGCGATCATCGGCAATGTTGGCTTGTCGGAAATAGAATCCGGAGGAGATTTCCACTGGGTACCACATGAAGATTATGGCTACGTTGCTCCCCCAGGTACTTTCACCGAATCGAAGACGTATCAGGGGAAGCCCATCTACAACGTCTCGTATTCGATGAACGAATACGGGCACCGTCTCACCCGGAGCACACAGAGCGATCTGCACGACGAGTGTATTCTGGTTTTCGGAGACGGCTATACCTTCGGATGGGGCTTACAAGACGCTGAAACTACACCGTGGCAATTGGCGAAAAAGCTCGGGACCGACTACAAAGTCATCAATATGGCTTTCCTGACCCACGGTCCTCATCAGATGCTGGCCCAGTTGGAATCGGCTGAGATTGCAGAGTGTGGGGACGACCAAGTCACTCATGTCGTGTACCTGGCGACACCAGATCAAGCTCGCCGTGCCGCCGGCCTGCGAGTAATCGACCACATGAAGGGTCCGCGTTACCTGATCTCCGGCAACGACGGTGTGGTCCGCACCGGGCGCATCGGATCGTTAGCCTCGCGCAAAGATCGCATTAACAGCATCCTTTACAAATCCATGTTCTATCGCGGCATCAACGGCGGTAACAGTTTTTATCTGCGAGGTTTAACTAACGAGGATGTTCGGCTGTACACTGCAATACTCGGGCAAGCCAAACAAGTCGCGGCAGAAAGGTTTCCGGGCAGCGCATTCCTAACCGTAACATGGTCCGGAGGCGATAAAGATGATAAGGAAATCGTTTCGTTTATGGAACAATCACTCACTGACTCATTTGGCGCCCGTCGTACGCGGGATCTCATAGCTGACCTCCAGGAAAACTATACCCGGTATACGTTCGGAGAATACTCCATTCACCCTAATGCGCTGGCCAACGGAATCATTGCCGGTTATTTGGCGGCCCAGATTGACCCAAGCACCCCAACAGATGATTAATCGCAGAGGTATCCTGATCGCGGGCGGAGCGGGCATTACCGCAGCCGGTAGTGGTGCGATAGTGGGGGTCGCTGGCGGCTGGCAATTGCGGCAATATCTAAGTAACCGCGCCACGCCATTCCTCGACTACAACCAGCCAGGCGGAATTCTAACGAAACCGGATCTTAGTACGATGACGAACCTTGGGCATACTGTGTCTGCCAGTAAGTCTTTGGCGCCGGATGCTTTCTGGCATGAGTTCATTAACCAGGTCACCAAGTACCAGAACGGTTATCTCGATCTGTATGGACGCCTGGCGGCGTTGTTGAACGATTCAGCGCAGAACCTGCAACGGTCGAAATTTACCCAAATGTCGCGAAACCAGTGCGATGCGGTATTGAGAGAACTGCTCGATACATACTCCGGGTCCGAGTCACAAGCCCGCAGGTTGGAGGCTTTCCGCACGACAAGGTTGGTTTCTTCCTTAAGGGAACTGGTCATAGGCCCCATGCTCCAGCACTACTATCGTTCTTCCTATGGATGGCGCGTCGTTGGGTACAGCGCACATCCCGGCATACCGCAGCCACATCTCCTGGCGTACACTGAAATCATGAAGAGAACCTGAACTACATGCCAAGCACCACTACCACTGACGTCTGCATCATAGGAGCCGGTCTAGTCGGCGGATTAATGGCTTACGAACTCACTCGACAAGGCATGCAGGTCACGCTGCTGGAATCCGGTCCACGACATGATCCATCCACCCGCGGCACGTACATGCAGGAAGTTCTAAGTGGCGAAACAGCAGGAGGCGTGGCCTGGGCGTCCAACTGGCCGCGCAGGGACGTATACCGCTCGGTAGGAAGCATTCGCTATCCACTCAATGTATTGCGTGCCAAAGGCGTGGGCGGGAGCACCCTGCATTGGGGTGGCGAGGCACTGCGTTTCATTGCGAGTGACTTTGAGATGCACAGCCGTTACGGGGTGGCAGACGATTGGCCAGTCACTTACGAAGAAATAGAACCCTACTACGTGCGCGCTGAGCGCGAAATGGGCGTAGCGGGTGCTGACGACAATCCGTTTGCGTCCCATCGCAGCGCGGACTTTCCGCTCCCGGCCTTTCCGTTCAGCGTCGGTGATAAAATCATGCAGCCGACCCTGGACAGAATGGACATTCCAATGCATGCCGTACCGTGGGCGCGTAATAGCCAGCCCTATGACGGACGTCCGGCCTGTGCGGCATTCGCAACCTGCGGTAAATACCGCATCTGCCCAATCTCCGCCCAATACACCTCTGAAGGGCATATCGCCCGCGCAGAGCAGACCGGAAACCTGACCCTGATAGCAGAAGCGCAGGTTCGGCGTTTGTTTACTAACAACAACCATCGGGTGACACATGCCGTTTATACCGATACCAATCTAGTGGACCATCAGATTCGAGCCCGCCTATTTGTCGTTGCAACCCACTGTGTCGAAACGCCGCGGCTGCTACTTCTCTCCGAAAACAACAACTTTCCCCAAGGAATGGCCAATGGCAGCGGTCAGGTAGGAAAACGCTTCATGGAACGCCCAGCGATCGCTTACTCGGGGCGTATTCCCAAAGAGATTTTTACGCACCGCATCGGGTTCCATACCGCCGAATCTCATCGCTACGTCGACCAACCCGACCGAGCGGACAGGGCCGCTTTCAAACTCAGTTTTGGAACAAGCGGAGGCGCTGATCCCGCTTCGATTGCAGCCGGTAGCGGTAAGTGGGGAGATTCTCTGGCCGAAGATGTCAGCGCCGCTTTCGGGGACAATGTCAGAGTTACCGCATCCTTTGAACAACTACCAGACGAACGCAACAGCATCAGCCTGGACCCGACTATACAAGACGCGTTCGGCGACCCGGCGCCGCGAGTCGATTTGAATTATTTCGATTATGAGTACGCTGGATTTAATAATGGCGAACAGATCTGCAGGGAAATACTCGAGTCGTTGAAGGTGGAATCCTTCGCCGATTCGAGGGACATGGGATTCGCGGGCCACCCAATGGGGACGTGCCGCATGGGCGATGATCCGGCAAACTCTGTGGTAGACAGGGACCTGAAGGCACATGAACTCTCCAACCTGTTTCTTGTGGGTAGCAGTGTTTTCGTCACCGGAAGCTCTTTGCAACCTTCCCTTACCATTGGAGCCCTAGCTTTACGCGCCAGCGATCATATCATCGCCCAGGCGAGGCAACCGAGAGCATTCAGCAAGGTATAACTAGGTTTTATTGGCGAGCAATTGCTCATCCACAAATTGTTGAAAATTTTCTGCAAAATGTTCACGCGTGTGCTGTGATCGAGCCTGCTCCCAAGCACCTCGACGTAAGACATGCAAGCTCTGTTCGGACATTCCCGAAAGACTGTTAACGGCTCTCTGAATAGACGCGATACTCGCTTGGTCCAATACAACTCCAGAACCATCGACATCAACACTGGCCTGTTCCGTGACGATAGGAATGACCCCAGCGTGCATACATGTAATAACGCTACCGCCACCTCCTTCAGAACAGGTGGGATAGACCATGCCTATGCAGCGGCGGGCAATCTGCATGAACTCTTCTCCCGCCACATCCACCCAACCAATCGTCTCCACATTGGGCGTATCGTAAAGTTCCTTGCGGTATGCCTGACAGAAGCGGTGCTCCTGTTCCATTGGACCACAAACAACCAGTTCTTTATCTGGCATGCCCGCAAAGGCCTCCAACGCCAGGTCCAGTCCCTTATGCACGAACCCGCTGCTGCCGAACCAAAGATACCGGTTTCGGCAAGAATCGATGTTCTTGGTGTCATCCCAATCGTAGGTAAGCGGTGCGGAGATGGGTATCCTGAATAGGGGTTTGTTTGCATACCCGTATGTATCCAGAGTGAACGTGTTGCCGAGGACCGTGCCCATGTCGGCATTTTCCAATGCCCAGTTTGCACCCAGTTCCTTGGCGTTGACCAGCGCCACCCCACGGCGTACCCAAAGTTCCTGCAGACGCTTGTAAGCTGCGGCATTGTTGTACAGCCAGTGGGCGGTATCCAGATGCACGATGGTCACACAGTTACTATTCAGGCGAGGATGAATCGAATCGAAATTGGTCCGGGCAGATATGAAGAAATCGTAATCATGCGCTGGCATGAACGAATGGTTCTCAAAGTGGATAACGTCCAGATCGTAACCGCGCGCGACAAAACTCTGCCCGATCGTAAAAGACTCCCAGAAGTGCGTATGTGCATTGGAAATGTTGCTAGGATCTACAAACGGATCTAGCACATAAGACAGCAGTACACGGCCCTTAGCTGGCTGCACGTTGGCGGCAATGCTGACAACTTGGCGATTCTTCAGCTCCTCAGAAGAAAAACCCGAAGACAGTCCAAGTTTGCGCGCAACCTTGTTAAAGAGGCGGCTGGGCAAACTCACCGCCAATCAAGTTCCTACACGACTCTGCTGACTTGATTGGGTACGAACTCCGTTTCCCAATCCAATTTCGGACGTATCGCGCCCGGGAAGTCACCGAAATAATTCCCACGGGCCGAGCCTGAATCCATGTTATCCAGAATCTGCACCGCCACCTGCTGATGCGCATTAAAGTGCATCTGCAGTGGTGCGAACGTAGACAGATGCGCGCCCACATCAATCATACCCTCTCCCATCATATTGCCCGGAATCCATGCGGTTGCTGTATATCGTCCAGGATCCCGGGCTCGGCCCAGCCAGTACTCGTCTGTCTCGATGGAAATAAAGATCTGGTTACCTTGATCGTCGAACAAGGTGAATGACGGCATCAGTTCGCGGCCGCCTTCGAACACATCGAAGACCATTTCCATACCAATCGGCTCCTGGATGTCAATGGTATCCGCCGAAAGACCTCGCCTATCGCGAATGCGCATGGAGCGTAATTGGGCCACTTCATCCCCTGGCCCATCTTCTACCGACCATTGCTTTTCAGAACTCAGGTTGCGTTCCACGGCCAGATAGTGCGCGACGACGTCGTTTGCAGACCCGTCCATAGTGATCTGCCCGTCTTTGAGCAAAATGGCGCGACTGCACAAGCGGGTGACCGCAGGCAGGTTGTGCGACACGAACAGCACCGTGCGGCCGTCCTGGCCCGCGTCTTCCATTTTGTCAAGACATTTGCGTTGAAAAGCCGCATCCCCGACTGCGAGCACTTCATCCACGATCAGAACTTCAGGCTCAAGGTGCGCGGCCACGGCAAACGCCAGTCTGACGCGCATGCCACTGGAGTATCTCTTCACCGGAGTGTCGAGAAATTTCTCGACGCCGGAAAACGCGACGATTTCATCGAACTTCTGCGACACCTCGAGCTTGCGCATACCCATCATCGTCCCGTTGAGAAAAACATTCTCACGCCCGGTCAGCTCCGGATGGAACCCCGTGCCTACTTCTAACAGGCTACTCACTCGCCCTTTTACTTCCACCCGTCCGTGTGACGGCGGAGTGATGCTTGCCAGAATCTTTAGCAAAGTAGACTTGCCGGCTCCATTGTGACCGACAATACCCAAGACTTGCCCTTTCGGCACTTCAAACGAAACGTCCTTGAGCGCCCACAGCACATCGTCCTCGCTTCCAGACTCATCAAATCTGTACAACGAACGGTATTTTTGATAGTTGGTCAGCGGCCGCTTGACGGCCCGTACGATACTCGCAAGCACGTTGTCCGCTGCTTCTTCATATGCACCAATTCGAAATTGCTTGCTGATGCCTTGAACAGATATCGCGATGTCTTTATTCAACGCCGAAATCCTTTTTCACGTCTTCACGTTGGAGAATTTATTACAGTGGGAGGCGTATTATAACTGCTTATTCGCAGCCGTTTGTGGGATAAAGTAAATCAGATAATGCTTTGAGACCATTGTTGTGCAGAGGATGTAAGAAATGCGTACTAGCGCAATCTTTTGCCATATCATGCGCAAACCAAGCGCCCTAATCCCCCTAGCAGCGGGGAATAACTCAAAGAAAGGACATTCAGCTAATGAAAGCGGTTATCCTGGCAGGTGGCTACGGCACCAGGCTGTCGGAAGAAACGAGTTCGCGGCCGAAGCCCATGGTAGACGTGGGGCCGCGGCCAATTTTATGGCACATAATGAAGATCTACGCGGCGCACGGCGTCAAGGACTTCATTATCTGCTGCGGCTACAAGGGCTATGTCATCAAGCAATATTTCGCAAACTACTATTTACACAATTGCGACATGACTTTTTCACTGCGCGACAACGCCATGCAGATTCACCAGAGCGAAGCCGAAGACTGGAACGTGACGCTGGTGGACACGGGCGAGCATTCCATGACCGGCGGTCGCCTGCGCAGAGTGCGGGAACACATTGGAAACGAGACGTTCTGCTTCACATACGGAGACGGGGTTTCTGACATCAGCATCACTGAATTGGTGGCGTTCCATCGCAATCAGGCCACCATCGCCACCCTCACCGCAGCACAACCGCCCGGACGGTTCGGTGCTTTTACTCTGGGAAAATGTCAAGGCAAGGTGGATTCTTTTCATGAAAAACCAAGTGGAGACGGCGCCTGGGTGAATGCCGGTTTCTTCGTGCTAGAGCCTGAGGCCATCGACTACATTGAAGGCGACAGCTCAATCTGGGAGCAGGAACCCATGCAACACCTGGCAGCGGAAGGTGAGCTATCTGCTTACAAACACGATGGATTTTGGCAGCCCATGGATACGCTGCGGGATAAACACTACCTCGAAGAACTGTGGACTTCAGATCAAGCGCCCTGGAAGACCTGGTAGGAGAGCACGTCCAAATGCACAGTGAAGAATTCTCGGCGAAAGAGACAATCATCGAACCACCCAAAGGGTGGCAGATGGTTGACATCAAGGAACTGTTGGCTTTCAAAGACTTGTGGTTTTTCCTGGTCAAACGGGACATCAAAGTCTTGTACGCGCAGACCATTCTCGGCTTCGCATGGGCCATCTTGAATCCGCTCATCCAGATCGTCGTGTTCACCATCATTTTCGGGCGAGTGGCTCAACTGGATACTGGGGGGGTCCCATACTTCCTTTTCTCCGCTGTCGCAATCATCCCCTGGACATATATGTCGGATGCCATGAGCTCGTCGAGTCAGAGTCTCGTTGGCGGCGCCGGCATGTTAGGGAAAATCTACTTCCCGCGCATTATTTTTCCTCTGACACCGGTTACCGCAAAGCTGGTGGACTTTTCCATCTCGCTGATCCTGCTGATTGGCGTGATGATCTACTACAAGGTGATGCCGAATTGGAACTTCATATATCTGCCGCTGTTTCTATTAATGATGGTGTGCGTGCCAGCCGCCATAGGATTCTGGCTGTCTTCCCTGGCGATACGTTTCAGAGATGTGCGCTTCGCGATGGCATTCGCGCTTAAGATGCTGATCTACTCTGCACCAATCTTGTATTCAGCTGATCAGATACCGGAAGAGTGGCGTTTTTGGTATTCGCTGAATCCCATCGTTGGGGTGATAGAAGGGTTCAGGGCATGTCTACTGGGCAGCCCTGTGCCCTGGGACTACATCCTTCCGGGCACAATAACTGGCTTGCTGCTCCTCGCCAGCGGCGCGATGTACTTCCGACGCATGGAGCGGGTCGTGGTCGACGTGATCTAGGACGTTTGCTCTGGCGCTTTGATTCCGGCCGCAATCTCGATCAAATGGTGCCGCAGGTTTTCAATGATGATTGGCCAACGGTGCTGCCCGACGCTGTTTCTAATCTCATCAGAGCTAAAACGCCCAAGATCAGACGCCAATGCCTGCAATCCTGCGCAAACTCCGTCCGCGGTATCGTCAGATATCACGCCATTTTCTGCAGATATGACCTTTTTGTTTTCCAACGTTGCTGTGCCCAGAACAGCCATACCTGACATTAGATATTCGAATGTCTTGGTCGGCGGCTGTACATCGTAGTAAGGCGTTATCGGAATATACGACAGCCCAATGTTGTGTTGAGCAAAATAGGGCGCCAGTTGATCGTGAGGGACCGCCCCCACCACTGTAACTCGCCCAACTAGGTGAAGATCCCGGATCAGCGCGTTGAGCTCACTTTTCTCACTACCTGGCGACCCACCGACTATTGTCAATAGCCCACCTACCCCACTGTGTTTCAAAAAACTCGCAAATCCCTTCACTGCCGTTGCCAGATTCCGGTTGTAAAGCGTACCCACATACAACACACGAAGCACGTCGAAGGACCGGTTTCCTGGTGCTATTTCATCTGCACCAAGCGGTAGAATGTACGCTCTGTCCGATAAGCCTAGTCTAGCGGCCAGACTTTCGGATATAACACTGACATTGTTGAACAGGGAATACTCTACCTTTAGAAGAGTATTTTTCACCAGACGAATCCATTGGTTGGGCGAGACATCCCCTGTTCGGATATCCAGGACGAACTTCTGCCGCCAATGACGCAATCTGATCAGCGAGGACATGCCCTTCATGTAGTTAATGAAGAACACCGCAGGAGATTTTGAATCTAAGCCCGCAGCGATCTGGTCGACCACTCGGACGAAGCGACCTATACGGGCCAAACCTCCATCTCGCGAAACGTAAACTATATTTACGTTATCGAGAGCGAGCCTCGGCAGACCATGGTCCCAGCAGATGTATGTCACACTGAATTCTGGTTGCAGGTATCGGCAGTAGTAGTAGGTGTCGATGTGATGGCCGAACTGTTCGGAACTGATAATGACTAGATTGGGCGCTATCGACATCACAACATTTTACAATGGGCGCCCGTAACGAGGCTACACTGGTCACCATCACGGTATATGGGCGTAAAATCCTTTAACGTCGTGGCGCCAACCAATCGCTCAATCAATCAGGATAGCGGAATGGACCTTACTGTCATCTCAACTTACCGGTGCAATTCCAGGTGCCAGATGTGCCATATCTGGAAAAATCCGACGTTGCCGAAAGACGAAGTCTCCATCGAGACCCTGTCCAAACTGCCAAGGGGGTTCGACAACCTGAACGTATCAGGAGGAGAGCCTACATTGCGCACAGATCTCGCGGAGATTATCGACGAGGTCTACCCGAAAGCACGCGTAGTAGAGATCAGTTCAAACGGATTACGCGCACGCCGCCTGGAGCCCATCATTAAGAAGTATCCCGATATCAAGGTGCGATTCAGTCTGGAAGGCGAGGAAGTGACCAGCAACGCCATCCGGGGTGAAAAGAATGGCTTTCAGCTCAAAATGGAAGGCATCAGAAAACTCCAGGAGGCAGGCGGAACCGATCTAGGCTTTGCCATGGTCATCCAGGATGAAAATGTCGACCAGCTGGCGCATATGTACGAGGTAACGGAATCGATGGGCCTGGAGTTGGCCACTTCCACGCTACACAACGCGTGGCAGTTTTACAAAAACGACAACTACTTCTATGACCGCCTGGAGGTCGCGCGGAAGGTCGAAGCTCTCATTTCCAAGATGCTAGAATCCTGGAGCGTCAAGAATTGGTTTCGCGCATATCTCAACCTTGGTTTGATCGAAAAGATACTCGGGCATGAACGATTGATTCCCTGTGTGGCTGGAACTGGTTTCGCGTTCATCGATCCATGGTCAGACGTCTGGGCTTGCAACGTACGCTCAGACGTACAGCTAGGCAATCTGCAGGAACAGACCTGGAATGAAATCATGTCGTCCGGAATGGCGAAAGAAAGCATCGGGAAAGTGGCCGAGTGCGCACAGAACTGCTGGATGGTAACCACTGCTCGAACGGCGATGCGTTCGACGATCATTCCACAAGCACCCAAGCTCGGCCCAATGGCGTGGGTCGTTTACAACAAGTTGAAGTCACTCACGGGTAGCGGTATCGCATTCGACAAGTACATCGACTATTCGGACGTCCGCCAATCGCCCCAGGTACCGCGCGTGTCTCATTTGAATACGAAAGAGAAACCCATCATCGTAACCGACCGGCAAGGCGTGGATGGGCACTACCCGCTGAAGTCATTTGTCAATAACTAGCGACGGCTGGATGACAAGGGCCGACAAATGGTACCGCTGTTAATTCTATTTTTCGTTCTCCTGTTCTACGGAGACTACTTTCTAGTCGAGCGTGGATATTCGATTCACGGGCGTTTGCTAGCGGAAGCCTTTTCCGGTCTATTATTACTAATCGTTGTTGCGCAAGTTGCGATGCATCGTCGATTCAATTTGCCGCCAAAGTACGCTTTCTGGTTTTTTTCATTCACTTCAGTAATTATTGCTGGTCTTTTGGCAAACCAGGTCCCTACTGGCGCGCTGGTAATGGGCATCAGAGAAAACTTCAAATTTGCACCAATGTTCCTATTGCCCATCGTTTATCACTTCAAACCTGAACAAATGAAAGCCCTTCTCTTGGCGCTGCTGTTCTTCGCATCAATCCAATTGCCGTTTATGGTCAATCAACGGATGACGGAACTTTGGCTAACCGGTGATTACATTACCGGCACATTGATTTCAAGCAACTTTGTAAGCATGTTTCTTATCTGTTGCTGGGCAGTCGTGTTTGGCTTCTTCCTACGAAAAAAAATTGGGCTTCCCTTCTTTCTGCTTTTGAGCATCGTGCTTATTTTCCCTACGATGCTGAATGAAACGAAAGGGTCACTCGTACTATTACCTTTCGCCTTTGTTCTACCAATGGCGTTTGCCCCGGGGATCACGCGATTAGGTCTAAAGATGACGTTTTCGGGAATTGCCTTCGTGATGCTAGCACTCGTTTACTCAGTTATGGACAGAATTCTTCTGGGTGAACGTCCCAACTATGCTTTTCTCGATCTCTTCCTGAATCCTGATCAGCTCATGGCATACTTAACTCCTTCGGCCCAGGGTGGGAGTTGGATGGGGCGAGGAGACAAATTGCTGCTTGCGTGGAGCAACGCAACAGAATCTGTCACCTCCTTTTTCCTAGGCGTGGGGCTAGGCAACGTCAACGATACTTCACATACGATTTTCGAAGGAGACTATACGGAGTTTGGCAAGCTGCTCGATACGACATTCAATCAGTATCTGTGGGAAACCGGCATGGTTGGCGCGCTGCTTGCCCTCATGCTACCTGTCATGTCCTTTTTTGATGCCAAGAACGTAGCAAGGCTAGATTCGGATTTGCCTGGTGTGATTGCAAATGGCTGGGTCGCGGTAGCCATAATAATATTCCTAGGCGCATTTTACATCCGAGGCCCTGATGCCCAGGCGCTTACCTACCTGTTTTTCTTTTTTTCCGGTTATATGGCTGCCAACGCATATCAGTTACGGTTCTCTACAGCGACGAACGCACTTCACAAACGAGAGCAATTGGGAACAACAACACCTTCCCTACTCGCTCAACGCTCGCGCATAGCAAGCTAGTAGACTCTCGCGCACTACGTGCAGATCATACCGAGCCGCTACAGCTTGTCTGCCAGCTGCACCCATCTCAGGCCACCGTGAGGGACTGAGCAATAGGACTGCAAGCTTTTTTGCCATAGCATCCACGTCTCTTTCCCTTACCAGAAATCCCGAGACGTCATCATCAACGAGTTCGGGTATGCCACTGTGTAGGCTAGCTATTGCAGGCATTCCATGTGCCAGAGCCTCCTTAAGAGCGTTGGGTATGCCCTCAGTTTCTCCATTTGAAGCTGTAACACTTGGCATTACAAATATATGGCTTTGAATGAGGTGTTGTATGAGATCTTCATGAGATACTGGACCGCACAAAGTGACGTTATGACCGATCTCTAAGTCAACAATTTGGCTCTCCAGCTTGCCTCGCAAAGGGCCATCGCCGATTATCTCATATCGAAGATCGAATCCCTGTCGAACTAACTGATGAACAGCGCGAATGGCATAACCAAACCCCTTCATCTCCACCATCCGGCCGACACTTATCAATCGCACTGGTTGTCCTTTAACCAACTTACGTGGCTGAAACTGGAACTTCGAGCAATCAATACCTGAACGTACGACGCAAATTTTCTGATCCTCACACCCAAGCTCAAGAAGGCGTAATCGCAAGCTATCGCTCACTGGCATGAAACACGTGCCATGCTTAAAAAGTCGCTTATAGTATTCAGGCGTGTAGCGATCCCTTTGAGTTACGTCATGTCCTCGAATCGACGTTAACAGGCGTCCTCTGATTATACCGTTCAACACTAAAGGTAAGACCCGCTCTCCTAATCCACCGTACTGGCAGTGAACAACGTCGTAGCCTCCTGCTCTTAAGTCGTTGTCGGCCAATCTAAAAGCTGCAAGGCGACCCCAAGAGCCGTGCTTCCTGTCAAAAATTCGCCACAATAGTTTGAACCCACGTGGTGTGAACCATCGCGGGTTCCCGAACACCCCGAGTAAACATTCCGAAAGAGCAGATAGTACGAACTTCGGTTTATGCGCGAAGTAACTAACCCTTTCCATTAGGCGGTAATCCCGCAAGATTGCATGCGGCGTTGACAATAATCTTTGCTCTAGCGAGAAAATATCCACATCGTGGCCACTATCGATTAGTCCCGCAATCTGATTGATGATGAATGTTTCGGAGAGTACCGGGAACGCGTCTACGAACATGGCTATCCGCAATTTGCCTAGCGCGACCGGATTCGAACTAAAACCATTCTGCTCCATTTTCGAAATCTCAGAGATTACTCGTGTTCTCGAAGAATTTTTTGATACCCTTTTTCCACTTTCTCACTCGTGGGGCGAGGTCATAAAGTCGATAATATGCTCCGGCAGGAAAGGCGCCGTCGAAATAGCGATTGATGCGCCTGTACAGACTAAGTTTTTGTAGCGGTGACTTAAGATTGATGATGTAACTGTAGTTTATCTGGCACAAAAAAATCGTAACATCACGAACCAGTTCTTCGCGGGTCTTGTTGTCTGGCAGAAGCTCGTAAATCGTATCTCGCAACTGCAAACTGTCTTTGCACCAATCGTCAATGCGAGCAGCTGATCCACGATTCTGATCATGGTCCCTAAAACTGGCCTTCACTTCCCTGACATTTACGTACCCGTACCGGGCGGCAATGCGTACATGCGCCAAGACGTCTTGGAACAAGTCACACCGAGAACGAAAACCACCGATCTCACGCAGAGCGTCACTTCGGATGAGCGTATTCGCGCAGAATAGGGTTGTATCACTCAAAATCCAACCACGAATTAGCCCGTCAAAAGACGTTGTCTGTAAGCGATTTTCCCACTCGAGTATTGTATTGCCGCCACCATCGATCATACGAATTCCGGTTCGTACGAGACCAACACCAGGTGCTACCCGAGTTGCGTCCACGCAAACCTGGACAAAGTCCTTATCGATTTCATCGTCGTCATGAAGAAGCAAGAAATATTCGCCTCGCGCGTGGTCAACGCAGGCGTTGAAGTTATCGTTTGCTCCTATGTTCTCAGTGTGGCGTATGTATTCAACTCGATCATCATCACAGCCCCCAACTATAGCTTCCGTGGCATCCTGCGAGCAGTTGTCGCACACGATGACCTGAAGATTTTCATACGTCTGAGCTAAAGCGCTTTGAAGGGTAAGCGGAAGCGTGGTACCAGCTCGATTATAGGTCGGTATCCCTAGTGTAATGAGCGGCTGATATTCGTGATTCACGGTGAATGTCGGGCGTAAAAAGAACTGTTTGAGCTTAACATGGAGGCGGACTGCACATTACGAGGAAGATGTGACCAATCATCCTCATGTCAATACCGATCTCGGAGGAACGTAAACAGAACAATTTTCTGACAGAAATTTCCTCACTATAAGCGCTATCATTCCGCCGGCTATAAATGCCGCTCTGCCAGGACCCATACTTTGAAAATCATCATCGTCTATCAATTGATTTACGCTCAGCCACTGTGTGCGGAATAGCCGGCGAATTTCGTGTGGCACGATCCGCATCAGGCGCTGATTGGGCACATATCAGCAACCTGATGCGGCGACGAGGGCCGGATGACGAAGGGAGTTGGTCTGATGAATCCTGTACGATGGTGTTTCGGCGACTCTCGATACAGGATCTTAGCCCAAGAGGGCATCAGCCGATGCTTTCGGCAGACGGGAACTTCGTCATCAGTTTCAATGGCGAACTATACAACTTCGCGCAATTGCGGAACGAACTCGAGGCGCTTGGCGTTCGGTTTCGATCTACCGGCGACACCGAGGTCGTCCTCTACGCCCTCATCCTCTGGGGCGTCGAAGCGTTAGGAAGGTTCAACGGCATGTTTGCATTAGCGTTCTACAACATAGAGGAACGCTCTCTAATCTTGGCAAGGGACCACGCGGGCATAAAGCCACTCTATTACCTACAGCACAAGCACGGCATCGCCTACGCAAGTCAGTTTGATCAGATCCTATCCCACCCTTGGAGTCGGGAATCGAAGGTCGCATACCAATCTCTATCGCTTTATCTGCATATGGCGTTTATTCCCGCCCCATTCACCATATTGGAGAATTGCGCCTTGCTCGAGCCAGGGTCGTGGGTCAAGTTCGAATCTACGGGGAATGTGGCCCATGGCAAGTATTTCGAGTTCCCGATTTATGAGCCCGCAACCTTGCGCGGAGAGGAGGCGACGGAAGCTCTGGACGCAGCATTATCCAACGCAGTTGAACGTCAATTAGTAAGTGACGTTCCTGTTGCGGCTTTTCTCTCCGGAGGAATAGATTCGCCTCTGGTATTGTCAAAAATGCTGCAAACAGGCAACGGACCGTTTCGGGCATTCACCATCGGAACTGAAGACGTCGCATCTGACGAAGCAAACATCGCGGTCAATTACGCAAGACAGCTCGACGTGCAACATACGGTCCAACGTATTGCGGAGGCAGACGCACTCGGTATGTTGTCGGAAGTGGTCAAGGCGAGCAGCGAACCGTTTGGCGACTACTCGATTTTCCCAACGATGCTTGTGTCGCGTCTTGCAGCAAGTGAGTTTAAAGTCATACTGTCTGGAGACGGAGGAGACGAATTGCTTTGGGGATATGTCCAGCGCATGGCCGAAGCAATTCAGCTAGCGCCTTCATTCACGGTCTCACCGAAGTGTAGACAGATACAATGGAGCGTGCGTCGGTTGCTCGGAAAGCATCGCGCGCATCACCACCTAAGATTCACAACGCCTGGTCAATGGCACGCGTTCAAGCATCTTTTGCTGAGAGGGAATCACTTAGCGCGCATTTTCCCAGATCTACCTCCATGGCCCGAAGACTATAAGCGCTTCGACTACTCGCCCTACGATGCAAATGAAACTAGAACCGCTCAGTGGATTCGTTGGAATGAGTTCACGACACATCTCACTAAGGTCCTCCTAAAGGTGGATCGCGCAAGCATGCACGAATCACTCGAAGTGCGCGTACCCATTCTCGACAGGGAGGTCGTACAAACCGCGCAGCAAATCGACTGGCAGAGTTGCCTGGACATCGAAGATGGGATTGGGAAACTACCATTGAGAAAGATGTTGTCCAAATCGGTAAACCATCAATCTACGGCAAAACGCGGATTCGAGGTTCCTATGGGAGCATGGCTCCGCGGCTCCCTTCGAGAGTTGGTTCACGATGTCGTTTTATCGCAAGATGAGTTTCTAGGCATGCCGGTAAATCGGAAAAGGATGAACGCACTGTTCGCACAGCACGAGTCGGGGCAGATAAACATGGCTCAAGGACTGTGGCCAATTGTCAGCTTAGCGCTGTGGGAACGGGAGCATTTCAATCGTTAACTTCTACCCATGCCGCACGTTCGCCACACCACGATTTGACGACTTTGGCCGGCGCACCTACGGCGATTGAACGGTCGGGTATATTCCGGTTAACGACGCTGTTGGCACCAATTATGGACATTTCACCGACGGTCACACCAGGCGTTATGACTACATTTTGACCAATCCAGCTACCGCGCTTGATGCGGATAGGCGCTGCCTGCCACATATTCTGGAACTTGTATGGCAAATCGACGTGGGTATAGCCGTGGAAAGCATCGGTCAGATTTATGTTGGTTGCGAACAGCACGTCGTCTTCAATCACTATCTCCATGCACGCGGCAAGCTGAAGACCTCCTGTCGCAGATACTCGGTCTCCGATCACAATTCTCGGGTTAAACCGTTCAGCTACAATTTCTGCGGGCGCGTTTAGCTCCGGTCCCGGATACTCGATCATACAGTCCAACATGCTGTTTGGGCCTAAGTACACATCATCACCAATCTCCATGAATTCCGGATGTATCAATCGATACGGGGTATCGATAATGAAATTCCGCGGAGAAGATTTGATACGAGCTCGCGCGTCGTGTTCATATTTTCGATCAAGAATAGCAAGCCAATGTCTAACCTTGCGCGCCAACGCTAGCTGGATTCGCTCCTTCATGAATCTATCCTTCCGTGTGCGTCAGCATTTAACCATACTGGCGTGCCGCATCGTCAGGAACTTCTTAAGCATTTCGTGTGCTTCAACTCGCGTCGATCACGTCTGCATTAGATCTATCGACTGCTGTGATAGGACTACTGAATACGGGTCACAGAACTTACATTTGACGTGCATTCGCCAGAATCGGCTCGTGTATACTGCTCGCCAATTCTTGTTCCTGTTGCAAACAAGGACTTTTTATGCAAGTAAGTTTCTCAACATCGCTCACGCGCTTGGCAATGGTCGCAGCCCTAGTCGGGTCGCTTCTCCTCACCGTCAGCGCGCGATCAGAAGATGGTTTCGAACGCCGGGGGGCCGACGCCGATTACCGCATCAGCGCAGAAGACGTGCTGGACATATCAGTGTGGCGCGAAGAAGACATGCAGCGCGAGGTCACCGTCCGACCCGATGGTGGAATTTCATTCCCATTGGTAGGCGACGTCCAAGCAGCTAACCGCACCCCCAGCGAACTCGAAGATGTGATAACCGAACGCCTATCCAAATATATTCCGGACGCAGTCGTTACCGTGTCGGTCGTGAGCGTCCAAGGCCTTCGAATTTATGTAAACGGTAAGGTTCGCAATCCAGGCCAGTTCCTGGTCGGACGATATATCGATGTGCTGCAAGCATTAACCTTGGCCGGGGGCTTAACGCCCTTTGCAAATCGCAAGGACATCAAGATTCTACGCAGAATCGAAGGTCGTGAAACTGTATTGAAATTCAACTATGACCAGGTTGAGCGAGGTAAAAAGCTCGAACAAAATGTCATTCTGAAAGCCGATGACACGATAGTGGTGCCCTAATGGTAAGTATTCTGCGAAAACTTGTTGCGCTCGGTCTTCTTATCGCGATCCCAGCGGTACCCGTATATGGCGCATGGGTTGTGCAGCCTTCCGCGGAAATGAAGACCTCCTATGATGACAATGTCAGACTATCAACAGAAGAACTTGAAGACGCTGGGTTCGTAAATACGGCAATGATTCAAGCGCGTGTCGCGAATATAACAGAAACTACACAGGTCTCGGGAGTAATTGCTGCATCCTTTGTGGACTATGCGCAGACGCGTGATACAGAAGACAGCGACAATCTGGTGCTGCGATTTATCGCCGATCAACGATTCGAGCGAGGTTCCGTCGGGGCGACAGTCTCGGCCGAAAGGGATTCGGTTTTTAGGTATGCGGGCATAATCACGGACCCCTTCAGTTTCCAGGACGAATCCGAAATCGATCGTGAGCTCAATGACCTTGCAGATAATGCTGAGGACGTGGATGAGGCAGTTATACGTGAACAACTCGAGCGCACGCGGTTCGGGGTCGCTCCTCAGGCGAGTTATAACATTAACTCACGTACCACCGCTTCACTGCGCTACCAATACTACGAAGTCCAATTTGATGATGAAGATCTCGCGAATCAATTCGGAGCCCAAGACACGGAAACCCAGACAGCCACGGCTAGCATGCGCCGCACGCTAACCGAACGCTCATCAGCAACGATGAGCGTCAGCACCACGAAGTTTGATCCGAAGCAGGACGCCGGCTCAGACGCATACGAAGTTAACCTCGGAATAGACCGCCAAATGTCTGAGCGTACAAGCCTGCGCGCAACCATCGGCGTGAACAGAGTCTCTCCCGACATTGGCGAAGATAATGATGGGAATTCCGGTAGCTTGGAAATAACTCACGCGACAAACAACGGTTTGCTACGGGCAAGCATTCGCCGAAGCCTCTATCCGAGCGCATACGGTGAAATACTGGAATCAGATATGCTGCAGTTCAGCTATCGCCACCGATTTTCTGCGAGATTTGCAGCTTCCATAGGCGCGAACGGTATTTCTTCCAGTTCAAACCAGGGGCAGAGCAACCAGGATCGTGATTTCTTCGCAGTGAACCCGGAAGTCGTCTGGGCATTTAGCGAGAATCTGCAGATTACTGCCGGGTATCAGTTCACGTGGAACGACCGGGAAAACGAAAGCGGAGACGCGACCAGTAATGCGCTTTTTTTATCCTTCAGTTATCAGCCAAGATCAGAGATATAAGCTGATCGAAAGTCTATACCGGGCAAGCAAAACATGAACGTATTCGACTACCCAATGGAACTCTCTGATTATGCGAAGATGTTTCTGCGCCGAATCAATTGGTTCGGTGTTCCATTTGTTGCGATCACATCTATCGGAGTCGCGATAGCATTTGTTTTGCCTGCCATATTCAAGTCAGAAGCAACTTTCATAATTCAACGCCAGACAATTCCTCAAAATTTGGTTGCCACGACAGTTACCGGCTACATTCAGGAACAAATCGAAGGAATTCGCCAACGAATTGTCACCCACGATAATCTTGTCAAGTTAGCGGACACGAATTATCTGTATCCAGAAGAGTTAATTGACGATCCCACCGCTGTTGTCGCCAAGCTTCGAGGGCGGATCGAGGTCGAGATGGAGGACGTTCAGTCATCAGATCCAGTACAAGGTGGTTTACGCTATGCGACCGTCGCATTTACCGTCGCGGTGAGCGCGGAATCAGCGGAAATGGCACAATCTCTAACAGATCAGCTTTCTGAACGATTTCTTGCAGAGCATCGCGATTCCCGAGAAGAGCGAGCGTCCGAAGTCACGGAATTTCTTGATGAGGAAGCAAAGAGACTTCAGGTAGAAATCGGTGAACTAGAAAAAGCGCTTGCTGGTTTCAAGCAAGAAGAATTGCAGCAATTGCCAGAGCTGATGAGCATGAACCTGAATTTGTTCGAACGAACGCAACAACAGCTCGACAATACGGACATTCACATTCGCACCCTGGAACAGGAAATCAACGCCGTACGCGCGGAACTGTCCTTAACCGAGCCCTACGAACAGGTGATTTCTGAGGAAGGCGGCGTGATTCTTACAGGTAGCCAGCGCTTGAGCGCACTCACTGCCGAATACTTACGCGCGTCGTCGCGCTACTCTGCTGAGCACCCAGACGTTAAACGCTTGAGCCGAGAGATACGCTTGCTGTCAGAAGAAAACGGCATGCAAGGGCGACTAGACGAAATCATGACTCAAATGGTCAACCTGCAAGAGCAGTTACGCCAGGCGAGACAAAAATATAGCGCTTCGCACCCCGAAGTTGAGAGCTTGGAGAAAGCGATTGGCAGCTTACAGCGCGGCATGCAGTCGGCTGTGATCACCAACCAGGGTTCTGACGAACTTGCTGTGCCGCCAGACAATCCGCGATATGTTGCACTTAGCACCCAACTCCAAGCTGCCGAGGCCAATCTAGTCGCTGAAAAAGAGCGTAAGCAAGAGCTAACCGAAAAACTGCAGGATTATGAAGACCGTCTATTCAACACTCCCCTGGTCGAGCGAGATTACAAGTCCTTAGCGAGAGGCTATGAGAACGCGCTCTCAAAATTTCGCGAGCTAAAGGGCAAAGAGCTGGAGGCGCGCTTAGCGCAAGAGCTCGAAGCAGGTGAAAACGCCGAAAAATTTGTTCTCGCCAGCCCTGGATATCTCCCAACTCTTCCGGAAAGTCCCAATCGGGTGGGAATTATATTGCTCGGCGCCTTCTTCGGAATGATGTCGGGATTACTGTTGATTGTGATTGTCGAATACTTTGACAAAACTATTCGCGGGCCACGCATGGTTCACCGCGCCCTGGGTGTACAACCCCTTGCTACGATTCCGCAGATGGAATCTGCGTAGACAGGATCTGAAGTATGGATCACATAAGTAAGGCTTTAGAAAAGAATCGAGCAGACCAAAAAAATCTTGCGCAATCGGGAAGAACGCGAGGTGTTCGTGATTGGGTACGCCCAGACGCGATCGGTTCAAATTCCGATATACCCGCACTTGGTTTTAAGAAGGCAGAAATTGATCTTAACATCCTGCGCGGAAATCATGTTCTTCTCGATACCGGCGACCCGGTCGCGCTGGACCGGTATCGCCTTTTGCGCACTCGCGTACTGCAGTTGATGAGCGCCAATCGATGGTCTTCACTGGGCGTAACCAGTCCTGGCGCAAGAGAAGGTAAAACCCTTACTTCTATAAATTTAGCAATGGCAATTGCCCGCGATGGCGCACAGCGTGTGTTTCTGATCGATGCAGACTTGCGCAAGCCTTCCATCGCAAAAACGCTCGGCGTCCAATCCGAATCGGGGGTACTCGACTTCTTGCGTGAAGATGCAGACCTCTCAGACATTATGTTTACGCTGGACGGAATTGAAAATCTGGTCGTTCTGCCTGGTCGTCAGGACATTGAACGGCCCGCAGAATCCGAGCTGCTACGCTCCAAAAGAATTACGGTTCTTTTTGATCAGATCCATAAAATGGACCGAAACGCGCTCGTGCTGGTTGATTTCCCACCGGTGCTCGTCGCAGATGACGTGATCGCGCTCGCCCCTCTACTTGATTCAATTCTACTAGTAATTGCGGACGGGCAGACAGACGTAGACCAACTGGCATCTGCGGCAGAACTACTTTCTGAATACAATCTGTTGGGTACCGCTCTCAACAGGTGCACGGAGAACACAAGCGCGTCGGAAGGTTACTACGGTTACTATCAAGACGCTCCGATGGCACAAGAGGATTAGATGTACGAATCCTTTTACAAATTTGAAAGGTCACCGTTCTCCAACATTCCCGACCCAGAATTTCTGTATCTAAGTCCGAATCACAAGCGCGCCTTATCAATACTGGAGTACGCACTAGCGGCGCGCGCAGGATTTTGTGTCGTGACTGGTGATGTTGGCGCGGGGAAAACAACCTTATTGCGCAGCGTTCTGCAACGCCTCGATTCAAATATAGAAATCGGCTTAGTCAGCAATACGCAATGCGACTCATTTGAGGAATTTTTGAGTTGGATCCTGCTCGCGTTCGATTTGCATCCTCAGGGTAAAAGCAAAGTCGAACTCTATGACGAGTTTGTTCGATATCTGATCGAACAACACGATCGTGGTCGCCCGGTGACGCTGATAGTCGACGAAGCGCAACACTTGGGTTATAAATACCTGGAACAGCTCAGGATGCTTTCGAACGTGAATACGGAAAAAGGCCTGCTGCTACAGACTATTTTGGTAGGTCAGCCGGAACTCTGGGAGTTACTGAGAAAACCGGAACTCGAACAGTTTGCCCAACGAATTTCATACGATTACTTCCTCGAGCCACTGGCGGGTGCAGATCTCACAAAAGAGTATATCCAATTCAGGCTCGGACAAGCGGGTGGAGATCCACAGGTTTTTGCGGAGGACACTTACGACTCTATTTGGCGAGCTACCGCTGGCGTACCACGACTAATAAATCTACTTTGTGACACGGCGTTGCTCTACGGATACGCCGAGGAAAAAAGCACGATTGATCTTCCGGTGATAAATCAGGTGATTAAGGACAAAGAACGAAGTTTTTCGCCAATTGGGAAAAAAACGACCACAACGCCGCGACAAAATCTCGATGCTCACAGCATTGGCGACTTCTCAAAACAAGAGATCACCGCATCATCGCAAACTAAGCAGGCTAGCGTGCCTCCGCCCACGGGAAAGGTGAGCTCGTTGAGTACAATCGAACGCGCAGCTCGGCGCATAAAGGATCATTAGCTGTCTCGGCTGGGCGTGGAAGATCGGTTACCACTCATCTCGATCGTCGTTTGCTGCTACAACCGCGCGGCAATGTTACCAAAAACACTAGCCTCTGCTCTTCAACAAGACTATCCGAATACGGAGATCATTCTCTACGATGACGGCTCTACTGATGAGACGCCCTCGCTTGCGGCATCATATGGGGAACAAGTCAAATACGTACGCAACCCAAATGCTGGTATCGCCTTCGCGCGCACCAAGGCGTGCCTCGAGGCGTCAGGAGAACTCATTGCCTTCCTCGACGACGACGATCTTATGCCGCCAAACAGGCTCTCTGTCTTGTATGACGCTATGCGACGTAATCCAGAGGCGAAGTATGCTGTCGGAGAACTCGCGGTTATCGACCAAAGTGACCGGATCGTTCAAAGCCCACTCGTCCAGAATCACCTTGAAACAATACTGCCCGACGGCTTCGAGGCAGTGTTATGGCCGCGGGCGCCCATAACGGTCCACACTGCCCTTTTCCGCAAAAGCGATGGCGAAGAAATAGGTTGGTTTAACGCTGAATTCTCCGACGCCGGAGAGGATAAAGACTTTTTCGCGCGGCTCGGCAAAAATGCCCCCATCGTATACACACCAGAAGTCGTATCTTTATATCGGCGGGGTCATGCGAGCCTAACGCAGAGCAATAAGTTTAACGTGTTGCGAGCTCAACTTCGCTTATTCGGGAACGCATTGGCAGACCCAACCCTCTCACAAGACTTCTGCACGCGTATGCACTATCGGATCTACATTACGTTACAGCAGATGATACATCACCAGAGCCACCAGGATTTCGATAGGTGTTTCCGCTGCTATTACGGGCTACTTTCCATGAAATCTAAACTCAGGCTGCGAGTTTTTTGGTTGAAACAGATCGTGAAGCGCGTGCTGCGAATCAAAGCAAGGGCCTAAGCACGACGTCACATACAGATCGTCCTAAGAATTTCCCGCGTCACTGCAACCGGAGAGAGATGGGCATCAAATATGTTCATATTCGAACAAGCGATGCTAGAACGTGAATCTGGGTCAGCAATCAATTCTTCGACGCGATCGACAAGCGCATCTGGTTCATCGTATGAAAATTGCTCTGTAAAATGGGGGTAGCCGCCTAACATTTCAGAATTACTGCGGACTGTCTGCCCCGCAATTGGTAGGCCAAGAGATAGCATCTCTCCAAATTTATACGAGACGCAATCGTGAAGCCCACGGACATAGATTGCGACTCGGGAAGACGCAAGCCGTTGCAGGTGATTCTGAGGGGACACTCTTTCTACGTGGTATTTCTTGAACTTGTCTGGAACCACATGACCTACGAATCCATAATCGGCATGCAAATTTGCTCGCCTGCCTAACTGTTCCATAACTTCGTATCGAAACTCATTGGCTTGCGTATGCTGATTCTCATTGTAGTACGGCACGATGAACGCGACATCTCGCGTCTTGGGTTCAGTCCGATAATGGATTAGACGTTCGAGGGTCCCAAGACGGCTAAGGTGGCAAAGTCTTCCCCAGTTCCGCCTGTATTCCCAACGAGTACCAGACAATGATGGACGATATTGCCATCGCGGTACCCTGATCGGAAATGACGGACCTGTGGGCAGAATCTTGTGCTGGAATGCCTCTAGCTCTTCGTTCGACGTTATTGCTTCCCGATCGTAGTTGACCTTGAAGTAATATTGGACGTGTTCAAGTATCGGTATCCGGTATGCCGAATTGATGTCGTGACCGTCGATACAAAACCAGAATTGCTGATCTGATGTTTTCGCTTCAAAAATAGCGATGGTTTCCATTCCCGGCGTCACTGCTGCGGCCTCGCTCAAGCGTGTGGGTAGCGTGCGCGAGACGTTATAGCGGTAGCCTAGATTTCTAGCATTCGCTCTCAATCCAACAGCAAAGTAGCCTGAGTAGTCGAGATTCGTGACGTCATAGTGTGTAATGGACTTCACGTCACAGATAGTCTCAGTCTACGGACATTGTCCAGCACATCCTGGGGACCTCGAACGGCCACCGCAGAAACATGCGAGGTCGTATTGGCATACCTGAATACGGGTTCGTCATTTCCATCCGGTTGATCGCCCGTGAACAAGACCGATTCAAAATTGGAGTACACGCGCTCTGCGCAATGCGCCTTTGTTGCCTTGCCGTCGTCGCCTCGCGGGTAACCGTCAAAACGTCGAACAGCGTCCTTTCCAATTCCCTCCTCACGAATAAAGACCAAGTGAATGGGACTGCTCTCTCGCCTAAGATGGTCGTTCGCGAGCGCTACGGTTTCCGCCGGCGGGCTCGAAGCGTATTGTCGCCCAAGCTGTTTGAGAAAAATCGTTGAAACCAAATCGAGGCGGCCGTCCAAAGGTTGATCGCTAGCGATGGTCTCCATGCCAAAATGTCGGTGCATACCTTCCGAAAAATCGTCTGCGCATGATCTCGGCACGGACAATGAATGGGCGGGCACGTATTCTAGCTGGCCAGCGCTAAGGCGACTCAAAGGATCTCGAACAACATAGTGCTCCGTCCCATTCGACATCGAGAATGACATCTGCTCCTTGATTGTTGCGATTGCGTCAGCGTTCGCTTCGCCGCGCGAAAGCTCACGATAAACGAGCTGGACAAGATCGAATCCATCCCTGGCCATACCAGCCATGGAGCCACCGCTCAATACGTGGAAATATCCGCCAAGGGAAATCCAGCCCACGATCGCGTTGACTACATCGATTGAAACGCAAGCATCCTTGCGGGCCCCGCTGTACAGCGTCCCATCAAAGTCTGTGCTCCAGAGATACTGCGGCACTTCATGCGTCTCCTTCAATTACGGCAGGGGAAGGTTGCCTGCTCCATTGTTCTATCGATCGACGCAACGACCCTTGAACTTCCGCAAGATTCAGCAGCGACGCCCATCGCCCCGTAAAGTGTTTTTGTAGCACCTCCTTGGTCGTCGCGGCTTCGTCGGAACACGACACCAGAGCATAGGGAACTACCGTCGCACCCGCGCCTGTCAGAATGCTAGCAGCCGTGCGAATACTTGTCCCGGAAGCGACGACATCATCCAGTAAGATCACAACTTTGCCGTCAAGACGGCCATGAAACTCCCAGAGATTTTGCAACACCTGGAACCTCTGCGCGACACCAACGTCCGAAACATCCAGGCGGTCTGCAGTTTCAATGAACTGATCATTAACAAACACTATGCCAAGATCGTTTGCTAGCGTACGCGCAAAACTAACGAAGGTATGCTCTCGCTCGTTATTGAAACGTTGCGGCATCGAAGTCATTACAACTTGATCTCGATCCCATTCGTGGGTTGATAGTCGCGCTGGCAACACTGCGCGCATATATTGGCGAGCCCGTTTCCCTTCAATAACTCCATCGCCAAGTCGAATCAGAATAGTGGAATCCAGTTCAAAAACAGATGGGTCTGAAAAAATTGTCCTTACCTGCAACATCGGTCCTTCTGCCCTCCCATCGCACGCTAGTGAAAGCGCCTACGACGCTCCCGAACCCCTTAACACGCTAGGAATCGTCTGCAACAGAATCTTCAGATCCAAACCCAAGCTCCAGTTTTCGATATATTGCAGATCCAGTTCCAGCCACTTCTCAAATGGCAGATCGCTGCGACCGGAAACTTCTCGCACGCACGTACAACCAGGTCGCACGCTGAACCTGCGGCGCTGAACGCCGCGATCGAACAAATTGACATCCCGCAACGACATTGGCCTCGGGCCAACTAAACTCATGTGGCCGACCAAAACGTTAATGAGTTGAGGAAACTCATCCATGCTGGTTTTGCGAATGAAACGCCCTACTCGGGTCACTCGAGGGTCGTTCTTTATTTTGAAGATCGGACCCTCGGCTTCGTTCAAATGCTCAATCTCTGCCATCCGCTGTTCCGCGTCCGCAAACATGCTACGAAACTTGAACATCTTGAAGTTCCGCTTATTTAATCCCACGCGGTCCTGTTTGAAAAAAACAGGGCCGCGTGAATCGAGTTTGATCGCGAGCGCGACTATCGCGAATATCGGAACCAGGAACGGTATCGCGGCAATCGTGATCACTAAATCAAATATGCGCTTGATCACCAGAATGTTCTCATTCTGAGCAACCGGGACAAATTCGAGCATTGGGATGCCCGCAAGCATTTCAAGCTTCATAGAGGCTACGTCAGCGTCGTATAGGTCAGCCAGCAACCGAATCCGAATGCCCTCTTCCTCACATGTAGCTACCAGGTCTTCCAAGTCACCTAAAAACTGGCGCGGCAAAGCAATGACGACTTCATCGACAACGTTCGCTGACAGTATTTGTTGTATGTCCCCTACGCTCCGCACCATCGGTTCCGCCGCACTGGATCGCGTCAAGCCGTTGTGCGTTGCTGAAATGTTCTTCGCCGATGCTAGATCGGACGCAGATCGACTAGTGTCAGGGTCCACATATCCTATGACGTGCACGCCCCATTCGGCACTAGTGGTTAACAGGTCTGCAGTTCGTACGGCCCGTGGTCCTGAGCCCACGATAAGAACCTTCGTGTAGTTTTCGATACGCTCTTTACGGCCGTGGAAATACCAGTAGTGCATCACGACTTTGGCCAACAACAGACCGCCAAACGCTAGAAGGCCGTAGCCGAAAACCACAATTCGGCTCAGGTTGAGACTAAGCACGAAATCCAACGCAAACAACGCCAGCATCGAGATACCTATCACCGATCCCACGTATCGCAGGCACCGGCCTATCTTGGTAGCAGATACATACAACGTGCTAAACGCAAAAAGTTGAACTGGAACGATCAAAGCGAGAATCGCGGCGTACGGTAGAAAGCCGCTCTGGGAAATACTTCCCAACGCAATCGCTACATTCACGACAAACAACCACGCGAACACCGCCGCCGTATTGTCGAATACAAGCGAAAGCCTCCGAAAGTGGTCCGCTTTACTCTGCATTTAAATGCACTCACGATTACCGCGGTTAGAACATCCCTACCACACCTCATCCAGCCTAGAATAAGTGTTCAACAAAGAGTAGCTATGCTATGTGACGGTTTGTAAATACTTCGAATTCAACCTACAAACCCAATACCAACTTCGACATGATATTCCGCTGAATCTCGTTAGACCCAGCATAAATGCTCACTTTGCGGGTATTGAAATAGTCTTGTGCAACACCATTAGCATCACGGGTACCAACCGGCTGATAATTGTCTCCAGGAAAAGGTGTCGACTGATCCAGCGGCGCGGCGTACGCGCTCGTGATTTCCAGCGCTAGCTCTGTCACTGCCTGCTGAATTTCCGTTCCTCGAGTTTTCAACATAGAGCTCTCTGGTCCCACATTTTGCCCGGCTGCTAGGGCGCCGAGGATGCGCAATTCGGTATACTCCATCGCCAGCACCTGTACTTCCACGTCGTGATAGCGCCTTTGGAAATCGTCGGCGTCCCAGTAAGCATGGCCTAGTCCTGTTTGCTCAGTCTGAGCAAATTGTCGCAAGTGAGCCATCGCTCCTTTCAGTGCCGGCGAGTATGCATTTCCGCGCTCAAACTCGAGCAGATATTTTGCACATGTCCAACCCTTGCCTTCCTCCCCAACGAGATTTTCCTTCGGCACTTTTACATCTTCGAAGTAGACCATGTTGATTTCCTGGAAACCGTCGCCTGGCTCATCCAGCGTGATGATCGGCTTCACTTCGATGCCCGGCGAATTCATGTCCATCAGAATGAAACTAATGCCAAGTTGTCGAATCTCTTCTTGGCTTGTACGTACAAGGCAAAACATCCAATCTGCGTACTGTGCCAACGTCGTCCACGTTTTCACGCCGTTGACCAGGTAGTGATCGCCTTGGTCCTCAGCTTTTGTATTCAATGAAGCCAAGTCCGAGCCGGATCCAGGCTCAGAATAACCTTGGCAAAACCATATATCGGAGTTGAGAATCTTCGGCAGAAAATTCGTCTTCTGCTTATCGGTGCCGAATTTCATGATTACAGGAGCAACCATCGTGATGCCAAACGGAATCACGCCCGGCGCGCCAACCCGTGCCCGCTCCAAGTCGAAGATGTAGCTCTGGGTCGGCGTGAATCTCGCTCCGCCATACTCCGTCGGCCAGTTGGTCGCCGCCCAACCTTTCTCGGCGAGGCGCTTCTGCCATGCAACCAGATCGTCCTTGGAAAGTTTGCCAAGTGCACTACGCGCCTGCTTGCTACGCATCTCTTCCGGCCAAGCACCTTCCAGCCACTGTCTTACTTCTTGTTGGAAGTCCCGATCTTCATCACTAAACGTTAAATCCAAGGTATCGACCTCTGTCGTAATCTGTGCGCGAATTCTAATGAATGGGTCTAGATTCCACTAGCATTTTGCTCCGCCTCAGGCCTATAGAATCGAAAACCATGCCGCCGCGCGCCTCGTGTGCGAAACGGGATCGTCCGCCCAAAGGCGTTCACATAGCCGGCATAGCCGATTCGTTGATTCCGCGCCTGTTTACCTGCTTCAATTGGGGGCATCTACGGCGCACATCAGATGTGCGCATCCAATGCGGGACTATCGTGCCCTGCTTTGTTCCACAAGCGATTTCCCCACTACCCGAACCGCGAGAGTTTCCTCGGCGCCTTCGAATATCGACAGAACCCGAGCGTCGGCGAAGTATCGGCTAACCGCACTCTCTTCGGCATAACCCATCCCACCATACATCTGCACGGCTTCTCGGGTCACCCACTCAGCCGCCCGGCATGCGATCAACTTGACTAAACTGGCCTCCATTGCGCCTTCCCCGCGATCCATCAGTATCGCAACTTCATGCGTAAAAGCACGACAGGCGCTGATGTATGCGGCCATCTTCGAGATCTTGGCAAGTGAGAGTGGGTACTCCGCAACTGCCCGACCAAATACTTTCCGATCGCCTGAATATTGGACGGCGTCATCATACGCGGCTCGCATGAGGCCACACGCGCGCGCTGCTGTCTGCAGGCGCCCACCCATGAAACCGCGCATCGTGTAATAAAACCCTTTGCCGCGCCCTCCTTCTTCACCGATCAGGTTGCCATCGGCCACGAAAAAGTCATCGTAAAACATTTCGAAAGAGTGCATGCCGCGATAGCCAATGGTCGAAATAGCCTTGCCTGTCAGCTTACCGCCACCCGCTTGAACGTATTCAAACTCGTGGCCCAGATGCTCAGGCTTCTCGACCACAAACAACGATAGTCCGCGATGGGGTGGCGCTGCCTGGGGTTCAGTCCTTGCCAACACCAAAATCAGCCCTGCTTTGCCCGCAAACGTACACCATGTCTTGCCGCCGTTGAGCAACCAACCGCCGTCGACGGGCGTTGCTTTCAGCGACACCGCGGCTACGTCTGAACCGGTGTTGGGCTCTGTCACCGATATCGCACATAAAGGGTCCCCTGCCGCGATGCATGGCAGCCAGCGGGCCTGCTGCTCGGCAGTTCCGCCCTCAAGGATCGCGCGCGCCATGATCTCGGGACGCGTGATCAAACTTCCGGCCGCGCCCAGCGAACCTCGAGAAAGTTCTTCAGTAACAATTACCATCCCTACACTGTCCTCGGTCTCGTCCGGCTTCAGACCGCCAAACCGTTCGGGAACCGACAAACCGAAACAACCCATGTCACGTAGCGGTATTAGGATTTCATCTGGAACAAGTTTGTCCTGCCTGTGAATCTGTTCCGCAGCGGGTCTGACCACTTCGTTCGCAAACTGTCTGAACGTGTCGCGAATAATCCGCTGTGCCTCTTCGAGTGGCTGCTCAGGCAGTCCTTGTTGCAGTATGTCTCGCCCAATACTCGTGATGTTCGTGGGGCTCAGATAGGTCGCTGATAAACCCGTCGCTGGAATATCTGTCGCATGAAGACCATAACTGGCAGGACGCCTCAACAAGCGGGTGCTCACCTCTGAGATCACCTCGGCCTGGAAGTAATCTGCAAGTTGGTCGAGACGACTGTCTTCGGACGTCGCGGCAAGTCGATTGAGCGCCTGGGCAGCTGTGATTTCGGCATAGGAAAATGCCAGGTCGTACAATTCAATCTGCTCTTCATCGAGGTTGCCCTGCAGGTAGCCCGCGCCCTTGTGAACGAGTTTTAACAGCGCTGCGAGAGTGTCGAATTCGACAGTATTCATAGCCCGAGATTATATCGGGCTTCGGATATTACTAATAGCAACCGCACCCCGGCGATATGCTATAAAGCAAATCTCAATCTCGCGAGTACCTGTCCCACGATATGCAGACAACTCAAACCGTTCTAGACGTGCGCCAGTATTTCATTGATTTACAGGTCAAGATCAGTAGATCTCTTGAGGAGGCCGATGGGTCATGTAAGTTTACGACGGAGAATATCCAAAGCCAGAATGGCGCCTTGGCACAACCTCGCGTCACGGCCGGCGGTAAGCACATCGAGAAAGCAGCCGTACAGTTCTCGCACTCGCTCGGAGATTCATTGCCGCCAGCGGCAACGGAACGAAATCCACAACTGGCCGGCGCGCCGTTTCAAGCCACGGCCATCTCCATGATCGTGCATCCCCAAAATCCATTCGTACCAACCACGCACATGAACTTGCGCTTCTTCATTGTCGATGTCGATGAGCCGGTGTGGTATTTCGGTGGCGGCTATGACCTAACTCCGTATTACGGTTTCAAGCATGACTGCATACATTGGCACCAGGTCGCCAAGCAAGCGGTAGGCCGTCACTACGAGAATCTTAAGTCGCAGTGCGATGATTACTTTTTCCTTTCTCACCGACAAGAATGTAGAGGCATTGGTGGGATTTTTTTCGACGACTGGACCGAAGGCGGATTCAAGGAAAGTTTCAAGTTCGTGCAAAACGTCGGCGACTCATTTCTCGATGCGTACATGCCACTTTTCGAGAAACACAAAGACGACCCTTACACCGACAAAGAACGAGATTTCCAGCTTGTGAGACGAGGCCGCTACGCAGAGTTCAATCTAGCAATCGATCGCGGGACAAAGTATGGCATTCAATCCGGTCGCAGAATTGAGTCAGTGCTCGCATCCCTGCCCCCGTTAGTCAAATGGGTTTACGACTATCAGGCACCTAAGGGCTCACGCGAAGCTGAACTAACAGATTACTATCTTCAACCCAAAGACTGGCTGGCGCTTGTGGATAACTCTGGGGATTAAACTGGCGTAACGAAGGTTAGTGTGCAAAATCTACACAATAGTTAGATTGCTGTCATGTATTAGATCAATAAATACAATCAGTTAGGCCATCTATATAATATTATCCTCGCGCACTAACGCGAGGGCCTACATTAGCCGACTGTGCATAAGCTACTCGGGGACCACCAACGTGAGCCGGTCTTCCACCCGCACCACGCCGCGTACACCACCTGCGATCCCCAGAGCCCTGGTCCTTGCCTGTTCCGAAGGAATTCGGCCATATAGCGAGACTACGCCCCGATACACCTCGATATTCATTGGAAACCCCTTGATCTCATCGTCGCGGATCAAAGCGGTTTTTACAGCCGTCTGTATTGCGGTATCGTCCGTAAATTCGCCAACGGTGCGAGTGCTTCCGTCTCTGTATCCTTGGCAGGATGACATGAGAACTACGAGCGCCACTACATGCATGAGATGAGCTATTTTCAGCACCATCTGCTCCTTCCGATTTTGGTCAAATTCAATCTAACATAGACTCTCTAGTCAACATTTCAAACCGATGGCTGAAATCCAAGCCCCCGAAATACACACAGATACGTTCGCAGCACAAATAGACTAACAACGGGCACGTCAAGTCCAGTATCCTCTTCTTCAGGCATAAGCTTTGGAGGCGTTAGGTTGGTCTGCACCGGGTGTAGTATCGAATCGACCTTCCCGTGAAGAGCGAGTCATCTCATACTAAGCTATCAATTCGCAGTTATTCATCTGCGAATTTGCACTTCTCGAGCTTTTATCTGGCCGGATTTAGCGACCTCTCGGAGCTGAAAAATATTTCCTACGCACCCATGTCCCTGCGCGAATCGCCCCACGACGGAGCCCATTGGATTGAAAATGATTCGCTAATTCAGATTGCCGTTGAATCTAGAGAGGCACACTTTAATTGCTGGATCGACGTATCTGACAATTCCAAACAAATTACCCTAGATGCGCTCAATGCAGGGGATTACTATTTCAAGGCCAACTTCAATCCAGAGTCAATTAACAGCGTTCCCCAGGTCGCTGAGTTCCGACATCTCATCGGCCCAATAAGTCCTGGCTTCACTCAAAGATTATCCCCACTAACACTGGCTCAGATGGCCCGCAGAAACCTGCACCCGAGCAACGTTAGACTGCTGCTGCAGACCCAGCGCCAGCAGCCAAGAATAGGTTGGTTGCGAAGGCAGCGGACCAAACATAAAAAATGGGACGCGCATTTTGTCGCCACATATTATCCCACAAGGCACGACGAGCAGAATGAATTCAGACTGGAAGTCATGGAACGGTTACAACATGCAACGGCAATCCATGCAGAATTTGGTTTCTACAATGTGAATGATGATGCGCCCAGCAGGTTCAAGCGATTCGCGATCCCAAGAACCAGTAGACGCAGTCACTTATCCAACATCGCACAATCCCGCGCAGCAGTTTATGTGCAAGGGCCTCACCGTGCTTTGTCCTTCAAGTTTGGGGAACATCTGGCTCTCGGGGTTGCAGTCATTGGACAACAGCTGGCAAACAATACCGACAAACTTATGGCGCTGCCTTACTTTGAACAGCAGTATTTTGCGGATTCTCCGAGAGAACTCGTTTCAGTTCTGGTAGATAGCCTCAAGCATCCCGATCGACTCCTACAGATGGGAACAAGCAACGCAAATACATTTGATACTCTTCTTTCTCCGCACGTAGCAGCGTCAAACGTACTCCAACTTGCACTGCAAGAAACGGTTTAGCTCACGCTAGTGTTGGTTTTCCCCGTTACGTTCGCATAGACTAACCGATTCGAATTCCGCGAGACTTGAGGGGCCCTAATGCGCAGACCATTTGGTAGAGGTCGGGAAGAAGAAGGCGACGAAGCGATCAATCTGACGCCTATGCTCGACGTGGTATTTATCATGCTGATATTCTTTATCGTCACAGCGACGTTCGTAAAGGAAGTTGGCTTGGACGTCAATCAGCCCGACGACGATAAGCCGAAAACCGTCGACCCAGACAAGAAGAGTATCGTTGTGCGCATCACCAATCGTGATCGCATTATCATCTCACAGCGCGACGTAGATCGCCGCTCAGTTCGGGCCAATATCGAGCGTCTTCACGCAGAAAACCCGGAAGCGCCCGTCATTATTCAGCCGCACCCGGAATCAACCACAGATCTGATGATTCACGTGATGGATTCGGCAAGACAAGCCGGTGTATATAACGTATCACTGGCAAGCAATTAGCTATACGCAACCGCCGTCGGACTGCTAGCGTTGGCGACTCTTGCGCCCAATCGCCAGACCGATCAACCCCAACGTGAGCAACGCAAGCGAGCCCGGCTCAGGGACTGCCGTCCCATAAATGCGAAAATTGCTCAGGCCGCGATTGTCGGGATTAAACGAATCGCACGCACCACCATCACACTCGTACGCTAGATTCAGATTCCCCATCTTGGCATCGGTAACCGGGTCTCGGTAGTTCCCATAATGCAGCACAATGTAGGTCGCACCGAGCGCATCGAGTCCGCTCAGCACGTCAGGCGTGCTGTCGCCCTGATCAAGCAAGGTTGAGCCACTTGACGCATTGTTGGTGACATTGTCGAGCCAAGTCTTGATCGAGGTCGCGTTCTGATTCGCGGGCCCTTGCGGGGCACTATTCGCCGGAGCCGGGTTATTCGCACCACCGATGGCGTTAGTGTCGTCTACTAATACCCAACCGGCCGTCGCGTTGGCCGCGAGGCTCATCCCAATCATGATTGTTAGTACTTTTAGTAATCTCACAGTAACGCCTTTTAAACTGACCTCTAACATCTCTTAGCCTGCAATTATCGCGCCAGAACCGTTTATATAATCAATACAATCACTTATCCCAACTACTAATACAGACTGTAAGGAAAGGCTACACCCTTGAGCAAGAACCCATCTGCAACCGTCCAAATATTTTACACCCCTACGCGCCCATAGTATGGTCCCACAATGATCGACCTCCGCAGCGACACCGTCACCACACCATCCCAGGCAATGCGCGCGGCAATGGCAGAAGCCCCCGTTGGCGATGATGTTTACGGCGAAGACCCCACGGTCAACGAACTGGAAACCACGGCAGCGGCCATGCTCGGCAAAGAAGCGGGGCTCTACGTCGCCTCCGGCACACAATCCAATCTGCTCGCCCTGCTCACCCACTGCGCCCGGGGCGATGAATACATCGTAGGCCAGTCGGCTCACACCTACCGCTTCGAAGGCGGTGGCGCCGCAGTGCTTGGAGGGATTCAGCCACAACCTCTGGATTTCATGCCCGACGGTACCCTCGACCTGCAGCAGGTGAAATCAAACATCAAACCCGACGACTTCCACTTCGCGAAAACACGCCTGCTTTGCCTGGAGAACACCCATAACGGTATTGCGATTCCTCCTTCCTACATCGCGGACGCACGCGACTTGTGCATTGAGTACGGTCTGCGATTGCACCTCGACGGCGCGCGCTTCTTCAACGCGGCAATCGCCGAGAGCATCGAGCCAAAAGCTCTCGCGCAACATTTCGACTCGGTTTCCATCTGCCTCAGCAAGGGGCTCGGCGCGCCTGTCGGGTCTGTGCTTGTAGGCTCTTCCGAGTTTATCCATGAGGCACGTCGCTGGCGCAAAATGCTAGGTGGCGGCATGCGTCAGGCCGGTATCGTGGCTGCTGGCGGACTTTTTGCACTACGCAACAACGTGGATCGCCTTCGCCAGGACCACTTGCACGCGGAGCAGATCGCTGAAGCCATCCTCGCTCGCTTCGGCGCTGAGTGCGTGACCCAGGCCACCAGTATGTTGCATCTAGGCCTCGACGGCGCCACTTTCTCGAGCTTGCGCGCGCACCTGACTCAACACAACATCAAGGTGAATCGTCCGCGCTGGGTCTTCCATTTGGACGTGACCGACGAAGACGTGGCTACGATCATCAACGCCATAAGTGACTTCAACGACTAGGGAATAACGAATACGGTTAGAACCTGGCCCGCGGACTCGCACCAATAACCTCTACCCTCGTTCAATACTCTGCATGCGTCATGCTGGCCAAAGTATTGAATACGGAATTCGCGATGGGTTCGGCTCAACCGCACCTGCGCTTCGTGAAACCCAATATATTGCTGAGCCAGCGGATACACTGCCTTGTACCCAGCCTCTTTGGCCGAAAACATGAGACTCGCCGCATCGTAGTTTCGGCCCTCCAAGTGCGAAACTTCCGCCGCGCTAAACAACGACTCATAAAGTTTTTCGGTAACTCGACCCGTCTCCTCGAGATCAATTCCGACGCCGCCATACCCCACCGCGGCGATTGCAGCAGCCGTGGTACGGCTATGGGTAATGCTTCCTTTTGAATGGCCAGGCCATATGGGTACGCGGTCGTCACGCTCGACAGCTTGTGGCTCCAATCCGAGCAGCTTCTGGGCAGCATGGGCACAATAACGCCCACTGGAAAAACCCATCTTTCGAACTTCCGCCATGGCGTTGATCTCGGCTCGTTCTGCTTCAAACAGCTCGCCGCGGTGATCAGCTACCGCGCACATGGCCACTGCCGCGCCAGACAAGTCCGGAAATCCATCCTGGAATTTCGCTAAATCAGCTCCTTCACATTGCCACTTCATAAAAAATAGTATCGCGTGTCATTAATCGCTAGTATCGCCAGTCTGGGAAAATACAGCTCACGTAGTATAAGAACATAGCCACCTAATTCACTCATGGGTAACATAATTTTTTTAAATGGATGCTCCAGCTCGGGTAAAACCACCCTCGCATTGAAACTCCAACAGCTATTGCCCGAGCCCTACCAGCACATCGCGCTGGACCAATTCCGAGATGGACTTCCCAGCAGCGTGCGCGGTCTTAATGCACCCGACAACACCCCCGGCGCGGCAGGCCTGAATGTGGTTCCGGTAGAACGCAATGGCGAATGGGTGACTGAAATTCAATTTGGCGAGCACGGTGAGCGCATTTTAGCCGGTATGCGTCGCTCCATAGGCGTCTTCAGCGACCTGGGGGCCAACGTCATCGTCGATGACCTGCTGTTCAAACGTGAATACCTCGAAGACTATGTCGCCGTGCTGGATCCCGACAAAGTGTGGTTTATCGGCGTCAAATGCTCGCTGGATGTAGTCAATCAACGCGAAGCAACACGCGCGGGGCGATTCCCAGGCACGGCGACGTCCCACTACGAGCAGGTACACGCCCACGGCGAGGACTACGACCTGGAGGTAGATACCTCGGCAGCCACCCCGCGTGACATCGCAGAACGCATTATTGGGCGTCTGTCCGCTCCGCCGCAGGCGTTTGCACGGATAAGGTCGGCTCGGTCGAAAACTCAACCTTGAACAGGTCTGCGACTCCCTTTCCCCGTTGACGCTCACGCGTCACGTAGGCCACATCGTCCCTGCCGCGAGCAAAGCTAATCGCTTCGCGCTGCCCCAATGAAGGCATATCGATGCGTGTGGGCTTATCGCTTAGCACGTCCAGATTGTAAAGATAGACATGCTTGTAGGTTGTCAGGAGTAATCGATCACCCGCAATGTCCATCCCGCCGGGCGAATATCGATAGTGGGCACCGCCATCTTCGTCAACCTCGCGCTCGGTCAGACGGGGAATGTCCACTAGATCCGCGATTTTCACCGCCTCGACCACACCTTTCGCCCGCAACGGAACCGTAAATACCTCGGGCGGGTAGTGACGCTTGCTCACTAGGTAGACTGTTTCGCTCGAGACGTCCACGCCCAGCGACTCGCTGTCCCGATAGCCTTCTGGGTAGCGGTATTGAATCTCCCATGCGACCGGCAAAGGCTCACCTCTCGCCAAGAGGTCCTTTGGCTCGGGCACAACAAGCAAGCGAACCGTGGGGCGCCACCGAAAATTATCCCCGGTATCGCCTATGATCAGATAGCTTTCGCCATCGAGGGTAAACGCGTCCATCGACTCCCAATCGATTGCTGTGGCCACGTCCACCTGCCACGCCCCAAGATCGGCTCCATCCATCCCAATGGCATAGATGTACGGCTTACTGCCACTGTCGTTAATCGACCAGAACAGGTCGTCGTGGAGATTGCTTGCGGCCAGGCCACTTGACTCGTCCAGCTCCCGACTTTCGATGTCTGCCACCCAACTAACAACCTGCCACGGCGCACGTTCCACTATGGGTTGCTGTTCAACAGTTTCCGGCGAGAGCGTGATCACATGCTGCAAGCCAGACCACACGTCAAAACCGTGACTCCAACCGTATCCTGCAAACAAGATAACAAACGCACCACAAACTCCCAGCGCCGCCGCCACCGCGTACTTCAGCAGCCGAAGGATTGGGTTCAAGACAAGCCTAGTTTGCGTTCAATCAGTGGCATGCGATCGTTACCAAAATACATGTCATCGCCATCGATGAAACTCGTTGGCGAGCCGAACCCACCCCGCTCGATCAGCTCATCGGTATTTGCCCTCAGCCTGTCCTTGTATTCCTGGGACCCGATCTTGTTCCAGAATGTATCCACATCGAGACCGGCGGATTGCGCGATTGCCGTCACCTCCTCGTCTT
>Ga0315336_1000709_pt1 | contig 81694 bp, 68 predicted proteins | sample ASW5metaG_FD_204512 | JGI IMG/M metagenome (GOLD analysis project Ga0315336, IMG submission 204512) | Ammonia-oxidizing marine archaeal communities from Monterey Bay, California, United States - ASW #5 | ecosystem: Environmental > Aquatic > Marine > Intertidal zone | place: USA: California... | reverse complement strand
CGGCGCCGTCTTCGCCCATCCACTCAGCTCCACAATACTCGGCATTGCGTCGCTTCGCGGACGGCGAATCCGACGCCGCCGCGTTCCGACAATCACGCAAAGCCCTTTTTCACCGACCTGCTAGGCCGCGCGCAGCTTCAGGCGTCGCTGCTGTTCATGCAGTCGCACGAACGTCTCGAAGTGCCGGTCGTAGAGCGCCGCGTGTTGGCGCCGGGGCGTGAAGACCCTGTCGATGGGGACCAGCGCGGGGATGTCCGCAGCGGTGGTGCGGCCCATGGCGATGGCGGCGAGCAGTGCCGCGCCGCGCGCGTTGGCGGCGATGGGATCCACGACGCGCTCGATCGTGCGGCCCAGGATGTCCGCGTAGATCTGGCACCAGGCATCGGAGCGGGCGCCTCCGCCGATCATTCGCAGGCTCTCGAGCTTGCGGCCGACGAATGCTTCGACGTGGCCCAGTAGCCAGCGGGCGTTGAGTGCCACGCCTTCGTAGACGGCGCGGACGAGCTGGTCCTGGTCCGTGGCAAGCGACATGTTGAAGAAGCCGCCGCGCAGGGAGTCGTCGGCGGCGGGGCTGAGCTCGCCGTTGAGCCAGGGCGTGTAGATGAGGCCGCCGGCGCCGGGCTCGCTGCGCTGCAGCGCCTGCTCCATGTCGGCGTAGCTGAGGGTCGGCAGGAGCTTCTCCAGTAGGTGCGCCACGGCGCCGCCCGCGACGTTCTGTTCGTTGGCGCAGAAGTACTGACCCTCGAGCGCCGCGGGGAGCGATGCGATGGAGTGCAGCAGGTCGGTCTTCTTGAAGGGTACGTGGCACAGGATCCAGCTCGACGTGCCCACGTAGAGGTGGCCCTCGTAGGGACGCACGGCACCCGAGCCCACGCAGGCCGCGGCCAGATCCGCCGCGCCGACCGGCACCTTCACGCCGGCGGGAAGTCCGAGTGCCTGGGCCGCCAAGGGCAACAGCTCACCTAGCATGTCGGTCGCCCGCCTGATGGGCGGGAGCTTGTCGGCGTCGAGGCCCAGTCGCCGCAGCAGGCCCGCGTCGTAGTGGACCCGCTCGACATCGCGCTGATCGCTGGCCCAGAAGAGCGCCGCCGAGTCGGCGGAGGCTGCGATCTCTCCGGTCAGCCGAGCGTTGAGGTAGTCCTTGCTCTCGACGAAGGCGTGGGCCCGCGCGTAGACGTCCGGTTGCTCGTGCTTCCAGTAGAGCACGTGGCCCAGGTCATCGGTGCCTGCCAGCGAGGGGGCGCCGCCTGCGCGCGGGATCCACCGGGCCAGCTTGTCGACGCCGTAGCCCTTGAGGTTGACCCAGCCCTTCATCGCACGCCGCACGTGCGACGCAGCGCGCCCGTCCAGCCAGGTCAGCGCCGGACCGATCGCCCTCCCTTCCGCATCGATGGCGACGGTGGTGGAGTAGGTGCTCGAGACGGCGACTGCGCGGACACGGGCGCGGACACGCTCGTTGCGCTCGAGGAGCGTCCGACTGCACTCCACCAGCGCGCTCCACCACTGGTCCGGATCCTGAACAGCGCCGCCGCCGTCTACCAGCTCGAGCGTCAGCGGACGCGCCTCCCAGTCGAGCAGCGCACCGGCCATGTCGATCAGCGCGACCTTCATGGCGCTGGTGCCGTGGTCGACCGCGAGCACCCACTCCTGCCGGGAGGCGTCGTGCGGCATCGCTAGAGGCTCATGTGCTCGACGTTGCCGTCGGCATCGATGCTCTCGATCTGCACGCCCTGGTAGCTGCCCTCGGCTCGACCCTTGGGCAGCACCTCGTTGACGACGCCGATGAAGTCGAGCGGATCGACGCAGGCCTCCGGGGGCAGGACGCCCTTTTCGGTAACGCGACCGCGCTGCATCAGGACGGCGCCCACCGCGACCGGGATGCCCGTGCCCTCGCCCAGGGCCTCGCTGTTGGAGGACATCGTGAACACGTAGCGGTGGTCCTTGCCCGCGCGCTTGCCGCTCACCACGATCTTGACGCAGCCGCACTGCTGCTCGGGACCGTCCGCGGCCAACAGCTCCTCGCGCCGCTGCAGGATGTAGGCGATGGCGAAGTCGCGCGCGGACACCTCGCTGCCGTTGACCTCCACGGCCCTGTCCTCACCCAGACCCAGCGCACAGATGTCCTTGGTGAGCTCGTAGTAGCTCGCGGGCAGGACCGTTCCGCGGTTGGTCACCTGGCGGGTCTTGATGTGCTTCGGCAGCGTCACCTGCTCCGGGTGCGGATAGGGATAGACGCGAACCGCTTCGCCCAGGGCACCGAAGTCCACCTCCTGCTGCAGCGCCTGTCCCTCGGGCTCGAAGAAGCGCACGTGCTTCAAGGCGCCGTCGAGGTACATGGGCACGTCGATGCTCATGCAGTGAAAGCGGTGCGCCACCACGCCGGCGCCCTCCACCTTCTCGCCCCCGTGGGCGTGGTAGATATCGATGGCGTCGGTCTCGTCGAGCAGCTGCTCCGCCGCGTACTTGGCGATCAGGTTGGTGGAGCCAGGCGAGCTGCCCAGGCCGATCACCGCGCGCACACCCGCGGCCTTCGCCCGCTCGTGCCACTCCAGGATGTCCAGCGTGACGTCCACGTCGTCGCAGACATCGATGTAGTCCACGCGCTTCTCGATGGCCATCGAGAGGATCCCGCGCACGAAGCGATAGAACGGCCCGGTGCAGTTGACGATCAGATCCACGTCCTCGAGGGCGCGGCTGAGACTCACGGCATCAGACACGTCGACGTGCCAGTGCTCGAGCTCGGCGACGGCGCCGTCGCCTCGCAGCTGCTCGCACAGGGCCTCGGCCCGCGGCGAGTCCAGGTCCGCGATGCGCACCTGGTCAAACTCGGTGCGCCCCGCCAGGGTCTTGGCCGCCACACTGCCCACGGCTCCGCAGCCGCCCAAAATGATCACTCTCGACATGGTCTGCTCTCCCTTGCTTCGTCAGGTGCTTCGTCAGCTGCCCGTTGCTTGCGCCATGCTCGACCGCGTTACAAGCGATCCGCACCCCGATCCATTGGACAGCGCTGTACCGGTCCATGGGTACAACCGTGTCCGTGCTGCGGGGGCCGTCGACCGTGGCGCGCCGCCCCGCGGGGGGCTATCGAATGTGCATGTCCAGCGCATACGCCCCTTCCGCGCCGCCCTCCCCCACGACGCTCTCCGCGGTGCAGCTCGCACGTGCGATTCGCGCAGGCGAGCTCACCTCGCTGCAGGCCGTGGAGGCGCATGTGGAGCGCATCGAGGCCGTCAACCCTCGCATCAACGCGGTGGTCGGTACGCGCTACGAGCAGGCACGACAGGAGGCCCGCCGCGCGGATGCGCGGCTCGCGCAGGAAGGACCGGAGCAGCTTCCGCCGCTGCACGGCGTGCCGTGCACCATCAAGGAGTGCTTCGCGCTGACGGGCATGCCGCAGACCGCCGGACTCGTCTCCCGCCGCGGGTACCTGCCACAGCGCGACGCCACGGCGGTGGCGCGTCTACGAGCCGCGGGCGCCATCCCGCTCGGCGTGACGAACGTCTCCGAGCTGTGCATGTGGATGGAGACCGACAACGAGGTCTACGGACGCACGCGCAACCCCTACGACCTCGGACGCATCGTGGGCGGAAGCTCCGGCGGCGAGGCGGCGGTGGTGGCCAGCGGGGGCTCGCCCTTCGGGTTGGGCTCCGACGTCGGCGGCTCGATCCGCGGCCCCGCGTTCTTCAACGGCGTGTTCGGCCACAAGCCCACCGGCGGCACGGTACCGGGCACGGGCCAGTTTCCGATCGCGGAGAACGAGGGCCTTCGCTACCTGTGCTCGGGGCCCCTGTGTCGACGGGCCGAGGACCTCATGCCGCTGTTGCGACTGCTCGCGGGTCCGGACGGGCAGGACGCGGGCTGTGAGGCCGTCACGCTCGGCGACCCCAGCGACGTCGACCTCTCCACCCTGCGCGTGGTCAACGTGGAGGGCATCCAGCGCATGGGCGTGGACGATGAGCTGCTGGCGGCGCAGCGCAGGGCCGCCGACGCGCTGTCGGCGCAGGGCGCGCAGGTGCGCACGGTGAGCGTGGACGCACTCGAGCAGCAGTTCGAGATCTGGTCCGCGATGCTGAGCGCGTCGCAGGACCACACCTTCGCCGAGATGATGGGACTGCCGTCGACGCTCAGCGCCCTGTGGGAGCTGATCAAGTGGTGCTTCGGTCGCTCCGAGCATCACCTGATGGCAAGCACGCTCGCCCTCGTCGATGTCGTACCGCGCATGCTGCCGGGCCTGTCGCGCAAGGCCATCGAGGCGGGCCAGGAGCTACGCGGCGAGCTGGTCGAGCTGATCGGCGAAGGCGGCGTGATGCTCTACCCGTCGTACAGCACCACCGCGCCCGTCCATGGCGAGCCCGCGCGCCAGGCGTGGCGGCGCCCCGGCCGCTCCCTGCCGTTTGCCTACCAGGCCATCTTCAATGTGATGGAGCTGCCGGTGACGCAGGTGCCGCTCGGCCTCGATACGGCCGGCCTGCCCCTGGGCGTCCAGGTGGTCGGACTGCACGGCGCGGACCACCTGACGATCGGCGTGGCGATGGCGCTCGAGCGAGCGATGGGCGGCTGGGTCGAGCCCGAGCTGGGTCGGGATGCATGCAAGGAGGTGCTGTCATGAAGAAGGTAGTGGAGACATTGATCGCGGGCCTGGGCACGGACGTCGTGCGCACGGACGAGAACACGCGCCAGCAGCGGCGGCACGATTACTGGGTGCTGAGTCAGCTCGACGACCTGCAGGGTCGGCCGGCGCCGAGCCCCTGCTGCGTCGTACGTCCACGCAGCACCGAGGAGGTTGTGCAGGTCGTGAAGATCTGCCAGCACCAGGGGGGGGCGGCGCTCGTCACCCATGGCCTCGGCAGCGGCGTGTGCGGCGGCATTCGCACCGAGCCCGACGTCGTGCTGCTCGACATGGGGGCGATGAACCGCATCGTCGCGATCGACGAGCACAACCTGATCGGCACCTTCGAGGCGGGGGTGCGCGGCTCGGATGCGGAGGCCGCGCTGGTCTCGCGCGGCTTGACCTGCGGCCACTATCCCCAGTCCATCGGCATCAGCTCTGTGGGGGGCTGGGTGGCCACGCGCTCGGCGGGCCAGTTCTCGACCGGCTACGGCAACATCGAGGACATCCTGCTGTCGCTGGAGGTGGTCTTGCCGGACGGGCGCGTGCTGCAGACCCGCTGCACACCGCGGGCATCTGCGGGTCCGGATCTGCGCCAGGTCTTCACCGGCAGCGAAGGCACGCTCGGGGTGATCACCTCGGTGGGCCTGTCGCTGCGGCGTGCACCGGAGATGCGCAAGCTCGGCGCCTTCCACACGCCGAGCGTCGACCGCGGGCTTCAGGCGCAGCGCGTCATCATGCAGTCGGGCTGGAGCCCGGTGGTGATGCGGCAGTACGACGAGGCGGAGGTGACGCGACTCTTTCCCGCGCACGCACGCGAAGGCCATGGCCTGCTGCTGCTCGTCCACGAGGGACCGGCGGCGCGCGTCGAGGCGGAGTGCGCGTCCGTCGCCGCGTTGTGCGAGACGGCCGAGCTATCGGCAACCGACACCGCGGCGGCACAGCAGTGGCTGGACGACCGCAACCACGTGCCGACGTTCAAGGAGTACCTCGACATGGGCGTGATCCTCGACACGGTCGAGATCGCTGCGAGCTGGGATCGCATCGGGCCGATCTACGAGCGGGTGATCGCCGAGCTGGGCGAGGTGCCCGGCATGGTCAACGCCTCGGGGCACACCTCCCATGCCTACCGCAGCGGAGTGAACATCTACCTGACCTTCGCGGCCCTGCTCGAGGACCGCAGCGCCATGGCGAGCACCTACCGAGAGTGCTGGCGACGCATCATGGACGCCACGGTGGCCGGTGGCGGCGGCGTCGCACACCATCACGGCATCGGTCGCGTGCGTCGTGACTGGCTGCGCGCCGAGGTGGGCGAAGCCGGCGTGCACGCCCTGGCCGGTCTGAAGTCGGCCCTCGACCCCGCGGGCATCATGAACCCGGGGGTGCTTCTCCCGGATCGGTGAGCGTGCGCAGGCACATGCGGTAGAGCATGGGCGCCGCTTCCTGCGCGCGCTCCGGCGTGCCGTCCAGTACGTACTGCAGCGCGACACCCTCGATGGCCGACAGCAGCGCGTGCACCTGCATGTCGGTCGGCAGACGGGGCAACAACCCCTCGTCGACCGCCTGCGGCAGCAGCTCGGTGAACATCGCCTGGAAGTGCTCGAAGGCGGAGGGCCAGTTGGCGTCCTCGTGGGGCATGTTGGCCTTGATGCCGCGCAGCAGCACGCGCGCGAGCGCCGTGTTGTCGGCCAGCACGGCCAGGAACCGCTCGATGCCCACCCGCAGCTTCGCAAGCGTGTCGGGCTGCTCGGCGATGGCCTGCCGCACGTCGGACTCCAGCAGCTCGACCGCCGCCGAGGTCACCGCCAGGAAGAGATCTTCCAGGCCCTCGAAGTGGCGATAGAACGTGCCACGGCCGACATCACACGCGTCGAGCACGTGGGCGACGCTACTGCCCGCGTAGCCGCGCTCCGCGAAGACCCTGGCGCCCGCGTCCAGGAGCCTCTGCAGCTGCTCCTCGCTGCGCTGCTCCTTCGACACCGCCCGATCGTAGTTGCCCGGCGCCTTCGCCATGCACACAGATTATCACAGCTGCAGGACCGTCATCTTCGACGTTGTCGACGCCAGGCGTAGCGCGTCAGGGGTTCATCCAGACCAGGGTGCCCAGGTTGTTGTCCTCGTCGGTCTCCTCGACCTCCTCGAAGAAGTCGACGTAGACGTAGGCGTCGAGGGGCCCGGGCATGATCGGTGCGGTGCTGCTGACCGTGAACTGCGCCGAGTCGCCCGCCGCGAGCGACGGCACCGTCTCGGCGCTTCCGCTTTGCGGGTCGTCGACCGTGGGCGGCATCGTGCGATAGCCCCAGACCGCCACCCGAAACTGACCGGCATCGCCCGCGCCGTTGTTGGTCACGGTGAAGGTCACGTCCGCGCTGCCGGGCATTGCGACGGAGTCGATCACGGCGCTCAGGTCCGGCAGCTCGCCGCCCCCGCCCATGCCGCCGCTGCCGCCCATGCCACCGCTGCCACCCATACCGCCGCTGCCACCCATGCCACCGCTGCCGCCGCCGCCGCCTCCATCACCGATCTGGACGAACGGGATCGGCGTGTCGAGCGTCTCGGTGCAGCCCTGGCAGTCGGACTTCTCGAAGCTACCGGTGTACGTGGTGTCGCCTTCCATCTCCTGCCGGTAGGTGACGCCCTTGCTGCCGGTGAACACGAACAGTGGATAGTACTCACCGTTGCCCTCGGCGATCGTCACGGTGGCGGTGAAGCCACCGTCACTGGCTTCCATCTCGGCGGTCCCGGCGATGGCGCCGGTGAACTGCCACAACTCCACGGTGACCGAGTCCACGCCGTCGAGGGGCGCGGCTTCAATCGTCACCACCACGTCGTCGCCCACATCGGCCGTCTCCGGGCTCACGCTGACCGACGTCAGCTGGGGGAAGGAGGAGAAGTCCCGCTTATCCGGCTCATCCGACTCACACGCGCCCAACACCAGCGAAAGCGACAGCGAAACGGCACACACACTCGTCTTGTCTACGCGCATGAAGTCCTCCATTTGGTACATGCGCCAGGATGGCATCTCCGCTGCGCCATTCCCACCGCCGGGCGCACGAAATCGATGCGTCAGACAGCTACACATGGCGGCCGTCGCGAGGATGCGCCGTCCATCGAGATCGATCACACTGGAGTCGGCGGATCGACCCTATCTCCGGAGTGCAGTCGATGAAGATCCTGGTCTACGGCGCCGGCAACATGGGCAGTCTGTATGCGGCTCTCCTGCAGGAGTCGGGACAGGAGGTCTCCGTCCTCGCGAGGGGGACGCGACTGACCGATCTCCGCGACCATGGGATCCGGCTCCAGAGCGAGGCCACTGGACAGCAGACCGACGTGCGGGTCGACGCGGTCGAGCGGCTCGAGGCGGGTGACGCCTATGATCTCGTGCTGGTCGTGCTGCCCGGGGACCGCGTGTCGCAGGTCTTGCCGATCCTTGCGGCGAACCGAGAGACACCGAGCGTGATGTTCTTTGGGAACAACGCTGCCGGGCCGGACGAGATGATCGACGCGCTCGGTCGCAACCGCGTGCTGCTCGGCTTCCCCGGGGCGGCCGCCGTGCGGCGCGACGACCGTCTCCACTACGTGATCACGTCGGCGCAGGAGCAACCGACGACCCTCGGCGAGCTCGATGGCGCGGAGTCCCCGCGGATCGCAGGGATCGCCGATGCGATGAACGCCGCCGGATTCCATGCGGCCGTCTGCCTGAACATGGACGCGTGGCTCAAGACCCACGTCGCGAAGATCCTTCCCACGGCCTACGCGCTGTACATGGCGGGCGGCGACCCACGTCGACTGGCGCGCACCCGCGACGCACTCGTGCTCATGATTCGGGCGATGCGCGAGGGCTTCGAGGTCCTGGAGGCACACGGTGTTCCCATCACACCCGCGAACCACAGGGTGTTGCCCTGGCTCCCGGAGCCGCTGCTGCTCGCGATCATGCGAGGCATGCTTGGGAGCGATGCAATGAGCATCAAGATCGGTCATGCCACCGAGGCCCGCGATGAGATGCGGGCCCTCGACGATGAGCTGCGCGCGCTTGCCGCATCGACCGCCGTTGCGACACCCGCCACCGACCGGCTCCGTGGGTACCTCGATCCGTCCATGGAACCCATGGCGGACGGATCGGCCGAGCTGTCGCTCCACTGGGGCGGCGTCTGGGCTGTCGGTCTGGGGCTCGCCGCGCTGGCTGCGCTGCTGGCGATCTGACGCGTCGCAGGTTGATGTCGGTCGGCAAGCGGGGGTACCGTGAGCCGTGATGACGACGAAAGCGATCGCACCGCGGCTGCTGTTGGGCTGCACCATCCTGGCGCTTCAGCTGGCCGCCTCCGGCAGCGCGCATGCCCAGTCCTATGAGGAGAGCGTCGAGCGCGGCGTGCTCGAGTTCTCCGCGGGCAACTGGGAGGAAGCGTACGTCAACTTCGGACACGCCCACGAGCTGCGTCCCGGACCGCGACCACTGCGGGGCATGGGCATGTGCCTCTATGAGCAGAAGCGGTACGCCGAGACGATCGAAGCCCTCCGCGGTGCGCTGGAGCTCAAGGATACGGAGTACCCGCTCACCGATGAGATGCTGGAGGCGACGCACAAGCTTCTGGCCGCCGCGCAGAAGTATGTCGTGAAGCTCACCATCGTCGTGAGCCCGGCCGATGCGAAGCTGGAGCTCGACGGACGCCCAGCCACGGCGGGGACCCAGCTAGTCGACAGCGGCAGCCACGAGCTGGTCGCCACCCATGGCGGGAAGCGCGAGGTGCGGGAGCTGGACGTGCGGCTGGGCGAAGACCTCGAGGTCGAGGTCGATCTGGCCGCCAGTGCCACGACGGCGAGCGTCTCCACCGGAGGCGGAGACAGCCTCATGCCGATCATTGCGTTCTCGGTCGCGGGGGCAGGCATCGCAACCATGGCAACCTTCGGCTTGATGGCGCTGTCGGAGTACGACGACCTCGAGGGCTCCTGCGGCGAGAGCTGCAGCGACTCGGAGGTCTCGACGCTCCAGACCTACACACTGGTAGCCGACGTCGGGCTCGGCGTCGGCATCGCTGCGGCTGCCGTGGGGCTTTGGCTGTGGTCCCGTACGGACGAGGACGACGGGGTCGCCGCGACCACGTCGGTCTTGCCGCTGGTGGGGCCGGACCAGGTCGGCGTGATGGCGAGGGGGGCGCTCTGATGGATCGACCAAACACGATGCGATGGGTGCTCCTGGGCCTGCTCTGGCTCGGGGGCTGCTCCCTGATCGTCGACAGCGACGACCTCCAGACGATGGAACCTTCGACCGATGGAGGCGACGGGGACGGAGATGGCGACGGTGGCGATGGCGATGGCGACGGCGACATCGCGGGCGACGGCGATGGTGATGGCGATGTCGCTGGTGACGGCGATGGCGACGGCGATGGCGATGGTAACGGCGACGGTGACGGCGACGGTGACGGCGACGGTGACGGCGATGGTGACGGCGATGGTGACGGCGATGGCGACGGTGACGGTGACGGTGACGGAGACGGTGACGGCGATGGTGACGGTGACGGAGACGGTGACGTGTCCGCGGCCGCCTTCTGCGCCGATCAGGGCAGCACGTGTGGCTTCGGAGGCAGCGAGCGCTTCGTCGACCAGGCCGATTGCGAAGCCCGGTACGACGGCTTCAAGGCGACGCGGCAGCAGTGCGTGATCGCCCACCTGGGCCTCGCGAGCAACGACGCGGTGACGCACTGCCCACACACGACGGGGCTCGGGCCCTGCGGCGTGCAGCTGTTCTGCCAGGAGTACGCCGACACCTGCGGATTCGTCGAGAGTCCGCGGTTTACCGACAACGCCGACTGCACCACGAGCTACACCTCGTTCGCAGCCGACCGCCAGCAGTGCGTATTCAATCACCTGGGCCTGGCACAGCTGGGCGACCCGACGACACACTGCCCCCACACCACGGGGCTGCCTCCCTGCGATCCGTAACTGCTGCCGGGCCCGCGCTTCCCCGGGAAGCGACGCGTCCTAGCCCGCCTGTTCCGTCACGACGATCAGGTCGTCGAAGCCACGCTTCGCGGGATGACAGGTCGGTGCCAACGCATCGAACAGCGGCACGGGGTCCAGCACCGTTTCAGGTGGGTGGACGCCCGTCTGTTCCGGGCGACGATCGAGAAGCTGACGCAGGCCGAGGGCGAGCGGGATGCCCGTCACACCTTCCATGCCCTTCGGGATGGCGGTCATCCGTACGCCGATGCTCATGGGCCGACCGTCGCGGGTGCCCCGCGCCATCGCGAAGAAGAACGGCAGCCGACCGGCACCGGGGCACCGCATCGCGCGCGCAAGCGTCTTCGCAAGTCGCGCCACCCCCGGTTTGAAGACCTGCTCGGCAGCCGCTTCGATCGAGAACTTGCCCGCATCGATGTCGTCGCGCAGACCCTGCAGGAAGGCCGCCGTGCTCGGCTTCAGCAGCATCAGGTTCGCACTCTGCCCTCGCACGCCCATGGTCTGTCGAAAGGTGATCGGCTCGGGATGGCCCACGGTGTAGGCGGTGCCGCTGCCCATGCCAGGGAAGTCGAGCGTCACCGGCGCCAGTGGCTGCCGCGGGACGAGCTGGCCGTCTTCCACGACCTCGATCTGTCCGGAGATCTGCTGCATCCAGTGCAGGAGCGCGGCGGACACACCTCCGCTCGCATCCGCCGCGGCCTCCACCTGCCCGCCGACGCCGGCGTCCACGGGCCACGCCGTGTAGAGGTCGTCCACGTGCTCGAGGCGGTCGCACGCCAACCGCGCCAGCAGGTTCGACAGGCCGGGGCTGGCCCCCATGCCGATCACCGCGAGGCCCCCCCGGGCTGCGGCGTCGTCGTGGAGGGCCAACATCTCGAGCGTCGGCTCCCAGTCGTCGCAGATGTCGATGTAGTGGCAGCCCGCCTCGATGGCGCCCCTCAGCACGGCCACCCCGAGGCGGTAGAACGGTCCCGTCGTATTGAGCACGACGTCGGCCTGCCCCAGGAGCGCAGCCAGGGCGGTCGCGTCGGTCACATCCACCGCTGCCGCGCGCAGGCGCGTCCTGGCCGAGGCAGTGCACTGGGCGACCACGGCCTCGGCGGCTGAGAGATCGAGGTCGGCGACGATCAACTGGCCGACGTCCTCGAACGCCGCGGCGTGGGCCACCGCGACGCGCCCCATCCCACCGGCGCCTCCCAGCACGACCACCGTCGGGTTATTCGGTATGTCCTTCATGGTGCGGCGCCCCGGGACCCATAGCGTACACATGCGCAAACATCGTTGCACCCCGTCCAGTCGGTGCCCGTCGCCGGTGGGGCTCGCCCCCGGGCTCGCCTACCCGCCAGGCTGCGCGATGGCGCCAGTGTGCCGGACCGCGGAGGGCGCACGTGCTCCCACCCGCTACGGCAGGAGCGTCATGACGAAGGTGCCGTCGCCCATGCCCTGGTTCATCACGTCCGTCGTGACAGTCCCGGTGATGCTGTTGGTCGCCGGGTCGAACGTCCCATGCAGCTCCGACATGCAGCTCCCTCCGGGGATCCCGTTGGTGTCCCACTGGCAGTCCACTGAGGTCGCGTCGAAGGCGCCCGTGTCGCAGTTCACGCCGCCGTCCAGCTCCATCGTCGCGTTGATGATCGGCTCCAGGAAGTGCACCTCGAGTGTGGAGCCCTCGGCGGTCGCGAGAAACTCACCCCTGCGCTCGGTGCCGAACACGACGATGCACGGGCCCGTGGTGGGGGTCACGAAGGCGGGCGCCGCGACCGGCGTGAAGTCGAGCATGTACGTGCCCTCGTAGGTGCCCGGAACGCAGAGCTCCCCGGTGGACGACCCGCCCTGCCCCGCAGCCGTCTCATCCCAGTCGAACGTGATGTCGGTTCGCAGTGCCCCGGCTGTCACCGCCGTGCGACCGCCGGCTGCGCCCGCACCGGACGATCCGTCGATGCCACAGTCACACTCGCTCCACCCCGTTGGCGTGCAGACCTGCCGTCCGACACCGCAGTCGGTGCACGGCTGCGTCAGCTCGACCAGGGAGCACGCGCTACCGGCGCCCCTCGCGGTGTCGTCGTTCGTTTGGCAGCCGGCGACAGTCCACGCAGCCACGACGCAGCCGAGTGCGAGGGCCCAGCGGTGAATAGCAGTCGTACGTACATGCACCTTCATCCTGTCGCGAGCCTATCGCTTCGGGCACCGCCAGTAAATCAGGCCACGCGTCCGAGCGCGGGCGCGTGGTAAGATCTCGCGAACCTCGTTCTGGAGTTCTTGGATGACCGCTCAGATGCAAGCAACCTGGTTCCTGTGCGTGGCGCTCATCGCCACTGGATGCGGCGAGGACACCTCGGTGGACGGAGGCGGCGCCGGCGCGGGCGGCACCAGCGGAGGCGCTGCGACCGGGGGCGGTAGCGGCGGAAGCGACGGCCAGGGCAGCTCGACCGGAGGCACCGACTCGGCCGGCGGCAGTGGCGGCCAGGACAGCTCGACCGGCGGCACCGACTCGGCCGGCGGCAGTGGCGGCAGTGGCGAAACGGACGACGGCACAGACGACTTCAGCGAGCTGAGCCTCGAGGACACACCCGATGCGGTCCAGAGCGCGGTCGCCGCCGAGCTTCCCCAGGACGCGGAGGTCGAAGAGGTCTGGTCGTTCGACGATGAGGGTACGACGATCTACGAGGTCATCTACTACACCGCCGAGGGCGGCGGCGCGCTCTACCTGGCCGACGATGGCACCCTGCTCGCGCGTGCCGACTTCGTCGAGCCCGGCGACTTGCCCGCGGCAGTGCTAGCGACCATCGAGGACGAGCTCGGCGCGGATGCCGAATACGAAGCCCAGATTGTCACCGAGGACGGCGAGACCTTCTACGAGGTCTACGCCGAGGTCGACGGCGAAGAGGTCTACCTCCTGATCCTCGAGGACGGCACGCTCGAGCCGGACTGGTGAGGCTGTAGGGAGACGATGCGCGGTCCTGATCATCCCTGGGTCGACTCCACCCATGCCCCCGTCTACATCTGGACCTTTCCGAGCACCTCCACCGATGAGGAGGTCATGGCCGGGTGCGAGGCGCGGGAGCACTGGGCCAAGTTGGCGCGCCACCCCTGCGCGTGGGTGGTGGACCTGCGCGAGCTGCTGCGGGTACCGCCGAGCCAGCGCAAGCTCTTCGCTGCGCACCTCAAGCGCTTCCAGTCACACGACGTCAAGTACAACAACGGCTCCGCGATCGTGCTCAGCAACGCCTGGCTGCGCGGCATCGTGTCGGCGGTCTTCCTGCTGGCACCACCCAAGTTTCCCAACCGCACCTTCGCGACGATCGATGACGGGCTGCGATGGGCGACCGATCAGATGAAGGATCGCCTCGCCTGAGCGGCGAGCGGAGCGCCGAAGCCAGTGCGACGTGAACACCGACCCCACTACCTGAAGCGCGCGATGGAGCGTACGCACGCCGTGTATGCCGGTCGCTTCACGGTGCCGCACTTCGATGCGGTCGGTGAGGGCTGCGCGTTCGAGAACCCGTGGAGCATCGGCATCTTTGGCGCCCCGATCCGCCTCGGCCGGCACGTGCAGATCACGAGTCTGATCGAGCGCAGGGTGAAGCTCGGTGTGTGGGGCGCCGAGCCCGGGCTGGGGTCGATCGACATCGGCGACTACACGGTGATCAACCCGGGCACCCGAATCAACTCCTCGCACCGGATCGAGATCGGCGACAACGCCCTGATCGCGCCGGGCGTATCGATCAGCGACTGCGACTTTCACGATCCCTACGACCGGGTGTACGCGCCCGGTGCGCATGCGCCGGTCATCCTGCGGGACAACGTCTGGGTGGGCGAGGCGGCGCTGATCTGCAAGGGGGTCACCATCGGCCGAAACGCCATCGTCGGTGCCGGCTCCGTGGTGACCCGCGATGTCGACGACTACGCGGTCGTGGCGGGCAACCCCGCCGCAAGGATCGGAGAGCTCGACCCGAGCCGTGAGTTCGTGTCGCGACAGCACCTGTTCGAGCACCCGGAGGTGTTCTTCGAGCAGTCGCGTCGCGAGGAGCGTGCGTTCCTGGCTGCCAACACGCTTCGCGGCTACCTGCGCTACCTGCTCCGCCCCGGCCGTCACGACTGAGCCCGGTCGCGGGTGCGTCGACGGCAGCCGTGAGCACAGGTCGCACAGTGGCCTACAGCGACGCAGCCGCGCCGATCCCCCACTCCCCATCGTCGCCGACGTACCTTGCCCCATGCTAGCTTCAGCCACCCGCGCGTGTGCGGTGAGAGGGGCTACTGTCGATGGGCTACCGGTCTTGGGTTGCGGGCTTGCTCGCGTGCTTGCTGCTGTGGGGTTGCGGCGCGGACGCAGGTGACGGTGCGACGGCTGGCCCCGATGAGGGCGGCGACGACGGCGGCGGCGATGCCGAGGCCGATGCCGAGGCCGATGCCGACGCGCGCATGTGCACATCGGACACCGACTGCAGCGACGGTGCATTCTGCACAGGCGACGAGCGCTGCGACCCGTCCGATGCCGAGGCCGACGAGAGCGGATGCGTGGAGGGGACAGCGATCAACTGCGATGACTCAATCGCCTGCACCGTCGACCGCTGCAGCGACGAGGAGATGATGTGCGTCAACGATGCCCCCGACGCCGACGGCGACGGTCATCGCGACATCGACTGTCTCGATGAACAGGGAGAGCCGCTGGGCGACGACTGCGACGAGGCCGATGCCGACCGCTTCCCCGGCAACCCGGAGGTCTGCGACGAGGCGGGCCATGACGAGGACTGCGACGTCAGCAGCTTCGGTCAACTGGATGCGGACGGCGACGATCAGGTTTCGATGGCGTGCTGCAACGATGCGGGCGGCAGCGCGGGCATGATCTGCGGGCTCGACTGCGACGATGCGAACGACGCCACCTACGCGGACGCCGAGGACGTGTGCGACGAGATCGACAATGACTGCGACGGTGCCATCGACGAGGACTTCGATTGCTACGCGCTGGGGGATTCCGATGACGACGGGTTCACGAACGCAGAGGACAACTGCCCGTTCGATGAGAACCCGGATCAGAAGGACACCGATGGCGACGACGAGGGCGACACGTGCGACGGCGACGACGATGGGGACGCGGTCGATGACGCGGTCGATAGCTGCCCGCTGACCGCCAACGCAGGCCAGGCGGACTTCGACGGCGATGGCTACGGCGATGCGTGCGACAACTGCGCACGCATCGACAACCCCACGCAGACCGACTCCGACGGCGATGGCATCGGGGACGGCTGCGACCTCAATCGGGTCGCCGCGGGCTGGTACCACAGCTGCGCGCTACGCGAGGATGATGGGCAGGTGCTCTGCTGGGGACAGAACGACTACGGCGAGGGCACGCCCCCGCCGGGCGTCGCGTTCGCGAGCATCAGCGCCGGCTCGCGGTTCACCTGCGGCCTGCGCCGCAGCGATGGGCTGCCCCAGTGCTGGGGTCGAAACGACTCCGGAGAGGCGGCCCCGCCGGCCGTGCTCTTCACGAGCCTCGGTGCCGGCGGCGCACACGGTTGTGGGCTGCGCGCGTCCGATGGACAGGTGCAGTGCTGGGGACAGAACGATGACGGCCAGGCGGCGCCGCCCGCCGGCGTCGCGTTCGAGACGCTCGCCGTGGGCATGTGGCACACCTGCGGCGTCAGGGCCTCGGACGGCGAGGTCGAGTGCTGGGGAACCAACGTGTACAACCAGAGCAACGTCGCGCTCGGCGTCGCCTTCAAGGAGCTCAGCGCCGGCGGCAACGCCACCTGCGGCATACGCCAGCAGGACAGCGCCCTGCAGTGCTGGGGATGGGACGACTACGGGCTCCAGATGCCTTCCGCCGGTTCCTACTCGAGCGTCGCCGTCGCTGGCTATGCCCATGGATGCGCGTTGCTCAGCGCCAACTCCTACGCGCGGTGCTGGGGCATCCCCGGTGCAGGCCGAACGGCGCCGCCTGCCAGCGTCGCTTTCTCGCAGCTGAGCTCCGGTGGCCACCACACATGCGGCGTGCGCGTGAGCGACGGTCAGGTGATGTGCTGGGGAGACGACCAGTACGGGCAGTCGACCCCGCCGGCGCTCTGAGCAGCACGCGGGCGCCCCATGCGCACTGTTTCCATGCCGTCGACGACATGGTGCTAGACTCGCCGCCCCTGCGAGAGTTGCCGTTGTCACCGCCGTTGTCCCAACTCGCCACCCCACCCACGCTGCCTGCCGAAGGAGCGTTCGACAACGCCCTCGAGCATGCGGACGTGACGGTCACCCACGGCGAGGGCAGTCGGCCGCCCATCTTCGCCATTCGCAGCTGGCACGACGAGTGCGCGCACTACCAACGACTCGCTCGCCATCTCGGTCCAGAGCAGCCGCTGTACACGATCGGGCCGCCCGCAGGGGAGTGCAACGAGGACTTCCCGCTCGACTGTGACGCGTGGACAGCCCTCTGCGTCGAGCGACTGCTGCCGCACCTGCCGCCGGCGCCCTTCTATCTCATGGGATGGTCCTTCGGCGGCATCCTCGCCCTCGAGTCCGCACGCAAGCTCGCCGAGCGGGGCATCTCGACCGAGCGCGTCGTCATGGTCGACTCCCAGATACCTCGCGCGGCCGCCGGCCGTACGCGCTACCGGTCGGTCCTGCACCGCGCCGCGTTTCACACCAACGCATTGCTCGAGATGCCACCATCGCGACGCGGGCCGTATGTCGTCGACAGGGCCCGCCGGAGGTGGCTGCGCGCGCGGCGCAGACTCGACACCTTCCGGGCGCGTACGACCGGACCCTCGACCGACCCATCGCTCCGGGATCGGCACACCGGGGTCGGGCCCGCGGGCGAGGACCTACCGCTGCTGCTGCGCGCGGTCTGGCGCAACTACTCACGCTTCCGCGCGGCCGCCACCGAGCAGGACGTGACGCTGCTGTGGTGTGAAGAGAGCCGCATCAAGGTGGGAGACACGGCCCTCGGTTGGTTACCGTACCTGCGCGGATCGGTCGAACTGCTGCCCATCCCCGGCGCACACATGAGCGTCTTCGAGGAGCCACATGTGGCTGCAGTGGCCGCATGCGTGCGGCAGGCTGTGCGACCCGCACCCTGAGTCCGCCGCGATCGGCTAGCATGGCCGTGACGCCGCAATGGCGCAGGGGAGGTGGGTGACATGAACGCGGTTGCACTACGGATTGCTGTGTGCCTTTGGAGCGTGGGCGGGCTGGTTGCCTGCGGTGGTGACGACGCCGGTGGCGGCGATGGTCCGGGCACGGTGGCGGCACCCTGGCTCGACTACTGCACCGCGACCTTCACCGAGGACACCCCCATCATCGATGTCTTCGACGAGGAGCTCTTCACCGCCCGGGCAGGTGAGAGCTACCTGCTGTCGGACCACGGGCCAGGCTTCGACAGCGGGGAGGAGGCCGAGATGATCTTCCTCGCCGCGGGCGGCCCCGCCACCTTCACGGTGGGGGGCGACGAGGGCAGCCTTCCATTGACGAGCGACTGCTTCACCGGCACCCCGACAAGCCACTACGGTGCCTTCACCGATGTGACGGTGTACGCGGACGAGACGCTCGCAACCGAGCTGTGCTCGCTGGACGCCGGAGCGACTGTCACGGCGGCCGGTGGTGGCTACTCGATCGCGGGCCAGCTGTCGTTCAGCGGTCCCCAGACCTACGAGGTCTACCTCGGAGGGTTTGGCGAGCAGTGCGGCGATGCGGCGGTCGGCTACGTGAGCGTGCCCGAGACGATGGTCTTCGGCAGCACGACCTGGCTGGTGCCGCTCCAGCCGATCCTCGCCCAGTAACCGGTCGCCCGGTCGCTACCGAGCTTCCCCGAGCAGTGCGAGCGCCGAGTCGTAGTCCATCTGCTGGGCCATCGCGATCGCCGGCTCGATGGTCGCGGCGGGGGTCACGCTGAGGTTGTAGATCAGTCGGCCGCCGAGCAGCGCACCGATGCGTGCGCTCTGCTGCTTGCCGGACCACTGGGTGATCACCCAGTGCCCGTTGATCTCCATGCCCCGGGTGATGTGGTCGGGCGTCCAGCGGTCTTTCTTCTGCGCCAGCTGCACGACCCTCAGCACCGTCCCGGCTTGCACGGCGTCCATGATCTCGAGCACGAGCGTGCTGCCCCCGCGTAGGTAGGTCCGCTTGGCCTGCGGCGTCGTGTTGCCATCCGCTAGCCTGGTCGTCTCGGGTCGTGCGGGCCCGGTCGCGCGGTAGTCACCCAGCACATCGGGAAGTATGGCCGCCAGTTCATCGGCTGCGACCGGCGGCGGCAGCTCGTGCGGCGGCGGCGGCGGCTCGTGCGGCGACGCCCCGTGTGGCGCGTCGGGTGCGGGTGCCGGCGGCGCTGACGGCGGCAGCGCCTCGCGCGTCGCCGCAGCTGGAGGCTGCGCCGCGTGCTCATCACCGCGGCTCTCGCAGCCCGCGAGCAGGCACGCGAAGATGAGTCGGGCTATCGCAGTCGAGGCCGGCACGGGTATCCCCACAGGACATACCCCATCGGCACGCTCAGTCCATGGTCCAGACGGTGTACCAGGTGCCGTGTCCACCGAATGTGCGGTCGGCGGGCTCGGTGACGGCCCAGGTGCCATCCAAGCACTCGCTGCGACTACCGTCGCGGCCACCGCCTCCCACTGCGGCAAGCGGACCGCGGGCGAGCGCGACGCAATACGCGCGGCCCCAACGTCTGGGACCGCGCGTACTGGGCGCTAGCAGCTCAGCGAGGTGCTAGCTGCAGTCGGTGCAGTCCGTGCCCGGGTCGCAGAAGTCGGGCTCGTCGCACTCGCCGTCCACGAAGCCGCAGGAGTCATCGCAGGAGTCTGCGCCGTCGCCGTCGCCGTCACCATCACCGCCACCGACTCCGTCGATGCAGGTTCCGAGTGCGTCCTCCTCCGTCCCACACTTGCCGCCGGTGATCTCCGACTCCCCGTCGGTGTCGCATGCCAGATCCGATTCGCTGAGGGTCAGGAAACATCCGATGATGGCAGCCGCCTCGGTCTCACACCCCTCGAGCGCGGCCACCCCCAGACAGTCCCCCATGCAGCTCGATGCATCGTCGTTGGGGCAGTTGGCCGAGCCCTCGAGCTCGCAGACCTCCGGGCAGCTCTCGCCGAGGGAAGCACCGTCACCATCGCCGCCCGAGTTGGTCCCGCTGTCGCCGCCGGTACTGTCGTCGCCGTCCCCGGCCTTCTCGATGTTGTCCTCGAGCTTGTGCCAGTCGGGGAAGCAACCGGCGAGCAGCACCCACAGGATCGGGACGAGGCGGACCATCGCGTTCGATCCTAGCGCGGCCCGGCGTTCGGGTCACCAGGCGATCAGGTCAGCCCGGCCACCTCGCCATCGTCGTCGAGGTGGATGCGCTCGGCTGCGGCGGCGCGCTGCTGACGGGGTGCGCCGGAGACCCGAGCGGGCGCGCCCGCAGCTCCTGTCGCTGTGATCAGCCCAGCCGGCGGTTGATCACTTCGCGCAGGCGTTCGGCCAGCGCCGCATCCTCGATCACGTCGCCGTGGCACGGGACCAGGCGCGTGGGGGGGTCGGACTCCAGCGTCGCGAGCACGTACTGTCTGAGCCGCTTCTTGTCGGCGCCCACGAACTTCATCGAGAGCGTGTTGACGTTGAGACCCGGGGTGCTCCCGGTGAGACGAAACAGCAAGGCGAAGACGAAGTTGGGCGGCAGCTCGGCGAGGTTCGTGATGCATTCGTTGGTGAACCACGTGACGGCATCGCCGCGCTTGATGATGACCATGGCGTCGGGGTGCTTCATGTCCGGCATCTCGGTGATGCGCACGTCCTCCGGCAGGTGCGCCGCCAGCGCCTCGAGGTCCTGAAGCGGCTTCAGCGACTTGTGGGCCTTCGCGATGTGCGCGGCCGCGCTGCGCGGGCCGTAGAGACCGGCATCGGGATAGCGCGCGCTCCAGGGCGGCAGCCCCATGTTGTGAAACGCCCCCGGCGACACCAGCGCCTTCACGCTCCCCAGTGCATCGAGCTCATCGAAGTCCGCGTCACCCAGATCGGTGCCCGGGCTCATCACCGCAAGCCCGCCGTCACCGAGATCGATGGCGAGGGTGGTCACCTTGTTGCCCCCAAAGTCGTAGACGCGGGTCCAGAGCCCCGTCCCAATCGTATTCCACGTGCCCATGGGCCCCTCCTTCACGCCGAACCGGCCGCCGGAGTGGTAGCACGGATCCGAGTATCCCGAGCCTGCATGGCGCGCGCAGCATCCCCCGTCAAGGGGCACGGTCGCCCGCCCCATCGCTCCGTGCGAGCCGGCACGGGGTCACGCGTTGCGCGCGCTACTCGTTGAACGACACCCAGATCCTCGGCACGATCATCTTCCAGGCGTTCTCGATGTCGGCCACCGGGCTACCCGAAGGCGCGCCGACGAGGTGCGCGCTGCGATGATCGACATGCTTCAGGGCTTCGTCCTGAAGCCACCTGCTTGACCACGCCATGGCGCACAGGAGCACGCGCCCACCGCTGAGGTCTCCCACGGCGATCTTCCGGAGGTCTCCCGTTCTGTAACCGGCCGCTCGCATCGTGCGGAAGTTGCACAAGCAGTTGTGGAGCGTCGCACCAATCGTTGTGCACGAACGTGCGTGTCGTTGACGGATCAAGCCGTCTGTCGTCTCGGCATTGTGGACGCCCGGCAGCAGGAGTTTACTGCAGCTGTCCGGGGGACAGTGCTGCCGGCCGAGGGGAAGACATGACAGACGACCAGCTAGACACCGACCAGATAGAAGCCGGCGGCGCTGATGCCAACGCCGACAAGGCCAAGGACAACTCACTGACACCGCGCGAGGTCGACGAGGAGTTCGATCGGCAGTCGGCGATGATGCAGGAGGGCAAGGGCAAGCCCGTCGTGCTCATCGCGGCCATTGGGATCGCGCTGCTGATCGGGGTGGTCGTCGTCTCGGAACAGCTGGGCGCCGACACGACCTACGGACCCGCGGTGCAGGCCGTGGAGGCGGAGCTGTCGACCCACGTCGACGGCTTCAACGGCTGCGCGTTCTCCGGCGTGGAGAGCGACCAGCTGAAGCTGGGCCCGGACGTGCAGGTCGCAGCCGACAGCTTCGGTGTTCGCTTCGGAAGCGGCTATGCGCAGCGCCTGCGCAAGTGCACGCCGAAGCTCGACAAGCTCTCCGGTGCGCTCGAGGCGCTGACGGTGCCATCCGAGCTGGAGCCACCGCGCGACGCCATGGTCGGCGCCGCCAAGTCGCTATCGAAGGCGTGGACCGGGTACCGCGCCTACCTCGAGCAGGGCAGCTTCGCCCCCGCCGCAGCCGCCCCACACACGAAGGCCATCGGCGAGGCCTACGGCTCGCTCGTGGATGCAACGGGCGCGCTGAGCGCCGCAGCCGACAAGGCCCTCGGCAAGTAGGGCGCGGCGGGCCCCCGGCCGATCAGAACAGGCGTGCGCCTAGTAGTGCGGCGGCGGATCGTGGGCGGGGCCAACGTTGGGCTGCGAGGTCCCGGCCTCCCGCAGCGCGACTACCTGCTTCTCGAGTGCCCGCACCCGATCGGAACACTCGCGCACCACGTCGTCGAGGGCTGCAAGCAGCTTGTCCTGATGGGCAATGCGAATCTCGAGATCGATAATCTTGCGTTCGGCAGACACCCACCCACCGTAGGCGTGCGACCCGGCGCTGTCCAGGACCGTCGCAGCAGCGTGCCCAGCGGCCTCAGCGCGGAAAGTGGGCGTCGTCGAAGTCCAGATTGATCTGGTCGTGCCCGCACTTTGGGCACCGAACGCCTGCGGTGCGACTGCTACCCGAGCAGTCACTGCAGAAGATCGTCGGGCAACCCCTGGCGCGGCACTGGTGCAAGGAGACGAAGCGGTGGGAGCCGTTCTGCTCGCCGGCACCCTGCCCCGGATCCGCGAGACAGTTGGGACAATGTTGATAGCCGGCATTCATGCGCGCGATCATACCGCGTTTACGCGCCGCGGTCTCCATCTCGAACGCTCACTCGGGACAGCGAACCCGCATTAGCTCGATCGAGCAGACCGCCACCGGTGACACAAAGTCCACCGTTTCGGTGCCGTCCCGTCGGCACACGCAGCGTGTGTCGCCTTCCACGTCGGGCTCGCAGCTCAGGTCGTACTCGTGGTCGTCGCACCGGACATTCAGGTCACAGTCCGTTTCCGAGCCTCCACCGACCACCGGACACTCCCCGAATGGGGCGAGATCGGCCTGCGCCCAGCCCATCGAGAACTCGCAGGTGTCCCAGGCGAACGGCTCACTGCACTCCGACGTGGGGACCGTCAGCGACAGCATGGAGACACCGTTTCGCCCACATTCGCAGCGGGACTGCCCGTCTGACGTCGGCTCGCAGACCACGCTCATTGTGGCGGTGTTGTTGCGCCGGTTTCGCTACGCCTGGCTCATCAACCCGGCGATCACGATTCTGACCCACCGGGACGTCATCCTGGCGAACGGCACCGCGGCGATGTTTGCCGAAGACGCGGACGACGGGCCCGCGCTGGCGATCATGGGACGGGCGCACCTGCGCGGCTACGCGCGTGAGCTCGTGGCGCACCACGGCTTCGAGATGCTCGACCTGGATTGAGCCTCTCGGCACGGGCACCGCTACGCTGGCCGCGGTCACGCTACCCGGCGGTGGGCATGGCACGCGCAATGGGATGGCGGCGCGGCAGGAGGCCGTCGCTTGGAAACGACCGCGAGATCGATCACGTCCGGCGTGACTCCGTCAGACCGGAATTGTGGGTCCGCGCCGACGACTCATCAATGGGCGAACGTGTGCGCAGATCCTTGATCGACCACCCAAGGCACGTCGCCCGTCGGAGATGGGATAGGAGCGAAAGTTCAGCGCCGGCGTGCTCGGACGCCACCATCGGTTGTTGCTGAGCGCGACATCACACGGTGGTACGTGGGGTCACTGCTGTGGGCAGCGTTGTTGCTGCTGCTGCCAGGCATCCTTCCCGCGACCGCGCGCGCCAGCGAAAGCCCGCTGCGCGTGCATGGCGGGCTGGGGGCCGGCCTCATGATAAGTGACGATCAGCTCGGCTATCTCGGCTACGACGGCGTCGCCAGTCGCTCGTGGTTGGCCCTGGGGGGCGCGGTGACCTCGATGCTCATCGTCGAGGGGCACGCCGCGCTGGGCGTCTTCGGCTCGAGCGGGCAAGACGGCGGACTGCTCGAGGTAGGGGGCGGCCTACGCCTCGACCTGCTCACGCCCATCCAGCGCGTGCGATTCAGCCCCGCCGCCCATCTCGACCTCGGCGTCACCGGCGACAAGGTACGCCCGACGGTCAGCGTTGGGGTGGCGCTCATGCTGGAGCTGTCGAGGGCCTGGTCGATGGGGCCCATGCTGCAGTACGGCCATGTGATTCAGCCCGACGATGATGGCAACTCGAGCGACGCGCGTTACTTCACGTTCGGCGTGGCGGCTGGCTACCGCCCCGTCACGCGACAAGCAGCGCCGCAGCGCGCGGCCAGGCGGGCGACTCTACTCGAGCGGTCCAAAGCCCCTGCGCCCCCGTCGGACGCGAGCGGGCCCGCGCCCCAGACGCCGATCGAGCCCTCGGATGAGCTCATGGTGCTGCTGGAGTCTGCGGTGACGCTCGTGGCGGACGAGTCGAAGCTCATCGCCCCGGTGCTCTTCCAGCGCGACTCCGTTGAGTTCATACCGTGCGGCGAGGCGGCGCTCTTTGCCGCGCGCGATGTGATCGCTCGACGCCGGGGCGCTGTCATCGTTGAAGGGCACGCGGATACAGACGGCACGCCCGCGTACAACACCGAGCTGGCGCTGCGGCGTGCACAGGCCGTGCGCGACTGGCTGGTCGCCCAGGGCGTCTCCCCCGGCCGGCTGAGCGTGAGGTCGCACGGGGAGTCCACGACGCTCGCGCTGGAGCGCGACGACTCACGGCGTCAGATCAACCGAAGGGTCGTGATCTACTTCGAGGAGGCGCCGTAGTGCGGGTCATGTCAGTCATCGTTGTGGTCTTGCTGGCTCTGCTGGTCTTGCTGGGCGTCGCGTGCATTGGCCGGCCGGTGGTTGGCTACCGCGACCCGCAGGACGCGAAGGCGACGGGGCTGTGCGAGGACGACGAGCTGAACTGCAGCGACTTCGGCGAGCCGCCCACCTACCCCGAGTTCGACACGGCGGACTTCACCGGGCCGCCGCCGTGCGGTGACGAGGTGCTCGAGATGTCGGTCGCCGAGACGGCCACCCTCGACGGTCTCGACCTTCGCTGCCGCACGCTGGATCTGACCGTTGCCCACGCGGCCGACGTCACGCTGGCACGCGCGCAGATCGACGGTGCGCACATCGTGCTGATCGGTGAGGGCATCGCGAAGGTCACGCTGCTTGCCCCCATCGGTAGCGACGCATCCATTTCGGTCCAGGGGATGTCACTGCTGGAGCTGATCTCGGTCTCGGAGGCGGACAATCTTCGCGTCGACGCCACGTCGGAGTCGATCGGGTGGGATGTCGTGGTCGGAAACAGCGTCATCGATGGCCTCGCGGTGAGGACGGGCCCCGACGCGCGGCTATCGCTGCGTGAGTCGGAGCTGCGCAACGCGGTCTTCGAGGGAGGGAGGGTGCAGCTGCGCGCGGTGACACTGAGCGACTCGCAGCTCGACGCCAAGGACCTCGACAGCTCCGGGACGGACATCGATGACAGCGAGCTGCGGGCGAGGCGAGGCACGTTCCTCGCGGGCAGCCTGCAGAACGTCCGGTGGGACGGCTGCGAGTCGGCCCTCATCAACGAGGCGGTTGCGACGGGCCTCGACATCGGTCCGTGCCAGGCCTCGCCGCTCGAGCTCCGAAGCAACACGGTTTCGCGCTCGATCCTTCGTGGACACGTCTTCGCCCTGCAGACCAGCGTCGTCACCACGATCGTCGGATTTGAGACCGGCGCGTCGTTGTCGCTGTTCGACTCACGGCTCGTCGAGAGCCTGCTGTGCTCCGTCGAGGCGCTCGCCGCCCGCGGGGGCACCGTATTGAGCTGCACGCGCTGCGCCCCGCACTCTCCACAGGCTGCATGCATCGACGAGTCCACCTCCGTGGCGGTGGTGGCCTGTCCGACGCTCGTCGACACCGAGACCTGCGACGAGGGGTTGCCCCCTACGCTACGCGAGCCGGGCGACGCCGATGATACTGGCATGTAGCACCCGTGCCCGACACCGCGCTCAGGCAGCTTCGGATTTCAGGAGCGCACGCTTTGCCATCACTTCGTCCATCTTGAGGGGATTGAAGACGTTGGCGCGACGGTGATGGTTGCCGTGCATGTAGAGCCCGAACCAAATGCGATTGCCGATCCAGTACAGCTTGCTGTCGATGTTGATCGGCTTGTAGTCGCCGTCCGGGTCGTGGGGATCGTGGGTCACCCAGTTGAAGTGGGACACGTGGAGCCAACCGAGCACCTGGACGGGCAGGAAGAGGAACAGGGTGACCCAGGGGCCGAGGAACATGTAGACGCAAAACAGGAGCGTACCCATCGTCGCGTAGCTAAAGACCGCGCGCTGGAACTCCCGGCGCCGGTTCGCGGGGGTATCGCCAAACTGGTGGTAGCGGATGTTCTGGAGTTGCCGCTCCACGTTGAAGACCATCGTGAAGTAGAGGAACTTGATGAATGAGGGGTGGACCGGATGGGGGTCCATCTCCGGGTCGTCCGAGTGCTTGTGATGGCGCGTATGCAGAATCTCCCAGGAGGCATAGCGGGTCATCACCAACAGCCCACAGATCTCCCCGACCAGCCGGTTGATCGTTCGCGGGAAGTTTCCGTGGCAACAGTTATGGACGAATACGTTGAGCTGAACGTGAACGTAGTAGAGCGGAACGAGCCAAAGGAAGTATGCATGGCTCCACTGCTCGTATTCGACGATCCAGGGCACCCACTCGCTCATGTAGAGGCCGACGGCGAGCGCTGCGATGGCGAGCATCCAGGCTCCATCGTAGAGCGCGTAGAACGCCGCGCTCCGTCGGTACTGGACCGATGGCTGCGCTGTCAGTGTGTATGCCAGACCTGTCATTGGCGGAGCGTATCACGAGTCACCGCCTCGGTTTGAGGCGCGTCGTGCGCGAGCCGGAGCTACGAAGGACCAAAAGCCAGCGCTTCGGGACCGTGGCCGTGATCGACACCGTGGCCGTGACGGCTGATGACTCCACTACATTTGCGAGATGCTACCCTTGCCACCCGCGTCACTCGCTTTGGGGGTCGGTCATGCGCTGTTCGCTAGTGATTGGATTGCTACTGACCGCATGCGTTGGCGGCGACAAAGGTTCGGACACTTCAGACGCCGCCGCAGATGGCGTGGAGGGGTCAGAGGGGGGACTCTGCTACGCGAATGGCACATGCGATGGGGACCTGAGCTGCGCGTCCGAGGTCTGCGTAGACGCTGACGGGGGCGATGGGGATGGAGAGCGTCCCGGCGATGGGGATGGGGATAGGGTCGCGGGTGATGGAGATGGAGATGGAGATGGAGACGGAGATGCAGCTGCGGTCTCGCCGTGCGAGCCCACTGTGTGGGCCGACGACGACGCGGGGCCGTGGGTCGTGTCGACCACGCCCGATGGCGTGCCGCTCGGCGATGCGGTGATGCCTGCCGTCTCGGCCGACGGGCGCATCGTGGCCTTTTCGTCGCGATTCGCCAGCGACGGAGCTTCGGCGGGCGACGGCGGGATCATCATCGTCGACAACGAGTGCGGCCGGCGCCAGGAGCTTCGCGGCCTCGACCCGCGCCTCGCCCAGCTCATCGTCTCCGGTGACGGCTCGACAATCGTCTTCATCCAGGGCACCGACGAGCCGCCCGTGACCGAGGTGTACGCCTTCGATCGCGCCACCGAGACCGTCGAACGAATCGACGTCGATCCGGCGGGCACCCCCGTCACCGGCCAGTGCTTCCACGCTTCGGTGAGCTTCGACGGCCGCTTCGTCGCCTTCGACACCACCGCGCCCGGCGTGACCGCGGACGATCCCGACACGACCTACGACGTCTTCGTCCGCGACCGGCAATCCCAGACGACCGAACTCGTCAGCGTGACCAGCGACGGCACCAAAGGCAATGCCGACAGCACCTTCCCCGCCCTGTCGGCCGACGGGCGCATGGTCGCGTTCGGCTCGCGCGCATCCAACCTCGCTGTCGAGCCCGCGTTCAACGACCACGTCTACGTCCACGACCGGCAGAGCGGCCAGACCGTCCCGAGCTCGCCCCAGCCCCCCGGCCTTGCCGCCAACGAGGCGGGTGGCTTCTACCCGTCGATGTCGACGGACGCGCGATACGTCGTGTTCGAGACCGCCTACGCCCATTTGCCCGCCGACACCGATAGCTTTCGCGACGTATACCTCTACGACCGCATGACCGGCACGACCGAGCTCGTCAGCGTCGACATCACCGATGCAGACGCGATCCTGGGCCAGGTCTCCGACGACGGCCAGAGCGTCGTGTTCGGGATCGGCACGCCGCTGGTGCCGACCGACGTCGCCATCTACGATCGCGGCACCGGCACGACCACGCGCGTCGGCTCCCTCGCGAGGGGTCCCTCGAGCGGCCCCTCGGGGGGCATCGCCATCGCGGCCAACGGATGGATCGTGCTGTCGTCCGCCGGCAAGGACCTCGCCGATCCACCGCTTCCACCGGGGACCTGGCAGGCGGTCTTCATGATGCGTCCGCGGTAGCCGGCCCCGGTGGTGCGTGGCCGATGCATCTGCCAACGTGCCTTCACTCGCATAGGACCCGCTCCAGCCGACGATGCACGGCCGCTGCGTACGCTCGGGCGACATCCGCTTCCCGGTTGTACACGGAGATGTGAACCGCAGCACCGCGGTCGGTCCAGGCGAGCTCGGTCGCTGGCGCAAGACGGCAAAGGGTGTAGGTCGTCAGCATGATTCGGACAAGCGAGCGCGTTTGCTAAGAGACGGTTGTTGGGTCTGTGCTAGGCCGCGTTTCCGGCCGACTGTGCCGCTGGTCCTGAGCCCGCTTGTTGAGTCGCTACCGGTCGCGATTTGCGCGCTTGGGCGGTGCGGGCGGCTGTGCGGCCGGCGCCGCATGATCCATCGGCTTGGGTCTACCCATGGGCCGGGGCGCGGGTGCGGCTGCGGCGGGAGGTGGCGTCGGTGCGGCGGTCTCTGGACCCTCCGCGGGCGACGCTTCCTCTGCATCTTCACCGCAGGCGCAGCCGGGCGGGCGCGTCGGGGGAAGCACCGATGGGACGACGTCGTCCCAGCGATAGACCAGCGCGCCGACGCCCGTCACGACCAGCGGGCCCTCGAAGGCGCTGCCCAGCGATGAGAGTGCGACACCGAGGTTGAGGGACCACCTGGGGCCGAAGTGGAAGGCAAAGTCGAGTCCGGCGCGCAGTGCGATGGCGACGTCGAAGTCGACCTCCACCGCTTCGTCGACGATGTCACCGACCGCACTCTCGCTCAGCTCGTCGGTGCCGCCCATGCTACGGCGCAGATCGCGGAACTCTTCATTGGACGCGCTGACCAGGTCGAAGCTCCTGATATGCGAGTCGACGTTGATGCTCACCGAGGGCTCGCCCCACGGCGTAATCGTCACAATGTCGTCGGGCGATATGGGGACGCCGAGGCCGATGACCAAGGGGACCGTGATGTCGTTGGCCGGTCCCCTGGTCAAGACGGCCGGCGCGGCACCCATGTAAAACGCGATCGCGGCCACGGGCAGTCCGTTGTCCCAGCGGTCGGTCACCGGCATGTTCATCACCGCGACCGTGCTTGCCGAGCCACCACGCCGAGAGTCATGCAGTTCGCGTTGGGCCAGGTTCAGGTAGTGCAGACCGAACTGGGCACTCAGTCTCCCCGTCGTCGAGGTGAAGTTGGCATGGTAGCTGTAGGCGGCGAATTGCGCGTCGCCCATGAACCCTAACCGCGAGCTCAGAACGATGCTCGAAGCGCGCGTGTCCCATGTCGATACCGGTGCACCATGGGTGCCCGGTCGCGCGTGTGCGACCGAGCCTAGCGTCAGTGCGCCGGTGAGGGCTGCGCTCCAGAGGCAGGTTTGCGGTAGGCCACGACTCGCTCCGATGTTCATCCGTCGATTCCCCGTTGTAGTTTCGTCCACATGGTACCGTGTTGCGCCTCTCACGCGGCTTGATCATGACCAGCCTAGCCGTAGTGTCCCAGAAGGCGCGCCTCACGCCGCCTCTCGCCGGTAGCAGTTGAGCAAGCCACTCAACCGCTCCCTCCTGACGACCGCCCGTCGCCCACGTTGTCACTCACCGGTTCGATGAGCGCACCACCGAGCCCCTGGTGCGGTCGCTCCGTGTGGTAGTGCGCGATTTGCTCCCTCAGCATCTCCCGTAGGTGCGCCTCCCCGAGCGGGTCCTGCGCCTGACGGATCCCCTCATTTGAGCGCGTTGCCTGAGTGGGAAATTTCCCAAGATGCCGAGGTGTTGTCCGTGCATGACGGCATCGCATCGGACACGCAACAGCAAGCTCCAGGCGCTCACGAGTCGGCGGTATGTTCGCGACATGCTGGGCCCCGTCTACGGCGACGAGCTGCACACCAAGCGCATCGACTCCCTCGCCAATCGTGCGGCTGGTGTGCTGCGGTCGGCACGACTGTCGATTCACGCCATCGGTGCGGCCTACGCCGATGTGCGGAATCCCCTTCAACGACTTCTTGTCGACGGTCAAGTCGCGACGCCAGTTCCGCTGCGCGCCCGCCAGGGAGTGCGACCTGACGGTACAACCGAGTGTTTGCATCAACTTGGTTTGCAGTGAGTGACCGGGTGGGAGTTGATGAAGCACTACTGCGCGCGCAACCCGAGCGCCGGGGAGGCCTCGCATGACGGCACCGTGCAAGCGGGTGTACCATCGGGGCGTGCCCAACCTCATGGCAGCGCTCCTTCTAGCCCTATCCCTCTCACTGCTGCCCGGATGCCTCAGCGGTGATGGCGACGGCGACGGGGCTACCGCGAGTGGCGACGGTGACGGTGACGGGGATGGCGACGGTGACGGTGACGGCGACGGTGATGGCGATGGCGATGGCGATGACGAGCACGTCTGCTTGATGTCGTGGGAACCGGGCGATCCTGCGCGACCGGAGTTCGAGTGTACGCTCGGCACCCCGTGCGCAGACGTCGTCGTCCAGAACCACGACCCGGCTGAGCAGAACGAGGACGGGCCATCGTTCGTGTTCGAGGATATCGACGCAGCGGACTGCTTCCTCGCTGCGCTCCTGGGCGACTCACCGGCGGATCTCTTCCTGGAAGGCACGACGGGCGGGGGGCAGTACTCGGAGGCCGACTGGGTCCGTGTGATCGGTGATGGCACCGCGGTACTCAACCGGTCGTTCATTCGGGACGACTACTACGAGTCCGGCGGCCCGTCGCACTTCGACATCAAGGACGACGCCGAGATCGAAGCCTGCGCTGCCACCGAAGTGGGCGAGGCCAGATGGGCATGCATGCGCGCGTGGTACGTGCCTGAATGCCGCGCCGGCCTGCCCGTGTGCCCTGCACCGTAGGGTCCTGGCCTCCAGCGCGATCATCGGGAAAGCCACAGCGCCGTCGGCAGCAGCGCCATGGCCAGCCGCCACAGCAGCGGGTCGAGGCTCCCCTCGGGCAGTGGGCGCTTGGCTCTGATGGCCTAGTAGCTGAGGATCAGAAAGGGGTCGTCGGAGTCATGCGAACAGACCTCTCTACCGTCATCCATCTTGTGACAAATCACCTTGAATGGTGGCGGGGCGGTCCAGGCCTCGACCTTCAACCGCTGCTTCCCGTCGGGATTCACGTCGAGCTTGTACCGATACCCGCTGTCCTCACCTTCGCCTTCACCTTCGCCTGCATCCACACGCACGCCACCTGAAACGCTGAATCCGCCACTGCCCCAGTGAGAGACCTGTTGAGACCCAAACTTGGCGGAGTCCGGATTGTCGATCTGCTGCTTGACCTGCCCGCGCACGGCCGCGCTCGCCGCAGCCACCTTGGCCTTGGACGCGCGCTTCGCTGGCCGCTCGCCCCCTCCGCAGCCGATGCACGCAGCGAGCCCGCAAATCGCGAACGCAGTCCAATGCTTGGTGATGGCCAACTCCACGGCAACCCTGCGCAACACGACAATGCTACCTCTCCCGCAGGCCACCCGACCCGCGCTGGGAAGCTACCACGGTGCAGACCGCCCCGGCGTGCTGGTCTCCGGTGCAGTACTCGGGTGCCTGGCCCTCATTGCGTAGCCGCTCCCGCATCCAGCAGCGCATGCCCCGTCGGTACCTTCCGCGCCTCCACCAACTCGGCCGCGTCCTGAGCCTCCATCCGCGCTCGCTCCTCCGGCGTGATCACGAGCAGCGGCACGATCACCTCGGCGGGTGGCAGCATGACGTACCAGAGCCCCAACCCAACGACGATTGCCGCCCCTACCGCAGTCACCGCCCGCGACACACTGGGCATCCCGTCCGGCCTCGGCTTGCGCGTGCGCCAGTACAGCCACGGGAACACGAGGCAGATGAGCGCAACCACGGGCCCCGAGACGACGAGCAACACAGGCCCTAGCGTCTTGCCCGTGCTCGACAGGACGTAGGCGACGGCCGGCAGCGCGACCCATGCTGTCAGCAGGTACAGGCACAGGGACCCGGGCCAGTCGTTGCGGATGCGCATGCAGGGCAGACTACTGCACCCGGCGCGGTGCAGGGGAATCCGGACACCCGTCGCGCGCGCGACCCTATCTCATGAATGCGGACGCAGCGCGGAGAGCAGCCGCCCCACCAAGCCAACTTCCCCGACGAAGTCCGCGGGTTCGCCGTGGAGCCTCGCAAGCGAAGTCATCGTTCGTGGGACCGCCGTCAGCACCCGTCGCCGGGGAGCCATCCCCGCTGCCGCCCACACACGCCGGCACCAGACTCGAGCAGAGCACGTAGATCGCGAGCCGCGTCATCACCGACCTCCCAAACTCCCCTGACGGGGCGCTACCACGGGCGACAACGGCGATCATTGCCACGCCGCTGCCCACCTTGCCCGCGTGCCCTGCACCGTAGGGTCTTCGACGCACACTAGAAGTACCACTCCTCAACGCCCTCGCAGTCCTGCGTGACCAGTACGCCACAGTTCGCAGGGTCGATGGACTGAACGTCTACGACACTCGCGCAGGCAGCCTGAGTTAGATCTCCGTAGTCGCCCTTGTAGGGGTCGCCGGAGTTGTCCCGAAACGTCGTGACGAAGCAGTCCCCTGCCCCACTCGGCTCGACGAACCAGACCGTCGGCAGCGGACCCGCGTCGGTTGTGCTCCATGACAGGCTCACCTCGGCGGACTCGCAGGCGGACAGCGCGTCGACAAAGCACTGCTGCGCTGCCCCGAGCGGCCGTGGGCAGCCAGGTCCCTCTCCGAGTTCGAGGATCCCGGTACTGCCGCAATCGCGGGGCTCCACGGACAGCGCGTCGCGATACGCGTCGACGACTTCATCAGCGGACTTCGGCGCCTGTGGCTCGCTCTGACAAGCGGCCGCACACCAGCAGATCGATAGCAGCCACCGGTTCATGCGTACGCTCGCTTGCGGGGACACCCGCCCCGGCACCAATACACTGTCGCATGGTCTGGAGATGATTCACCAGGCACGGGGGAGCATTCAAGGTGGCTGGTTTCGCTGCCGCCACGACGGCGCTGTGCCGGTCGGCACTTCTCAGCCCATCGTGATGACGACCTTGCCCAGGGCGTGCCCCTCCCCAACGTAGCGCAGTGCGTCGGCGACTTCACCGAGTGGGTAGCGTCGATCGATCACGGGCTCGAGCGTGCCGGCATCGAGAAGAGCCCGAAAGGACTCGAAGCTCTCATGCATGGGCCGCACCGCCAGCAAGCCCAGCTTCTTGCCACCAAGCAGCGAGAGCGGGGGGCCGACGAGCAGACACTGGAAGAGCCGAGCCATCGATCCACCCACGAGCAAGTACCGCCCCCCGGGAGCGAGCACGTGCAGGTGATCGAAGATGGAGCGGTGCGCCACGAGATCGAGAATCAGATCATAGCGGTCACCGCTGCGGGCGAAGTCCTCGCGCGTGTAGTCGACGACACGGTCCGCGCCCACCGAGCGCATGAAGGCCTGCTTCTCCGCGTTGTCGACACCGGTCACGATAGCCCCGAGCGACTTCGCCGCCTGGATCGCGAACATCCCGGAGCCGCCGCCTGCACCGTTGATCAAGACGTTCTGACCCTCGCGCACCTTTCCCTCTTCGCAGATGCCGCAGCGCGCGATCGCGCCAGCCTGCGGGAGCGCCGCGGCATCCTCGAAGGTCATGCCGGACGGCTTGGGCATCAGTACATCGGCCGGGGCACAGACATGCTCGGCAAACGCCCCGAAGGATCCCATGATGTCCCCAAAGACCTCATCGCCGGGCTTCAACCGGGTGACGCCCTCGCCCACCGCCTCCACCCGTCCAGCGACATCCGAGCCCAGCGTCTCGTACCTTGGCCGGGAGAGGCCCCAGATGCGAGCGTAGAGAGGCGTTCCCGTCAGCATCTCCCAGTCAGCCAGGTTCACCGACGCGGCACGCACCTCGACGAGCGCCTCTCCAGCTTTGGGGGCCGGCTTCGGGACATCTTTGATCTCGATCTCGTCGGGCGAACCGTAAGCCTGGTAGATCATCGCTTTCATCATCGGCTCCTCGACGGGGCGGCTACAGCGGGACGGGAGAGCTGACTGGCAGTCACGTTGCGAACCACTTGCGGAAAGCGACCTTCACCCGATCCGCCCATGACTCGGACGTGGAAGTCCATTGCTCGTCGGCAGGCTGCGCCAGTTCCGACGAATTCATGAGCGTGGTCGGCGAGTGCAGGTTCCACCACTCGGCGGCTCGCGTCTCGCTCCATGCATCCCCCATCGAGCACTCGTCGAGCTGAAGACGGAGCGCCTCGGCGCTCTGCGGTCGGTCATCCGGGTCCTTGCTCAGGCACGTCATGATGACACGCTCCAGGTCGGCCGGAATCGGTATGTCGGTGCGGGCTGAAATCGGCTCCGGGGGCGTTTGGACGTGGGCAAAGATCATGTTGAGTGCCGAAGTTGCCTCGAAGACGAGCTGTGCGGACAGCAGCCAGTACCCGACGCACCCCAACGCGTAGATGTCGGACCGTGCGTCGAGCGCGACATGCGCGACCTCGGGGGGCATGAACGCCGGCGTTCCCAGCACAGCTCTGCCCGTCAGGTCGATCGCCCCTTCGCCGAGCATCGAAGTGTCCCGGACCAGGCCGAAGTCCACAACCTTCACGAAGTCGCGCTTCAGTCCATACCGGCACAGCAAGATGTTTCCGGGCTTGATGTCGCGGTGAATCAGCTGGTCCCGATGCGCCTCCGCCAAGGAGTCGCAGACCTGCGACAGGATGTACTTCACGCGGCCGGCCGGCTGCGGGCCGTATCGCATCACAAGCTCGTCGAGGCTCAGCCCGTCGAGCAGCTCCATCGCATAGTAAAACGTCCCGTCCTCCGTGATGCCGAAGTCGTGGATCTCGACCGTGTGGGGTGATTTCAGCGCCGACGTCGCGCGGGCCTCCCGTTCGAATCGGCGCAGCAGCGCCTCGCCCTCATCACTCCCACGTGCGTGCGCGTCCCTACGAATCACCTTGATGGCGGCCTCGCGCTTCAACATTCGATGGCGAGCGCGCCACACCTCTCCCATGCCACCGTGGGCGAGTCGCTCGAGCAGCTGGTAGTTACCGAACTGCGGGCCGTCCACCCCCGCCGCTCTCCGGTGCGATCGTTGACCATATAGCTCCACAAATCGCAGCTTCTGGATCTCGGCGTCCTTCTTGGCCGCCTCCATCGCGGAGCGCACCTCGACCTGTGCCAGCTTGTTGCGAGCGTCCTGTCGGGAGACGTGCTCCCGCAACGCCTGGACCTTGCGTAGATGTTCGATCGACGTGGATAGCTTGCCCTGGCGTTCGCACAATTCAGCCAGGGCATCGCGGGCCTCCGCCTCGACCACGATCATGACGGGATCGCCTTCGATCCGTTCAAGGGCATCGCTCAACTCGACCTCGGCCTCGGTGAGTGCGCTTCGCTTCAACAGCACCCTACTGAGCGCAATCTGCGTATCCACGCCAACCATGTTGTCCTGTGTTCGCGTCGTCGTGAGGGTGTCGAGTGCAGCTCGGTAGAGTCTCTCTGCTTCTGCAAAGTCGCCCCGCGTCTCCTCGAGTTCGGCCATCAGCGCCAGGGCATTTGATCGTGTCGCCTCCTCCTGCGTCCGCTCCGCCGACTCGCGGCACCGCTCGGCGTAGCCCAGCGCCTCGTCGATCCTGTCAGCGTCCTTGAGGACCTTGGCGAGCCGCCAGCAGATGGTCCCAATCCCCGCGTTGTCCCGCGCACCTTCGAAGAGCTGAAGCGCCTCCTGCAGACGCTCGACCGCTGCGTCGACCTCGCCGGAGGTGGCCAGGATCCCTCCTATGCTGCTCAGCGCGTAGCCACGACGAATGGGGTCACCCAGTTCGCTCGCGATACTCAGGGCATCCAGTGCCAGCTCCAGCCCGCCAGCCAAATCGCCGATGTACTCGTGCAGCGACGCCAAGAAATCGCGGGATGCCGCGCGGCCGGAAGCGTCGTTCACCTCGTCGAACAAATGCTTGGCCTCCTCGGCGAGACGAAACATGTTGGCCAGGCTCTCCGAGTCCAAGCCGGTCATCGCCATGGTTCGCGCAGCGCGCGCTTGCCCGACCTTGTAGCCATGTTTGAGCGCTAGCTCCCGAGCTTCCCTCGCGAGGCCGTTGGACCGCACTGCGTCCAGGAGACGCAGTGCCCAGGCCACCTGGTTGAGAGCGTCAATGCGCTCCACGGCACCACCGGACGAAGTGCTCGCCGACGCCAGACGCGCCTCCAGCTTGGAGATGGGTGTGTCGGTCACGATGGTTGTGCCGAGCGTAGTCCTCATGAACATCCGTGGCCACCGTCGCGTACGCGTCGGCCCCCTGGCCGAAGTTCGCATCATCATCCACCCACGCTCGAGGCTGCGCGCGGGCAACAGCGTGATGGCGAGCGCCGCCGTGACTCGTCTCAGAAGAACGCGGCGTAGAGACGCTCTCGGGTCGGGCGGCGACGGGAGAAAGCTGAGCGTCTATGCGCTGTGGGATGGTGTCTTTGCACTGCGATCATCCGTGTACGCTTGGCACGCGGTGAAGTAGGGTCTATCGACCATGAAGGCGGTCATCCACGATCGGTACGGCCCACCGGAGGTGTTGCGGCTCGCGGAGTATCCCAAGCCCACCCCAATGCGGGACGAAGTCCTGGTGCGCGTCCACGCCGCGACGGTCAACCGTACCGACTGCGCGACCCTGCGGGCCAAGCCATGGTTCATGCGCTTGGCCACGGGCCTGCTCAGGCCGAAGCGAGCGATCCTCGGGTCGGACTTCTCCGGTACCGTGGAAAGTGTCGGACCGGAGACCACGACGCTGAAGGTGGGGGACGCCGTCTTCGGGCTGGACGACGGGGGCCTCTGCTCCCATGCCGAGTACCTGACGATCTCCGAGTCGGACGCCGTCGCAACGATGCCGGCGAATTGCTCCTTCGAACATGCGACTGCGTGTCTCGAGGGGGCGCACTACGCTCTCAACTTCATCAACAAGGTCGATCTGAAGGAAGGCGACGAGGTGCTCGTAAACGGCGCCACGGGGGCCATCGGCTCGGCTATGGTGCAGCTGCTGCGGAGCCTTGGTGCGAAGGTCACCGCCGTGTGCGGCACGAAGAACGTCGAGTTGGTGAAGTCCCTCGGCGCAGACATCGTGTTGGACTACCAGCGCGAGGACTTCACGAAGTCCGGCGGGCGCTACAGCTTCGTCTTCGATGCCGTGGGCAAGAGCAGCTTCGGCGCGTGCAGGCGCCTGCTCGAACCCAAGGGCGTCTACATCTCGTCCGAGCTCGGCAAGATGTCCCAGAACCCCTTTCTCGGGCTGGTCACACCCCTGTTCGGGGGTCGCACGGTTGGCTTTCCGTTGCCGCTGAACCGCCGGCGCAGCGTCCTGCTCGTGAGGAAGCTGATCGAAGAGCGGAAGTTCGTCGCGGTGGTCGACCGGACTCTCCCCGTGGAGGAGATTGTAGAGGCCTTCCGATATGTGGAGACCGGCGAGAAAGTCGGAAACGTGGTCATCACGATGGCGAGGGCCAGCGGCGATGCCGATGATGCCCTCACGTCACCAACGGGATGACGGATCACTACGGTGCCCACGGCGATGGGCGCCGTGTCCATCAGACGACCCGTAGGACCTGCCAGCTCGATGTACCGGAGACGACGTGCGGCTCCAGCGCCTTGCTCCACTCCGCATGCGCCTCGATCGTGGCGAGCTTGTCGAAGGATGCGTTGAGCTCGCCGAGATCCTCGACGAGAACCTCCGAAATCACCGTCGACTCCAGTGCGCCAATCGAGCCCGTCATGACCCTGAGCTTGTCGGCCGTCCAGCCGATCTGCGCACCAATGTCTCGGTTCCAATTGGTCAGCGCATCGATGACCGCCTGCTTGTGTCCGAACCTCGCGTCGATTTGCCAGCGTGCGATGAGCATTGCCGTCCTCCTTGTCGTGCCCGCCACGACGCCGGGTCGAGAGCGCGCGTGATGTTGCCGGACCTGGCGCGCGAAGCTCGCCGTAGGCCACCACCCACGCTTGCTGCACTTGCCGTGCCGTTTGTGCTGCGGGCGTCTGGAGGCAACCGCATAGCAGCGACGGGCACCAAGTACGGGTGGCTCCGGGCTGTCTCAGTGCAGCTTCTGCACTCGCGGTCAAAGCGGCGCAAGGCTTGCAAGAGCCGACAACGGATGTGCGCCACTTCCAGATTCCTGGCACCAGCGCGCATCGAGAGCATCGAAGATGCCGCAGCACACACCCGCTCACATCAAAGGCATCGAGGGCAAGCCGGGGGACGCGGCGCTAGATCGGGCAGCCGCCCTCGACCTGCTTCGGGTCGGAGCTCGCACAGATCAGGTTCGCGCCGCAGCCCACCGCTCCATCGCACAGCGCGCCCTCATCCTCGCAGGCGGCGCCTTCGGCCTGCCCATCGCTGCACGGCGTCTCGCCGGTCGGGTCGTCCGAGTTGGGGCCGCACGCGGGGTCGCCGCAGGTCGAGTGCCAGCGCAGCGCGCCCGTCGCGTCCTCGCATGCCTCGGACGTCGAGTGCTGTTGCCAGCCATCGGGCGCCGCGCACGGCGTGCCGTACTCGCAGCACCGACCGTCCGCGGGGTCCTTCGCATAGACCACCACCGTGTCACAGGGGTCGTCGCTCTGGATCGGATCGGGGCACTCCACGCAGCCGAGCAGCGTGCATCGCCACTCGGCATCCTCGCAGGTGCACGTGTTGCAGCCATCGTCGTGCGGGCGCGTGTCACCGTCTTCGCACGGGCCGGTTCCACCGTCACCGGGGCATGCGATCTCCGTGCAGCCCCAGGCGCCAGCCTCGCAGGTGCAGGAGTTGCAGCCATCGTCGGCGGCAGCCCGGGTCCCGTCGGGCGAGCATGCGGCACCGGGGGCGATAGGTCCCGCCGTCGTGTCCTCGTCCCCGTCGCAGGCCATCCCGAGAATGGCGAGCAGTGCAAGCGGCCACAGGCCGCGAAGCATTCGTGAATGTCCCATGATGAAAGCCCCGCTCTGTGCCGCCCCGTCGTGGCACACATGTGTCTCGTCACCGCATACGATGCAACAAACGCACCAAGAGGTCCCCGCAGGGGCCGATCGCACGCGCACTTCACAGCTGGGTGGAGCCGCCGCGCCGGCGCAACCAGCCCAGGACGCCTCTGAGCGCGGCAGCGAAAAGAGCGCGAGCCAAACGAACTCGGTCGCTCCTGCGAGCTGCTGCTGCTTGGCGAACAGCGCCTGGTCCTGAAGGCTGGTCGCGCGGTACAGCGCCAACGCCCCCTCCCCGCTGCGGTACGCAAGGCCGCTTGCGACGAGGTCCTTGAGCACGGCGGCGACGTCCAGCGCGTCGTCCGCGTCAAAGCGGCGGTCGATGTCGGCGCGTGTCACGGGCCCCTGCTCGGCGATGTGGGAGACGACAGCCTCCCACAGCGTGCGGTGCTGGTCCGTCTGACTCTCCATCAGGCGCTGCACCTTCCGCTGGTAGGTGCGCAGCGCGAGGCCGAACACCGACGCAATCATTGATGTTTCAAGCACGCAGTTCGGAAGCCCACCGCCGTGGCGTCTGCCCCTGGGTCGCCGATGCAGCGGATGACCACAGCTCCTCGCATGGTCTGGAGATGATCCACAGCGACCGCGGGAGCATTCCGGAGACCGGGATTGCGGGGTGGACTCGCTCAGCGTGTGACGACGCCGGTGCGCAGCGCAGCGCTGTCCCCTGCGGCAACGTCCTCGCGAGTCACCGGCACAGGGAGGTGTCGTACAAGCAGGTGACGGGATCGCAGTAGAGGTCGCCGAGGCCGTAGCCCAGGCTCTGGCAGGTCGCGCCGTTGAGGTTGCCGAGGTCGCAGGGCCTGATGCCGGCACCGCAGGGCGCAAGAGCCGGTGTGTCGCCACCGTCCGGGACCTGCATCGGCGCATCGCGGCCCCAGCACACCACGTGGTCATCGTTGAGCCGGATCCCGCAGCTGTAGGTCACACCCGCGCTGACCGATGCGAAGGCGACGCCGGCGGGTACACCCGACACCTGGCCGAGCCTGTCGGACCCCCAACACACGACATGATGGGTGTCCTCGCGCACGCCACAGACATGTTCCGCGCCGGCGTCGATGGAGTCGAACCGGACCCCTGCGGGCACCGCCGACACCACGCCTTCATCGTCCACGTAGTCCGCTCCCCAGCATTCGACGAGTCGGTCGTCCGCTCGCAAACCGCAGGTGAACTGCGTGCCCGCAGACGCGGACGAATACGCGACGTCCCCTGGCGCCGTGGGATCGGAAGGGTCCCCCAGGCGAACGATGCGTCCGTCGTCCGCCCGCACCGCGCAGCTCCTACGATTGCCAGCGCTGACAGACGACAATGCGACATCCGGCGGCGGACCCAGTTCTCGGGAGAAGCCGTTTCTATCCCCCCAGCACTCGAGGCGTCCGTCGTCCGCCGGTATTGCGCATGTGTGGTAGGCCCCCGCACTCACGGAGACGAACGCGACCCCGGGCGGTGCGCCCGAGCTCTGCCCGCCCGAGTCATCGCCCCAGCACTCGATACCCCCGTCGTCTGCCCGCACGCCACAGGTGTGGTCGTAGCCCGTGTGAATCGTTGCGAACGTGACGTTGTGCGGAACCGAGAGCTGTCCAAGGGAGTCGTCGCCCCAGCAGCTCACCCGCCCGGCGCGGTCCAGGCTGCAAGCGTGGGTCCCGCCCGCACTGACGCTCATGGCGGTGGGGGGGGGATCGCCTCCCGCGCTCGTGCTGTCACCGTCGCCATCACCATCGCCGTCGCCGTCCCCATCGCCATCGCCATCGCCATCGCCATCGCCATCGCCATCGCCATCGCCATCGCCGTCGCCATCGCCGTCGCCGTCGCCGTCCCCATCTCCGTCCGGAGTCATCGTCTGCCCGCTGTGGCTCCCGGCATCCGGCCCAACGTCTTGAAGAACCGGGTGGACACAACCGGTGGTCAGCACCAGCAGCACCAGCAGGACCAGCGCGTGCGCACCGCCCGCAGCCGCCACGCGACCGAGTTCAACCGTCCGCGTGCTCGCGTGGCCCGTCGTTGTCCCTGCCGTACTGTCGTCGACTCGCTCGCTCATCGTCCCTCCAGGCATCCTCACCCGGCGGACCGAACCGATGCGACGCGGTGGTGACAGAATCGACGATTTGCGTCACCGCAGGTTGGCAACGGCCCATGCGGTCCGTGCGCAGTGACACAAATCCAACCCGTCAAGCCCGAGAGAGAGGTTTGGAGACGTCGCTCTGCTCTACGGGCTCGGGTACTTCCGCACCACAGGACATGCATCGATTTCAGTCGGCCCGTCGCTCGTCTACTCCGGGGTGAAGCGGGCGCGCGGTCGAGTCACTGCATGTGCAGGAGGACGGCTGGGACCTCACCGCCCACGACTTGCTCGGCGACGACTGGCCTGCCCTCACTCGCGGCACCGGGGTCGTCCTGCGCAGCTGCCAAGTACAGTCTGGATCTGACGGGCCCGCCGAAGCAGTCGCTCCGGAACTTCGCCGGCCGGATCCTCTGGGAGTCGGGGGCGAAGGAGTGATCTGGAGCGCAAACGCCGCGTCGAGGTGAGCCTCCAGCGCTGGATGAGCCACGTGGTGGGGCACAATGCCAGCGGCCAGCTCGCCTGCCTTGCTCTCGATGGCGGTTCAGCGCCGGGTGAGCTCCTTGGCGGCGTACTCGGCGCAGCCCTTGTCGCCCAGCGCGTCGTACTCGCTCTGCACGAAGTCGGGGCCGCTGTGGAAGGCCCACACGTATTGCGTGCAGTGGTCGCGCTGCTCGCTGAAGCTCTTGTCGCCCATCAGGCGCGTCTTCAGTGCCGCGACCGTGGCCTCCTCCGCCGACATGCGGATGGCTCCACCGTCGGCGGTGTCGAACACCACCATCTTGTCGCCGCTGCCGCTGCCACTCCAGAGGGTCCACTCGACCTGCTTGCCCCGGCGAGCCTGACCCGCGCGAGCCGCGTTTCGCGTTTTGGGTCGGGTGCGCATCGCAGCGGGACGCATCGTGCCGATGCGACTGGCTCAGGCGGACGTGCTGCTCACCAACCACATCGAACCGGGCAGGCGGACACACTCGCCTTCCACATGCGGCTGCAGCGCCTCGCGAATGGATGCGATGCATGCCGTGACGGTGTCCGAGGACTGATTGCGCAGCCAGCTGTTCACGGCGCCGATCTGGGTCGATTGCAGGACGGCTTCCTCCAGCCCGCGGCCTGCGGCGATGTCGAGGCTCAGGTCGAGCTTGTCGATTCGCGGCGCGGCCCAGCCTGCCTCGGTGAGTACTTGGGTGACGCGCTGCGGATCGGCGAAGGCGAACATGCCGGGGGCCAGGGGATTCGGCTTCGGTCGCGGGGGCAGGTGGCGAGCAACCGCGTGCATGGGAGCCTCCAGCCAGGGATTGTCGACCAACGGCCGCCAGCACACGAACGCCATGCGCGCACCCGGGCTAGCAGCAGCGCGCATGTGGGCGAAGGCCGCCACCGGGTCGCCGAAGAACATGACACCGAAGTTCGAGACCAGCACGTCGAACGCCTCGAGCTCGGCCGTGGCGGCGTCGGACGCCTGCCAGCTGACGTTGTCGATGCGCGCGGCCTCGGCGCGCCTCCTGCCCTCGGCCAGCATGGGCTCGGAGATGTCCAGCGCGGTCACCTGGCCGGTGGGTCCGACCGCGCGCGCGAGATCCAGTGCCAGTGCGCCGCAACCGCAGCCGACCTCCAGCACCCGCTCGCCAGAGCGTGGCGCCGCGAGTGCCAGCAACGCCTCCGACACCGCCGCCAGCGTGATGTCCGTGTGCTCCTGCCGCGTCACCCAGGTGTGACCACCCTGGCCATTCCAGAAGGCGAGTTGATCGGCGTTGAATTCCTCCGGCTGGGCCATGCGCGTCCTCAAGGGTGGGTCATATACGTTTGCCACGCGACCCGTTGCAGTGATTCAGCGTCGAGCTCCGATATTCCGAGCGCCGGTAGCCCGACCGGGGATTGGTCGGTCAGGTAGGCGTAGAGCACAAAGCTGATGAGCGCCTGGCCGTGCGCACTCGCGTGCACGTTGTCGGTGAACAGGTCGAACGGCTGCTGATCGGGATACGTCTCGTAGAAGAGATTCCAGGCCCTGCCGATTGCGAACACGGGCGCGTCGAGGAAGGCACCGATCGTCTCGTAACGACCAATGATCGCCTCGGTGGCCGAGAGGCTACGGTCCCGAAAGGCCCACGTCTGGTACAGGACCATCGTGCCACCCGCCCCTTCGATCTTGTCCCGCAGTGAAGCGATGACATCGTAGGGCTCCGCGTGGCCGGTAATGGAGCCGCTCTGCTCCTGCAACAACACCAGGTCGTAACCGTCCGCGATGAGGCCGAGCGAAGTTGGGTTGGTGTCGTGCTGATACAGGTAGTAGCCGCCAGGATTGTTGACGGCGATGTCCGGCGTGAACCCGCCACAGTGAAGCAGGGTCCGCATGTTGGGTGCGATGTTGGTCATCAGGCTGTTGCCCAGCAGTAGCGCGCTGATGACTCGGCTCGCGGAGCCTTCCTCGGCGCAGCCGCCGTCGCCATCACCGTCGCCATCACCGTCGCCATCACCGTCGCCGTCGCCGTCGCCGTCGCCATCGCCATCACCGTCGCCGTCGCCATCGCCATCACCGTCGCCGTCACCGTCGCCGTCACCGTCGCCATCACCATCACCGTCGCCGTCACCACCACCGTCTCCTGTGGCCGCGTCCACGTCGCCGTTAACGGAGAGGGTCTCCTGGCTGGTGCCGTCTCCGCAGCCGGTCGTGGCCAGGGCAGCCAGCAGAAGTAGAGTTGGGAAGCGGCGTCTCGGCATCGGTCGACCCTCTCGGTCTTCCGATTCTACGATGGGTGGCGCGGGCGCGTCGACGCGCTTGCCGAGGAAGTCGATGTGGAACTCCTCGCCGGTGCCCGTGGCCTCCGGTGGCGCGTGCCTCGACCATGCGAGCGACATCGGAGCGTTGTGTTAGAATCGTTGCATGGGTAGAAACCCGCAGCTGGACGACCCGGAGGTGACACTCCAGCGTGCGGTGAACGGTCTCGCACCCGTTGCTCAGACCATCGTCGGCAACCCCGAGGCGACGCTCCGACCCCACACGCTCGCCGTGCCTGCCGAGTCGGCTCCGGCCCGGCTGCTCTCCGAGCTGCGCGGAACGTCGGCTGCGCAGCGCTTCGCCATGGGCGATACGTTGGGCGTAGGCGGCATGGGCGTCGTTCGCGTGGCCACTCAGCGGGCGCTGGGCAGGAGTGTCGCGGTCAAGACGCTGCGCGAGAACCACGACGATGAAGTCGAGCTGCTCGGCCTGCTGCGTGAGGGCTGGATCACCGGTTCGCTCGAGCACCCGAACATCGTGCCCGTTCACGACATTCAGCTCGATGATGCGCAGCGACCGATGATCGTGCTCAAGCGCATCGACGGCGAGCCCTGGGCCGATCTGATGTTGCACGACGCGCGAGCAATCGAGCGCCGCTTCGGTACCCCGGACCGGCTGGAGTGGAACCTCGGTGTGTTGATGCAGGTCTGCAACGCCATCCACTTCGCGCACAGCCGCGGCATCGTGCACAGGGACCTCAAGCCCGACAACATCATGATTGGCGAGTTCGGCGAGGTCTATGTGCTGGACTGGGGCATCGCCGTGGCGATGCAAGACGACGGCTCCGGTCGATTGCCGCTCGCCTCGGACGCGCTCGAGGCGGCCGGCACCCCCCACTACATGGCGCCCGAGATGCTCGGTGGTGAGGTGTCCCGTATCTCGCCGAGCACGGACGTCTATTTACTCGGTGCCATCCTGTACGAACTGCTGGGCGGGCGCCCGCCCCACGACGGCGAGAGTCTCGAGGAAATCGCGCGCAGTGTCCTGGAGGGGCCTCCGGCGCTGACTGGCCCTGAAGAACTCGTGCGCATCGTCGACCGCGCGATGGACCCGGATCCCGATGCGCGGTTCGAGACCGCTGTGCAGGTCCGGCTCGCACTCCAGGGATTCCTGCAGCACAGGGGTTCGCGCCGGCTTGCCGCCCAGGCGGACCTGCGACTGCAGGAGCTCGAGGAGCTACTGGACGCCAGTCGCGCCAACCTCGAGCAGCTCCACGGTCGGCCGTCGCCGAACGAGGAGCGTCGCGCCCGCGTGCACGAGCTCTTCAGCGAGTGCCGCTTCGGCTACCGCGAGGCGCTCGCGACGTGGCCTGACAACGGCGCCGCGCGTGACGGGGCCGTGAGGGCGGCCATTGCGACGGCGGAGTACGAGCTCGCGGCTGGAGACGGCCGCGCGGCCCTGCGCGTGCTCACCACCGTGCAAGCGCCGCCCGCCGACTTGTTGGCGCGTACGCAGAAGGCCGCGCAAGCACAGGGTGTGACGGAGGCGCGTCGCGCCAAGCTGGAGAGCGACCACGACCTATCCACGGGTCGCCGAACGCGCACCGTGATGATGGCCCTGTTGGGTACGCAGTGGACGGTGATGCCCCTCGTGTCGTGGCACTTCGATCTACATGAGACCGTCTCCTTCGGGCATCTGATGCTGCTTCCCGTCGCGTTGCTCATCCCCGTGCTCGTGTTCACCTATTGGGCGCGCGAGACGCTTCGCAAGACCCTCGTGAACCGCCGGCTGGTGCAGATCCTCATCCTGGCGATCCTCGGGCAGAGCCTGTTGACCGCCGGCGCCTGGATGGCGGGGCTCACTACCGACGTCGTGCAAGTGATGTACCTGTTCCTCTGGTCGTCCGCGGTGGCGGTCACCGCAATCGCCATCGACCGACGCCTCTGGCTCACCGCGGCGGGCTATGCCATCGGCTTCCTCGTGGCCGCGTGGAAGCCAGAGATGCAGATGCTGGTGGTTAGCGCCTGCAACTTCGTCTTGGCGGTCAATGCTGTCTTCGTGTGGGCGCCACCGGAGTTCCTACCGCGAAGTCGGTCGTAGCGAGTCGAGCCGTGCCCGAGACCGGCCTGTACCCCCCTCCCCGTCTGCAACCGACTCCAATCGCCGCCGTCTGCAGACGGCGTGCTTCCTCGCGCTCAAGTGCGTATGAGCAGCTTGCCGAAGCTCCTGCCGTCGAAGAGCATTGGGAAAGCCTCTGGGAAAGCCTCGACGCCATCGAGGATGAGCTCGCGCGGGACCACCGTCCCGTCCTGCAGCCACGCGGCAATGCGCTGGCGCGCTTCCGGATACCGGTCGACATAGTCCATGGCGAGGAAGCCCTCCATGCGGCCGTGGCGGACGATGAGCATGCCGTAGAACTTCAGCCCATCGCCGGGCGACGCGCCGTTGTATTGAGAGAGCATGCCGCTGAGCACGACCCGGCCTCGCTTCGCGAGCTGCAGCACCACCAGGTCCAGCAGCGGCCCCCCGACGTTGTCGAAGTACAGGTCGATGCCGTCGGGGCACAGCTCAGCGAGTCCTGCATAGACGTCCTCGAGCTTGTAGTTGATGGCCCCGTGGAAGCCGAGCTCGTCCACGAGGAAGCGGCACTTCTCCTCGCTGCCTGCGATCCCAACCACGCGGCAACCGTGCTGCAGCGCGATCTGCCCCGCCACGCTGCCCACCGCGCCCGCCGCCGAGGAGATGACCACGGTGTCCGACTGCGCCATCTGCCCAACCTCGTACAGCCCGAAGTAGGCCGTCATCCCGCTCGAACCCAGCGCGCTCAAGAACCGCTGAGGCGGACCCATGCCCAGGTCGAGTCGCGTGCATCCCGTTGCATCCACCGCCGCCCATTGCTGTACACCAAGGTTGGCGTGCACCCAGTCGCCGACTGCGAAGACCGGATCGCGCGACTCGACGACCTCGCCGACGCCCTGCGCGCGCATGATCTCCCCCTCCTCGATGCGCGGCGTGTACGCCGGGCGCTCCGCGAGCCATCCGCGCATCGCGGGCTGCACGTCGATGTAGCTGACCTTGACCAGCACCTGTCCCGCGCCCGCCTGCGGCATCTCGCGCTGCTCCAGTCGCCAGTCCTCGGGTGCGACCTCGCCGACGGGCCGCCTCGCCATCACGATGCACCTGTTCGACTTCGCCTCGGAGTCCATCGGCTCTCACCTAGCAGCGGGGACTCGCCAGGTCCAGCCGCACGGCACCTCCCTACGGGAAGGCCGCCACGCGAACATGGGCTGCGCGTGCACCGTGTGTCGTTGCCCGTGACCTCAGCGCCTCGAGGTTGATTTCGCGCCTCGGCACTCGGCGGTCGGCCGTCCAATTGCCCTGCATGGTGCCGGTCCATTGGAGCCCGCTCTTGCCAGCAAGCCGCCCAGCGGTGACAGCTTCAAGCTGTTTGAGGGTGGGAGGACCTCGCCTATTCCGGCACCACGACGTCGCACGGAAAGCTCGCCGTGAGGTAGCCGCCACCCATGAGGTCATCGCAGGCGGCGCCGTGCAGGGTGATGCTGCTCATCGCGGTGACCGTGAAGCCGTTTGCGGGATCGCAGGCGAGCTTGTTGGGGCCGAGCAGCACCGTGCCCTTCTCGCAGGCGCCCTCGAGGTCGCTGAGCCGTCCGCCCTCGAGCGTGATGTCGCAGCTCGCCACGGTGGCCGTCTCCTGAATGATCGAGCGGAACGCCGCCTCGAGGTCCTGCGGGCTGGAGGGGTTGATGCTCGTCCCCTGACCGGAGGCCGCCAGCTGGTCGTTGTACGGTGAACCGCCGGGTTGCACGGATACGACGTGGGTGCGGACACCCTGGGCGGCCCACTTGCTGGCGATCTGGTTGGCGTCGGCGACGGTGCCCATGCCGTCTGGCGTGGGAGCACCGGGAGCGCAGGTCGAGCCGCCGTCGGTCAGGAACAGGATCGCGATCGAGCCATCGAGCTGGCCCATGTACTGCGTCAACACGCGGTCAGCCTCCATGAAGGCGAACTCGATCGGTGTGCCAAGACCGAAGTTGGGGTTGCCTCCGAACTGCTGCCAGATCGGTAGCCATTCGGTGGACTTGCGCCAGGTGATGTGCGGCGCCTGCTCGAATGGCGTCACGGGGTCGCACAGCAGGGTCACACCGCTCGGAAACAGGAGGGTGCCGAGGGTGAGCGGGTCGCTGCACGCCACGCCGTCCGGGTTCACTGCACCGGCCGGGCACGTGTAGGGCTCGACCGCGGCGACGAGCGCCTGGTTGGCGGCTGCGAAGCGCTGCATGCCGTTGAAGTCCACGTCCTCCATGCTGCCGGAACGATCGAACACGACGAGGATGTTCCCGGGCGAGAACTCCACCTTCGGTGTGATCTCGACGGCGCCGCAATTGGGTTCGCCGAAGACCGAGCCACTGCCGGCACCGTCTCCCACGCCGCCGGTACCGCCGCCGCCGACGGCACCCGAGCCGTTGCCGAAACCGCCGCCAACCGCACCCGAGCCGTTGCCGAACTCGTTTCCAAGGTTTTCGTCGTCGCGCCCGTCGCCGGGCCCGCGCAAGCCGTCGGACTCGCTGCCCTCACCGCAGGCTGGAGACAAGGCAACACACACAGCCATCGCGGCTGCTGCACGCAATCCCATGACACACTCCCAGGCTGGGACGGCGCGCCCGCACCCACTGCAAACACACCGCCTGCACACAGCGTTAGCCGAGAAATCCCTGACGCCCAAGGGGCCGCGTGCGATTTCCGTTCACTATCCCGGTCAGTGTGCGACCGGAAAGTCCGGGAAGGTCAGTGCGGCCCTTCCCCCTCATCTGCTGGTTCTCCTCGACGCTCGGGCTGGTGCGCGTGCGCCGTGTCTCGTTACGCAACATCGAGCCAGCATGGGGGCGATTATCGGATGCCACCCTGTCGTTATCGAGCATCGGACAAATGCCGTCGCGCGCTCGGTGGCCAGTGCTGCTAGATAGATCCCATGCGCATCCGTGACGACCGGCCCGGCTCCGTGGGCATGATCGCGCTGGCGGCATGGCTGGCCGCGTGCGGAGGGCTCGCCCTCTTCTCGCGAGGTGGGGTGGCCATGGCCATCGAGGTGCTCCTGGGATCTGCACCCTTCATCGGCGTCGCGTGCATGGTGCTCCCGTGGATGTACTGGCGCAGGCATCCGGAGATGCCGGGACTGTCCAACACGGTTGCAGCGTTGGGTCTCCTGCTATTCATCCTCGGCGTGACGGCCTGGTACATGACCGTGGGGACCTGAACCCGACTGTTGAGCCCAACGAGCCCGGCTGCGCCTAGCGAGCTACGGGCAGTAGATGGCATCCACGCAGAGCAGGAGGTCGCTGCCGTTGATCGTGCCGGCGCAGCAGCCCGACTCGCACTGGTCGCCCGCGGTGCAGGTGTCCCTGCAGGCGAAGCCGGTCGAGCTGGCGTCCTCGGTCAGGCACAGCTGCGAGTCGCAGCAGGCGCGCGAGTCGGGGCCGCACTCGGTGTACTCCGGCTGGCATGCGCAGTAGCCGGGGTCGGCGCAGAAGCCGGAGCTGGTGTTGGCGTACTGGATGCAGCAGCCGCCATCGCAGTCGCTGTCGTCGGCGCAGCGGGGGCGGCAGCCCGACCACTCGGGGAACGATGCGTCGCTGTTGCAAGCACCGCGGCAGCACTCGCTCTGGTCGGCGCAGTCTTCGCCTTCTCGCTTGCACTGGTTGTCGCAGGCCCGCGCCGGGGCGCAAACGAGGTCTCCGGTGTCCTTGAGGTCGGTGCAACATCCGCTGTCGCAATCCTCGGCAACGGTGCACGCCTGGTAGCAAGTCTCGCGGTTCAGATCCCAGTTCAAGCAGGTGAGCTCGCCGCAGCAGGCGTCCTCGGTGCATGAGCTGCCCTCGGGTTGGCACAAGCCGGCGACGCCCGCGGGGCCGTCGGCACACTCGGGGGTGAGCTCTCCGGCCGGGCCCGTGCAATAGCAGGAGGCCTCCTCGAAGTTCATGCATGCGTAGGCTTCGCAGTAGGGGGTCTCGTCGGTCTGCGCGTTGTTCTCGGTGTCCAGGATGGCGCGCTCGGAGACGCAGGTCTCCGTGAGCGTCTGGCAGATACCTCGCTCGCCACAGTCCCAGCACAGCTCGCCGATGCCACCGCAGTCGTCGGGGCGCTCCCAGGCGTCGGGCACCTCGGTGAGGGTGAACTCCGGGCCGCCGTCTTCACCGGGAAGCATGATGGGTGTCATGCCACCCGACTGCCCCGCACCCGTCGCGCACGCCACCAGGCCGTCGCACGCGGGAACGACGAACGCGCAGGGGTCTTCGAGCTGTGCCTCGAAGCAACCCTCGGCCTCACCGATGGTGACCTCACACGTATCGGCCGCAAGCGACGCTTCACACGTGTCGGTCTCGATGGTCACCGTGAGTCCGTCACCGCAGTCCATCTCCACGCCGACACCGGGCTGGGCGCCGACCCACTCGCAGAAGTCCGCCCGCTCCCCCGCATCGAGACTGCCAACGGTCTGCTCGGCAGGCAGGCCGCTCTGTCCCGGCGGTCCGCCGGGGCCCGCATCGCCCCCGGAGGATGTGGATGAGGTGTCGTCGCCACAGCCGGCCAGCACGGCTGTGCACGCCAGGATCGAAATGAGCTGATTTGCCTTCATGGTGGGGCCCCTGCGCGGAGAGTACGCATCGGACGGCGAAGGCATCCTGGCATTCACCCGGTGCCTGCCGTGAGACGCGTCGCGACCGCGCTACTGACCGCTGCCGCCCATGCGGCCCTCGGTGCAGCCGTCCAGGTCGTACTGGCAACGGCAGTTGCACCGCAGGCCGTCTCCGCCAAGTCCCAGCGAGGAGCAGCTCTCACCGCCGAGGTTCATCGCGGCACCCGTCGCGGCATTGCCGGGATCGCAGACCTCCCCGTCCATGGTGTCGACAACGCCATCACCGCACGGGGCCCGCGGAGGGCATCCGTCTGGACTGACGCCGACGTAGCCACTGCCCTCTTCGTCCCCATCGCCACCGCCGTCTCCGTCGCCATTGCCGGCAGCACCGGTGCCGCCGGATCCGGCAGCTTGCTGGCAGAAGCCACCCGGGCTGCAGCTCAGCCCGCCGCTGCAGCTGCCATCGGGCAAGCAGGCCCCACCCAGGTTGCCCTGCGCGGCCATCCCGTTGGCGGCCGAGTCATCTCCGCACGACGCGACGAGAATCAACCCTGTGAAGAACAAACGATGCATGGACTCTCCCGTCTCGGTTCCGCGTGGGCCACGAGGCTACCACGGCCGGCCATTCAGCCGGCAAACGCCTTGCGCAGCGCACCCGCGGACTCGGCGAGTGCTTCCCTACCCTGCGCGATGAACGCGTAGAGACTCACGAAGCCGTGGATGGTCGAGTCGTAGCGGGTGACAGTCGTCTCCACACCCGCGGCCTGCAGCGCGCGGCCGTAGGCGTCACCCTCGTCCCGCAACGGGTCGCACTCCGCGGTGATGACGAGCGCGGGGGGCAGCCCTGCGAGGTTGTCGTTGGCTAGCGGCGAGGCCATGGGGTCGTGCCGGTCCGCCTCGTCGCGCAGGTAGTGCTCGCGGAACCACTGCACGCCTTCGAGCGTGAGGAAGTAGCCCTGCGCATTGTCTCGGTAGGACGGCGTGTCGAGCGTGCGCCAGTCGGTGCCGGGATAGAGCAGCAGCTGAAATGCAAGTGCCGGGCCGCCACGATCACGCGCGAGCGTGGCGACCACCGTCGACAGGTTCGCACCTGCGCTATCGCCCCCCACCGCGATGCGCACTGGGTCGATACCGAGCTCGGCTGCGTGACTGTGGACGAAGCAGGTCGCCGCGTAGCAGTCCTCCGGCGCGGCGGGGAACTTCGCCTCCGGTGCGAGCCGGTAGTCGAGGGAGATGACGCAGCAGCCCACGTCGACGGTCAGCTGGCGGCAGACCGCATCGTGGCCGTCCAGATCGCCGAGCACGAACCCACCGCCATGCGCGTACACGAGCGCAGGCAGCACCCCGTCAGCGCCGAGGGGTCGATAGATGCGCGCGTCGATCGGGCCATCGGCCCCCGGTACCTGGCGGTTCTCGACCTGCACGTCGGGGCCCGGCGGTAGCGGTGGACGCTCCGCGGAGGCGCGGCGAACCTCCTCGGGCGACTGCCCGGCAAAGTCGCCCAGCCCCGCTTCGTTCATGGCGTCGAGTACCGCCTGCGTAGTTGGATCCAGTGGCATGTCCCCTCCTGCACTCCGCGCAGGTCGACGCGGCCGGGCAACCCTACCACCCTCGAGGTCGCCCGCGTGACGAGGCCTGTTCACGCGAGCGATGCATGCCGGGCGGGCGCCGGTTTGCGTGAGCACGGCGGGGGACGCTACCCTCGGAACATGCGCTGTCGCTGCATTGTCTGGCTGCTGTGGATGCTCGCCCTCCAGACGGGATGCGAAGCAAGCGGCACCGACGAGCGCCGTACCGGCGATGCGGGTCCATCGCAACAGGACCCGGACTCCGGCCTCACTGCGGACGACTCCGACACGTTCGACTTCGATGCGGGCAGCGCCCCCGAGCCCACGTGCACGCCGGAAGAGCTCGCCGCGGCCTGCGAGGGCGTGCAGTGCGGGCTGTCCGTTGCCTGTGAGATGAACTGCGGCGCCTGTGCCGAGGGGGAGATGTGCATGGAGGGCACGTGCACGACTCCGGAGGCGCTCTGCGAGGAGCAGCCGGAGACCTGCGAGTGCCTGTCGCTGGATCTGTCGATCCCGACGCGCCAGTCATGCTCGATCAGTCTCACCGGCGACCCCATCGATGGTGAAGGCTTCATCGAGGCGGACGGCGGCACGCACCGGGTGTTGGCGATCAACCGCTGGGGCGAGGGGCACCTCATGGCGTGGTGCGACGCGTCCACCAGCTCGCAGCTGCTGGCCTCCTTCGCGGCGCTCCCGTACCTCGGTCGCAAGGCGATGCCCACCTTCGCATCGTTCGGCAACGAGGCCATGTGCGACGGCGACTTCGGGGTCCAGAGCTTCGAGGACAATCCCGTCTACCTCGGCGCCGACCTACCCGACCGCTACCTCGGCGACCCCGCGTTGCTGGCTGCAGACTGGGACGTGCTCATGCTGTGCGGGGCCTACACGTCCTGGCATCCGGATTGGCCCGCACTACTCCAGTCGTACGTGACCGAGCACGGCAAGGGGCTGTACGTCGTGATGGACTACCAGGGCTGGGACCACACGGTCGACGACTTCACCGAGCTGAATCGCGTCCTGGCGCCCAGCGGCATCGCGCTCGACCCGGTCGACCTCAGCTGGGGCGACGCATCGGTCGAGGTCGGCGTAGAGTGCCTCCCCGACCTGACCGAAGCCGTGCTTCAGTAGACGTCGGACGCGCCTAGACGCAATCGCCATCGACGCAGCTCTCGCCGCCGGAGCAGGCGAAGTCGCAGCTACCGCAGTGGCCGGCGGTCGTCTGGAGGTCGATGCAGACCTCGTTGCACTCCGTATCCGCCGGGTTTGGACAGCCGCACTGGCCGTTGTTGCAGACGTTTGCACCTCCGTCGCACGTGTTGCCGCAGTACCCGCAGTCCTCGACCGTCCCCGCCACGACCCGCCCCACGGCTAGCTGGACACACTCGACGCCGCACCGGACGTAGCTGTCATTGAAGCAGTGGCAGTCCGGCGCCTCGCCCACCTTCGCGTAGCAGCTGACCGGAACTGAGACGGTCACACAGACGTTGCCGCACGCGCCGCAGTTCTGCGGGTCGTCCACCGGCACGCATTGGCCGCCGCAATCCTGATCGTCGATGCTCGGGCAGACACAGCTCCCTTGAACGCACGCGGACTCCGCGGCGCACGCATTGCCGCAGTCACCGCAGTTTCCGCTGTCGCTGTCGGTGTCGACGCAGGTCCCGCCGCACATCGCCTCATCCGGCGTGCACTGGCAGACGCCCCCTATGCAGGACAGACCTGGATCACACTCGATGCCGCACTCGCCGCAGTGCAGAGGGTCCGTCCCGAGGTTCGTGCAACTGTCACCGCAACAGTCATCGAGTATGTCGCAGACGGTGTTGCCGCACATCGGGTCACCGCCGCCCATCCCACCATCCTCGTCACCATCGCCGTCCCCGTCACCGTCACCGTCACCGTCGCCGTCGCCGTCGCCGTCACCATCGCCGTCACCGTCGCCATCACCGACCGCCTCGACGCAGATCTCGGACAGGCACTGCAGCGGAGCGTCACATGACCCGCCTGACGTGCACGGACATGTCTCCGAGCCTACCGGGCAGCTGCCGTCGCCCGTCGCGTCGACGCACGTTCCGGACAGGCACGCGAGCGGTGCATCACAGCTCCCGCCGGCCGTACACGCACAGCCTTCCGCCCCGACGCCGCAGGTTCCATCGCCATCCCCATCGCCGCTGCCCGCCGTGTCGCCGTCCCCGTCGCCGGAGCTCGGGTCGTCACTGGAGTCGCCTCCGCAACCAAGACCAAAGAGACACAGGACTACCGGTAGTAAGCATTGGCGTGTGGACATCGCGACCTTCCCCCGGGAGCTGACACTACGACGAAGGCCGCCATCACGTCGCTGTAAGTTGAGGTGCGCTCGCGCCCGGATGGCAGCGCCCCGCCCTGGCCTCGAGATCTCGACTGCCCTCACCCCTCGGACTGGCCTTCGCTAGCCGCTGCGTGACAGACACCGACGGTCACCTGCTGCCGCCCGTCGCCGCCGCCCGTTTCACTGCCAGATGGTTTTCGTGGGCGAGCTTGAGTGACCATAGCGTTCCCCTGCCCGTGGAGCGGGTCAGGCGGTCGAGGCCGTAGGACAGCAGCTGGTTGTCGTCCGTGACGGGGCGCGCGTCGGCCGCCAGGACCGCGAGCTGACGCGCGTCGAGGACGAACTGGCGCTCGAGCTGCTCGCGCGGCATGGGCAGTGCCGGGCCGCCGGCCTGCAGCGTCCACGGCCGCTTGCCGCCGAGCAGGATCCCGGTGCCCCGCTCCGGGTGGTGCCACAGGCGTGCGTCCGGAAACACGCCGATGAACGCCGCCACGATCGAGCGCATGTGGGCGGTCGAGATCAGATGGTAGGGGACCCACTGCGCCACCACGCCGCCCGCGGACAGGCGTCGGGCGATCAGCTCGTAGAACTCCCGGGAGTAGAGGTTGTTCACGCCCGCGTGGTTGGGCGGCATCGGCTCGAGCGTGACCACGTCAAAGCGCGCCTCGCGATGCCGCCGCAGATACGCCCGCCCGTCCATGGTGGTCGCATGCACCCCGTCGCGTTCCAGCACGCGCTCGTTGGACGGGAAGTGGTGCGCGGCATCGAAGACCGCCTGACTGAGGTCCACCACGTCGAGCCGTGCCGGCCCGTGCTGCCACAGGGCATGGGCCGTCTGGCCCGTGCCGAAACAGATCACGAGCGCGCGGTCGAGCTTGGACGCGGCCAGCGCGGGCAGGTGACCCATGAAGCGCATGTAGTCCGTGCCCGCGCCCTCACCGGTCGCGCGGAAGCCGTCGATGATCAGTGCGCGGTCGTGGGTGCGCACGTTCTCGGTGACCCACACGGTGCTGTCGGGGCCCTCATCCACGTAGACGACGCCGGTAAACTCCTGCGAGTGGAAGCCCTGGGTGCGGCCCGTCGCGGCGTCCGCTTCCCCTGTGAACGCAACGACCGCGCCGAGCAGCAGCGCAGTCGCCGCCAGGGCCGCCTGCCTGCGCGTTGGATGACTTGCCGCGCCGGCCACCGCGATGACCACGGCCGCCAGCCAGCTCGTGTGCGTCGCGCCGATCCACGGCAGCAGCACGAAACCCGCCACGAGCGCACCGACGACCGCGCCGAGCGTGTTGGCGGCGTACAGACGGCCTGCGCTGGAGGTCGTGTCGTGGCGCCGCAGCAGGGTCGGGAAGATGAGTCCCAGCAGCGTGACCGGCGCGAACACGACGTAGACCGCGCCGGCCAGGCGGCGCGCTGCGCCGGTCATCGAGCCGCCATCGCCGGTCACGAGCAGGTCGAGCCGGTCGACGGCGGGCGTGCTGGCGAGCACGGCAAACGCGGCGACGGGCGCCATCCACGACACCGCCGCGGGGAAGCGCTGACCGAGGCGCGGCCCCAGCCAGGCACCGAGCGACAGGCACAGCAGGAACGCTGTGAGGAGGATCGCAAACGTCTCGGTGCTCGACTGGAAGGCCGCGCGCATCGAGCGGAACCAGGACACCTCGAGCATGAACACGACCAGCCCGCTGGCGGCCGCAAGTACGACGGCGCCCGACGGCGGCCACGACCGTTCGGTCTCCGCGGCCTGCGGCTGATCGCGCGTGCGCTCGGTGTAGGCCCAGACGGCGACCGCGAGATTGAGCACAGCCGTCCACGCCGCGGTCATCGCCACCCCGACGGCCGGTAGCAGGACGAACGTGCCTAGCAGTACGCCGAGCACGGCGCCGAACGTGTTGAGTGCGTAGACGACCGCTACATTGGTGCCGAGCCGCGCGGCGTGGGGCGCGAGCATCGGGATCGTCGCGCCCATCGCGGTGGCGGGCACCAGCAGAACCAGCCCCGTGAGCGGCGCACGGCAGAGGGCCGCAAGCGCGGGCGAGCTCGCGAAGAGCAAACCGTCCAGCTTCGCCATGAGTGCGAAGCCGTGGGGTGCCAGAAAGCCGCCGACGCCTATCGCGAGCTCGGCGACCGCGTACGCCAGCATGGGGCGCGCCAGTCTGCCGCTGCGCGCCCAGCGCGATGAGAGCAGGCCGCCGAGCCCGAGGCCCGCCATGACCGCCGCCAGCGTGATCGCGGTCCCGGCCGAGGAGATGCCCAGCGCCAGTCCGGCGTGGTGCTGCCACAGCACCTCCCACGTGAGCCCGCACGTACCCGAGAGCGTCACCGCCACGAGCAATGCGATCCGGCGCGCGCGGGTGGCCATGCGGTGCGAGTCTAGTGCACCGCCGCTGTCGTGGGGGCATGGATCGGGAGGCCAGGCAACTAGGACTGGCCGGCCCAGCCGGCGTGGATGGCAGGACGGAGCCGACGCGCTATGGTGCGGCCATGACAACGCGACTGCTCCTGATCCTCGCCCTGCTCACGGCGACCGGCTGCGGAACCGACGACGCCTCCCCTTCCGAGGGTGACCCCGACGCGGGCGACGGCGATGGCGGTGGCGACGGCGACGGCGACGGCGACGGCGATGGCGACGGTGACGGTGACGGCGATGGCGACGGTGATGGCGACGGTGATGGCGGCGACGGCGACGGTGATGGCGACGCCAACGTAGAGCCCCGCAATGCAGCCGAGGTGTGCGACGCCGCACGCGGTGCCCTGTGCGCGTACCTCGAGGGCTGCGGCGGAAGCTGCGAGGGCGCGCTCACCAACTTCGGAGTGGATGCCAACTGCGCCGCGGCGGAGATCTTCGAGGACGCCGGGGAGCTGTCGCCGCGCGCCGGGGAGACCGCGCGCTGCGTGGAGGCGCTGGCCAATCGGCCCTGTGGCATCGGCGGACCTCGCTGGGTCGAAGAGTGCAGTCGACTGTTCGAGGGCGGCCGACCCGATGGCGCCGAGTGCCACGGTAGCGGCGACGGCATACTGCAGGTGTCGAACTGCACGGGGTATTGCGCCGACGTGCCGGGCAGCTGCCCCGGTCTGTGCGCGCCGTATGCAACCGACGGCGAGAGCTGCGTCGGCACGCGCTGCGACGCGGGGCTCATCTGCATCGGCGGGCTCTGCACCGCACGACCGGGCGACGGCGATCCGTGCGCCACCCCGCGCGACTGTGAGCCCGGCCTCTCGTGCGTCACGCCGCCTGGGGGCAGCGCCATGTGCGCCGCGCTCGGTGACGAGGGCGCCAGCTGCACGGGCGACTTCGCGTGCGCCTGGCCGCTACTGTGCATCTCGGATCAGTGCACGCTCGCAGTCGCCTCGGGAGCGCCGTGCCTGTATCGCGACAACTGCCCCGGCGGCGAGCTGTGCCTGCCGGTGGGTGGCGACGAGGAGATGCTCACCTGCCAGGTGCCGCTGACCGAGGGCGTCAGCTGCGACCTCGACGTCGAGCAGTGTGCGGAAGGTCTGGTCTGCGACCATCGCAATACGCCCACCTGCGTGAAGGCCTACGGAGCGGTGGACGAGGCGTGCGGCCCGTACGGTTGTGAGGAGGGCCTGTGGTGCCGCACCACCTCGGTCGACGTCGGCGTGTGCTCACTGCTCGGCACCGAAGGGCAAGACTGCAGCGACTTCCACGGCAACGACGGGCGCGGCCGCTGCATCGCTGGCCTGCAGTGCATGAACGACAGCCAGTGCCACCCGGCCGGCGGCGTCGGTGAGCCGTGCCAGGTGTTCGACGAGATCACATGCGAGGACGGCCTGTTCTGTGACCGCGAGACCGTGAGCTGCCAGCCCGCGCGGTCCGTCGGCGAGACCTGCAACTCCGTGGGCGCCTGGGCGGGCTTCAGCTGCGCCGACGGGTTGTACTGCCACTGTCTTTCGCAGCTCTGCCCGTCGATGAGCGACAGCCACAACGTGCTCGACGTCTGCGGCGCCCGCGGGGCCGACGGCGAGAGCTGCAGCTGGGGGTACGAGTGCCTGAGCGACCTGTGCCTGCAGCAGCCGGACGGTCAGCGCGAGTGCAGTCAGCCGGCGCGCACGAGCTGCCTGCCGCCGGACGCGCCTGCCCTCGCGCAACCCTAGCGCGTCGCCGCTCCCGGGGCCCCTGCACTCCCGAGGGTGCCGGGCCCGCCACGATCCGTCCGTGCAGATGTGCTACGAATAAACTGTGGATGAACTGCCCGATGGACGGCCCCTCGCCATGCGCGAGACGGACGACGTGTTGTCGCGCTACTACAGCGACGGCTTCCGCAAATACCGCAGCTTCGAAAAGCTCGCGGAGGGTGGATCCGCGTCGATCGAGACCGCCTTCGACAACAACCTCGGGCGGAGGGTGGCGATCAAGCGACTGCACCCCCACTTGCAAGGCAAGGAGGTCGCCGACCGCCGCTTCCTTCGCGAGGCCCGGGTGACGGCCATGATCCAGCATCCTGGCACCGTGCCCGTCTACGAGGTCGGCAGGGACACCGAGGGCCAGCTCTACTTCAGCATGAAGCACCTCGAGGGCCGCGACCTGCGTGCGATCCTCATCGACCTGGTGGCGCGCGACGAGGAGGCGCTCGACTCGTTCCCGCTGCAGCGGCTGATCGGGATCATCCTTCAGGTCTGCCAGACCGTGGCGTACGCGCACAAGTGCGGCGTGATCCATCGCGACCTCAAGCCCGCGAACATTCTCGTCGGGGAGTTCGGCGAGGTCACGGTGCTGGACTGGGGCCTCGCGAAGATCAAGGGCGGGCTCGGTCCCGCCGACAGCGTGGTGCTCGACTCGGCGACGCCGCTGTCGGCGACGTTGACGGATCCGGGAGGGCGCTACGGCACACCGCTGTTCATGTCCCCCGAGCAGGCGCGGGGCGATGCGGACATCGACGAGCGAACCGACGTCTACAACATCGGCTCGATCCTCTTCTCGGTGCTCACGCTCAACAGCTTCGCCAGCGGTCAACCGATCGGCGAGGATCCGACCGCCGCCGTGGATGACATCCTCCAGTCGGTCCAGGCGGGCACCTGCGACCTGCAGCTCGAGTCCAAACCCGGCTGGCACATCACCGCGGACCTCGAGGCCACCTGCCGCAAGGCGCTCGAGACCGATCGGGATCGTCGCCACCCGAGCGTCCTGAGCCTCGCGCAGGAGCTACAGGCCTACGTGCTGACTGGCATCTGAGCGACGCCGGACCCGTACCCTTGGTCCGCTGGGATGATACTGTCGGACCGCCACCGGGAGGGTGCCTTGGGAACCTGGAATACGACGATCGCGCGGGCTACGTGCCGCGCCAGTCTGCTGTGCATTCTATCGATCGCAGCCTGTGGGGACGATGCCGCGAGCGACGGGGGCGGAAGCCTCCCCGACGCCGCGGTCGAGGCACCCCCGGTGTTCATGTGCAATCTGGACGGGGACTGCGACGACGGCGTGTTCTGCAACGGCAGGGAGACGTGCGTGGTCAACGGTCGCGACAAGATCTGCGCGTCGGCCGAACCGGTGGACTGCGATGACGGAGTCGCGTGTACGACCGACCGTTGCGACGAGGACCAGCAGTCGTGCGTGTTCGAGACGGGCGACAGCGACGGCGACGGGCACCTGCCCGCGGGCTGCATCTCGGCCGAGGGCGCGCCCATCGGAGACGACTGCGACGACACCGACGCCAACCGCTTCCCGGGCAACCCCGAGGTGTGCGACCTCGGGCACCACGACGAGGACTGCGACCCCACGACCTTCGGCGACCGCGACGCTGACGCCGACGGCCACCTCGACGCCGCCTGCTGCAACGACGACGACGGCACGCTCCAGTGCGGCGACGACTGCGACGACCGCGAGAAGAGCACGCACCCGGGGGTCTCCGAGGTGTGCGACCGCGGCGACAACGACTGTGATGGAGCGATCGACGAGGGCGCCACGATGATGGGCTTCGCCGACGTGGACGGCGACCTGCGCGGCGACCCTGCCGCCGCGATGGAGGCATGCCCTGGCCAGCCACACTTCAGCGCACTCGACACGGACTGCGACGACGGGGCGCTCGACCGCTTCACCGGCCACCCGGAGGTCTGTGACAACGTCGACAACGACTGCGACGGCCTGGTCGACGAGAACACCCGACAGGTCAGCTGGTACACCGACGCCGACAACGACGGCTTCGGCGATCCCCAGGGCGACGTGGTCATCGGCTGCGAGCCGCCCGCCGGCTACGCATTTCTTCCGCTCGACTGCGACGACTCCGCAGCCGGGGTCAACCCGGCGGCCGTCGAGGCCTGCGACGGCATCGACAACGACTGCAATGGCGTCGCGGACTACCGCCTGGGGCCCAACGACAGCGAGGACGACGACCTCGACGGACACGTGGACCTGGCCTGCGGTGGCGTCGGCGACGACTGCGATGACCGAAACCCCAACGTGTACCCGGGCGCACTGGCCCTGTGCGACGGCCTCGACAACGACTGCGACGGCACGCCCGACGTCGACGACACGGAGTACTCCTGGCTGCTCGACCTGGATGGCGACGGCTTCGGCGACGACGACCAGGTCGTGATGTCCTGCCTCGCGCAGCCAGGCATGGTGCTGCGGGGCGGCGACTGCGACGACAGCACGCGGGACAAGCGCCCCGGCCTGTCGGACGGCTGCGGCGGCGGTGATGTCGACTGCGACGGCGAGGTCGACGAGGACGGACTGCGCGTCGCCTACTACGCCGACGCCGACGGCGATGGCGCCGGAAGCAACACGCCCACGCTCGCGTGCGCACAGCCGCCTGGCTACGGACTGTTTCCCAACGACTGCGACGACGCGGACCCGCTGCGCTTCGAGGGCAACCCGGAGGTCTGCGACGACGTCGACAACGACTGCGACTCCGTCACCGACGAGGGCAGCGACGACAGCCTGTGCCAGCTCGGCAACGCCACGGCCATGTGCATGAGCGGAAGCTGCGTCCTCGACACCTGTGCGCCGCCGTTCCTGGACTGCGACAACGACGACGCCAGCGGCTGCGAGGTCGACCCGGCGAGCGATCCGGCGCACTGCGGCGGCTGCGGCCTGGCGTGCGTGCCGGGCGAAAACTCGGACCCGATCTGTGTGGACAGCCTCTGCAGCCTGGTCTGCGCGCCGGGCTTCGTCGACTGCGACATGAACCCGGCCAACGGCTGCGAGGCGGACTTCCTCTCCGACCCCGGCAACTGCGGTGACTGCGACACACGCTGCGAGGCCGGTCCCTCGGCGCCGGCGACCTGCGTCGACGGCGCGTGCGCGCGGACGTGCGATGCGGGCTACGCAAACTGCGACGGAGACTGGCTCACCGGCTGCGAGGTGCGACTCGAGGACGACCTGGCGAACTGCGGCGCCTGCGGCGCGGCCTGCGGCGGGGCGGACACCCTGTGCGTCCGCGGGATGTGCCAGGAGGGTCCGTTCGTCAGCGACGGCGGCGACAATGCGTTCGAGCCGGTGGGCGTCGTCACGCTCGATCCCGGCGTGTATCACTACACGACGATCACCATCGCGCAGGGCGTCACCGTGACCACGACCGTCGGCGGCGTGCTCGAGCTCTACGCCACGGGCGACGTGTTGATCGACGGGACCGTGACGCTCGACGGATCGAGGGGCGGCAACGGCGTGCTCGCCGGCAACCTCACGCCGTGCATGTGCGGCGTCCACTCGAGCAACGGACGCGGGGGCGACACCGGTCACCCCGCAGGCGGCGGAGTGCGACCGGGCGGCGTTGGATGCGCGGCGGGTGGCGGCGGCGGCATCGGCGGCGACGGTGGCAGCTCGGGGGGCTGCTGCGGCGGCGGCGGCACCAAGGGCGGCGGGGCCGGCGGGCTCTGCGCAGCGGGCGGCGGCGGCGGCGGCGCGTCCGGTGGAGCCGGGGGCGCGATCAACAACGCCGTCGGCGGCAACGGCGGATCGCTCAGCGGTCAGGGCACCGGGGGTGTCAGCGCAGTCGGGCTCGCAGCCGGTGGCAACAGCGGCCTGGAGTACTACGGTGGGGAGGACGGCCTGAACTACTGCGCCGGCGGCGGCTCCATCGGTCTGGCCGCATCGGCCGACCTCGCGGTGGCCGACTACTTCCAGTCAGGCTCCGGCGGAGGCGGTGGTGGGGCGGCGAACTACGCCTCCGGCGGAGGCGGTGGTGGCGGCGGCGGCGGCGCGCTGCGAATCGCCACCGAAGGCCGGCTGGTCATCGGGCAGGATGGCAGGGTCCGCGCCAATGGCGGCGGGGGCGGCTCGGGCGGCAACACGAGCGTCGGCGGCGGCGGCGGCGGCAGCGGTGGCGTCGTATACCTCGCGGCCCGAGAGCTGGTCGTGGAGGGATACGTGTCCGCGGTCGGCGGCGGCGGCGGCGGCGCTGGCAGCTGCACCGGTGGCCGCGCCGGCGCCGGCGGGCTGGGGCGCATCCGCGTGTCGGCCCTACCCGAGCGCTGTGCGATCGACGACGACGCGTTCAATCCGCCACTGAGCGACGGCTGCAACGTCTCGATCGCCGACGAGCCCGGCATGACCTACATCGACACGTTCCCGTTCTAGCAGGTCGGGTCGAGCTCGCCCGGCTGCTCGGACAGACGCTCGGGTCGGATCGAGCCGGGCAGGCTCTCGGCGCCCATCGGCTCCGTGCGCACGGTGCGCTCGTCCGGGCCGAGCGTCTCGGGCGGGAAGAACTCGTGCGTCGGTGCACCGGACGGGCGGGTGAATCTCGCCGAGGCTCGCGCGCCCTCCACCAGGTAGACCCGGTCCTCTCCGACCTCGATGCGGTCACCGTCGCGCAGCACGGTGGTCTGGTCGATACGGCGGCCGTTGACCCTCACGCCATTGCGGCTTCCGATGTCCTCCACGGACACGGAGTCGCGCGTGATGCGGAGCATCGCATGCTTCCGCGAGACTCCCGGGCTGCGCAGTATCAGGTCGGCAACCCGACTGCGCCCGATGATGAACGCACCGGGACGCAGCAAGATGTCGTGGTCGCTGGTGATGACACGGAACTGACGCATGCGTCGAAGGCCTCCCCCGGAACATTGTGACGGCACACCGATGTGGGGAACAAGGCGAGCCACCCGCACAGGGGCGCCGCCGCACGAAATGCCGTCCCCTTGGTGGCCGCTCGGGCCTGTGGAAGAATGACCGCGTGCGCGCATCGATCGTCCGCGGTCTCGTGGGCGCGCCGGTGTGAAGGCGCCGAGTCCGGGGGCGGTGACGGGTGCGAACTTATCGAACACTCCTGCAACTCACCGGGCTTCTAGCCGGACTCATGTGCGGATGCGCAACGCGCCCACCCGCAAGTGCGACTCCACAACTGACGCCGACGTCGACACCTGCGCCGCCACCCTCGCCAACCGGAGCGCCAACCGGTGCGCCCATCGCGAGTACCGATCCCGCGCCCCGCAGCGCGCCGTGGCCATGGGAACCGAGGCAGGGCGACGTCGTGTGTGGACCGGACGGCTGCGGGCCACCACTGCGGATCGCCATCGGCTTCGACAGTGAAGATGAGCTGGCGCGCGCCGGCTTCCGTCGCGTCGTCGGCGCTCGCGACCGACCCGCGCGCTTCGACGGGGGCGTCTGGATCGCGCCCGCCGGCACCTTCGATGAATGGCTCGACGGACCGCGGGGCTGGTGGCGGGTCGCGGACCGCGCCCATGGATGGACCATCACCGCGCGCGTCGGCGTGCGCGAGGGGAAGCCGGCGTGTCGCGAGAACAGCCGCGGGCCCGGGATCAAGCTGCAAGGTGACCTCGGGCAGCTCTCGATGACGCTGTTGCCGCGCGAGATGATCGTCGCGGGCGGCTCCCACCCGCTGCCACCGGCGACCGCCGGCGGGATGAGGACCGTGCGCATCGAAGGTCGTGGCGAGCAGGCGACCCTCAGCGTGGACGGCGCGACGACCACGACCGCCGCGCTGAACCCGACGCACTCCGCACCGCCGACCCTCGTCTTCGGTCAGCTCGGCTGCACGCGCTTCGAGAGCCACTGGGATGCGCTGACAGTCGAAGCCCGCACGCGCGCCTGCGATGCATGCGACGGAGAGCACCCGCTGCTCGCGATGGTGCGCACGCGTATCGAGGCTCCCAGGCCAGCAACCTCCCCCGCGCCCGGGCAGGGGACGGCCTACTCCCGCTGCCTCGCCTACGCGGCACTCGACCACGGCGTGCGCGAGATCATCCCGGGCGAGCTCGCCGACGCGGGACAGCCCCGCCGCGCACAGCAGGTCGCGAGACTGCAGCCGCTCGTGGACGGACGCAGCGTAACGGCGGCGGCGCACCTGCTGAGGCCGCTGGGCGAGGTGCCGGAACGCCCCGGCTGCGATCCAGTGCATGACGCATCCGAGTGCGACTACGACTCACCGGAGGTGCAGCCTCTGCCGCAGCTCGTCACCGCACTCAAGCGCATGGTGCCCAACCGACCGTGGGTCGATCACACGGCGAGCGGCGCGGAGGCGATCATGCGCACCGCGGTCGCGATGCACGCGCGTGCGGGCCAACCCGCGCTCACCCTCCTTCTCGAGCGACTGCGCGTGCTCGCGGGTCGCGGAGGTAGCTGCCGCGCGGACCCGTGACCGTGGCGCCGGCGTACAGCACCTGTCGAGAGGACCTGCGAGTCAGACGCGCCACTCCTCACTCCCAGACGAGCTCGTTGCGCTTCTTGGTGAGGCGGTGGCGCGGCGCATGCGCCAGCAGCGCCTCCCAGCCGGTGCCGGCGAGTGCCGCATCGACGGTCGCGCGCTCGTCGGTGCTGAGCGCCGCGTAGGCATCGAGCGGGCGCTGCACCATGTACAGCGTGTGGGGGCGCACGCCGATGTTGACCTCCGCGTCGCGAAAGGTCGACTCGGCCACCGCAACGCCGCGCGGTGGTGTGGCGCCCGCCTCGGCGTGCTCGTCGGCCCACGCATCGAGCGCACCGAGCTCGGCGAGCAGCATTGGCACCCCGTCCGCCGCGACGCGCAGCACGTCGCGCAGCGTCGCGGGCAGCCCATCATCGGCGACCCATCCCTGCTGATCCATCGGCGGTCGGTTCATCCGATCGATCCAGTAGGTCACCTCGAAGGCGGTGTCGTAGAGGACCCGCCGCGGCACGGCGTCGCGAAACAGATGCCCGTACATCGGGCCCATCAAGCCGCAGTCGGCGAGCGACATGGAGTCGCCGAGCAGAAAGCGATGCTCACGGAAGTGTGCACACAGCGCCGACAGCAGCTCGGCGAGGTGGGCCTCGATGGCCGGACCACTCTGCTCCGAGACCCCGAGCACTGGCAGCATCGACGCCATGCGCTCGGCGAACTTGTTTGCCACGTCGCGGTTGCCGGTGGTCAGCGCGAAGTCGTGGCGCGCCTTGTCGGCGCTCTCCTCGAAGCTCCAGCGGTAGTGCATCGCTGGCAGCAGCCCGGTCTCGGCGCCGTAGACCTCCATCAGGTAGGCGACCACGCGCTGCACCGGCGTCGTCGGAAAGAGCGGCGGCTCGGGGTGCGCGGCCTCCAGCTTGTCGAGCATGTCGCCCGTGTCCTGCCATGCCTCGCCCTCGGGCGTGACCAGGACCGGGATGAAGTACATCCCGGTCTTGTCCTTGATGGCGCGAAAGTCCGGAAGCGTCTCCCGGTACCACAGCCCCTTCTGTGGCAGCGCAGGCCTGAACTTCCCGGAGAAGTAGGAGACGTCGACGCCGTAGTAGATGTACGGACCCGGCTGGCTCATGGCTGCCCTTCCACAGCAGCGAGCACGTCGGTCGAGGTCGTGGCGATCAGCCACTGCCCGGCGAGGCCGCTCACGCGGTCCTTTCCAATCTCCGCCACCTCCGGGCTGGTCGCGATCTCGATGAAGGCCTGACGGTTCGGGTACTCCACGAGCGCGACCACCTGGAAGTCGGTATCGCTGTCGCCGATGACCATCGAGTCGACGCGCCCGCTCCAGATGAAGCGGCCGCCCTTCGACTCGACGAACGTCCGCATGTTGCCGCCGTAGCGCATGTAGGCCTCGCGGCCGCTCATGCCGACGTTGTCGCCGTCGGCGTCCGCCTTGAAGGACAGCAGGTTGACCATCACGACAGGCGTGTCGGCCGGCCCCTGCATGAGCTTCTGGATCTGCTCCGGCTCGGGTAGCTGTGCGATCTTCATGACGTGGATCCTGACTTCGTGGCGGCGATGAACCCGTTGAGGACCTTCGCGAGCTGCGGTCCGCAGTCCTCCTGCAGGAAGTGGCCGCCACCCTCGATGGTGGTGTGCGCCTGCCCCTTGGTGCCCGGTACGCGCGCGAGGAACACCTCCTGGCCGCCCTTCGTGATCGGGTCCTGGTCGCTGAAGCAGGTTAGCCACGGCTTGTCGAACTTCGACAGCACCTCCCACGCGGCCCTGTTGTCGGGCACCGCCGGGTCGTCGGTGGTGGTCGGCACCAGCGAGGGCCAGATGCGCGCGCCGGCCTTGTAGCTGTCATCCGGAAAGGGCGCGTCGTAGGCGGCTATCACCTCGGGCGACAGGTCGCTGGCGGAGCCGCCGTTGATGATCGCGCCGATGGGAAAGGCCGGCGCCTCCTGGGAGAACTTCTGCCACTTGAGGAAGGCGTCGGACGGCGCGCCGCTGCCCACCGGCAGCCCGGTGTTGCCCACGGCGACGCGTGCGTACCGATCCGGCTGGGCCCCCACCAGTCGCAGTCCGATGAGACCGCCCCAGTCCTGACCGAAGAACGTGATGTCCCGCAGGTCGAGCTTGTCGAACACCAGCGATGACATCCACGCCACATGGCGCGCGTAGGTGTAGTCGCCCTGCTCGGTCGGCTTGTCGCTGCGACCGAAGCCCACCTGGTCGGGCACGACCACGCGGTGGCCCGCATCCACGAGCGGCTTGACCATGTGGCGGTAGAGGTAGCTCCACGTGGGCTCGCCGTGCAGCAGCAGCACCGGAGCGGCGTCGCGCGGGCCTTCGTCGAGGTAGTGCACGCGCAGGGTGCCACCGTCCGTGTCGGGAACGTCGGCGTAGTTCGGCTCGAAGGGGTAGCCGGGCAGGCCTTCGAATCGCTCGTCGGGTGTGCGTAGGGATTTCATGGGGCGAGTTCCTCGTTCGCAGGGGTCGTCGGGTCGTTGCGGGGTCGAAGCGGTCGCAGGCACATCGGTCAGGCCCTGTCGCCATCGGCGGGGAAGCGACGCTGCAGGAAGTCGAGCATCAGCGCGGACAGCTCCTGTGGTTTCTCCTGCTGGGTCCAGTGCCCGCATCCCTCGATCATGTGCATCTCCAGGTCCTTCACGCGCTCGGGCATGGATGCCGCCAACGCGGGAGGCAGGGCCAGGTCGCGCTCGGCCGTCACCATCAGGCACGGCAGCTCGAGGACCTGCCTGCCCACCTCGGGATGGCGCTCGGCGTTCGCATCGAAGTTGCGATACCAGTTGATGCCGCCGCGGAAGCCGGCGGTCTTGTAGGCCTCGACGTAGTAGTCCAGTTCCTCCGGCGTCAGCAGCGGCTGGCCCGGCGGCTCGATCGCCTCGATGTCGAGGAAGGGGTTGAAGCGCTTGCCCCCCGCGATGCTCGAGCGCTCGATGGCCCCGGAGCCTCCACTCGCACGCATGATCTTCTCGAACACCATCCTCGTGCGCGCGTCCAACAGCTTCTCCGCGACGCCGTCCTGCTGGAACCACAGGATGTAGTGATCATCGGTGTTCGCGAAGGCGCCGCGTAGCAGCTGGGTCGTGAGGAACGGCAGGTACGGCGTGTTGACGCCGATGACACCGGCGGTCCGGTCCGGGTGCAAAACGGGCATGGCCCAGGCAACGAAGCCGCCCCAGTCGTGCCCGGCGAAGACCGCCCGCTCGATGTCGAGCGAGTCGAGCAGGGCGACGAGGTCGCCGGTGAGCGTGTCGATCCCGTAGGCATTCACCGGATCCGGACAGTCGCTGCGACCGTAGCCGCGCTGGTCCGGGGCGATCGCGCGGTACCCGGCCCCCGACAGCGCGCTGATCTGATGCCGCCACGAGTAGGCGAGCTCCGGAAAGCCGTGGCACAGCACGACGGGGAAGCCCTCCCCCTGATCGTGAACGGAGAGTGTGACGTCGGGTAGCTCGATGCGTGTGGGTTCTACGATGTCCATGGTCTTCTCTTCGTGCGTTTACGGTTGGGTCGATGGGTTGTCAGGAGCGGCGGCGGCTCTTACGAACCGGGCCGGTGGTGGCCAGCGCGGCCACCAGCTCGGCCGCCTCGTCGACACCGAGCTCGCCATCGTCGACCAGCTCGGTGAGTGCCCACGTGGCATTGATGGCGGCCCAGACCGCCGCCCGCGCGATGCGCTCCGGCTGCCCCGAGCGCGCCTGCACGTAGGCGAGCCAGAGCGTCGTGAGGTCTTCGCGGATCCGCACGCGCATTGTCGACAGCTCGGGCGGCAGCGTGCCGGTGTCGGTCGCGATCGCACGCAGCAGCCGCCGGTCACCGCGCGGCAATGCCAGGAAGACGCGGTGCGCCTCCTGGACCGTCTCCGCGAGTGCACCCTGCCCCGAGCGCACGCTCACAGGCTTGCGGCGGTCACGCTGGATCACCTCCTCGGTCGCCGTTCGCACGCGATGGAAGAGGTGCTGCAGCAGCTCCGTCGACAACCCCTGCAGATCGCCGAAGCGATCGTAGACGAGCTGACGGCTGACCCCCGCCTCGGCCGCCACGCCGGTCATCGTCAGCGCGGTCCAGCCGCCGCGCTCGACCATCGCGAGCGCAGCGTCGAGCAGCTGGCCGCGACGCTCGCTTGCGGAGAGGTAGGAACGCTGTGTGCTGCGGGCGGCTGCCATCGGGTGTACGGACTGTACATGTCTTCTGTACGCTGTGTACACATGTGTCCTCCGAAGTGCACCAGCAGCTCCGACCAGGGGTTGGCGACCGTGGTGCGGCTGAGCACAACCCGGGGTGACTCAGTCGAGCAGGCCAGCGCTCTCGACGAGCAGCAGAATCGTAGACCCCACGCCATACGGAACGTCATCCCCCACGGCGACGGCCGCGTAGGAGTCGAAGTCTCCGGCGTTGGTCGGCCCGCTGGTGCCCGTGACCACAGGCTCCCCCTGTTCGTCTTCCACGATGCGCTCGCGCACGCCGTCGAGCGCGGCCTGCGCCACCGGCAAGACGCCATCGTCGAGCCAGCCGGAGCGATAGCCGCGCAGCATACCGTAGCCGTACAGCGCGCTCGCGCTGGTCTCGAGGTACGTCTCGCCCGGACGATTGACCACCGTCCACCAGAGGCCGGTATCAGGGTCTTGGAGATCTCGCAGGGCATCGACCTGCCGCTGCAGGGCGTCTGCCACGTCGTCGTCGGTCTCACCACGGTTGCGGAGTATGCGCAGGTAGTCGTAGCCCGCGGCGGTGACCCAGCCATTGCCGCGCGCCCAGTAGACGTCCGGGTCCTGGTCGAGGGCCCATCGATCATCGGCGTGGCGGTACAGGCCGCCCTCACTCTGGAGCACATCGGTGTGCACATGGAATTGCTCGCTGAAGTCGGCTAGCGCGGTCGCGTCATCCTGCAGCTCGCCCCACCTCATCTGTGCGGATCCGAAGACGAACAGCGAGTCCACCCACAGCGTCACGCCGAGGATGTCGAGCACGCCGAGGTGATTCACCCCGCCCTCCTCGGTAAACAGGGTCTCCTCGCGTAGGAACCGAAGCACGTCCTCGACCACCCGCCGATAGCGCTCCTCGCCCGTGAGCGCATACAGCTCCGCCGCGATCGCGGCGGGAGTGCAGCGGTTGGGCGCATCGATGACCACGTCGCCACCCTCGATGTGGTGGTCCAGCCACGCCTGCAGGTAGGCGAGGATGGCCGGGTCGCCGGTCACCCGATGCAGGTCGACCAACGCGAACATCCAGGTCGACTCGGCCCAGTCCCAGGCCTGCTCCTGTGGTGGGAGTTCGCGCATCATGCGCTCGGCGATACGCGTGGCCAGGGTGACCTGGTCACTGTCGGGATCGCGCTTGGACGCGAAGCACGCCGGGTCGGGTGGCTGCTCGTCACAGAAGTCGAACGGCGGTGGTGGAGGCTCGGACATGGGCATGGACGCGTCCGCGCCGTCCGAAGCTGAGGAGCCGCACGCAGCTAGCAGCAGCAGTGTGAGGGGCCATCGCATCGCGGCAAGCATACAGGGCCGCGGTGCAGGACGCTCCTCCGACTGCGCCACCCGCCGGGGTGGTGGAAGTCGCCCATCCGCATCGAGTGCCTGTGTGCGCAAGACCTGCCCGAGCGCGCGACTATTTCCCTTGCGAGCAGGCCCCGTTCCGCCGCCCGGCCGGTATGCTCGCGGGATGCGAACTCGAATCACGATTGCCGTGGCCACCGTCGCGGTGCTGTGGTGCCAGGCGTGTAGCGACGATGCCGGCGTCGACGCCGGGCCTGCCGCGCCGGATGGACCGCTCGGGGAAGCCCTGGCACGGGAGGCTGTCACCGAGATGTGTGATGCGCCGGAATCCAGCGGCGGCTTCGTGGACGGCGACGAGTTCGAGGCACGCGCCCTCGCCTACCTGCGCCTCAGCACGGAGGAGGTGCGCCCCAGCCCCGACAACCTCGTCGCACATCTGATGCGGGCGCGCCTCGAGGCCGACTACGAGCCGCCGACCGATTCGGTCGCTCTCGATGCGTGGGACGAGATGTTCGACGAGATCGACTCGCTCACCGACACCAGTGACTTCGACGTGCTGGCGTTTCTGAACCTGCTGTACGAGGCCGATGGACACGCCATCGTTGCACCGGCGCTCTACCAGCGCATCGAGGAGACGCTGTTCGGGTTCAAGTACTGGTTCAAGGACGCGACCCCCGAGGGTAAGAGCGACGACATGTGGTACTGGACCGAGAACCACCTGTGCGGCTTCCACGCCGCCGAGTACCTCGCCGGCCAGCGGTTTCCAGACGCGACGTTCACGACCGCGGGACTCACCGGTCGCGAGCACCAGGCGCGTGCGCGCGAGCTTCTCCTCGAGTGGTTCGACACCATTCGGCGCTTCGGCTTCAAGGAGTTCCACAGTGACGTCTACTACGACGTGCAGCTACGGCCGCTGCTGATGCTAGCGGAGTACGCCGAGGACGAAGACATCCGCACGCTCGCGGCCATCACCGCCGACCTGATGCTCTTCGACCTCGCGATGCACACCCGTGGCGGCACCTTCGGCGCCAGTCGCGGTCGCACGTACAAGAAGGACAAGCTGTCGACGCTCGATCAAAACACCTTCGCGGTGGCCAAGTTCGTCTTCGATCAGACCGACCTCGACTACTCGGGCAACTCCCGCGCCAACGTGCTGCTCCTGGCGGGCGCCACGCGCTATCGCGTCCCGCAGGTGATCGTCGACGTCGCGCGTGACGACCGGCCGTTCGTCGACCGCGAGCGCATGAGCGTGCCCATCGACGAGGTTGGCCCGCGCGTCGACAACCCCGAGGCGCCCGACTCCCTGAGCTTCACCGATCCCGCCGACCTCAATGCATGGTGGGGCATGAGCGCACTGAGCAACTGGCAGCTGATCGGCCTGACCTTGCAGACGATGGATGAGTTCAACCTCTGGGACAACGCATCCTTCGCGTCCTTCCGGCCGTTGATGGCGCTGTCCGCGAGTCCGGAACTCGCGGTAGGACTCGCGTACGACAACCGCGCGGTGCTCAACTTCGGGACGCTCTCGGAGGTCAACTCGTACACCTACCGCACGGCCGACTACATGCTGTCGAGTGCGCAGGACCGCCGCTTCGGGTTCCGCTCCAACCAGGGCCATCCGTGGCAGGCGACCCTGGGTGACGAGGCCTACGTCTTCGTGACGCACCCCGGGCAGCCGCCCATCGAGACCGACAGCTGGCGTGACGATGGCGACACTGGCCAGTGGACGGGGAGCGCCTCGCTGCCGCGCTCCGGCCAGTACGGCAACGTGGCGATCCACCTGCAGTCCCCGAAGTACGGTCCCGACGAGCTGCCGCTCTTCCCGCCGCTGAGTACCTACGAGCCCTACACCCACGCCTTCTTTCCCCAGGAGAATTTCGACGAGGTCGTGCACCACGTACTCGACGACAGCGGTGGGTCGTGGACCTTTGCACGCCTGGGTGACGGCTACCTCGCGCTGTACTCGTTGCGCCCCGCTGCGTTCTTCGAGCAACCCGACGGTGTGCCGACGAGGGATTTCGAGCAGGCCTATGACCTGCGTGCCGAAGGCGGGCCGGACAACGTCTGGATCGTGGAGATGGGCAGTGCGCAGCAGTGGCAGTCGCTCGAGGCCTTCCGCGAGGCGATCCTCGCGGCCGAGGTCACGGTCACCCAGCGCGACGAGGCGCAGGAGGCGATCCCACCGAGCACCGGCGAGCTCCCGCCGTTCTTCGAGCAGGTGCGCTACGTCTCGCCGAGTCGCGGCGAGATCACGTTCGGTCACGACGCGCCGCTCGTGGTCGATGGCGAGACGATCGAGCTATCGGGCTATGCGCGGCACGACAACCCCTGGAGCCACAGCGAGTTCGGCGCCAGTCGCTACCAGATCACGACCGGCTGCGACGCGACCGGCGTGCAGCTCGACTTCGAGCAGCCCGCGCGCAGCGCCTGGTAGGCGGCGAACGACGGCAAACCCACGGCTATCCGCCGTCTTTTCGGCGCAGGCAGCGTGCTAACGTCGCCCCAGGAGCCACCTGTGATCGCCCATCAAACGCGCTACCTGCCTGGAGTCCTCGCTGCGGTGCTGCTCTCGCTGCCAGCCTGCGACGAGAGCGATCCGGAGCCCGCGCAGGGCGCGACGTGGTCGGCGTGCTTCGCCTCGACAGCCGACGTCGACAGCTGCGATGCCTACTGCGCGCAGCAAGGCGGTCACTGCGCGACCACCTGCCGTACGGACGGCCTGGTGGCGAGCGAGGAGGCGGCTGCGCTCACATGGGACGGCCCTGCCTGCACCTGTGACAACCCGCGCTGCCCACCGTACGAAGTCGCAACGGGCTCGGGCGCGCTGTGCGGCGCGCGCGACTTCATCACCGACGGTACCGCCTACGGGATCGGCTCGGTGCAGTGCTGCTGCGCACCGGGCCCCGGTAGCGAGTCGCAGGTCGAGTGCGACGACGTGGCGACCGGGATGTGGATCACCCAGCCCGTGGCGACACCGCTGTGCGGGGGTGCCGGTGATTACGAGGAGCTGGGCTTCGAGCGGATGGGGGACATGGGCGACTGGGCGGTGCGCTGGGGGTGCTTCGACGGTGAGCTCATCTCGCGGTCCGGGATGGCCTACGCGCTAGGTGAAGATGGATGCAGCGGAACGTTCGCTGACACATTCCACTTCACCATCGACGGGGACGTGCTCACGGTCCTCTGGAGCAACGGGGAGCGCGACTACCAGCATGCGCCCGAGGCCCCCAAGCGGATCCGCGACCCGGCCTCTGGAATCTAAGTTCCTGACGGATCGCACCCTCCCCCTTGGGCTGGGTACCGGACATCAATCGCCACGCGATGACGTGATCGACCACGTGTACACCTAGGTCGTCACCGGACATGTCCGGTCGCTGATCGGCGTTCACTCAGCTAGGTTCAATAGGCTGGTTTTACGCTCCTTTTCCCATCGTTTTGCCTTCTCCCGTCACTGTCCCTCCGATGCCCCAGAAGCAGCACTTATCGTTCGCTCTTGTGGTCGCGGCGACCCTGTTCGCCGGTTGTTCATCCGTCGACAAGAACCTGCTCGACGACCAGGTCGTAGACGACCGCACGGACGGCGGCAACGACGGTCCCGACGCGAGCCAGCCCGACTCGGGCGACGGCATGATGGCCGTGAACTCCATGCCCGACGCCATGGTCGACGACCCGATGGACGACGGCTGCCATCCCAACCCCGACCTGAACAACGAGAGCTGCACGGAGATCTGTCCCGAGGCGTGCAACGGGCTCGATGACGACTGCGATCTCCGGATCGACGAGGCGCCCGCGGACGACTCCTGCGAGATGCCGAACACCGAGAGCCTGTGTGCGGCGGGCGAGTGCGTGGTGCTCTCCTGCGGCGACGGCTTCCGCGACTGCGACACCGACCCGGACAACGGCTGCGAGGTTGCGCTCGCGGAAGACGCGGACAACTGCGGCGCGTGCAACCGGCGCTGCACCGACGAGCTCGCCAACATCGAGGCAGGCATCTGCATCGGGGGCGATGAGTGTGGCGTCGAGACGTGCGCCGCCGACTACGCCGACTGCGACGGACTCGACTCGACCGGCTGCGAGACGCCCACCAACACACTGATGGACTGCGGCGGCTGCAGTGCCTCCGGCGACAACATGGCCTGCGCCGGGCTTCCGCACGCGCTCGAGACGGACTGCTCGGCCGGCGGCTGCGCGGTGGTGACCTGCGAGGCGGACTTCCTCGACTGCGATCTCGACGCGGCCAATGGCTGCGAGCGGCAGGTGAGCCTCAACGGGCCCTGCTTGCCGCACGACAGCTGCAGCACGGCGGACTACGGCGGGCACACCTACTTCTTCTGCACCGAGGAGCTCAGCTGGCCCGACGCCCGCACGCTGTGCTCGGCGATGACCGGCGGCACGCTGGTCACGATCGGCGACGCCGAGGAGAACGACTTCGTTCGGATGATGGTCGAGTGGGATGCGTGGATCGGCGCCGGCGACGCGGACCTCGAGGGCCTGTGGAGCTGGTCGGGCGATGGCGTGCCCTTCTGGCAGGGCGGACCGGGAGCCGACGGCGGCGGCGCGGTTGAGGCCCGCTACGAGGCGTGGCGAGTCGACCAGCCACTCGATGATCCGGATGCCGACTGCGGGCAGCTCGGCCCCGGCGACGGCCAGTGGTCGGCGGCGCCGTGTATCGATCTGTTCGGCTTCATCTGCGAGGTGCGGCTCGATGACGAGTGCCCGGGCGATCCCGGCAAGGACGATGCGGGCCAGTGCGGTTGTGACAACCCCGACACGGACATGGACGGCGACGGCTACGCGGTGTGCTCCGACCTTTGCCCATCGGACGCGGGGAAGATCGCGCCTGGTGTCTGCGACTGCGGCACACCGGACGGCGACGACGATGGCGACGGCTTCCCGGTGTGCCAGGACGCCTGCCCGCAGGACGGCGCCAAGACCGACCCGCTGATCTGCGGCTGCGGCTTCCCCGACGAGGACCGCGATGCGGACGGCGAGCTCGACTGCAACGACGGCTGCCCCGACGACGACGCGAAGGTCGACCCCGGACTGTGCGACTGCGGCATCGCGGACACCGATACCGACGGCGACGTGACACCCGACTGCAACGACGGCTGCGTGGACGATGCCGACAAGAGCGACCCCGGCCTGTGCGGCTGCGGCGTCGCGGACATCGACGCCGACGCGGACGCCGTTCCGGACTGCAATGACGACTGCCCGGACGACCCCGGCAAGAGCGACCCCGGCGTGTGCGACTGCGGTGTCCCCGACATCGACACCGACGCCGACGGCACCCTCGACTGCGACGACAGCTGTCCCAACGACGCAAACAAGCTCGACCCGGGGCTGTGCGACTGCGGCACCCCCGATGACGACAGCGACGGCGACAACACCCCCGACTGCAACGATGGCTGCCCCGGCGACGGCAGCAAGCAGGCTCCGGGCGTATGCGGCTGCGGCACGCCGGACGCGGACCGCGACGGCGACGGCGCCGCCGACTGCAACGACGGCTGTCCCGACGACGGCAACAAGAGCGTCGGTGGCATCTGCGGCTGCGGGGTCAGCGATGTCGACCGCGACGGCGACGGAACGCCGGACTGCAACGACGGCTGCCCCGACGACATCGACAAGATCACCGGCGGCGCCTGCGGCTGCGGGGTCGCCGACGACGACGCGGACGCCGACGGCACCGCCGACTGCAACGACGGCTGCGACAACGACCCCGGCAAGACCGACCCCGGCGTGTGCGGCTGCGGGACGGCAGACACGGACAGCGACGGCGACGGCACGGCCAACTGCCTCGACGGCTGCCCGGCGGACGGCAACAAGACCCAGCCGGGAGCCTGCGGCTGCGGCATCTCCGACGTGGACAGCGACGGCGACGGCAATCCCGACTGCGACGAGAGCTGCCCCAACGATCCGATCAAGGACGACCCCAGCGTCTGCGGCTGCGGCACCCCCGACGACGACACGGACAACGACGGCACCGAGGACTGCATCGACCCCTGCCCCGCCGACGGCAACAAGCAGGACCCGGGCGTGTGCGGCTGCGGCGTCTCGGATGTGGACGGCGACGGGGACGGGACCTCCGACTGCAATGACAATTGCCCCGCCGACGGCTTCAAGACCGATCCCGGGGTGTGCGGCTGCGGCGTGAGCGACATCGACGGCGACCTCGACGGCACCTCCGACTGCAACGACGGCTGCCCGGACGACCCGAACAAGGTCGCGGCGGGCGTGTGCGGGTGCGGGCTAGCCGACACGGACACCGACGGTGACGGGACCCGCGACTGCAACGACGCGTGTCCATCGGACGGCAGCAAGACCGCCCCGGGCATCTGCGGGTGCGGCATCTCCGACGTCGACAGCGATGCCGACGGGGTGTCGGACTGCGCCGACGCCTGCCCGGGTGACCCGCTCAAGGACGAAGCGGGGGCCTGCGGCTGCGGCGTCCCGGACACGGACACGGACGGCGACGGCTCGCCCAACTGCATCGACGGCTGCCCCTCCGACTCGAGCAAGCAGGTACCAGGAGTGTGCGGCTGCGGCATCGCGGACACGGACAGCGACGGCGACGGCACGGCCAACTGCAACGATCTCTGCGCGAACGACCCGAACAAGGTCGGACCGGGCCTGTGCGGCTGCGGCGTCGCGGACACGGACAGCGACAGCGACGGCACACCCAACTGCAGCGACTCGTGCCCCAACGACGGCAGCAAGACGGTGCCGGGGCAGTGCGGCTGCGGAACGCCGGACACCGACAGCGATGGCGACGGCGCACCCGACTGCAGCGACTCCTGCCCCAACGACGGCAACAAGACCTCACCCGGGCTGTGCGGCTGCGGCATCTCGGACGCCGACAACGACAGCGATGGGTCGCCCAACTGCAACGACGGCTGTCCCGACGACGCCGCCAAGACCTCCCCGGGGGTCTGTGGCTGCGGCACCTCGGAGGCCGACAACGACGGTGACGGCACCCTCAACTGCAACGACGGCTGCGACTCCGACCCGTCCAAGGTGGCCCCGGGCCTGTGCGGCTGCGGCGTCTCGGACGTGGACACGGACAGCGACGGCACCCCGAACTGCAATGACGACTGCCCCGTCGACGCGGGCAAGACCGACCCGGGCATCTGCGGCTGTGCCTTGCCGGACACGGACACGGACGGCGACGGCGCCGCCGACTGCAACGATGGCTGCCCCGCCGACGAAAACAAGACGACTGCAGGCGCCTGCGGCTGCGGTGTCTCCGACGCTGACGCGGACGCCGACGGTACCCCCGACTGCAACGACGCGTGTCCAGCCGACGCGAGCAAGACGACGCCCGGTGTCTGTGGCTGCGGCGTCTCCGATGCGGACACGGACGGCGACGGCACCCGCGACTGCCAGGAGGTCTGTGATAACGACCCGGCCAAGACCGTGCCGGGCGCCTGCGGCTGCGGCACGCCGGACACCGACGGCGACGGCGACGGAACGCCCAACTGCAACGACGGCTGCCCGGCGGACTCGAACAAGATCGCCGCCGGCGCCTGCGGCTGCGGCACCGCGGACACCGACAGTGATGCGGATGGGACGCCCAACTGCAACGACGGCTGCGTCAACGACCCGGCCAAGACCGCGGCAGGCACCTGCGGCTGCGGGACCTCGGACGTGGACACCGACGGCGACGGGACGCCCAACTGCAACGACAATTGCCCGCTCGACGCCAACAAGACCGAGCCGCAGATCTGCGGCTGCGGCGTGTCCGAGGAGGACCTGGACATGAACGGGGCGCCGGACTGCCAAAACGCCTGCCCCGGCGACCCGAACAAGGACGTGCCGGGCGTCTGCGGCTGTGGCACGCCGGATGACGACACGGACGGCGACGGGGCAGAGGACTGCATCGACCCGTGCCCGAACGACAGCACCAAGACCGACCCGCTGGTGTGCGGCTGCGGCGTCGCGGAGACAGACGGCGACGGCGACGGAACGCCCAACTGCAACGACGGCTGCCCGGCGGACGGCAACAAGATCACCGCCGGCGCGTGCGGCTGCGGCGTGGCGGACACGGACAACGATGCGGACGGCACGCCCAACTGCAACGACGGCTGCATCAACGACGCGGACAAGACGAGCGCGGGGATGTGCGGCTGCGGCGTCTCCGACGCAGACGGTGACAGCGACGGCGTGGCGAACTGCATCGATGGCTGCCCGGCCGACCCCGGCAAGACGACCGGCGGTGTGTGCGGGTGCGGCGTCTCCGACGTCGACACCGACGGCGACGGCAGCCGCGACTGCCAGGAGGTCTGCGACAGCGACCCGGACAAGACGGTGCCCGGCGCCTGCGGCTGCGGCGTCTCCGACGCGGATGGTGACGGCGATGGCACGCCCAACTGCACCGACGGATGCCCGGTGGACCCGAACAAGACGGCGACCGGCGTCTGCGGCTGCGGCGTCTCCGACGGCGACAGCGACGGTGACGGCAGCGCCGACTGCAACGACGGCTGCGACAGCGACCCGTTCAAGACGGCGCCCGGCGTCTGCGGCTGCGGCGTCTCCGACGTCGACAGCGACGGCGACGGCACGCCCAACTGCACCGACGGATGCGACAACGATGCCAACAAAGTCGCCGCGGGCGTCTGCGGATGCGGCGTCTCCGACGTCGACAGCGACGGCGACTCCACGGTGGACTGCAATGACGGGTGCCCGAATGACGGCACCAAGGTCACGGGCGGCGTGTGCGGATGTGGCATCGCCGACACCGACACAGACAGCGACGGCTACGAGGACTGCCTCGAGACCTGCGACAGTGACCCGGCCAAGCAGGACCCGGGCACCTGCGGCTGCGGCAACTCCGAGGCCGACACCGACGGCGACGGAACGAAGGACTGCGTCGACGGATGCCCGAGCGACAGCAGCAAGATCGCACCGCTGCAATGCGGCTGTGGCAACGCGGAGACCGACACGGACAGCGATGGAAGCGCGGATTGCGTGGATGGCTGCCCGATCGACCCGGCCAAGACCACGGCCGGTATCTGCGGCTGCGGTGTGGTCGAGGGCACGTGCTGCGTACCGGGCGCGGACGCGGACGGCGACAGCCTCGACGACTGCGACGAGGACAACGACGGCGACGACTGGACCGACCGGAACATCTTCAACGGCATGCACGCGGTCCAGAAAAATCAGTACGACATCACGCCGAACTGCGCAGAGATGGATACGCTGGCGGAGCTCAACTCCGTGGCCAGCAACGGCAGCGTCCAGGAGCAGAAGGACCAGTACTCGGGCTGGAGCTGGACCGCCACCTCCGACAACATCTGCGACGCGAGCTACGGGTTCTTGCCGAACTGGAGCAACTGCGACAGCAGCTGGCAGGTGGAGTGGACGGGCTTCATCGACCTGAAGGTCGACGGCTACCACTGCTTCAGTGTGACGGGCGGCACCGACGAGACCTGCACCGCGTTCACGATCGGCAACGCGCCGGCACCGCTCGTGCTGGGCGAGACCGAGTGCTTCCACTTCGAGGCCGGCGCCTATCCGATACGGTGGTTCCACGCCATGGACGATGGCCGGTCCGGCGCGGCGCTCGACATCAAGTACTGTGAGGGCGGCGCATCCCAGTGCTCCCCGAGCACCCCGCTTCACCACACCAAGCTGCGCTCCACCGACCCGTGCGGCGGCGGCTGCGGCGACTGCGACGCGGACGGCGACGGTGTGGTGGACTGCCAGGATGAGTGCCCGAGCGACGCCAATGCGGTGGCGGGCGAGTGCGGCTGCCCGTCGTCGCCCACGGCCGGCGGCACGCTATGCAACGACGGGCTGTGCGTGAGCAACACGCAGTGCGACGGAGCCGGCAGCTGCGGTGATCCCGCCGCCTGCGCACCCGTCGGCGGCACGTGCACCTTCAAGACCTATGCGGGCATGACATCCTCGGGCTACTGGTTCTGCACGGACGCCAAGAGCTGGTCGGGGGCGCAGGCGGTCTGCCAGAGCGCCTCCGAGACCGACCTCGTCCACATCGACGACAGCGCGGAGAACGACTTCATTGCCGCCAACATCGTCGCCGACAGCTGGAGCGGCGGCAACGACGCGGCGGTGGAGGGTGCGTGGCGCTGGACCGATGACGACACGCAGTTCTGGTCGGGCGCCGCGGGGGGCTCGGTCGTGGGCGGCAACTTCGAGTTCTGGAACGCGAGCGAACCCAACGACTCGAGCAGCGAGGACTGCGCGACGGTGCGCAGCGGCGCCGACGGCACCTGGAACGACGCCCAGTGCAGTAACACCGGCGACTACGTGTGCGAAGTCGCGCGCGACCTCTGCCCCGACGACCCGAAGAGCTCACCGGGCGTGTGCGGCTGTGCGGTCGCGGACGACGACACCGACGGCGATGGCACCGAGGACTGCAACGACAGCTGTCCCGCAGACCCGGCCAAGCAGGCTCCGGGCATGTGCGGATGCGGCACTCCGGACGACGACGTCGACGGCGACGGCGAGGTCTGCAACGACGGCTGCCCCTATAACCCCAACGTCACCAGCGCATGCGACACCAAGCGCAAGCCGCTCACGATCGACGGCGGCCAGGTGCCCGCCGCGCAGAGCGACTTCCCGGTGCTGGTCAGGCTCGGCACGGACACGGACGTCGCGTTCTATGCCGACTCCAGCGGCCTCGACATCTACTTCGCCGACGCCGGCGGCAACCCGCTACCGTTTGAGCGCGAGTCGTACGACTCTGGCACCGGCGCGATGGTGGCCTGGGTCAAGCTCTCGCTCACGGGCAGTAACCAGACCTTCTACCTGCACTACGGCGACGGTGACCTGACCGAAAAGTCCACGCCCTCCGCCGTCTGGAGCAATGGATTCACCCACGTTTGGCACCTGGAGGAAGACCCCGGGGCGCCTGTCGACTCCGCCGGAGCGGTCGCGGTGACATCGAGCATGGATGCGGCCACCAACCAGATCGCCGGCATCATCGGCAACGGGGCCAACTTCAACCCGGAATCCCACAACTCCCAGTCCTCCCCATACGACTACATGGAATTCGCCCACACGCTGTCCGGATCGCCTGCGCTCACGGTCAGCGCCTGGGTGAGTCAACGCAGCGTTGCGGGCGCCCACAACAACTTCTTCCAGGTCGGCTCGGGTCCGAGCCCGAATGACTGGGAGATCGCCAAGGTCGTGTTCCGGACCAAGAACGGTTCGAACCCGGACCGATTGATGACGGCCGGATTCAACAACACGATGTTGAGTACGGGCGTAGA
>Ga0315336_1000708_pt1 | contig 81738 bp, 81 predicted proteins | sample ASW5metaG_FD_204512 | JGI IMG/M metagenome (GOLD analysis project Ga0315336, IMG submission 204512) | Ammonia-oxidizing marine archaeal communities from Monterey Bay, California, United States - ASW #5 | ecosystem: Environmental > Aquatic > Marine > Intertidal zone | place: USA: California... | reverse complement strand
CCGGCGCATCGTTCGTCAACGCGATGTTCGTGCCGTCGATCTTCTCAGTGCTCTCCATGGCGATTCCGCCGAGAGCCCGGGCGCTCGGATTCTCGATCGGTTCCTTGTGGATCCTCCCTGGCCTCGTCGTGCTCCCGCTGATCGGCGCCATCGGCGACGCTTGGGGTATTCGAACCGGCATGTTGATGATGGCCCCCGTCTACCTCGTCGGTGGACTCCTGCTCTCCACTGCCGGTCTCGTCATTGCCGACGACATCAAGCAGGTCTGGGCCACGGCCGCGGCCCGATCAGAGGTTGCCCTCCAACGCAGCCAGGGGAAGAGCAAGCTGCTGCTCGTCCGCGGCCTCAACGTCTCGTACGGCGACGTGCAGGTGCTGTTCGATGTCGACTTCGAGGTCGATGAGGGCGAGATCGTTGCGCTGCTGGGAACCAACGGCGCCGGTAAGTCCACGCTCCTGAAATCTATATCGGGAGTAGTGGAGGCGAGCCGCGGCGCCATCATCTTCGACGGACGAGAGATGACCTTCGCTCCACCCAATGAGGTCGCAGGCCGAGGCGTGCTCCAAGTCCCTGGCGGCGCCGGTGTCTTCCCCGCTCTCACCATCGCGGAGAACCTCAACGTTGCCGGCTGGCTCCATCGCAAGGACCATGCTGCACGCGACGCCGGAGTCGAACGGGTCTACGAAATGTTCCCCGCGTTGACCAACCGCCGCGACGAGCCGGCCGCCAATCTCTCGGGCGGGCAGCAACAGATGCTCGCGTTGGGTATGGCCATGCTCTCCAAACCCCGGCTGCTCATGGTCGACGAACTCTCGCTGGGCCTCGCTCCGGTGATTGTCGAACAGCTGCTTCCCGTGCTTCGTCAGATGGCCGACGAAGGAACGACGATCATCCTCGTCGATCAGTCCGTCAACGTCGCGCTCACGATCGCTGAGACCGCCTACTTCATGGAGAAGGGCGAGATTCGATTCCACGGGCCCACGGCCGAACTACTCGAACGACCCGATGTGCTGCGTTCGGTCTTCCTCGAGGGAGCAGGCGCGGCCGTCGAGACCCGAGACGGGCCGTCGGCAATCACGACCCCGCGTGATGACGCGAACGGAAGTGGCGCACCAGCGGCCGGGGTCGACGCCATCCCCATGCTCGAGACAGTGGGGTTGACTCGCAGCTTCGGCGGGATCGTCGCGGTCGACCACGTCAGCCTCGAGGTCGCTCCCGGCGAGATCCTCGGCCTGATCGGGCCGAACGGTGCCGGCAAGACCACGCTGTTCGATCTGATCGCGGGATTCACCGCGGAAGACTCCGGCCAGGTGCGGCTCGACGGCCGAGATATCACGACTCTGTCCCCTCACATGCGCGCCCGCCGCGGACTCGGCCGTTCGTTTCAGGACGCCCGCCTGTTCCCGTCGCTGACAGTCGAGGAAGCGATGGCGGTCGCGCTCGAGCTCGAGATCGACGTCAAGAGTGCCCTGGCAGCGATGATGTATCTCCCGAATGTCCACGATTCTGAGGAGAAGGTGCGCCTCCGGGTCGACGAGCTGATCGAACTCCTGGGGCTTCAATCATTCCGGTCAAAGTTCCTTCGGGAGCTCTCGACCGGGTCGCGACGCATCGTCGATCTTGCGTGCGTCGTGGCTCACAACCCGAAGGTCGTACTGCTCGACGAGCCGTCGAGCGGCATCGCGCAACGTGAGACCGAGGCGCTCGTCCCGGTCCTGTTGCGCATCCGCGAACACCTCGGAGCCAGCATCCTCGTCATCGAACACGACATGCCATTGGTCTCGGGAATCGCCGATCGAATCCTCGCTCTCGATCAGGGCGCGGTGATCGCGTCAGGCAGTTCCGAGGAGGTCCTGCACCACCCCGACGTGGTCGCGTCGTATCTCGGAACCAATGAGGACGTGATCGCAAGATCGGGTGAGCGACAAAGTTAGTGGTAAGCATTTCCAACGAATCAGGGGGAGAATATGAACGACGTGGGTGGATCCGATATGTCCCGACAGCTCCGGAGATGGGGCCCGCTCGCGGTCATCGCGCTGGTGGTGATCGTCGTCGTGATCGCTCTGGCTGCCTCCGGCGGTGACGACGACGAGTCCGTCGAGCCCGACGACTCCACCACCGACGACTCCACGACGGACGACTCCACCACTGACGACTCCACGACGGACGACTCGACGACAGACGACTCCACTACGGATGACCCGAACGCGACTGATGCGAATGCCGACGGCATCGTGACGTGGGCCGAAGCCGAAGCGGCCGGAACCACGGCCGACATCGACTGGACCGATCGCTGCGACACCGATCTCGGCACGTACGCGTTTCCCTTCTTCTTCGCCCAAGCCTGCGTCGCCCCCTACGAAGGTGACAACGGCGGTGCTACCGAAACGGGCGTAACCGAGGACTCCATCAAGATCGTGGTCTACCTCGCCCCGGAGGTCGATCCGGTTCTCGACTACGTCACCGGCCCGATCAACAACGACGACACGCCGACCGACATCTTCGAGACCCATGTCGGCCTGGCCGAGTTCTACGGTGCCTACTACGAAACCTATGGCCGCACCGTCGAACTGGTGCGCTACGACGCCACTGGACCATCCGACGATGAGGTTGCGGCGATCGCCGATGCCGAGACCATCGCCCGCGACCTCCAGCCGTTCATGGTCTGGGGTGGCCCCGCACTCCAGTTGCAGCCGTTCTCGCAGACCCTTGCGGCCAACGAAGTGATGTGCGCCTGCATGGGCGGCGTCACTGCCCGCGACAACTACCCCTACCTCCACACGATCACGAAGTCGGCCGAACAGAGCCGAATCCTGCTCGCGGAATACGTGGGCAAGCGACTGGCCGGCCGCAACGCCGAGCACAGCCCCGACTTCGCCGACGAAGAGCGCAGGTTCGCCTACCTCTACCTCGAGACCAGTGACGTATCGACCGAGGTGGCCGAGGATTTCCGCGACCTCCTCAGCGACGAGTACGGCGTCGAGTTGGTCGAGATGATCCCCTACGCGCTCAACCCGGCAACGTTGCAGGAACAGGCGATCACCCGTATCGCCACACTGAAGGAGGCCGGCGTCACGTCGATCATCTTCGCCGGCGATCCGATCGCACCGCGCGACTTCACGCTCGCCGCGACCGACCAGGAGTATTTCCCCGAGTGGGTGCTGGCCGGAACGGTCTTGGTCGACACCAACATCTTCGCTCGCACCTACGACCAAGAGCAGTGGCGCAACGCCTTCGGGCAGAGCAACACGGCTGTGAAGGTGGATCGCCGCAAGAGCGGCTTCTTCTTCCTCTACGAGTGGTTCCATGGCGAGGAGCCGCCGGCCCGCGACACCATCGGTGTGCAGTGGCAGGCATCGCTCCTGTTCCCAATTCTGCAGGGCACTGGTCCCGACCTCACTCACCAGAACTACACCGACGCCATGTTGGAGAGTGAGCCCACCGCACGCGGTGCGCTGACCCAGCCGTCGATCTCGTGGGGCGACAAGGACCTCTGGCCCGACGACACGCTCCCGGACATCAACGGCATCGATGACGTGTCAGAGATCTGGTACGACCCCGACGCGGTCTGTCTCGACGAACTCGACAACGACGGCGCCGGTTGTTACCAGTACGTCGGTGGCGGCACCCGCTACCTGCCCGGCGAGTGGCCCGACACCGCACCCGACGTGTTCAACCCGGACAACTCCGTGTTCTTCTACGACGAACGGCCCGAGTCGGAGACGCCGCCCGCCTACCCCTCTCCGGCAGGCTGATTCAGATCAGCCCGGAAACGAGCGTCGGCCTTCCACCCAGGTGGCGGCCACCTCGAGTCCGGGCGAGAAGGCAACGAGATCGGCTCGACGGCCGGGGGTGATCGACCCCCGGTCGTGGAGACCGAGAAGTGCAGCGGGTGTTGCCGATGCGGCCGCCAATGCGGCTTCGAGATCGATGCCGACCACATCGACGCAGTAGCGGACCGCCGCGTCCATCGTGAGCGCGCTTCCGGCGAGCACGCCGTTGGCGAGGCGTGGGGCCCCCTCGACCAGCTCGACGCCTGAGTCGGCGAGACGACCGGCTCTCCAGGCCGCGCCGTCGGTGACGAGCACGACCTTGCCGGCTGGCTTCGCTCGCCAGGCCAGTTGGAGAATCATCGGGTCGACGTGGATCCCGTCGGCGATGAGACTGATCGCGATGCGGTCGTCGGCGAGGGCAACGCCGAGCGCGCCCGGATCGCGATGATGGAGGGTGCCCGACGCGTTGAACGCGTGGGTGAACAATCCGGCCCCCGCGTCGATCGCCTCCGTCGTCTGTGCCGTCGAAGCATGGGTATGGCCGAGCGCCACGAGTACGCCGGTGCGCCGGAGGGCAGCGATCGCGTCGAGAGCACCCTCTCGTTCGGGACCGAGCGTCATCAGTCGCACTGCCGCCGGAAGTCCGGCGATCCACGCCTGGTCGATGGGCGCGGTATCGACACCGCGGTGGGCCCCGTGCGCGTCGCCGAGGAACGGCCCTTCGAGGTGAAGGCCGACCATTTCGGGTCCGCCATCGGAGCGAAAGCCGGCGACGGCCGCGATGCGCTGGTCCAACACGTCGAGCGGCGCGGTGATGAGCGTGGGGCACCACGAGGTCACGCCCTGGGCGGCAAGGAGACCGCCAAGCCGTGTCCAGCCGGCCTGGTCGGTCGTAGCCACGTCGACGTCGTCGTGGCCGTTGACCTGCAAGTCGATGAAGCCCGCAGCCACGAGATCGTAGGTCGGCTCCCCCTCGCAGGGATGCACGCCGACGATGGTTCCCGCCTCTGTGCGGATCTCGTGGTCGGGCAGGATTCCCTCGGGAGTGACGACCCGGTGTGCGCTGACAGTAGTGATCAGTTGTCCCGATCTCGGAGCTCACGGCGGAGGATCTTGCCGGAGGCGCTCTTCGGGATCACATCGATCTCCTCGAGCAAGCGGATCTGCTTGTAGCTCACGAGGTGTTCGCCCACGAACTCCTGCACCTCGTCGATCGTGAGTGATGTACCGGGGGCAAGGGTGACAAAGGCCTTCGGCAGTTCGCCGACCGCCGGGTCGGGCACACCGATCACGGCGACGTCCACGACCGCGGGATGGGTGATGAGCAGAGCCTCGAGTTCGGCCGGCGGCACCTGGAACCCGTTGTATTTGATGAGCTCTTTGATGCGGTCGACGATCGAGTAGTGGCCGTGCTCATCGATAATGGCGACGTCGCCGGTGTGGAGCCAGCCGTCAGCATCGATCGTTGCCGCAGTCGCCTCGTCGTTGTTGAGGTAGCCGGCCATCACCATCGGACCGCGCACCCACAACTCTCCGCGCTCTCCGGTCGGTTGATCGGCGCCCGACTCGGGGTCGACGATGCGACATTCGACATTGGATATCGCCACGCCGCTGGTGCCAGGCCGGGCGTGGCCCTCGACCGTGCTGTGGGTGACGGGGCTGAGCTCGGTCATGCCGTAGCCCTGCACGACCTCGCAACCCACCCGGGCCGCGGCTTCCTGGGCGAGCTCAGCGCCGAGTGGCGCGGCGCCGGAGAAGATCTGCTTGAGCGACGACAGGTCGTAGTTGTCGACATCGGGCGACTTGGCCAGCCCGAGAACCATCGGCGGCACGGCGAAGAAGCGGGTGATCTTCTCAGACTGCACCAGGCCCAGAGCGTCGCCCATGTCGAAGCGGGGCATCGTGACCACCCTCACCCCGTTGGCGATCAGGCCGTTCATCAGGACCTGCATGCCGTAGATGTGGAAGAACGGCAAGGCCGCGAGCCCGACTTCCTCGCCCTGATAGTCGAGCACATGCTCCATCTGACAGATGTTGGCCACCAGATTGCGGTGCGTGAGCATCACGCCCTTGGGCAGGCCGGTGGTGCCCGACGAGTAGGGCAGCACCACCACGTGGGTGGCGGGGTCGACTTCGACCTGCGCGATCGGGTCGCCGAACAGCGCCGCCATGGGAGTGGCGCCATCGGCTTCGCCCATCACATAGAGCTCGGTCACGTCGGTGCCCTCCATCGCGGCCGTGGCGACCTCGACGAACATCGGCACCGTCAACAGCAGCGACGCTCCCGCGTCCTGGAGTTGAAATCGCACCTCCTCGGCGCCGTACGTGGGGTTGATCGTGGTGATCGTGCCGCCGGCCACGGCCACCGCGTGGAATGCGATCGCGTATTCGGGCACATTCGGCGCCATGATGCCGAGAACCGACCCCGGCCCGAACCCTCGGGCCTGGAGTCCGCCGGCCATGCGGGCCACCGCGTCGTGCAACTCGGCAAACGTGTAGGACGACGAAGCGCCGTCAGTGATGGCGACCGCGTCGGGCGTCGCTGCCGTCTTACGGAGAACGAACTCGCTCACCGGCACATCGGGGATGTCGACATCGGGCAGAGGACTTGTGTGGACTATCGACATGAAGGCGACCTTTCTCGAAGCCGCGCATGGTAGCGCAGCTGCGTTTCTCGGGTGACCAGAGGCGTCTGGGCCATCCTGCCCTTTCCTGTGGGCCGAACGACCCGACTGCCTTTTCAGCGGCCGTTTCGACCCGTACCTTCAACCTCATGGGATCCGGAACGAACCAGATCGATCGGCTATTGCCCCGGCACGAGGCGGCCACCGCACTCCAGCTCACCTGGGATGTACGCGAAGAACGTCAAGGACTCTTCAAGCGAGAAGAGACTTCAACGCCCGCCCTCATTCATGACATCTCGCTTGAGGGCGCGCTGATCGAAGTTGAGAGCGAGAAGTTGCACGAACTCGGCGACACCGTCAATGTGCGATTCCGAGGCTTCGACGGCCGCGCCGTGGTGAGGCATTGCCACCCGGGCGATAACGGCACCGTGGTGTTCGGTGTGAAGTTTCTCCGCGACGAGACATTCAAGGACGCCATCGACATAGCGGTCGGCGAGCTACGAGGCCACTCGGCCGAGCTCACCATGGCCTGGCAGCGCCAGAACTGACCCTCAGGCGGCTGCCTCGAACTCCGCGAGAACTCGGATCGCCTCACCGTGTTCGGCGATGCGGTCGTGCAGCATTTTGCGTGACTCTTCGGCGACGAGAGCTGGTTGGTCGACGGTCGCCCACTTGACGAGACCGGCCCAGAATCGATCGATCAACTCGGCACCGCTGACTTCGCCACCGTCGAGCGTCTTGAACGACACCGAGCGCATTTCGCCGAGGTAGAGGTTGAGCGACCTGACGTGGATCGACTCGTCGGTGCGAATGCGCTCGACGATCTCAGCTGCGACTTCGGCGTCGGCCCGACGATCAGTGAAGACCTCAGGCGTCCGGAGAATCTGCTGCGTGTCGGCGAAGCCGAGCTCGGCTCGGAACTCGATGATGAGGAGATTCGCCAGGAACGAGACCATCCCCTCGATCTCCGGCGCGATCTCCGGCACGTAGCGAGATCCGGCGTCTTCGCGGCCGATGTTTTCCGGGGGCTCCACATCGGGAAAGGCACCGGCCCCGAACACGAGATCACGGGCCACGAACCACATTGCATCGTGGCCGCCGATTCCCTGATCGGGTGATCCGCCCTCGTCGAGCCCGTGGGCGAGAAGGAGGCCCTTGCTCAGGTGACCGATCGCCATCTCGGAGATGTCGTCGACGATCGCAGCCTGGAGGTCGGGAAATTCGATCTCGGCCAGGAGCCGACCCTTGGCTTCGATCTTGCCGGTGATGGTGAGCGAATTCCAGAACGAGAGCCCGAGATCGTTGCGAAGAAGCACAACCTGCTGCTCCGCAGAGGGCATCTTGACGCCTTCCAACAACGCGGCTGACGCACCGAACGGCGCTCCGCCTCGGTCGAACAGCGCTGCTTCCCATGCATCGAATGCCGGTTCGCGCACGAGCGCCCGCGGCGGCTGGTACGACCCGTCGGCCATGATGCCGCCGTGAAGCCGCTGACCCATGACCACGTGGTCTTCGGCGTAGTCGTGGTCGGCGAGCAGTTCTTCCTGCGTGTAGATGAGACGTTGGGAGCTCATGGAATCAGCCTACGTCGACGAGCAATTCTTCGAGGCCTCGGAGATTCATTCGCCCGTTCCACTTCGGCTCCCCGGCGATCCTGGCGTCCGGGAAGCGTCGCAGGAATCGACCGATCGCCACCTGCGCCTCGAGCTTCGCCAGCGAGGCACCCAGGCAGTAGTGGATGCCACTGCCGAACGACACGTGTTGTCCGGCATCCTCGCGGCGGATGTCGAGCTCCTCTGCCGTCTCCCCGAACTTGGCCGGGTCGCGGTTCGCCGCCGCCAACCACGTGGAGACAAAAGATCGTGCCGGAATCGTCACGCCGCGCACGTCGAGGTCCTGCACCGCGATTCGCCTCGAGATCTGAACCGGCGAGATGTAGCGCAGAAGCTCTTCGACCGCCCCGGCGTCGAGCGAAGGGTCAGCGCGCAGATCGGCGGCCTGCTCCGGGTGACGAAGCATCTCCCAGATGCCGGTGCCGATCAGGTTGACCGTGGTTTCGTGGCCGGCGACGAAGAGCAGCGAAACCTGGTCTCTGAGCTGCTTGGCGGTCATTCGATCGCCGTCCTCTTCGGCTTCGATCAACGCAGTCAGAAGGTCGTCGGACGGATTTGCCCGCTTCCACTCGATCACGCTTTCGAGATGCTCGTTGAGCGCCGCGTTGGCGTCGTAGGCGGCCAAGATGTCGGCATCATCGAGAATCGGATCCAGTGTCTTGACGATGAGGCCCGACCAGTCCCGGATCTGGTTCTTGTCGGTCTCGGGCATGCCGAGCATCTCCGAGATCACATCGAAGGGAAGAGGAAATGCCAGCTCACCCACGACATCGCCGGAGCCGCGCTGCGCCATGCCTTCGAGCACCTCATCGACCATCGCTTCGATCCGTGGCCTCAACGCCTCGATCGTCCGCGGAGTGAACGCCTTGCTCACCAGCCGCCGAAGACGTGTGTGGTCGGGAGGATCGAGGCCCAGAATCGATTCGAACTCTTCGAACTCGACGCCGGCGAGGTTTCCCTCGAACAGGTCACGACGTGACATTTCGCCGAAGTCGGCGTTGGCGTCGTCCACGCTCAACGACGGATCCCGCAGCACGGTGAAAATGTCGTCGTAGCGGAAGAGCGCGTAGCCGCCGAGCACCATCGCGTGGACGGGCTCCGCCTCACGCATCTCCGCCAGATGGACCCACGGGTCTTCCGCAAAGCCGTCTTGCAGGGGGTTGAAGAAGAGAGCGGTCATGGAAAGAACGTAGCGGGCTAGCGTCGGGGGGGATGAATAGCGGCCACGTCCCCGACCCCGACGAGTCGCTCGATGTCGGCGAGATCATCGCTCCATGGGACGGGCGGCGCGTCCCGGTCACGCTGCTGGGGGGCTACCTCGGATCTGGCAAGACCACCGTGATCAACGCGGTGCTCGCGAAGACCGACCGCCCGATTGCCGTGCTGGTCAACGATGTCGGCACGGTGAATGTCGATGCCTCGCTTGTCCGACGGCGCCATGGCGACACGATCGAGCTCACCGACGGCTGCGTGTGCTGCAGCCTCGCCGGCGGGTTGGCCGCCGCCTTCGACAGTCTGCGCGATCGGCCCGAACCTCCCGACCACGTCATCCTCGAGTTGAGTGGCGTTGCCGACCCCAACCGTGTGGCGCCGTGGGCCAGCAGCGACGGTTTTCGTCTCGATGGCGTGGTGGTGCTGATCGACGCCGAACAGTTCGTGGATCGACTCGACGATGCGGCCACCGGACCGTCAGTTCGTCAACAGATTGGGGCAGCCGACCTGTTCGTCTTGTCGAAAGTCGATCTCGCGTCGGCGGCCGAACGAAGCGCGACGGAGGAGCGCCTCGTCGCGGTGGCCCCCGGCGTGCCGATCCTCGATGCCGCCGACGCGGTCGCCACTGCGTCGCTCCTCGACCTCGGCACGCGGCGGCCCGGAGGAGTGGCCGACACTCCCCCGCCCGAATTGTTCGATGCCCACGATGTCCACACGCAGGCTGTGCCACAGCCGATCGAACGCGCCGACTTCGAGCGAATGATCCTGTCGCTACCGGCCTCGACTCTCCGAGCCAAGGGCATCGCCGTCACCCCTGAAGGGACGCGACTCCTCGCCCAGGTGGTCGGGCGCCGACGGACGATCACCGAATTGCCGGACGCCGAGAGGCAACCGCCCACCGATCTGGTGGTGATCACTCCCCGTCGGTGAGGCCGTCCTCGGTGTTGTAGGTCAGATCTCTCCACCAGGGCGGAGATGGAGGCCCGTTGGCGTCGATTTCCTCGAGCAGGTCGCCCAGACATGTCGGGTAGACGGGCTCGTCGCTGGTGCGAAGGTCGTGCACCGACAGCCAGCGGTAGCCGGTGATCACCGAAGCCTCGAGGTCTTCGAGGCCCGCTGGGTCGGGCTCGAACGCTTCCCCTACATCGATCAGATGCATCGTTTCGTCCTGCAACCACACTTCGCCGAGCAACGGGAACTGGTTTCTCTGCTCGAGCACTACCGGACCGATGTGATCGGCCGCATAACCAGTTTCCTCCTCGAGCTCCCGACGAATCCCTTGCTCGACCGATTCGCCCTCGTCGAGCCCTCCACCGGGGGTGAACCAGAACCCGCCGCGTCCCGGGTCGTCGGGGTCCTCGCCTCGCATCATGAGGACCCGGCCATCGGCCGAGCGAACGATCGCGCGGCCGGTCCGGCGGCGACGGTCGACACTCAACGGACAGCTGCAGTCAGTCGATCAAGAAAGGGCAGCTGGCCCTTCACGAGTTTCGTTCGGGCCTCGGGCATCGACCACCATGCCGCACGATCCACCTCCGGGAAGGACTGGATACGACCGGACCTGGGCGGCCACTCCAGCTCGAAGGTATTGCTCGTGATCGATTCGGCGTCGAACTCGGCTCGACGGGCGAAGACGTGATTGGTCTTGCGAGCGGCCTTGCATGCGCCGAGATCGACCGTTTCGCCGGTCGGAGCAACCAAGCCCATCTCCTCGGCGAACTCGCGAAGAGCGACGCCGAGAAGATCGGTCTCCCCAGCCTCGGGGAGACCCTTCGGGATCGTCCACGCGTGGTCCTCCTTCGATGCCCAGAAGGGCCCGCCCATGTGGCCGAGCAGAACCTCCAGCTCCCCGTCGACTTCGCGATGCAGCAGCAGGCCGACACTCAACACAGAGTCAGTCCTCGAGCTTTTTCATGAACGACCAGAAGTGACCTTCACAGTCGGATGCACTGTATTCGCGGTAACCGTAGGGCTGATCGACCGGCTCGTAGCTCACGGTCGCGCCCGCCGCGGCGGCATGAGCGTGATGCTGGTCGACGTCATCGACGAGCACGACGACCGAGCCGCTCGTCCCGCCCAACTTCTTCGGGGAGGCCAGACGGAATTCGGGAGCCTCGGGGTGCAGCCACAACGTGCCCGAGCCGATCTCGAGCTCACCGTGGACCGGATTTCCGTCGGGGTCTCGCGTCAGCTCTCCCGGTCCGAGTCCGAATACTTCGGTGAGGTAGTGGTACGCCGTCTCGATGTCTTCGTAGAACAGCGAAGAGATCGGCCTGTTGACGGTGGAATCCAACATGCGCATGTCCTCCAAGACATCGAGAATTTCGGTGGTGGGTTCAGCTCCGGCCGAGAGGCTCCCTACGAGCCGAGCCAGGCGAGCTCGGAGACGATTCTCCGCAGCGAGACGGGTCTCCAACTCTGCCAGGTGCTCGCCGATGACCTGATTCAGATCGGCGCCGTCCGAATCGAGACTGGCTCGGACGCCGTCGAGCGGTATGCCCAGCTGCTTGAGGAGACAGATCCGGTAGAGCCGCTCGACTTCCTCCGCCCCGTAGAGACGATGCCCGGCATCAGTGCGGGCCGAAGGGACGAGCAGCCCGATCTCCTCGTAGTAGTGAAGCGTGCGAACGGTGACGCCGGACGAGTCCGCCAGATCGCCGATCTTCTGTTGAGGCTCGGTCGGGGCCGGTGTGCTCATGCATGCGACCGTAGGACCTCACGCCGCGTCAGGTGCAAGCACTTCCGCGACTCTCGCCTGAATCCGGGGGATCGCGTCCTCCTCGAACCAGGGGTTCTGTGTCAGCCAGCGGCGATTACGGGGTGAGGGATGCGGCATCACCACTCGGTTCGGCAGATACGACGCCCAGCGGCTCACGGTCTCAGTCAGCGTCTTCCCTCGATCGGCGATGTACCTCGCCTGGGCGTATTGACCGATGATCACGTCGAGCCGGTCACTGGGCAACTCGGCCAAGAGGCGTGAATGCCACAGCGGGGCGCATTCCTGTCGGGGCGGAAGATCACCCGACTTGCCTGCGCCCGGAAAACAGAACCCCATCGGGATCAGAGCAACGACATCGGGGTCGTAGAACTGTGCATCACTGAGCCCGAGCCAGGCGCGAAGCCTCACACCGCTCGGGTCGTCCCACGGCACACCGGATTCGTGGACTCTTCGCCCCGGCGCTTGACCGATGATGACCACCTTGGCGCGAGAGCCCACCTGGACGATCGGTCGAGGACCGAGTTCGAGGTGGGGCGCACAGACCTCGCAGGCTCGCACGTCACGGAGAAGGGGAATCAGCGTCTGCGCCATGCGCCATCATGGCCTGGCCCCCGAACGCCGGGTTACATCGACAGCATCTCCTGCCGATACGAGGAGGGTGACTTCGACCGCTCGCCGCCCTGCCGCGGCTCCGCCCAACCCCGGCGACTGGGCCCCGATGGGGTTTGTCCCCGGCTTGGACGGCATTCGAGCCATTGCCGTGATCGTCGTCGTGGCGTATCACGGCAACTGGTTCGGGCTACAGGGCGGGTTCGTCGGGGTCGACGTGTTCTTCACGCTGAGCGGCTTTCTGATCACCCGTCTGCTGATCGACGAGCATCACCGACGCGGATCAGTGTCGATGAAGAATTTCTACATCCGACGTGGGTTGCGACTTCTGCCCGCGTTGTTCGGTTTGGTCGCGGGCGTGTGGCTGGCCGCCGCCCTCCTCGACGCGCCGAGGCTCGAAGATCGATTGGCCCCCAGAAGCCTGTGGGCACTCTCCTACGTGGCCAACTGGCGTGACGTCGTCACCGGCACCCATGGTGGCCCGTTCAGCCACTTGTGGTCGCTCAGCGTTGAAGAACAGTTCTATGTGCTGTGGCCGATCGTCGCCGTCGTGCTGCTCCGGCGCCAAGGCGTTGCCGCCGTACGGCGGGTCGCGGGAGCCCTCGCAGTCGCGTTCGCGCTCCTCACGGTCTGGCGGCACTGGAGCGGCGACTCGGGCTTCGACATCTACTTCGCCACCCATTCCCATGGCGGCATTCTCCTGCTCCTCGGGGCATGGCTCGGCGCATCCGTGGATGTGTTGACCAAGGTCGGCGAAGACCTCGGCCGCAAGCTGTCGATGGTCGGGGTGGCCGGAATCGTCGTGATCTCGTTCATCCCGGATCGTTTCGGCGACCTCCACGCCGGCTTTGCCTACATCCCGATCGCCGCCATGTCCGTGGCCGTCATCATCGGCGCAGTCGCCGACAAGCGACCGTCAATTCTCACCTGGGCCCCACTTCGGCAGATCGGCAAGTCGTCCTACGGCGTCTATCTCTGGCACATCCCGATGTTCGCCATCTCGAAGGCGATGTTCCCCGAGATCGATCCGCGAATTCGCATCACCGTGGGCACGGCGATCGCCGTGACGATCTCCCACTGGCTGATCGAGCGTCCGGCGATGAAGCTCAAGCATCGCTGGGCGTAGGTTCCCCGAGCCGACAGCGACACCGAGACAGACTGAAGCTCATGGGATCTCTCCTCGTCGTTGCCGGGCCCCCAGGGGCGGGCAAGTCCACCGTGGCCACGATCCTCGCGTCGCGGGCCGACCGAAGCGTTCTGGTCGAGGGGGATGCATTCCACGGATTTCTTGCCACGGGGAGGATTCCGCCTTGGCTGCCCGAGTCAAACGACCAGAACAACACCGTCATCGACGCGAGCGCGGTGGCCACCGGCGCGTTCGTCCGGGGTGGCTACACGACCGTGTTCGACGGCATCGTCGGGCCGTGGTTTCTGGCTCGATTCCACGCGGCAAGCGGCCTTGACGAACTCGACTACGTGGTCCTGATGCCCGACGTCGATGTCTGTCGCGGCCGCGTAGAGAGCAGAGCAAGGGCGAGTTTCTCGGATCTCGAGGCCACCGCCAAGATGCACCACGAGTTCTCGACGGCGACCCTCGACCAGCGTCATGTGATCACTGACCTCGCGACGCCGGAGGCCATGGCCGATCTCGTGGAGTCCGCCCGAGACGGCGGCCGACTCCGAGTGATTCGATGACCAAACGCACTGCGTCACTCGCACTACTCCTCGTTGCGGCGGTCGGATTGCTGTGGTGGATTCGCGAGCAACGCGAGGTGCCTTTGACTCCGTTGGAGGCGGGCGCCGACGGACACCTCGACATCGACTACGGCCCTCACGAACGCAACAAGCTCGACGTCTACACGCCCGAGGGCGACGGTCCGCACCCGACGCTCATCTGGCTCCACCCCGGCGGTTGGGTGGCAGGCGACAAGGGAGCGTCGATGCCGGTCTGGGACTGGACGGATCGCGGCTACGCGGTCGTCTCGGTCAACTACCGGTACGCAATCGCTCCGAGCACGGTGGCCGACTCGGTCGACGACGGCATCGCCGCGGTTCGTCACGTACTCGCCAACCACTCCGAGTGGAACCTGGACGTCGACCGAATCGGGGTCTACGGCTTTTCGGCCGGCGGCCACTTGGCAGCGATGATCTCCCACGAGAAGCTGCCCGTCGCGGCGATCGCCATTGCGGGAGCGCCGACCGATTTCGGTCCGCTCCTCGATCCGAGCGTCCCCTTCTTCGATGGCAACCGTGGTCCAGAAGTCGTCGCCAGAGCGAAGGATCTTCTCGGATGCACGCCGAATCCATCGGAGTGTGACCGGATCGCAACGTCCGTCAGCCCTGCGCAACTGAGTTCCGGCGAGGTCGAACTCTTGATCGTCCACGGCGAAGCCGACCACATAGTCGGCGTCGATCAGGCCCAGCGCCTCTTCGACGGCTTGGTCGCTCAGGGGGCGTTTCCGTCGCTCGTGATCGTGGACGCAGGTGGCCATGCGCCTCACCTCGACGAAGGCGGCATCACCGACTTCTTCGACGAGCGCTTGCTCAGTTGATCTCTTCTCGGCGCCCATCGGCGTGGATGGCGAAACGTTCGGCGTCGGGCCCGTGGTCAGGCGAGGGCGTGGCCCACGGCCAACCACCGAATTGCGTCGCCTGGTAGTCGGAGTACGCGGTCTGGATCTCGGCGTCGGAGTTCATGACGAACGGTCCGTGGCGAGCAACTGGCTCACCGATCGGTTGGCCTTGAAGGACCATGCAGTCGATCCCCTCGGGCCCCGCCTCGAGTTGAAGGTCGCTATCGGCGCGCACGTGGGCGCCGTTGCCGGCCGCGAGCGGTTCGTGATCCGCGATCCGGACCGTGGACCCTTCGAAGGCGTAGAGCACTCGTTGCGTAGCCGAGCCCTGCGCTCTTGGCAGCGTCCACCGAGCGCCGGGTTCGAGCTGGAGATGCCAGATTGCGACGTCGGCCTCGGCCTTCGATGCCCATGAGTCGGGTGGCGCGTCCGGGGCTGTCTGGTCGGCCAGGGAGCCCGCGATGACGGTGACCTCGGTACTGCGCCCGTCGTCGTCCTTCTCGATGTGGACCGGCGTGCGGTGGCCCCACAGCATCGTGAAATACGGATCGACCATCTTGTCGGCCGCGGGCAGGTTGAGCCAGATCTGAAACAGCTCGAGCGGGTTGGGTTGATCCGTGCGAGTCAGGGGAAACATCTCGGCGTGCTGGATGCCGGCCCCCGCAGTCATCCACTGCGTGTCGCCCTGCCCGAATCGAGCCGTGGCCCCCAGTGAATCAGCATGGTCGACGAGGCCCTGGCGGACGTAGGTGATCGTCTCGAACCCGCGATGAGGGTGCTGCGGAAAGCCGGGGACAGCAGAGCCGTGATACATGCTCCACCCATCGATCCCGGAGAAGTCCTGACCGATGGCTCGACCGCCCAGCGAGGCATCCGGCTCCAGTGAGCCGTTACCCGAGGGGTACATATCGTGGTGGTGGGCCACGAACAAGAACGGGTCGATCGTGGGCCATTGCGGCCCCAACGGGAACGTTTGCAGCACGACGTCGGTCACGTCGTCAGGGTAGGTCAGCCGAATCGGTTCACCGTGAGGAGGCGGCACGCGTTGACTCGATCGGCACTCTCGACCCACCAACCGGCGTCTACTTCCGCCGTCTCCGAGGGACGCAATTCCCTGATCCAGTGGCTGCGTTGTGCGACGCGGACCTCCCCGTCGTAGAAGCCGACCGTCAGCTCATACGAGGCCGGGACATCTGTTGGATTCACAACAGTCGCCGCCGCGTGCCACTGCCCGAGCGATCCGACCTCGCAGCCGGTGAACTCCACATCGAGCTGCGGTGGGAACTCTTCGTCGCCGGTGCGGGTGCCGACACCGTCGACCTCCTCGTAGCGACATGCCGTCAGCAGGAGTGCGGCCACGGCGATCAGTATGAGTGAACGAGAGCGTAGGGGGAGGTTCATGCTCTCTCTATCGAGTCGGCCCGATCAAACGGTTCACGACCGCAGTAGTCGCTCCCTTCGGGTGCGCATCATCGGAATCCGCTCGGCGGCGACCTCTATACTCCCGGCGATGGAAATGCACTTCGCTACGGTTTGGGAGTCGATCGCTGATCGGATCGGCGATCGGCCGGCCATCACGCACGGCTCAGTCACCCGAACTTGGGCGGAGTACGACAACCGTGCCGCCCGCATCGCCGGCGCCTACGCCGCAGCCGGGTTGGGGCCGGACTCGAAGATTGGCCTCTTCATGTACAACAGCAACGAGTACATGGAGGCCCAGTACGCAGCCATGAAGTTGCGCGGCGTGCCGATCAACATCAACTATCGGTACATCGACGAGGAGCTCCGCTACCTCCTCGACAACTCTGACGCCGAAGCCCTCGTCTTTCACTCATCGCTCGGTGATCGCGTGGCGAACGTGATCGACAAGCTGCCTGCCCTCAAGCTGGTCATCGAGGTCGACGACGGCGGGGCCGGCCAGGTGCCGACTGCTCGACGCTACGAAGAGGCCATCGCCTCCCATGACCCGGCGGCACGCGTGGAGCGAGCCGAGGACGACTTGTACATGCTCTACACGGGCGGCACGACAGGAATGCCGAAGGGCGTGATGTACGCCATCGGCGGTCTCACCGCAGGGTTGGGCAGTGCCGCCTTCCCCGTGCTCGGGCTACCCGCACCAGCGAACGCAGCCGAGATCGTCGATGCTGCCACCGGCACCGACGGATCGATGATCTCACTCCCCTGTGCGCCGCTCATGCACGGCACCGGGCTGTGGCTCGGGTGTTTCATACCCCACCTTCTCGGATCACATGTCGTCACGCTTACAGGCCGGAGCCTTGACGCCCACGAGGTCTTGCGGACGATCGAGGAACATCGGGTCAGCACCCTCACGATCGTCGGCGACAGCTTCGCGAAGCCCCTGATCGTGGCCATTGACGAGGGCCGCGCCGACGGCACGCCCTACGACTTGTCGTCCGTCGCGATCATTCAGTCTTCGGGGGTGATGTGGACCTCCGAGGTCAAGCAGCAACTCCTCGAACGGATCGAACAGGCGATGCTGATCGACGCCATGGGGTCGACCGAGGGGTCGATGGGGACACAGATCACGATGAAGGGCCTCGAAACCGAGACCGGCAAGTTCACGCAGGCGCCCACCACGAAGGTCTTCACCGACGACGATCGGCTGGTTGAGCCCGGGTCCGACGAGGTCGGCATGGTCGCCGCGGGCGGCAACGTGCCGTTCGGCTACTACAAGGACGAGGAGAAGTCGGCCAAGACGTTCCGGGTCATCGACGGCGAGCGCTACTCCTTTCCCGGGGATCTGGCGATGGTGGCAGCCGACGGCTCGCTCATCCTGCTGGGCCGCGGAAGCCAGGTGATCAACTCCGGCGGCGAGAAGATCTTCCCCGAAGAGGTCGAAGAAGCCGTGAAGCGCGTCGATGGCATCGTCGACTGTCTCGTTGTCGGTATCGACGACGAGAAGTTCGGTCAAGCAGTCACCGCGGTCGCGAGCGTGCTGGATGGAGCAACCGTGGAGGAGGCGGCGGTGATCGAGTCGGTGAAGAACGACATCGCCCGATTCAAGGCACCCAAGACGGTCGTATTCGTCGACGAGGTTCCGCGCGCCCCGAACGGCAAGGCTGACTACAAGACCGCGCGCCAGTACGCCATCGACGCCCAGGGCTGATCAGGCCACGCGCGTCCAGAACTCCTGGATCGCGCTCGCCGCGGCCGCCGCGTCGGTGGTCATCCACCAGTGACCGGCCTCCGCCAACTCGACCGTCTCGGCGCGGGTGCGCCCAACGAAAGCGGTGGTCGCCCCAGGCGACCGGAACGGGTCGAGGGCTGCCTCGATAACAAGCGTCGGAGCGACGATGTCGTCGATGCCGGGGCCCCATTCCGAGCCGATGTCGACCGCCGACCGGTAGAGCGACAAGATCGCAGCACCCATCGTCGAATCGACCTCGGGGCTCATCTTCGATGCGATCGACGCCTCGATTCCGAGCCCGGTCAGCAGCTCCGCCCGCTCCTCATCGGAGATCCCGAGGATTCCCTCCATGAAGGCCTCGCCTTCGCCCGGCGTCTGCCAGGTACGCGCCGTGTCGTGCCACTCGAAGTCGTCGTCGAGATTTCCCATGTCGGTGACCCACGAACGAACGAGCTTGGGATGCTGCGCGTTGACGCGAACGGACAGCAGTGCGCCCCAGTCGTGGCTCACGAGGTCGATCGGTCCGTCGAGTTCGCCGAGCTCGTCGGCCAGCCACTGCGCATAGCGGTCCATGGTCGGTTCAAACCCGGCGGGTAGCGAGTTGCCGAAGCCGGGAAGACGCAGCCGGATCGCGTCGTCGATGCCGAGGGCATCGATCAACGAGTCCCATATGACGGGAGTCTCCGGCACACCGTGAACAAAGACAGTCGACATCCGCGGACGGTAGCAGGTGGGCCGGTTGCTAGACCGAGATCGACACTGTCGTGAGCGAGAGCGGCGGCAGGGCCAGTCGAAGCTCACCATCGGCTGGCGAGAGCTCATGGTCGGTGGGCACGATGACCTCCTTCGAGTCCCACGTGTTGTGGGCCTTCGGGTCGACGTGGTGAATCATCCGTGCGCTCGCCTCTCGGGGTGCGAGGCCGACCAACTCCACAGCCGTGTCGAGGGTTTCGTCGGTGGAACGGTTCACGATCGAGATCATCGCTCGACCTGCAGTGGAGTCGTGCGTCGCCGCGACGTCGAGCGCGGCAACCTCACCGCGGCGACGCGTGGCGATGGAGGGCCCGTCGACATGGGGTGACAGCGACACGCCCGACGTGGCACTGCTCAGCATCTGAAAGGGCCAGAAGATGCTCTGGACGAGCAGGTCGTCTGTGCGAGTGAGAATCGGGGCGATGATGTTGGCGATCTGAGCGATGCAGGCGATCTTCACGACGTCGGCGTTGCGAATGAAGCTGTGGAGATACTGCGCACATACGAGCGCGTCCTCCATGTTGTAGACCTCCTCGATGAGGTGCGGCGCCTCGGTCCAGCCACCGTCCATTCCCATCTCGCGGTACCAGACGTTCCATTCGTCGAAACTCAGCCGTACATCGTGGGTGCTCTTTTTCTGCGACTTCACGACGTGGAAGAGCGAGCGGTAGTCGTTGATGATCTCGTCGATCACGACCCCCTCAGCAAGGAACGAAGGCGTGTCATCGTTGTTGCGGCTGTACCGATGCGCCGAGAGGTAGTCGATGCTCTCCCAGCAATGCTCCAGCACCGTCTGATCCCAATGGAGATAACTGTCGAGACCTCGCATGCTCGAGCCGCATGCGATCGTCTCGATCGAACGGTCGAGCCCCTTCATCAGTTGCGACGCGTTGAGCGCGGTCTCGGCATAGGTCTGGGCCGGAACATGGCCGGCCTGCCATGGCCCATCCATCTCGTTGCCAAGACACCACAACTCGACGCCGTACGGCTCCTCATGGCCATTCTCGGCGCGCCGGTCGGCGTCAGCTGTTCCCGTGGCCATATTGCAGTACTCCACGAGTGCCGCGGCTTCACGGGGCGAGCCCGTGCCCAGGTTTACCGCCATCATCGGACGGTCCCGACCTTGTCACACCACTTCATGAACTCGTCGGTGCCGAACTGATTGGTTTCGATCGAGCGCCAGGCGAAGTCCGGTCGAGTCGGCCGTTTCTCGACCGGTCCGATGCCGTCGCGCCAATCGTGGTTGGAGACATAGTTGCCGCCCGGGTATCGGACGATCGGCATCTCGAGTTGGCGAAGCGCTTCCATCACGTCGGTACGGAAGCCGTCGCTGTCGGACCGCGGACTCCCCGGCTCGTAGATCCCCTCGTACACGGCCCGACCCATGTGTTCGAGAAACCCCCCGAAAATCCGGCGGTCGACCTCGCCGACGGTCCGGCGGGCATCGACGCTCACGAAGGCAGAGGACTCAGTCATCGCGGGATCGTAGGCCGGAGCTGCCTCGGCCTACGATCCCAGCATGGAATCCTGCCCCGTCGAAGGCGCGATATTTCGGTTCATCGAGAGCAACGGAATACGGATGCGGATCGCCGAGATCGGTACCGGACCGTTGGTCGTGCTGGCTCATGGATGGCCGGACTCGTGGTTCTCATGGCGGCGTCAGATGACGATGCTGGCCGAGGCCGGCTATCGAGTCGCCGTTCCCGACATGCGCGGCTATGGCGAGTCCGACAAACCCGACGCTGTCGAGGACTACGACATCGTTCATCTTGCCGGCGATCTCGTCGGCATCATCGATGCCCTCGGCGAGCCATCCGCGCACCTCGTGGGCCATGACTGGGGCTCGATCGTCGCGGCCAACGCGGCGCTGCTGCATCCGGGCCGACTGACCAGCCTCACTCTCATGAGCGTCCCCTACAACGGGCCGGCTCCCAAGCGTCCGACAGAGCTCTTTCGGGAGCTGTTCGACGACAACTTCTTCTACATCCTGTACCACAACGAGCCTGGCGGAGTCGCCGAGGCCGAGTACGACGCCGACCCCCGCGGATTCCTACGGCGGCTCTACGCGTCGCCCGATGCCAAGCGACACGAGCCGGCCGTAACCGACCCGCGACGTGTCGCCGGTGGCTGGATCCCGAGACTCGGCGAACCGGTCGAACTGCCATCGTGGATCTCGGCCGACGACCTCGACTACGTCGTCGCGATGTTCGAACGATCGGGCTTTCGCGGCGGCGTGAACTACTACCGAAACCTCGACCGAAACTGGGAGCTCATGGCTTCGCACGCCGGCGAGCCGATCGGCCTTCCGACCATGTTCGTGGCCGGTTCGGCCGACGCGGTGATCGGCGGCGCTGACGAAGCAGCGCTGCGGGCCGGGATGCAGACGAGCGTCGCTGCTCTACGGCAGGTCGTGCTCGTCCCCGGCAAGGGGCATTGGGTGCAGCAAGAGGCGCCAGACACGGTGTCGCACGCACTCATCGACTTTTTCGCCTCGATCGGTTGAATCTCAGCCGAGCACAGCCGCCTCGATCGGTCCATACAGCTGGTCGGCGAGCGCTCGACCCAGGTCGGACGATTCCTCGATCACGAGGTAGGCGCCGTAGCGGTCTTCCAGATCGAGCCACGGCACGCTCCCGAAGGCACCCCCGTCGCTGATGATTCCGGTCTCGCGATCAACCCACCACCCCATGCCGTAGCCCGGGTTGTTGTCCGCCTCGCTGCCGTAGACCTCGGCAATTCGGTCGCCATGGAGTCGATCGAGGGACTCGACGCTGAGCACCTGCGTCTCTCCACACACGCCATCGCGGAGATGCATGAGGAGCAGCTTGGCGTAGTCACCAGTGGTGGCGTATCCACCGCCCTCCATATTGGGGTTCTCGACCTCCATGAGGGTGCTGGGATCGGCGTTGAAGTCGAGTGGATAGCCCAGGGCCACCCCGAACTGGAGAAAGTGGTTGTTGAAGCCGAGGGCCTCGAGCCCGCAGGGTTCGATGTAGATCTCTTCGATCAACTCCTCCCACGACTGCCCGGAGACCGCTTCGGCGACTGCGCCCGCGACCTGCCATTGAGCACCGCCATAGCGGAATTCGGTGTCGGGCGGGATCACGTCCTCGTCGTCGGCTGTCGTCGTGAAGATCGACTCACCGCACTCCGTCAGCGTGCCGTTGGGAGAGAACTGACACAGGTAGGGCGCATACCCGAAGTTGGGGCCGAGCCCGACGAGCCCCGAGCTGTTCGACAGCAACTGGGCCGGAGTGATGTCGGGATTCCCACTCCCCCACTCGACGGACTCGGCGACGGGGAGGTCGATGTCGAGCAGCCCGTCGTCGTGGAGATGGAGGAGCACGCCGGCGACGATCATCTTGCTCGACGATGCAATCAGCGAGATCCGGTCTTCGGAGAACTCACCCCAGTAGTCCTGATGGATGACCCCATCCTCGCGATCGACGACGATCAGGCCCGCGCCGTTCAGGCCGCGCGCGTCGACAAACGCCTGCACGATCGGCGAGATGGCGGAGAAGTCGCGTTCCACCGGCTCGGGCTCGGGATCAGGATCGGGGTCGGCCTCGGGTTCCGGTTCCGGCCCGGGCGTGTCGACCTCTGCGCTGTCGTCGATGGGTAAGGCCGGGGCCGAGTCGCCATCGTCGCTGCAGGAAGCGGCGAGAACTGCAAGGACGATGAGCACGATCACTGTTGGGCGGCGCATCGTCGAACGGTAGCGCTGCGCAATTGACGGCATCACGCGGGATCGCTGAAGCTGCGTCCGACCAGAGGGGACGCGATGACACCGGAAGAGAAGCAAGAGGCCGCCACTTCAGGCCAGGCGTGGGCCGACTTCTGCGAAACGCTCAAGGACGCCGGCCAACTCGTCCTCGACAACTCCGAGGACGAGTTGGATCGGGTCGAAGGGTTTCGCTACCTGAGTCGACTCACCCGCGGCGGTCTCGACTCGTTCATGGAGGCCTCGGACACCTCGTTTCCGTCGGTGAATCCAATTCCGCACATGCTGAAGATCGGCTGCGACAACCCCGACGCTTTCTACCAACGCGTGGAGATCAGTCGACGTCACAGCTACCGCATCACCGGGAGTCGGGGCACCGTGAACTACCTGAGCATCGGCGCATACTCGGGCGGCTACGGCGTGGGCGCCGCAAAGGCCGGCAATCAGGGCCTGATCACCGACAACGATCCCGACCCGCTCGGCGAGATCGACATCATCGTGAGCATCGAGCGACCCGATCTCGATCCCGGTCAGCGGTGGCTGGAGATGTCCGAGTTGACCACGATCCTGATCATTCGCCAGTTCTACTTGGATCGCACCAGCGAGCGACCGGCCGAGCTCGAGATCGAGTGTCTCGACCCCGACACTCCGCTCCCTGCTCCGCTCAGCACCGCGGCCCTGGTCGATGGCCTGGCCATGAGCGGGCTCTTTGTCCATGGCGTGGCCCAGCGGTTCCTCACGTGGGTCAATGACTTCTTTCTGGACCGTCCGAACACGCTCGACTTCATCCCGTCCGAGGACCAGGCCGGCGGGTGGGGCGATCCCAACCAAGTCTTCCGCCACGGCTACTGGACCCTCGACCAGGGCGAGGCGCTGGTGATCACCGTCCCGAAGATCGACGCGTACTACTGGAACTTCCAGCTCAACAACATCTGGGAGGAGTCACTCGACTATCGCCACCTCCAGGTGACCGTCAACAAGCACACCGCGAGCTACGAGGCAGACGGCACCTGCAGCATCATCGTCGCCGATGAAGATCCCGGTGTCGGCAACTGGATGGACACCTCTGCTCACCGCCACGGCACGATGGGCTTGCGTTACAACCAGATCGTCACCGACATCGCGCCGACCTGTGCCATCGTGCGGGCCGAAACCCTGACCTGAAGAGAGCCGATGACCGAACCACTTCCGACCTTCGAGACGATCCTCTACGAGATCGAGAACAAGGTGCTCACCATCACCTTGAACCGGCCCGACCGGCTCAACGCGTTCAATCCCCAGATGGGACACGACCTCATCAACGCCCTCGATCACGCCGACGCCGACGACAACGTGCGGGCGATCATCTTCACCGGCGCGGGGCGGGCCTATTGCGCGGGTGCCGACCTCGGCAGCGGCGGCGACACCTTCGACAGTTCGGCCGCGACCGACCCGGCCGACCCTGATCGCATTCATCGCGACGGCGGCGGTCTCGTCAGCTTGCGGATCTACGAATGTCTGAAGCCCACCATCGCCGCGATCAACGGACCTGCGGTCGGCGTCGGAGTCACCTCGACACTGCCGATGGACATCCGCATTGCCAGCGAGACCGCTCGATTCGGTTTTGTGTTCGCTCGTCGTGGCATCGTTCCCGAGGCCTGCTCGTCTTGGTTCCTGCCGCGCGTGGTGGGCATCAGCCGCGCGGCCGAGTGGTGCTACACAGGCGAGGTGTTCGATGCCGCCGAGGCGCTCGATGGACGTCTCGTCCGGTCGGTGGTTCCTGCCGACGAGCTCATGCCGACAGCTCGGGCGCTCGCTGAGAACATCGCCAACAACACCAGCGCAGTGTCGGTGAGTCTCACCCGCCACATGCTGTGGCGGCTGCTGGGTGCCGACCATCCAATGGAGGCCCACAAGCTCGACAGCCGGGGTGTGCAGTACATGGGCAGCACGGCTGACGCGCGCGAGGGCGTCGAGTCGTTCCTCGAGAAACGGGAGCCGAACTACGAGCTGTCGCCCACCGCCGACATGCCGGACTACTTCCCGTGGTGGGTCGATCCGGATTTCAGCTGATTGACTGAGCGGGTGACGACCAACCCGCAGCAAGCGATCTTTCGGCGCCTCAACCGGGTAGTGAAGCCACTCGTGAAGGCCGGACTCGGTACGCCCCTGCCCATCGGGTTGGGCGCCGTCGTGCTCGAGAGCACGGGCCGGGTCAGCGGCGAACCCCGCGAGGTGCCCGTTCTCGGCTTTCGCGTCGGCGACCGCGTGATGGTCTCGACCGTGCGCAGCACTTCTCAGTGGGTGAAGAATCTCGAGGCCGATGACCAAGCCGCAGTCTGGTATGGCGGCAAACGCCACGACGCGACCGCCTGCGTCCGCCGCGGCCCCCTCAACGTCGTCACCCTCGACAGCACCACCTAGCCGGGGTTGTGGCAGACCGCCTCGACATTGTTGCCGTCGGGGTCGCGGACGAAGCCGCCGTAATAGTTCGGGTGATACTCGGGCCAAACCCGGCATTCGTGGAGAAGTTCGGCGTCGGCGCCGACTGCCGCTGCGACAAAGGCATCGACCGCGGCGCGGTTTGGCGCACTGAAGGCAATGTGCGACTCCCGGAAGCCGTCGCCCGTCGCTAGACGACCCAGCCAGAAGGTCGGCATCGGAGGCACCCCGAAACCGATCGCATCGCCATAGTCGAGGATGCGTTCGCCGCCGATCGTGGCGAGGACGGTGTCATAGAACGCGGCGCTGCGTTCGAGGTCGGCGCACTGAACCGAGAGATGATCGAGCATCCGCCGAGTCTGTCAGATCGGGTGGCTCATCTCGACAGGATGGCCAGCAGTGCGGTCTCGAGTGCTTCGATCGTGTGTTTCTCGCTCAACTCGCGCTGACGGCGTAGCGCGTCGATCGAATCCAGCTGTGTGAGCCAATCACCCGCGGCGAGTGCGCTACGAGCGTCGGCGACAGAGCAGACCGAGAGTTCAGGGCTGAACTGCAGCTCGAATTGCTCACGCAACTCGCGGCGGGTCTTTGTCAGCTCGATCTGGATGGTCTCGTGGCGCGGGGCATTGTGAACCGTGGCGCGATACACGGCGCCGATCAGTTCGTAGAGCCGAAGCCGCATCGCGACGAAGTCAGCAATCCGTTGGTCGAGCTTCCCCTGTCCGATCGACGGAAGGAGGGCTACGCCGACCGATACCTCTCGGTTTCGTTTGATCGCCGCGTCGAGAAGCTCTCCCGGATCGGCGAAGTAGCGGTAGACGGATCGCAGCGAGAGACCGCTGCGCTGCGATGCCTGTTCGATCGTAGGAAACAACGACTCCTCGGCGAAGAGCTCGAGGACAACGTCGAGCACTGCGGCACGATTTCGCTCCCGACGCGCGACTCTGCCATCGACCGTTCCACGTTCCTCCTGCGCGACCACGCCGAGAAGATACCAGCCGGCGTCACCCGCCTTCGAAAGCCGATTCCAGCAGCAACGCGAGCCGCTCGTAGTCCCTTCGAACATTGCGAGCGACCATGCGTTGCATTAGCGGGTCGAAGAAACGTGCAAGTCCCTCGGGACCGCCCTTGATGATCGCAGTGAGCACGGTGCCGCCATCGGCCGCAGGCTCTACGAAGCGAGTGATGTCGAGCGGCATCGTGCTCTTCGTCGTGACCATTCGTATTCGCCGATTTTCATCGAACTCGACACACTCGAAGGTCGAGACGATGGATCGGCCCATGAAGCCGGCCTCCTGGTCGTAGGTCGAACCCACGCCGATCGGAGGAGCGCTGGTCCATGTACAACTGCGCTGCCCGTTCTGCCACTGAGGGTTGTTGGAATGATCGCCCCAGAATGCGAACACGGCCTCGGGCGACTGGCGGACGCTGAGTGTCTGGCGAACCTCGATCATTGGGAACTCTCCTCGCTCGTTGGCGCACCGACCGCGCCCGTTGCCGCGGCGACGGCTCGCCGAATCTCTCGCTCGACGGTGGTCTCCGTGATGCGCTCTGCTTCGCCGGAAACCAGAACTGCGCCGACCATGCCGAAGACACTCCAACGGACCCGCCATGACAGCTCATCCGGTGGCACGCTGGGCATCGCCGCAACCATGTGAGGCACGAAGCGCTGGGCGACTGGCGCGAAGCTGCCCTCGACCATCGTCTTCACAAAGTCGGGCGGGCGGCTGTAGATCGCACCGACGATCCGAGTGCTGCGCGGATCGCGGCTGCGGGCTTCGAGCAGCCCTTCGAAGTCAGGACGGATCAAGGCATCGATCAGCACTTCGAGCGATGGTGTGGCCGAGTCGCGCAGCGACCGGTCGAGGAGCTCGAGGCGTCGTCGCTGCAAGGGCTCGAGTATGCGATCGAGCACGGCGCGGGCCAGCGCTTCTCGGCTGCCGTAGTGATAGTGGACGGCCGCAGAGTTGGCACCGGCAGCCCGCATGATCGATCGGAGCGAGGCAGAATCGATGCCGTTCTCGGCGAACTCCGCCTCTGCGGCGTCGAGCAGCGCCGTAGCCGTCACTCGTTCAGTCATATGATTGAATCATATGACTGAATCAGCCGTAGATCAATGCCACGGCGGACTATTGGACCGTGTAGCCCCCGTCGACGGGCACGATGGCGCCCGTCATGTAGCTCGCGTCGTCCGAGACCAGGAAGGCGACGACCCGCGCGATCTCCTCGGGTTCCGCCAGCCGCTTCATCGGGATGGTCGCATCGGCCAGGGCCTGCAGGTCGGCCACAGTGGGTGCTGACTCGCGCTGCGAAGCGAGCATTGGCGTATTGACCTCGCCCGGAGCTACGGCGTTGACTCGGATGTCGTCGTCGACATGGTCGAGAGCCAGCGCTCGAGTGAGCTGATGAATCGCTCCCTTCGACGCGCAATAGGCGGTTGCGCCGGCCGTGGCGACGTCACCCCAGATCGACCCGAAGTTGACGATCGCTCCCCCACCCGCCGGCCGCATGTGGGTGATGGCCGCTCGACACATGAAGTAGGTGCCGTCGACGTTGACCCGCATCACCCGATGCCAGTCGGCATCGGCGGTGCCCTGCGAATCCGCACGATGAATCGTGCCAGCCGCGTTGACCAACGCATCCACCCGGCCGTGGCTCGCCACGACTGCGTCGACCGCGTTGGAACAGAAGCCCGACTCGCTGACATCGCCACAGATCGGAGGCGGACCCGCGATCGACTCCGCTATTGACCGAGCCCCGTTCGCGTCGCGATCGATGATGACCACCGTGTCGCCCAGCGCGGAGAACGCGCGGGCGGAGGCAGCGCCCATCCCCGACGCGCCGCCGGTGATCACCACGATTCGGCCATCAGCCACCGCCGACCTCCTGCGTAGCGACGAATTGACTGCCGCCATAGGACTGCTCGGTCGGCTGCACTTCGATGCGGTTGATGTTCATCCTCGCCGGGGACTCGACGGCGAACCGGATCAGGTCGGCGACATCAGCCGCGGTGATCTCCTCGATACCGGTGTCGAGCGCTCGGGCCCGGCGTTCATCGTCGTCGATGGCGATGTCGTAGAACTCCGACATCACGCGCCCCGGACAGATCTCGGTGACCCGGACACCCGTGCCGCGAAGCTCGAGTCGCAGGTTGGTCGAGAGCCGGTGAATCGCGCCTTTGGTCGCACCATAGAGCGCAGCCGAGAGCGGGTAGAGGCCGGCCATCGAGCCGATGTTGACGATGTGTCCGCTCCGGCGCTCGATCATCGACGGCAGCACGGTCCTGGTGGCGTGGAGAACGGCCGTGACATTGGTGGACACCGTCCGCTCGATGTCATCGAAACTCGCTCCGGCGAGCGAGTCCATCGCTCGACCCAATCCTGCGTTGTTGACCAGCACGTCGGCATCGACAGCTCGCAGCATCGTCTCGAGCGCCGGTGTGTCGTTGACATCGACGACGTGGGGGACGCACCCGGTTTCGTCGGCGAGCCGGCTCAATCGCTCGGCTCTACGGGCAAGGGCGTGCACCTCATAGCCGGCGCCGCTCAGCGCGCCCACTGTGGCCGCGCCGATCCCGCTGGAAGCACCCGTAACGATCGCGGTCATAGTCACGCCCGGACACTACGAGAACGCACGAGGTCATGCGGATCCGAGGAGTACCACCTACGATTCCAGCATTCCACCGTCATCGAACTTTCCCGGCTCAGAAGACGACCGTCCAAGGCCCAACGTCTTACTGATCACCACGGACCAACATCGGTGGGACTGGCTGAGCTGCCATGGCACATCCGGTGTGGCGACACCCAATCTCGACCAACTCGCCGCCGATGGCATGCGATTCACCCACCACTTCACCAACTCGACGGTCTGCGCTCCGGCGCGGGTCGGACTAGCCACTGGCCTCCTCCCAACACGCCTCGGCGTTCTCGACAACCGTGGTGTGCTGCCCACAAACGTCCGGACCTACTACCAATCGTTGCGCGACGACGGCTACCGAGTCGGCTGTGCCGGCAAGCTGGATCTCAACAAGCCAGACCAGGAGAACGGGCGCGGCGATCGGCCCGATCTGTACCGGTGGGGCTTCACCCACCCGGTCGAGATCGAAGGAAAGATGCATGCCGGCGGCATGTTCGGCAAGAAACCCTTTGGTCCTTACGGGCGATGGCTCCAAGACCGTGGCCTGTGGGCGACGTTCTCCGACGACTACGACAGACGTATGACCGAGATCATCGACGCGAAGTACGGCCACGGCGACGCCGGCGACGCGTGGTACCGCGACTCGGTGCTGCCGACTGACGCCTTCGCCGACACCTACATCGGCGACCGGGCCATCGAATGGCTGGCCGAGGTCCCCGACGAGCATCCGTGGCATCTCTTCGTGAGTTTCGTCGGCCCCCATGACCCGTTCGACCCGCCGACGGAGTGGGCTGACCGCTTTCGCGCGGCACCGGTTCCCGAGCCTCTCCTCGACGAGCTCGGCGAGGTGCCAGAACGGGTCATCAACGAGCAATACCCCCACTCGCTCAGCCAGATCATGGACGCTCGACGGCAGTACACGGCTGCGTTGGCGCTGATCGACCATGAGATCGGGCGCCTACTCGCCGCACTCGAAGCAACGGGCGACCGGGCCAACACGATGGTGATATTCACCTCGGACCACGGCGAGTTGCTCGGCGATCATCACCTGTTTCAAAAGAGTGTTCCCTACGAGCCGGCGATGCGTATTCCACTACTCGTCAGCGGACCCGGAGTCGCGAGAGGGACAAACCGCGGCTTGACCGAACTCGTCGACGTCACCGCGACAATCGCCGACTACGCGGGCGTCGACCTGCCCGACATCGACGGACGATCGCTTCGGCCGATGCTGGAGAATGCGGCGACCACCATTCGAGAATCGGTCACGTGCGGGGAATGGCCTTATCGAGCCATACGAACCGAGCGCTGGAAGTACGTGCACAACAAGCGAGACACGACGCCCGCCAACCAAGCGGTCCACGAGCTCTACGACATCGAACTGGACCCCCAGGAGACGCAGAATCTCGTGCGATCCAAAGACGGCGTCGCGGCCCTACTGCTCGAACAATTGGTCGAAGCGATCGGCCAAGACTCGATCGATCAGATGGACAACGCGTCCGGCTGAGGTTCAGTCGAGACCGTAGAAGGCTCTCACCAGTTGAACGATCGCATCGTTGTCTTTCGGCGAGTGTGCTCCGGGCACCCACTCCGTCGTGACCGGGCCGGCGATCCCGGGAAGATGGGCCTCGAACTCCTCTTTCGAGCCGAAGGGGTCGCGTTCGCCGGAGACCACGAGGCACGGCGCAGTCATCGCACCGAAGTGATCCGTGCGGAGGTTCTCGGGCTTGCCTGGGGGGTGAAGTGGGTAGCTCAAGAGAAGAAGCGAGTGCGCCGCCAGTCCTTCAGCATGAGCGACGGAGGTGCAACGGCCGCCGAAGCTTCTGCCGCCCATGGCGATCTCTGTCGACGCCACGCCGAGCCGCCGCGCGAGCGCTTCGGCTGCTTCCACGATCAGCGCGGTCGCTCGCTTCACCGCGGTCGTGCCGAGGGTGAGGCGAACGACTTCCAGTTCAGGAAGTCCCTCCTCGAGGGCCACCAACGTGGCGTGATCACGGTCGGCGCTGGCGCCGGGGGTCAGGAGAAGTCCGGCGGGAGGTGAGACCATCACCGGAGAGTACCTTCGCTCGGCCCGAAGCTACGCTCCCACGGTGGTGGTGGCGCAGGGTTCGAATCGCCTCGGGCGGTGGGGTCTCTGGGCGGTCGCGGCCGTTGGCCTGGCAATTCGAAGCCGGCAGTTCCTGAGCGGCCGCTCGCTTTGGCTCGACGAGGCCATGGTCGCCAACGATCTCCGAGAGCGAACCATCGTTGGGCTGGTCTCGTCCGAGTCGCCGCGAGAACAGATGGCCCCTCCCGGATTCTGGGTCGTCGAGAAGGCGGCGTCGATCGCGTCACACTCGGCGGCGAGTCTTCGATTCTTCCCGTTCGTCGGCGGTGTTCTCCTTCTCGCGCTTGCGGTGATCTTCGCTCAGCATCACCTCCGCCATTGGCCGGCACGCATCCTCTTGGTAGCGACCATCTCATTCTCGCCCGCGCTCGTGCACTACAGCACCGAGCTGAAGCCGTATGTCGTCGAGGCCGCGGCATCGATGCTGTTGATGCTGGCGGTAGCCCGGCGTCGACAGTGGTCGGTGGCGGCCCTCACCGCGATCGGTGTCGGTGCGATTCTGTTCAGCTTCCCCGCGCTCGTATTCGTCCCTCTGCTCGGAGTCGCCTTCGGGCTCGAGCTGGCCTCGTCGGAAGGATGGTCTCGCGCCATCGAACGATTGTGGCGGCCGGCGATCGTTCTCTCCGCAGCCGAAGCGCTCGTCGGCATCAGCGCGTTGTCGACACGGGCGCCGATCGATGACTTCTGGCATGAGGCCGACGGCTACGCACCTGCGCCCTGGTCGGGTGGCTTCGGGTGGCTGGCTGAGACAGCGGCGAGAACTGCTCGCTTCAGCCTCTACCACGTCGGAATCATCGGCCGTCCCGCCGACGACTCGCTCGACAACGCCGTCTGGGCATCGACCGCAGCTCTCCTCGTCGCCCTGGTTCTCCTCGCCGGCATCCTCACAGCACGCCGATGGCTCCGCTCAGGCCTTGACGACACGGGCCGATCATTCGTTCTCATGGGCGGGACGATCGCGGTTGCGTTCGCGGTGATGGTGACCTTGTCAGGACTCGAGCTCTATCCGCTGCAAGGCCGGTTGACCATCTACCTGTTTCCGCTCGTGTTCCTGGCTGCCGCTGCCTCCGTCGACTATCTGATGGAGCAGCGCGCTGCTCCGATCGTCGCAGCGCTTGCTCTCGTCGTCGCTCTGGCCCCGATTCCGCGCGCAACGGATGTGGCCGTGTCGCCTTATGACCGCTACGACATCGTCGAGGCGCTCTCCTGGATCGAAGGAAGCCCGCAGCCGGGCGATGCGATCGTCTTCGATCTCGGCACCTCCGGCGAGGCGTTCGCCTTCCACTCCCCCGACTTCGACTTCGGCGCCACCCCGATTCGGCACTACAGCAAGCTCGACGCCGACGGCATCGCCCCGCTCGCCGACGGCCATACCGTCTGGTACTTCTCCGCCTTCGTCACCGCCCGCAACTCGGCGTGGGTCGAGCAACTGGTGCTCGACGAGCTTGTCGTCGACCACTGGAGAGGCGACGGCGCGGTGGCGATCGAGATCCACCCGATGGGAGGTTGACCCCAACCGAGACCGCCTTCGAGTCAGACGCTGATCAAGCTCGTGACAATCGGCGGGAGTTCGCTTTCGGGCAGCAGGTAGCGCGCGAGGAGGATGGTCTCGGTGCGGCCCTTGGTATCAAGCCAGTTGCCGGTCCCGGGGTCGTCTGGCCCAACGAGCATCTTGACCGTGCCGTCGGGTTGGCGGTGCGCTTGAGAGTCGTTGATGCACACCGATTGGCCATCGCGGAACTCCGGAGACTCGAGCCACCAGTTGTTGAGATGCACGCTCCAGTAGCGGCACTCAGGAGGATTCAGCTCGAGTTCGAGGGCCTGTCCCTCTTCGAGCTTCACGTAGCAGAGTTGGTAGTGGTTGTGCGGTGTTCCCGCCATCTCCGATACGAGATCCGCGCCCGCCTCGTTCATCACGTTGGGCCGTAGCCGAAGCTCTTTGGAGAGACGAACGGTCGCGTCGTTGACCCAACCCAGGCCCATCCCGAGAAGATCCAGCACCGACGACACTCGGTCGGCATCCAGCTCGGGTCGGTGGTCGAGGGCGGGCGAAACCTGCTCCACTTCGAACGTCGCCTTCAGCCCGTTGTCACGGTCGTGGGTGTATTCGCGGATGATGACGAACGCGGCGTCAGATCCAAGGTCGAGCCAGTTCGCGCCCGTGTTGTCTCCCCCGATATCCAGCGAAAATCTCCCCTCGTCGCCGATCTCGAGCTGGCCGTCGTGGAGGTCGGCCACAACGCGGTCAACAACGCCGGCCCGATACGCAGTGAACGAAATGTAGGGCGACTCACCACGCGTGCCTCGAATGCGGTAGCGGCCTCTCTTCGCCACGCTGAACTGGTGGTAGATCGTGTCGGGACAGTCGGCGAAGACCTTGCGGGTCGGCGACTCGGCGAAGAACAACTCCGGCTTCTGGCCGCCTGGAAACTCGAGAAGCTGCTCCTCGCGATAGGCGAGCTGGCGAAGAATGAACCGCAGGCCATCTGCTCGTTCGACATCGGTCGGGGCCGAGGCGAGGGCATCGAGGCCCATGGTCTTCAGGGTGTCGGTGAAACTCGTCCACGCATCGCGCAGCTGCGACTCGTTGTTGCTCTCGTCGGTCTGGGCGTTTGCCATCACGGACTCCCTCTGCGCGGCAGATGAACCTAGCCCGAGCACTCGCTCTGCGCAGTCACGACCGGCGAGGCGTCAGTCGCCGGCCGCCGGCAGGGATTCCGTCCATCCCCGGATGGTGTCGACCACCACCGAAGTCATGGGCGCGGCGGCTGCGGTGTCGCCGGCCAGGCGTATCTGGCTGAGCGCGCCCCACATTGCACCCACCAGAAACTCGGCCTTGGTCTCGCTGTCGGCGATGCCGTCGGCGTCTAGCGCACGTTGAAATGTGGATCGCCACAACTCGCGAAACTGCGCGATCTCGCTCGCGATTGCATCCGCAGGCTCTTCGAGTTCGAAGACGGTGTTGACCATCAGACAGCCCGAATTGCACACGTCGTCACGATCGAGAGTCGAGCTGAGTCGCTCAAAAACGCGGATGATCGCGTCGGCGGACGGCGGCTCAAAGACCGTCGCAAGCGTGTCCACTGCTCGTTGCCGGTAGCGCTCCAGCGCTCTGACAAACAGCTCGTCCTTGTCGCCGAACGCGTTGGCCAGGCTCTTGAGCCCGACGCCGGACATCGCCTCGAGACTGCGAAAAGTGGTAGCCGAGTAGCCATGTCGCCAGAACGCGACCATCACTGCTTCGAGCAGCTCGGACTCATCGAATGATCGGGGCCGGCCCATGGCTTTGACCTCCCGGGTCGTGTGGCTCCGGGGAATTCTACAACAATTGTTGTATCTCCGCGAACGAGACGATAGAACACTATTACTACACACGTTGTCAAACTCTTGGAGAGTCAGATGGAACCCCGTACCCTCACATCGTCCGTTGCGATCGCGGCCGCCGCCGACAAGGTCTGGAAGGTGATCGCCGACGACTTCACCGACGTCGCCGCTTGGGGACCGGGCGTGAAATCCTCCGGGCCGAACCCGGCGACCCCTGATGGCCTGAACGGCAGCCGACACGGTGGGCGGGTCTGCGACGTTGAGGGCTTGGGCGCGACGCGTGAGCACCTTGTCGCCTATGACGACCCCGCGCGAACGCTCACCTACACGGTCGAGGCCGACAACCTCCCTCCCTTCATCGAGCGGCTGGAAAACACCTGGACCGTGAGCGCCGACGACGGAACCGACTCCTGCACCGTCGACACCGAGATCGCGGTCACGTTCGACGACTCGATTTCCGAAGAGGACGCCGACAATCTCGTGAGCACGATGTTCTCCGGAGCCGGAGGCGCCGCGACGAACCTCAAGACCTACGCCGAATCCGACAACTAGGCGTCGTGCGGGTCTACTCCTGCCCGCCGAGCGACGCGGCGATGTCGTCGTGTCCGAGAAACTGTGCCCACTGCTGTGGCGTCGCCCGAAAGTCGGGGTCGCGCACATCGATTGCGGCTCCGTGAGCCAGTAGCGCCTGGACCGCGGCTGTTTCACCGGCGCCCGCGGCCCGGTGCAGGGGCGTCGTCTCGGGGTTGCCGACGGGGGCGCCGGCCTCGAGCAGCCCGACCATGAGCTCCCAACGCGCGTAACGGGCGGCAACGTCGACCAGCTCGGCACCAGTCTCGGCATCGTGACTGTCGTCGAGCACCGACATGTCGCCGCGCATGACCTTCTCGACGAGCGGATCGACCGGGAGCGGTCGCTGCCAGCGAAACAGGTCACGCAGGGTCGAGATCTCTGCGCCGTGATGAATGAACTCGTCGAGCATGTGGAGCACATAGGCCGAGCGCGTGCGATCGGCATATCCCCCACCGACCGGTCCGACTACTTCGGCCAAGGACTCCTCGGAAACCAATGTCAGGTGGGCATTCCAGCGCGTGTGAGCGTGATCCAAGAGCATCAATGCAGTCGCGGCATCGGTGGGAGGCCTCGCGTTCGGAGCGTCGAGGCCGACCGCTTCTCCCTGGGGCTCGAGGTCGAGCCAGCGCGGCGCCCGGTTCTCGCCGTACATGTCGATCAAGTGCCAGAGCCGCCAAGCAATCGTCGTGAACGGCGCCACGTCCGGAGGCGGGGCGCAGAAGTCTTGCTCGTGGGTGCCGTCTTCACGTGGTCCGATCGCCCAACAGCCGGGGGCTGGCTGCCAGTGGTACTCCTCGTCGGTCAGACCATCGAAGCGCGCCCGGGATCGCTCCCATACCTCGTCGGACAGCTGGAGCAGATCATGTTTCACCGAGGCCATGGTGCGACGGTAGCCGCGCCGCTGACGCGGGGCCTTCCGACCCCGAACCGCCGCCGATCAGGTGGGCTCGGGTTGGAACAGCCGGTTCACGCGCTCCGCGAATTTACAGGCGCAGTCGACCCTCACGATCACGTCTTCATACGTCATCAGTTGAGTCTCGACGCTGCCCTCCACGGCGATCTGAAGGGTCGAGTAGCAGCGGTGCCAGACATGGTCAGACCGTTGCTCGAACTGGTTGTCGTTGAAGTGCATCGACCCGCGGAGCACGGCGTGGATCTCCTCGTTGAATTGCGCGATCGCATCCCTGCCTACGAATCGACCGGGAGGTGCATCGAACACCCCGTCAGGCGTGAACAGCGCGGCGACGCCCCTCAGCGCCGCCGGACCTGCACCGGCAATGTCGCGTAGCCATGGACGAACGATGAAAACGTGCGCTCTGGTTCAGCCTGCACTTCGATGCGTTCGAAGCGCTCGAGCACTTCCTCCCACAGGACCTTGAGCTGGAGTTCGGCGAGCCGGCTCCCCATGCAGAAGTGGATGCCATAGCCGAACGAGAGGTGACGGTCGGCGTTGTCGCGGTCGAGATCGATCTCGTCGGCGTTGGGAAACACGTCTTCGTCTCGGTTGGCGGAGAGGTACCACATCAGGATCTGGTCGTCCTTCGAGATCTGCTTGTCGCCGATCTCGCAATCGCGCGTGGCCGTGCGGCGCATGTAGGACAGAGGGGTCTGCCAACGGATGATCTCGGGCACCAGCTTCTCGACGAGACCGGGATCAGCGACGAGCTTGTCGTACTGGTCGGGGAATTTGTTGAGACCGTAGACACTGCCCGTCATGGTGTTGCGGGTTGTGTCGTTGCCTCCGACGATCAGCAACAGCAGGTTGCCGAGATGCGCCATCGTCGGCATGTCCTTGGTTGCCTCGCCGTTGGCGAGCATCGACACGAGATCGAACCCCGGCGTCTCGCGACGCTCGGCCCACAGCTTCTCGAAGTAGGCGACGCACTCCATCAGCTCGGTGATCTTCTGCTGCTGGGTCTCCACCACTCCGCCAGGGCCGGGAACAGCGAAGACGATGTCGGACCAACGGGTGAGCTTGCGACGATCCTCCATCGGGAAGTCGAAGAGCGTGGCCAACAAGAGCGTGGTGAGCTCGATCGAAACGGTGTCGACCCAGTCGAAGGTCTCGCCTTCGGGCAGCGACTCGAGGACGGCAATGGTGCGTTCGCGGATCTCGGGCTCGAGGTTCTTCAGATTGCTCGGGGCCGACACGCTGCGAACGGTCTTGCGTTGTTCGGTGTGGGTCGGAGGGTCCATGGAGATGAACGAGTTCACCCGCTCCTGCATGGCATCGAGTTCGGGACTGGGCTTGAGACCAAGCGTGATGCCCCGCGCCGACGAAAACGTGTTCCAGTCGCCGTCGACGGCACGGACGTCGTCGTACTTCGTGATCGACCAATAGCGACCCGAGGTCTCGAGCTCGTTGAAGTGCACCGGATCCTCAGCGCGGAGGCGGGCGAAGTGGTCGTACCAACGATCCTCTCTGAAGAGGTGCGGGTTCGCCGGGTTGATGTCGGCCAGAGCAAGATCGGCTGCCTCAGGCACATCGCCGCCGGTGTCGGCCATCTCCATCTCGGGCGTGCGCACATTGGCGTTCAGGAAGTCGGCTTCCGTCTCGGTCGTGTCAGTCATCAGCGTTCTCCTCGTCGGCGACCAGTGTGCCCTATCGGAACTCCGCAGTGGTAGTACCGAGGCGACCAGTTCGTGATGATCCTCAGGCCATCTTCGAGTAGTCGAGGGTGAACCAGCGCTCGGGAGCCATAGTCACGCGCGTCGACGCCTCTGAAGAAGTCGACTCGACGTAGAGATCGCCGAACTCGGCGCCCATGTACCGGTGGGCCAGGACTCGGGAGTCCTCTGTGGTCGCGACGCTCGTCCCCGCGACTGGGCCCTCGACGGAGACGTACTTGTAGGGGAGGTTCTCCTCTTGCACACACAGCGAAAACCGCTGGGCCGACTCGAGCAGCCGATGCTTGAGTGATCCGGTACCCATCACCACACTGACCTCCCCGCCCGGGCTGTAGCCATACCAGATGGGCACAGAGAGCGGCGGGCCGTCGGCTCGCTCGACCGCCATCACGCCCACGTGGACGCCCGCGAGGAATTCCTCACGCTCTTCTACCGTCATCTTCAGTTCCATGGGGACTCCGTTTGTCGTCGATTCAGCCTTGGCGAAAGGTGCGCTACATCAACGCTGTGGGGTCGTAGAAGCCGAGCGAGCCATTGGCGTCCATACCAAAGCCGAGGCGGTCGCGCACGATGTCCGGCAGCTCCAACGCATCCACCAGCGGCATCGAGAGACTCTGGTTCTCTTCTTGACGCAGCCAACTCAGCGAGAACGTGAGGATCACGCCGTAGCGCCAGACGTCTTCGGTGATGTTTGCTCCTGCGCCGTGCAACGTGCCTCCGGCCCAGACGAGGACCGACCCGGCCGGCATCTCGGCGCGTACAACCTCGTGTGGCTCAGCGACGCGTTCGGCCTCCCAATGGTGGCTGCCGGGAACAAGCTGCGTGCCCCCGTTGTCGGCCGTGAAGTCCGACAGTGCCCACATCGTGGCGAGGATCAGGTTGGGGCGAGGAACGGGGAAGAACGGGAAGGAGTCTTCCTCGCGATGGAGGACCTGGTCGCGTGCCCCTGGCCCGACCTCGAGACCGGCGGTCACGTGGAGCTGGTAGTCCTGGCAGTTCGACAGCAGGTGCTGCTCGCAGAGCCGCTCTACAAGAGGACGAGTCACGAGCTCGCGCACGGTCGGCGAACGGTGCATCAACGCGACGGCGCGCCGCGTGTTGCCGGGGTAGAAGTCCTCCTGGCGGTCGTCCTCCACTTGTGCCGCGGCCATGTGGTTGGCCATCTCGCCACGAACTGACGCGACTTCCTCGATCGAGAGTGCATCGCTGATGACGAGGCAGCCGGCGTCGGCGAGAGCCTCATACATTTCGACCGGATCATCGGTGGCGGCGGCCTGTGGTATCGCTGACCTCGTCGTGGCACTCATCGTCGTCTCACTCGACCGCGGCGCGGTACTCGTCGCGGATGCGGCGCTTGTAGAGCTTGCCGTTGTCGGCCCGCGGCAAGAGATCGACGAACTCGATCCGGCGAGGGCACTTGAAGTGAGCCAGACGACTGCGGCAGTGCTCGACCAACTCGGCGGCCAGATCTGGAGTGGCGTGGACGCCGGAGCGCAGCTCAACGACCGCCAGCACAGACTCTCCCCAGTCCTCATCGGGGACACCGATAACGGCCGCATCGCCCACAGACGGATGGGCCAGCAGCTCGCCCTCGACTTCGGCCGGGTAGACGTTGACGCCACCCGAGATGATGAGGTCGACGCTGCGATCGGTGAGAAACAGGTAATCGTCCTCGTCGAGGTAGCCGACGTCGCCCAGCGTGAAGTACTCACCCTGGTAGCTGCCTGCCGTCTTCTCAGGATCCTTGAAGTAGTCGAACTCGCCACCCTTCGGCGCTCGCAGAAAGATCCGCCCGGTCTCTCCCGGCGGCAGCTCGGCGCCGTCGTCGTCCATGATCTTGATGTGGTCAGGGACGGGAACATGGCCGACCGTGCCCGGTCGGGTCTGCCATTCGATGCTGTCGACAGAAGTGCCAACTCCCTCGGTGGCGGCGTAGTACTCGAACAGCACCGGCCCCCACCAATCGATAATGCGCTGCTTCACCGCAACCGGACACGGTGCCGCACCGTGCCAGATGTGGATGAGTGAGGAGGTATCAGCGGCCTCCCGCACGTCGTCGGGCAGCGAGAGAAGTCGGTGGAACATGGTCGGCACCATGTGGGAATGCGTAACCCGGTGCTTGGCGATGAGGCGAAGCGTCTCCTCGGCCGACCACCCGTCCATCAGGACGATGCCGACGCCCGCCGCCGCGGGCGACGCCATGGAGAAGGCCAGCGGGGCAGCGTGGTAGAGCGGGCCGGTGCAGAGGTGCATCGACATCTCTGCAACCTGGCCACTCGGCGGCAACGCCACTTGTCGATCGGGCGGCTGGGATGCCGCAGCCCGAACCGCTTCCGCATCGCGATGCACTCCCTTCGGCCGCCCCGTCGTACCCGACGTGTAGAGCATCGTGGACCCGAGAACGGGATCCACCAGAGCCGCGCCTGACTCTGGCGCCAGGACGGAGTCGAAGTGTTCGAATCCATCGATGTCGCCGCCAACGGAGAAGAGCGTTGTCGCCCCCGTCGCCCGCCGGGCCGCATCGCGAGCGACGGACGCGAAGCGAGAGTCGGCCACGAACGCCTTGGCCTCGCAGTTGTCGACGATGTAGGCCGCCTCGTCGGCGGTCAGGTGCCAATTGATGGGCGTGAACCGAAGCCCGGTACGTTGCGCCGCCGCGAGAACTGTGGCGAACTCGGCCCGATTGGAAATCATCGCGGCGACCGCGTCGCCCGCGACCAGGCCCCGGTCCCGCCACGCCCTGGCCAATTGGTTTGCCTCGGCATCCAGCTGAGCAAAGGTGCGGTCACCGTGTTCGCTGACAATGGCTGCGGCATCGGGTCGACGGCTAGCCCAGAAGCTCAGGAGAGTGCCCGTCGCCACGGCGTCGAGCAAGACGGCTCGTGTGTCGTCATCGCTCATCGTCGGTCCTCCTCACGGGCGCGAGATCCATCTTGTCAGTCTCGCGTGACCGGCACCCGCTCGCCGCTGGGCTCAAAGGCCGGCAGCGATGTCGTCGCTACGGGCGAGCGGTGATCTCGTCGAGGAGGGGCAGCGGTTCCTGGCCCAGTAGAGCGCGGTAGGTGTTGTGGTAGTGGTGTAGCGCTGGCTCGTTGCGGCCAAAGACGACTTCGTCGAGGGCACCGGCGTTGGCTGAAGTCTGTTGGCTCGCGCTCATCACGTAGTCCTCGTCGCGGATGATCTCGCCGAACGTGCGGGCAATGGTCGCGGCCAGCACGTTGAAGTCAGACATGTCCATGCCGGCTGCGTTCGCCTCCGCCGCGTCCGGCCGGATGTAGAACTCGACCTTGCTGACATGGCGACCCGGGTCTCCCGCGGCGGGAATCGCGCGAACGAGGAAGACGCCGATCTCGAAGGGCATGAGGATGACGTTCGGGAATATCCAGTAGACGGGGAGGCCGGCGACGGTGATGTCCCACTCGTCCTCGGGAAGTTTGCGCATCTCGTCAATGGCCCGCTTGCACAGCACCATTCGGTGAAGGTGGTTCTCCTCGTCATAGCACTGGACGTTGCCGTGGAAGTTGAGGGCGAGCGTGTCCGAGTGCAGCACGCTGAAGTGATACGTCTCGCCGAACGTGTCCATCGCGAGTTTCCAGTTGCACGCCGTGTCGTACTCGGCCCTGGTGAGGAGTTCAAGTTCGTCGAACTTCCAAGTAGAGAACTCCTCGTTGAACCACTCGCCGAGCAGCCAGTCGAGGTCGATCGTGCCGTCCGGGTCCGGGTTCACGAACAGCAGTCCGTGTCGTTCATCGGCGGGGAGTTCGCGTAGGCCGAGGCAGTCCTTGTCGACATCGCCGAAGTGCGCTGGCTTGGGCAGACCTACGAGCGTGCCGGAGGGGTCATAGCTCCACGCGTGGAACGGACAGGTGAAGCGTCGCTTTGTTCCCCGTTCCTCTGTCTCCACCAGGGCTCCCCTATGCCGGCAGGAGTTCACGAAAGCCTTGAATTCACCCGCGTCATCGCGGGTGGCGAGAATCGGAGTGCCGTAGTCGTTGTTGGTGAGAAACGACCCAGGCCCGGCGAGATCGCCGGAGAGGCCAACCAACTGCGGCATGGAGCGGAACCACTCGTTCCACTCGCGATCGGCCTGGGCCGGGTCGGTATAGGTCGTGGTGGGATTTCGCCGAAGCCCCCCGGCATCCACGTTGGTGTCGCCATCAAGGTGGGCGCACAGCTGCTTGATGAGTCGAACCTGTTCGTCGTGTCGCATGGAAACACTTGACCAGAAACTTAGAGAGCTGTCAAACTTTGTCATGGTCGGTTTACGTGAGCAGAACAAGGCGCGTCGGCGAGAGGCCATCCTCGACGCGACGTTGCAACTTCTCAGCGAACATCACCCGTCGGAGATCACGACGAGCCAGATCGCTGCACTCGCCGATGTCTCATCGGCGACGGTGTTCAATCTGGTCGGGACCCGTGAAGAACTCCTCACCGCCCTCGTCGGCCGGGTCATCGAGTCGCTCCTCACTGACCTGACCGAGCTCGAGAAACGAACTGATGGCGATCCCATCGATGCCGCCCGCCTGATCGTCGACGCATCGGTCGCCGCGTTCACCGCAGAGTCGACGGCCTACCGCCGCGTGGTCTCCGAGATCGCCTTTCGGCAGGACGTCGACGGCCACGCAGGATTCGATCCGGCCCGCCTCCAGGAGGCGGCGATGCGCGAGGCACAGAAGCGCAACATCATCGATGCGCGCTTCGATGCGGCCGGCCTCGGCAAGCAGATCTATGCGTCGTATTCGGCGGCGATGTTGCGGTGGGGAATTCGCAAGATCGACGACGTCGGCTTCTTGGTGATGGCTCGCCACGGCCTGCTCTCGGTTCTGGCCGCGACCGCAACCGACGCGTATCGCGACAGCTTCCGCGACGAACTCATCGAACTATCGACCCGCCTGGCCCACCTGTCACAACCAAAGTGAGTCGCTCAGAGCGATAGGATCCGGCACCGGTTGAGAACAACGCAGGTCCAACCGTCGACATCCTCAGGAGATCAGCCGCCGTGGCCACAAAGAAGCTCACCCCGCTCCAAGAGTCAGAAGCTCGCCGGAAGGCGGCTGAGGAAGCCAAGAAGAGCAAGAAGACGGTGACCCGCACCGACGAGGAGAAGGCCGTCCGCAAGGAACGCGTCGAGAAGGCGAAGGATGCCCTCGCCCGCTCGGCCGGCATGAAAGGCGACCACGTCGCGGCCGGCCGCTCAGCGCTCAAGGACTTCCTGCGTCGTCTCAACGAGCCGCGACAGCCAGACGATGCTCGATTCGATGCGCTCGTCGAAGCGCCATTCAAGACGCCGCCAAAGAAGAAGTCGAACGACCGCTACTAGCACGGTCAGCCAGCGCTGGCGCCGCTGGGACTCTTGGGTCAGGATGACCACGCGAACACCTTCGCTCACGTCCAGCCCGAGACCGGTTTCTTGACACCTGCTCCGCCCCGTCCGCCGCTCCTGCGACAGCCAAGGCTGCTCGTAAGGATGTTCTCTGACCCCCAACCGGTCCTCGAGCACCTGCGCGATGAGTACGGGCCGGTGGTCGGCCTCGGGTTTGGTCCCGTGAAGATGGCGATCATCGGTGGGCCAGAGGAGGTGCGCAGCCTGTTCACCCGCCCGGTCGACGACTTCCGCTGGAATCACAAGTTCAACGTGCTCGCCGTCGTCGTCGGGAAGGAGTCGATGATCACTTCCGACGGCGAGGACTGGACACGAAGGCGCGCATCCGTGCAATCGGCGTTCAGCCGACGGCGCCTCAACGGCTGGATCCCGATGATCCTCGAACAAGCCGACGTCGCGATCGATTCGCTCCCGGCCGACAGCACAAATGAGATCGACCTCTACCGCGTGGGGCGAGCCGCGATTCTCGAGATCGTGGTCCGGGCGTTCTTCGGCGAGTCGATGGCGGGCCAAGCCGCTCAATTCGGCGAGCTGATGCAACGCTCGCAGGACTATCTGGAGCTTCCGGCATGGAAGCAGCTGCCTCATCCTCTCCCGGTCGGCAAACGCGGCCGAGTGAAGGCAGACCGACGCGCCTTCGACGACCTCGTACGACAGGCCATCGCCTCGATCCGAGCGAACCCGTCGGGCGACCCCGACGACGTACTGGAGGTGCTGGTCCACGACACCTCGATCTCCGAACAGGAAATTCTCGACCAGGTGAACACTCTCGTGGGTGCGGGGTTCGACACCACGGCCGCCTCGCTGGCATGGATGCTGTGGTGCTGCGCACTCGCGCCCGACGTGTGGTCGGCGCTACGGGCCGAGGCCGACGACGTGCTCGGTGCACCCGGCGACGGTCGCGACCCGGTGGATCACACCACGCTCAACCGACTCGAGGTCGCAGACCGCGTCGTTCGCGAGACACTGCGCCTCCACCCCGCCGGCGTGATCAGTCCACGGGAGGCCGCCCGCGACATCGAAGTGGGCGGCTACCGGATCGCCAAGGGGACACTCGCGTTGTGGTCAGCTCACCTAGCTGGACGAGATGCGGATGTGTGGAACGACCCGCTGCAGTTCGATCCCGATCGTTTCCTCGACATGTCCGACGACCAGCGAGCCGCGGCCGAGGCCGCATGGGTTCCGTTCGGCGGAGGCCGACGCAACTGCATCGGCTTCGCACTTGCGCAGATGGAGCTCACCGTGCTCATCGCCAGACTCGCGCAGCGGCTCGACGTGAAGGCCCCGGCCTCGGGCAAACCCGGTCCCGTCGGCATGGTGGTCAACCGCCCGCAGGGTGGCGTCCCCTTCGGGGTGACCCTACGAGCCTGACCGGATCGATATCTCAGGACTCGCTGTCGGCAATAGCGGCGATCCCCTCATCGACGAACGCCCCGATCTCATCGGTGGTGTGGCCCAACTCGGACAGGATCTCCGCGGTGTGCTCGCCCAACGCCGGCGCCGGTGAAGCGGGTTCCAGACGGTCGCCCCCGAAGCGCGCTGGCGGCTTGATCCGGCGCATCAGGCCCATTCTCGGATGCACGGCCTCATCGGCGGAGTCGTTGGCATCGATCTGAGGGTGGGCAATGACCTCCTCGTAGTCGAGGACTCGAGCCGCAGGAACGTCGTTGAGCCGCATTTTCTCGAGGAGGTCGTCGGTGCCGAAGTCCGCAATGCTGCCGGCGATCTCCAGTCGAAATTCGTCGACGTTCTCGAAGATCTTCTCGATGGTGTCGAACCGCGAATCGGCAAAGAGATCGAGTCGGTCGATCGCAGTCAGTAGGCCGACCTGCTGCGCCGCCGTTGACGCTCCGGCCGTCACGCTCCCGTCCCTGGTCGCCGACAGCCGGTACGCGATCTCGCTGATCGGCGGGAGATCAGACGCATCGTCGTCCAGCAACGTGTGGTGCATGAAGCCGTCAGGAAAGAGGAAGTAGAGGGCCGCGTCCATCATCGACAAATCGATGTGTTGACCTGCACCGCTGCGCTCCCGCGTGAAGAGAGCCGTCGTCACGGCCTGACACACGGTGTAGGCCGTGACCTTGTCGCACATCAGGGTCTGCATGAACGCCGGGCCATCCTGGCCCTGACCTTGCACTGCCGTGAACCCAGTTTGGGCCTGGACGATCGGGTCATAGGCCGGCGCATCACGCAGCGGGCCCTCGGTGCCGAAGCCCGAGACACCGGCGTAGATCAGCCGCGGATTGAGCGACCGCAGGCGCTCGCTTCCGAGCTCCAGCCCGTCCATGACACCGGGCCGGTAGTTGGTGAGGACCACATCGGTTTCCCTCGCCAGGGCCTCGATCGCTCGACGACCCACGTCGGACTTGAGGTCGATCGCCATCGACCGTTTGCCCCGATTGCAGTTCGCGAACAGTGCACTGATCCCACCCTTGGCCGACCCGAGATGGCGCATCGGGTCGCCCAGTTCGATCGGTTCAACCTTGATGACCGACGCGCCCTGCTCGGCCAGCATCATCGCGGCAAACGACGCGGTGACCATGGTCGAGAACTCCAGAACTCGGATTCCTTCGAGTGGTTTCATTGCTGAACCGTAGGACAACCCGCTCAGGCGGTGACAGGCACCGGCCCGAGGAAGCGCTCGACGTTGCCGAAGTAGAAGGCATCCAGCGCGGCTTGGTCGACTCCGTCCATCGTCGCCTCGAACTTTCCAATCGGGTCGCGCGAGCCCTCGGGGTGGGGATAATCGGATGCGAAGCAGAGCATTTCGGGTCCGAGCTGTTCGGTGATCCACCCGACCGGTTCGCCGGCGAACGGGGCAAACCGAGTCCTCTCTCGGGCGATGTCAGACGCTCGACGTTCGCGGGGAGCGTGGTGGCGAGTCGTCCGCTCGACCCAGTCGAGTTGGTGTAGCCAACCAGGCACCCACGAAGCACCGCGCTCGAGTGAGAGGAAACGAAGGCGCTCGTGACGCTCGAAGACCTCGTCGAAGATCATGGCCGACAGGAATAGCTCGGCCGACGTGTTCATTGCCACCAGACCGAGGATCGAGTCGGGTGCGTCACCGCCGACCGCTGTCGCTCCGCGGCCGTTGTTCTTGAAGCTCGGTTCGACGGCGTCGTAGTGCCCGTCGACGGCGATGTGGAGGATCGCGGGCACGTCTCGGTCGGAGAAACGGGCCCATACCGGATCGAAGTCGGGATGACTGAACGAGCGGGCGGTGGGGTCAGGGTCGCTGGGGTCCACCATGACGGTGTGGCAGCCATCGGCGAAAGCTTCATCGATAAGGGCGCCTGCCACTTCGGGGCCGAGCGAGAGCGGCACGTAGCCGCCGGCCAGCAAGCGGTCGTCGTGCGCGCAGAATCGTCCCATTGCCCTGTTGTGCACTCGCGCCCCGACCTCGAGCGCCGCCGCGTCGTCAGTATGGGCGACCTGGTGAAACGAGAACGTGCCCAGCACGACCTGGAGTTCGAATCCGAGCACATCGAGCGCATGGGACCGGTCGGCGGGGTCGAACGCACCGAGGCGCGACCATGGGCTGCGAGTGATGTCGAACATTCCCTCTTCGAACTGGGTCATCACTTCGGGATCGGCGTTGCGACGGTCGAGGTGCTGTCGCCCCTTCTCCACCGCTTCGAGTGAGACTGGCAGCTCGGTCTGGCCGTCCATTGGCTGCAATAGTGCGGCCTCCTCGGCAGTGGCGACCGCGTGGAGGAAGTCATCGAGTTCGAAGAGATGACTGTCGACGTCGATGATCCGACGGCTCTCGGCGTAGGTCATGGTGGGAGCTCCCTATTTGAGTTCACTCAAACAGTAGCGGAATCGCGCTATGGTTGTCGACATGTCCGAGCCTCGCCGCCGCCTCTCCCCCGCGGATCGACGCGATCAGCTGTTGGATGTGGCGCGACGAATCGTCGAAACCGACGGCGTGAGCGCCTGCACCGTCGAGTCGGTCAGCCAGCGAGCGGGCGTGACTGCACAGCTCGTACACAAGTATTTCGGCACCCGGACATCGCTGCTCCAGGATCTATTCCGCCGTGAAGACGAGCGCTACGAGGCCGATATCCGCTCACAGATCGCCACGACCAACAACTTCGAAGAACTCGTCCGCGTGTTTGTCACCGCCAACTTCGACCAGCTGTCATCGGCGACCGCCATCGGCCGCCTTCGAGTCGTGCCGGAGATCGCGACGATTCGAGACGACCTCGAGCGATCGGAGGATCGGGGCGCGGAGCGGGTGCTGGTCCGGGCCTTGACCGCCGAGTATCCGACGACCCGAGGCATCACGGAATTCGTTCTCCGTTTGGGTTCGGCGGCATCGATCGAAGCAGGCAACCTGGCGGCCCAGCAGCCGAAACGAGACCGAGATCGCGATGTCGAAAACACCGTCCGGTTCATTCTGGCCGGAATCCGCGCGCTGACCACCGACGCAGCAACCACCGTCGGCAACTGATCTTCCCCCGCCCGCACCCAATGAAAAGAAACCACCAATGATTCGGTTCCGAACTGCAATTGTCCTTCTCCTTTCGCTGGGTCTGATCGCCGCCGCCTGCGGTGATGACGCGGGCGATGCCTCGGGGGGCTCCACCACCTCGATGCGGCCCGACGACTCCACGACAACTGCTGCGGTCAGCACTTCGGACGCGCCCACAACCACGAGCGAACCGGTTGAGCTCACTGCGAGCTTCACGGGCGTGACTCCCGAAGTGATCCGGGTCGGGGTGTCCACCTTCGACTGGGACCGCCTCGCCGATCTCGGCGTGAGAGGTGGAATCGGCAACTCCGAGGACATCTACATCGCGATGCTCGAGGCGATCAACGAGCGCGGCGGCATCCACGGTCGCATGTTGGAGCTTTATCCGATCGCTTACTTGCCGGTTGGCGCGACCGAGGCTGACGAGGCGTGCCTCGAATGGACTGAAGACCACGAGGTGTTCGTGGTCGTCGGCGGCGTGCTGGGCGACACCGTCCTCTGCATGACCGAGCTCCACGAAACTGCGGTCGTGATGGTCGGCGGCATGACTGATGACCGCAAAGCGCGAGCAAAGGCGCCCTACGTCACCGTCGCCAACGAGTCGAGCGAACGCGCCACGGCCTTCGTCGAATTGATGGAAGACCTCGATCTTCTCGAAGGCAAGACCATCGGCGTGACCGGGTCCCTGGATGTGGGCGCCGCCGACTACAACTTCACGCTGGAAGCGTTGAGAAAGGCCGGCTACGACCCCATCGACGGGTTGACCGGTGACAACGACGGAGATCTCGGAGCGACGGCGCGCGACGCCGAAGTCGTCTACGAAATCTTCCGCACCAGTGGCGTCGACGTGACCATCTCCACGACGGGCGTGCCGCTCGAGATCGCCAATGCCATCGACGCGGGGTACGAGACCGACCAGTGGCTTCTCCTCAGCTCCATGACCGGGCGAGGCCTGAACGATGCGGGCGTCGACCCCGCCTATCTCGACGGTGCCTACTCCGTGAACCTCACGCCCATAGGTACGACCGGCCAGGTCGCGATGGCCGACGACCCCCTGGTCGCGGCCTGCATCGACGACATCGAGGCCCGCACCGGCCGTACCGTCTCCTATGCGCTCGACGTGGAGGTGAGCGCCCTCGGACAGGCAGTCGCAGCCTGCTCGCTCGCCGCGATCCTCGAAGCCGGTCTCACCAACGCCGGGCCCGTGCTCACCAACGAGACGTTTCTCGCCGGCCTCGAGGCGATCGGCCCGATCGATCTCGCCGGCTATCCCGACGGCAACCTCGGGCCCGGTAATCTCTCCGCGTCGTCAGGATTCGGGGCAACCCGCTTCGATGCTGCGAACGAGGTCTGGGAGCTCCTCGACTGAGCGACGAAGCCGGCGTGAAGGGCCAGCCCGGCTACGCGTGAGCCTTGGCAGTGAACACCAGACGATCGTCCTCGTAGGGCTGGGCGTCGCGATCGCTGAGCCCGCCGGTCACTTGGATATCGCGGAAGCCTGCCGCCTCGAGCATGAGTAAAACTTCGCTCTTGAAGTAGATATTGATCGACAGCGAGCTCTGCTCCGACGCCGCGAGTTCGCCATTCACCCAGTGTTCGGCGCGGAGCTCGCGGGTGACGACCTGATTCAGGGGGTCGAAGTCGAGCACGCGCATCTTGAGCTCGATTTCCGTTCCGTCCGCGCACTGCTTGCGGTCGCCCCGCTTCGGCCATGGGCTCGGCAACGGCGGCCGACCTTCGGGCAGCCATGCCCGCCACACGGCCAACTCGAAGTTGGGAAGATAGAGATCGAACACCAGCGTGCCGCCGGGCTCGAGGTGACGATGGATGCGGCGCAACGCCTGGCGGTCGTCGGCGCGAGTACCGCCAATTCCAAAGCTCCCGCAGATCACCACGGTCTGGTAGCTCCTCGGCAACTCCAGCTCGCACATCGGCTGGCACTCGAGTTGAGCGGCGAGGCCTTCGCTCTCCGCCAGGTCGGCACAATGGGCGAGCATGTCGGCGGACACATCGCAGCCGTCGACGTCGAGCCCGGCGCGGAGGAAGGGCACAAGAAGGCGCCCGGCGCCACAGCCGAGATCGAGAGCCGGTTCACCACTGCGCTCGATCGCTCGTTGGAAGTGGGCGATGTCGTCGCCATCGCGGTTGAACTCAGCCCACCATCTCGCCACCAGACCGTGGTGCCATGTGACGCTTTCGCTCGTCATACGCCCATTGTGCCCCACCAGCGCTCGCCGTTCGCTGGGTCGTAGGCCGAGGCTGAGTCGCAGCCCGCTCTCTCGCTGCGATCCTCGAAGCCCGTCTCATCAACGCCGGGGCCGAGCTTCTCGACTCGGCGCGCCCAGTCAGCCTTCGTCGGCTTGGGCGTATGGACTCTCGAGAATGCTCTCGTGACCATCAGTGATCGGTTGGTCGATGCGCTGACCGTTGCCGCCGCCGGGGCCGAAGGAGTTGACGACCTCGCGGAGCGCGGCTCGATCGGGTACCTGAGGCAATTGCTGGGGCTGGCCCGGCATTTCGGCGATGTGGAGCGTCTGCGTCGGGAACGCGAAGTCGACCTGCAGTGACTCGGCGAGGCGCATGATGTCGAGATTGAGGACGTGGCGCGTCCGCAGCTCCTCGTTCCAGTCGGCCGCGTCCATGAAGCAGTACACCAACACGTCGAGGCTGTTGGCACCGAACCCGTGGAACTCGACCATGTAGTAGTCCTGGCGCATGCCCGGATTGGCCTGAATGATCGCCCGGATCCCTTCGACGAAGGCCTGCATCTGATCCGGTTTGGTGTGGTAGCCGACGCCAAGCGTGGTCTTGTACCGACGCCAGCGGCGCTTACCCATATTGTCGATCCCGGTGTTCATCAGATTGCCGTTGGGCACACTGACGAGCGAGTTGTAGAAGGTTCGCACCCGCGTGGAGCGAAAGCCGACCGTCTCGACGGTGCCCTCTACGCCATCGACGATGACCCAGTCGCCGACCTCGAACGGCTTGTCGGCGAAGATCGTGGCGCCGCCGAGCACGTTGCGGACAGTGTCCTGGGCCGCCAACGCGATTGCCAGGCCGCCGAGGCCGAGACCGGCGATCAGCGACGAGACATTGACATCGAGGTTCTGCAGCACGAACAAGATGCCCACCGCGGTAACGAACAACCGCATCGTGGTTCGCAGCAACGGGACCAGGCTGTCGTCGAGCATCGTCTCGGTCTGGCTCGCCCGTCTCGCCAGAACGTCGACGGCGATATCGATGGCGCGGTACGCAACGAGAATGACCGCCACGGCCGCGACGAGACTGGTGGCCTGATTCACCACGTTCTCGACGTCGGGATCGAAATCCAACGTCGGGAATCCGACCAGCACCGTGATGCCGATCGCGAGCAGCCGAATACCGCGGTTCAGCAGGAGTCGCTCGCCCTCCCAGAACGCAAGATCGGCACCCGCGAATCGGCGCCGAACGACCACGGAAATCGCCCGCAACAGCGCGAAGTGCGCCACCGTCGCGATGACGGCGAGCACGGCGAGGCCGATGTACTGCTCCACCTCGATCCCGAGGTACTCGTCCTTGAACCAATCAGGCATCGCGACGATCACCTGAACCGATCCATGCAGGGCGACATCACAGGCTGGCCAAGGGGTTCGAGCACGTTGTCAACTTAGCGAGCCGCGGCGCGGCGATCGGAGATCCCGCCGTGCCGGCCGGTCGCTTCGTTACCATCAGCCCGAAGCGACAGTCGAGGCACGACTGGCGTACCTTCCCCTTCGCTGAACCCCCGCACGACAAGAGGCAGACACCATGACATTTCTCGATTCAGAAATCGAAGCAACCGAGGCGTGGTTCAGTACCGACCGCTTCTCTGAGATCACCCGGCTCTTCACTGCCCGCCAGGTCGTCGAACAGCGGGGCACCATCGAGCAGGACTACTCCGTGGCCCGGGTTGCGGCGGAGCGGTTCCACGCTCGGCTACGGGAGCTTCGTTCGCAGGGCAAGAGCATCACGACCTACGGCCCCTACTCCCCCGGCCAGGCCGTCGCCATGAAGCGCTCCGGTATCGAGGGCATCTATCTGGGCGGCTGGGCCACATCGGCCAAGGGCTCGATGTCGGAAGATCCGGGCGCGGACCTCGCCAGCTACCCGCTGAGCGCCGTGCCCGACGAGGCTGCCCCTATCGTCCGGGCCTTGCTCGCGGCCGACAAGAACCAACGCTTCGCCCGCAGCCGCATGAGCGAGCAAGAGCGCGAGCGCACACCAGAAGTCGACTTCTTGCCCTTCATCATCGCTGATGCCGACACCGGCCACGGCGGCGACGGCCACGTGCGCAATCTCGTGCGGCGGTTCGTGGAGGTAGGCGTTCCCGGCTACCACATCGAGGACCAGAAACCGGGTGTCAAGAAGTGCGGCCACCAGGGGGGCAAGGTCCTCGTCCCGGTCGACGAGCAAATCAAGCGCCTCAATGCGGCCCGGTTCCAGCTCGACATCATGGGCGTCGGCGGCATCATCGTCGCCCGCACCGACGCAGAGGCAGCCACGCTGCTCGATGGCTCGGGCGACGAACGCGATCAGGCGTTCATCCTCGGCGCCACCAAGCTCGACGTACCCAGCTACAAGAACGCCTTCCTCACGATCCTCGAGAGCCTCAACCGCGCGGGCGCCACCGACCTCAACGGCCATCTCCTCTACACCCTCCCCGACGACCAAAAGGCCGAAGCAATGGCCTGGCTCGAGGCGAACGGCCTCACCGCCAACATTGCCGAGGCGGCCGCCTCGGTGGCAGACGGTACGTCCACCCCTGAGCAGGCGCTCGACGCCGTCAGCAACGCCTTCATCGATATCTGGCAGAGCGCCGCTGGCTTGATGACTTACCGCGAGGCCGTGGCCGAGGCCATGGCCTTCCGAGCCGAGGAGGGGGGCGAACTCTCCATGACGCTCGACGAGTGGGATGCCTTCTCCGACCGTGCTTCCTGGCATGTCGCCCAGGCCAAGGCCGACGAGATGGGCCTCGATGTCCACTGGGACGCCCGCATTGCCAAGACACCAGAGGGCTACTACCAAATCCGCGGCGGCATCCCGTTTGCCATCGCCAAGTCGTTGGCGGTCGCGCCGTTCTGCGACATCATCTGGATGGAAACCAAGACCGCCGACCTCGAAGACGCCAGGGTTTTCGCCGACGCCATGAAGGCGGTTTTTCCGGACAAGATGATGGCGTACAACTTGTCGCCGTCGTTCAACTGGGACACCACCGGAATGACCGACGACGAGATGCGAGCGTTCCCGGAAGAGATCGGCAAGCTCGGATTCGTCTTCAACTTCATCACCTACGGCGGTCATCAGATCGACGGTCTGGCGAGCGAGGAATTCTCCGCGTCGCTGCAGGAAGACGGAATGCTGGCGTTGGCTCGCCTCCAGCGGAAGTTCCGCCTCGTGGAGTCTCCCTACGCCACACCGCAGACCCTCGTCGGTGGACCTCGCCTCGACGCCGCCCTCATGGGCTCGTCCGGCCGCACGGCCACCACCAAGGCCATGGGCAAGGGCTCCACTCAGTTCCAGCACCTGGTGCAGACCGAAGTGCCGCCGCGCCTGCTCGAGGAGTGGCTCGCTGAGTGGGCTGGAGCCCACGGAGTCGATGCCGCATTGTCAGTGCAGCTGCGTCCCCACACGCCGGGATCGGAGATCCTCGAACTGCAGATCAACGGGGCCGATGAGACCTACGCCAACGTCGTGTTCTCGGTCATCCACGATCGCCGGAACCGACCCATCTTGCTGGTCCGGGACCAGAACAACCATCGCCAGGACATGCGCCGCAAGCGGCTCATGACGCTGATGCACTTGTTCCTGATCCACCGCTACAAGATCGCCGCGATCCATTTCCTCAGCCCCACGGCGGACAACCTCAAGCAGGCCGAGGGCATGCGGAACAACGGCATCTTCGGCAACGTCACTGACGAGGTGGGCGAGATCATCGTCGCCGAAGTCAGCGAGACCGACGTCGCGCCGCTGCTGGGCGAGGACCGCAGCGCTCTCTCGTCCTTCATCGCTGTCTAGGCCCGGCCGACCGATCCTTTCCGTTCCATTCTGCGGTACGGCTCTTGCTGTCCAGTTCGGGCCGCGACCAGAAACCACCGAAGCAGAAGGCGCTGGCCAGGTCACCCAATGCCGGAGCGCGGTTCGTCGAGTGGTTCACTCGTCGTTTCTTCGTCAGAAGCCCAGGTGCTCGCGGCCCTGGTCGAATTCGAGGTCGGCCCAGTGGGCGGTGGCATCGGCCAGTTCGTTGACGCTCCAGCGGCCGTCCTTGGCCACGTGGTCCACCGCTGTGTAGGGCTGGAAGAGGCTCACATTGCCGCCCCGCACGAAGAACACCTTGCCGGTGATCCGACAGGCCGTCGACGCAAGGTGGGCGACAAAGGGCGCCACGTTGGCGGGATCCTCCGGTGCCCACTCGTCGGGGAGGTCGATGCTGCCGTCTCGTTGGCCCAGGTCAGCTGTCAGCCGAGTGAGCGCCGCGGGGCAGATCGCGTTGACCCGCACGCCATATCGAACGAGCTCCTTGGCCGCGATCTCGGTGAGTGTTGCGATGCCGGTTTTCGCCGCGCCGTAGTTGGTCTGGCCGGGGTTGGACAGAACCCCCGACGTTGACGAGGTGTTGATGACCGACGCGTCGAACGTATCCCCTGCCTTGGCCCGGGAACGCCAGTGCACGGCGGCGTGATGCAGCATCGCGGCGTGGCCCTTCAGATGGACATCGACCACGGCGTCCCACTCGTCCTCGGCCATGTTGAAGAGCATCCGGTCACGCAGAATCCCGGCGTTATTCACCAACACGTCGAGCCGGCCGTAGGTGTCGACGGCCTGAGCCACGAGCTCGCCGGCCGCGGTCCAGTCCGACACCCCGGCGCCGTTGGCAGTCGCCTCACCACCCTCGGCTCGGATCTCCTCGACCACGGCATCGGCCGCACCCAGGTCGGCACCGGTGCCGTCGCGGGCCCCGCCGAGATCATTGACCACCACCTTCGCGCCCTCGCGTGCGAACAGAAGCGCGTGCTCTCGCCCCAACCCTCGCGCTGCCCCGGTGATGATCGCGACCCGTCCGTCTAGTGCACCTGCCATACCTCGGTTCTATGCGATGTCGCCGTCGCGAGCGAGTCGCTGGTCTCGGGTGGGCGGCACGTCAGGCCGGGGCTCCGCCGGCGACGACGGCGCGATACATGACCCGTCGCTCGGAGTAGTCGCGGAGCGGACTGTGCATGACCGACCGGTTGTCCCACAAGACGAGGTCACCGACTTCCCACTCGTGCTGGTAGGCGAACTCCGGACGCGTGCCGTGCAGCACCGTCCGAAGGATGAGTTCGGTGCTCTCCGCCTTCGCCATCCCCTCGATCTCGGTGGTGAAGCCGCCGTTGATGTAGAGCGCCTTACGCCCCGTCTCGTCATGGGTTCGGATCGCGGGATGCAGCGTGACCGGCATATCGGGACCGAAGCTCTTGCCCGAGTGCCACGCCTTGGCTCCTTCGAGCTGGGACCGCAGCTTCTCGGGCAGCGTGTCGAGCGCCAGGTGCTGGTTGGCAAAGATCGTCCCGCCTCCCTCCGACGGAAGCTTGCGCGCCTGCAGCATCGTGATCTTGGGCGGCGTCTCGTGCCAGGTCATGTCGGAGTGCCACACACCGAGTCGATCGTCGCCCTCCCCCTCGGAGAAGATCAGCTGCACGAACGGCGTTTGATCGACTCTCGTCGCCGGATGCTCCAGCAGGTCGCCCCAGGCCCGGGCGAAGCGCTCGAGCTCTTCAGCCTCGAGCTTCTCCCCCGGAATGACGAGCACGTGGTATTCGTGCAGCAGCGGCATGAGCTGCTCACGAACATCATCAGGCTCCATCGTGCGCAGGTCGAGTCCTTCGACCCGGGCACCGAGGTTCACACCGGCCTTGGTGATTGTCAGTTCTCCCATGGATGCATTCTCCTTCATCACTGACGACTCCATTCGCTCTCTGCCATTGCTTCATCGCTCTGCGGGTCGCGTCCGCCCGGGAGCTGCACGGTGACGTCGTGCAGCGTGCCGGTATATGCGAACGGCGAGGTGTAGCGAGGCGACACCGCCGAACCACGATCCATGCCGACGCCCACACCGGTCGACGTGAACGTCGACAGGTAGAGCGGGATCGCCTCTCGGCCGCACGGTGTGCCGTCGATCAAGAGTTCGACCCAACCCTCGGCGCCTTCACGTTCCAGGTGCACGGCAAGGGTGCGGTCGCCGGCCCGCACCTCGACGCCCGACTCGACGACGGTGTGGGCACCGAACGCGTTGTAGTCGGCGACGAGCCGACCGTTCTGGACGAACATCGTGAAGCCGCTGGTCGCGTTGCCTGTCGCGATCAGAACGCCCTCGTCGCCCGACGCACCGGTGACCCGCGCGGTGATGTCCACGACCGAATCGGTGAGCGATGCCGCCGTTCGCGTCGGGACCTGCGTCATGGGTGGCCGGTAGGTGTAGCGGCGGGTCGGTCGATGGATCTCGTGATCGCCGATGCGGGGGATGAAGAGCTCGAGGCGGCGCTCGTCGAGGGGCAACACACTGTGCGTTTCCGCCTCCTGCCACCACAGCTCGATCATCTGGGCGAGCCGTCCCGGTTCCGCCTCAGCCAGGTCGTTGCACTCCGACGGGTCGGCCGAGAGTTCGTAGAGCTCCCACCTGTCGTCGTCGAAATCGGTTCCCGGGAGATGGCGCGTGACGGCCTTCCACCATGCGCCATCCAGTTCGGCGACGAGCGCTCGATGACCACCGAACTCGAAGTACTGCAGCGTGTTGGTCGCCGGCGCGTCGGCCTCGTCGAGCACTGAGGCGAACGAGTGACCGGTCACGGGCATCTGCTCGATGCCTCGATAGGTGTCTGGCGGCGTCACCCCGAGCAGCTCGTACACGGTCGGCACGATGTCCGACACGTACGCGAACTGGTCCCGTTTGGTCCCGGCATGTTCCTCGCCGAGACCGTGGGGCCAGTGCACGATGAGTGGCACGTGCACGCCCCCCTCGTGGGTGAGCGTCTTGTACCACCGGAACGGAGAGTTGCCGGCCTGAGCCCACCCCCACGGGTAGTTCGTGTGGCTCTCGGGGCCACCGATCTCGTCGATCCGCTCGACTGCTTCGTCGGGCGTCTCGTGAATGCCGTTGAAGTGCTTCATCTCGTGCAGCGTCCCGGCCGCGCCACCCTCTTGTGACGCCCCGTTGTCGCTCAGGAGCACCAGGATCGTGTTGTCCAGCTCACCCATGTCGCGCAGTCCATCCACGAAGCGGCCAATCTGGTCATCGGTGTGGTCGAGGAATGCGGAAAAGGCCTCTTGCAGGCGCGCCGCGAATCGTTGCTGGTTGTCGGACAGGTCATCCCATGGCTCGACCCCCGGGTTGAGTGGGGCGAGGGTCGTGTCGGGGTCGATCACGCCGAGCTCGATCTGACGTTCGAACCAGCGTTGTCGCACGACGTCCCAACCCTCGTCGTAGCGACCGCGGTACTTGTCGAGGTACTCCTGCGGCGCCTGGTGGGGCGCATGGGTCGCACCGAACGGCAGATAGGCGAAGAACGGACGGTCCGGGCGCAGGCTCTTGTTGTCGTTGACCATGTGCAACAACTGGTCGACCAGGTCCTCGGAGAGGTGATACCCCTCCTCCGCAGTGGCCGGTGGATCGATGTGGGTGTTGTCGCGCACCAGCTCGGGGTGGAACTGATCTGTCTCTCCCGACAGGAACCCGTAGAAGCGTTCGAACCCACGAGCCAATGGCCACTGGTCGAACGGTCCCGCCGCGGAGATGTGGGTTCCCGGCGTCAGGTGCCACTTACCCGCACACAACGTGGCGTACCCCTCGTCGCGCAGCACTTCGGCAATCGTCCCCGCCGCATTCGACATCTGCCCGAGGGCGTGCGGGAAGCCGGTGATCCAACCGGCGAGGCCCCGCATGCCGACCTCGTGCTGAGAACGGCCCGTCAACAGCGCTGCTCGCGTCGGCGAACACACCGGCGTGACGTGGAAGTTCGTGAACTGCACCCCGTCGCCGGCCAGGGCGTCGATGTTGGGCGTGTCGATGTCGGACCCGTAGCAGCCAAACTGGGCGAAGCCGGTGTCGTCCAACAGGATGAACACCACATTCGGTGCACCGTCGCCAGGATGCGGGCGCTCCTCGAAGTGCGGCTCCGAATCGGCGAGCGTGCGCCCGATCTTTCCCTTGAATTCGGTCATGTGGGCTCTCCGTTTCGGATGATGGGGATCTCAGACGGTGATGGTGGTCAGGTCGTCGCCGATGATCACGTCGCCGTCGTAATGTTCGGCGGCCCGGGCGACCCATTCCGGGTACTGATCAGGCGTCGGAGCGGGGACCATATGGGTCAAGGCGAGCCGCTTGGCTCCCACTCGGGCCGCGGTCTGAGCGGCCTCGATGACACCCGAGTGGTAGTCCAGGATGTCCTGCGCCATCACATCCGGGAGTAGCTCGATGATGTCCTTGCGCAAGACGGTCTGCACGTACACGTCCGCTCCTGCGGCGAGCTCGTCGACCCCTTCACAGGGGATCGTGTCGCCCACCAGCGCGACCGACGCGCCGTCGTGTTCCAAGCGGAACCCGATGGTCGGGCGCACCGGCGCGTGCATCGTCGCGGCGGTGGTGATCCTCACGTCGCCTATACGCAACGCATCGCCGGGTTGCAGCTCGGTGACCTCGACCTGCGGGCCCTTGGTGAGCGGGTCGTGGTGTTCGATGCGATAGCCGATGTCGTCCTCCAGCGCGTGGAGCTGGCGCTCAACGAACCGCGCCGTGCCGATCGGCCCGTAGATCTGAAGGACCTGCTCCTCGCGGGTTCTGATCCAGTGCGTGGTGATCACGTCGTTGAGGGCGCAGACGTGGTCACTGTGCAGGTGCGTGATCAGCACAGCGGCCAGGAAGGCAGGGTCTGACCCCGCGCCCGCCATCCGCATCACGACGCCTCGGCCGGCATCGATAAGGATGTGGGTATCGCCCGCCTTCACGAGCGTCGATGGTCCGGCACGGTTCGCGTCTGGAAGCGGCGAGCCCGTTCCGGTCAAGACAATGTCCATGAGTCGTGTGCGTCCTTTGTTCACTGCTGCGGGTCTGGCGACAGCTTGACCGTAGCAAACAATTTACATACTGTGCGAAACTAGTCTGACGAGGGTGGCCGCAGTGAGCGATCAAGCGAGTGTCGAAGTGACGCCCGGAGTGTGGGTGCTGGCAGCGCAGGGCAACGCGTTCGCGGTCGAGACTCCCGACGGTGTCGTGCTGGTCGATACGGGGCCAGGCGGCCGCAAGACCGAAGAGATGATCGTCGAGTTGCGGACCCGCACCGACGCGCCCGTCTGGGCGATCTGCTATTCCCACGGGCACTTCGGCTACAACTTCGGCGTCCCTCAGTGGCTCGCACACAACGACGCGCGGGGCGACGCAGCCCCGCGGCTCATTGCCCACCGCAACCTGCCGCTCCGCTACGAGCGGTACCGCGAGACCGAGGGTTTTCAGATGATCCTCAACGAGATGCAGTTTCCCGGCATCACCAAGCGGTTTGATCCGCAGCGGGTCGACCCCACGGAGACGTTCGACGACCACATGGTGCTCTGTGAGTCGCCCCGCATCGAACTGCTGTGGGTCCCGTCGGAGACCGACGATGCGCTGGCCATGTGGCTGCCCGACACCCGCACGCTCTTCACTGGCGCGGCCGTGCCCGCTGAGTTCATCCCCAACATCGGCACGCCCCAGCGCTCGCTTCGGCTGACGGGACGTTGGGCGGACACGCTCGAGCGATTGATCGAGCTCCGCCCCGAGATCCTCGTGATCGAGTTCGGCGACTTCGTCGTCGGCGAAGACCTCAACCTCGAACGGATGACCACCACGGTGCGGGCATTGCGTTGGCTGCGCTCCGAGGTGGTCGAGCGCCTCAACCGAGGTTTGAACGAACGCGACATCCTCGCCGAACTCGAGTATCCGCCGGCGCTCTTCGACTACCCGTGGCTGAGTTGGGCCTACGGCAGCCCCGAGTACATCGTGCGCGACCTCGTGCGCGAGGAGAGCGGATGGTGGGACCGCAATCCGACCTCTCTGCATCCGTCGTCGCCGGCCGACGTCGCCCGGGCGACCTTCGACGCCATCGCCGACCCCGACGACGTCATCGCCCGAGCCGAGACGCTCGCTGCTGATGGAAACCCACAGCTCGCCATGCACGTCATCGATCTCGTGGCCCTCGGCCCCGACGACGAGCCTGCCGTCGTGCGTGCCCGGGCCATCAAGTCCGATCTCTGTCGGGCTCGGTCCAAGGAGATCGCCCCGTACCCGAGCAAGGGCCTCTACAAGTCGAGCGGCATCCGTCTCAAGCAGGGGATCATCTCGTGGGAGGGTGTTGGGCAATGAGTGACCACCAGCCGAATCAGCAGCCGAATCTGCTGTTCGTCTATGCGGACCAGCACCGCGCCGACGTGCTGGGGGCGGCGGGCAACGACATCGTCGCTACGCCCCATCTCGACCGACTCGCGGCTGAGGGCGTTCGCTTCGACCAGGCATGGACCGAGGGCCCGATCTGCCAGCCCGCCCGCGCCTCGATGCTGACCGGTCGCTATCCCGACGATCATGGCGTGCTCGGCAACTTCGCGGGCGACTGCCTGCCCGAGTGGGACACGTTCCCTCGCCGCCTCCAGGACGCCGGCTACGCGACGGCCACCGTCGGCAAGACCCACTTCGACTCGTGGCCGATGACAGCCGAGCCCGGCAGCCCACCTCCGAGCGAGGAGTTCATCGGCAGCTTCGGATTCGACCACGTCGTCGAGGAATTCGACCGCTACGTCCACGTCGGCGACCAGCTGACGCCGTACATGCGGTTCCTCGACGAGAACGGCGCGCTCGAGACCTATCGCGACGTGATCAGGGACAACTTCCGGGGCGGCGACCGCCACTGGAATGCCGCCACCTCTCCCCTGCCGCAGGAGCTCGATCTCACCTGCTTCCTCGCCGACGAAGCGCAGCAGTGGATCGGCCGCCAGTCGAGTGACCGACCGTGGATGATGCATCTGTCATTCGTGCAGCCCCACGTGCCGCTGATCGGCGACCCCATCTGGGCCGACCACTACGCCGGCGCCCAGATCGAACGCACTGCGCCGGCGGAACCCACCACCGACAACGAGGCCTGGGCCCAGCACCTCATGTTCCTGCGCAAGCACTCCCAGAGCCACATGATGAGCGACGAGTTCGTGCTCGCCGGCGCCCGCCAGTACTACGCGATGGTGTCGCTGATCGACCAGCGCGTCGGTGATCTGCTCGCCCAGCTCGAGCGAGCGGGCCAGCTCGACAACACGTGGATCATCTACTGCGCGGACCACGGCGAAATGCTCGGCGACCACGGCGTGATGGCCAAGATGAACTTCTATCGATCGTCGGTGCGCGTGCCACTCATCGTGCGTCCTCCCGGCGGGACCGCCACCCGGGTCGAGTCTTCGCCGGTTCAGGCGTTCGACGTGGCCGCCACCCTGCTCGATGCCGGCTCGGCGGCGCCGCTCGACGGCGCGCCGGCTCGGTCGCTCGTGCCGCTCGTGACCGGTTCCGACGGTCCGGTCCGGGAGGCTGCGGCGAGCATGATCCGAATGCGCCCCGACCTGACGACCTGGCATGCGGTCACCGACGGCGAGTGGCGGGCGACGTTCAGCGCCGACACCGGCGAGGCGGTCGAACTCTTCGATCTGGTCAGCGATCCGGACGAGGCCGCCAATCGCGTGAGCGACTCGGCCGCGGCCGACGAACTGGCGCGCATGGCCGCGCTACTCGCCACGACCCTGGAGGCAGCGTGAACGCGATCCCCATCGACGGCCGCGTGGCCCGAGGCGAGCGAACGCGCCAGTCCGTGGTCGACGCGCTGCTCAGCCTCTACGCCGAGGACAATCTCACGCCGACGATCGACGACATCGCCGGCCGGGTAGGAATGACTTCACGGACGATCTACCACCACTTCGAAGACCACGATGCGATCGCAGAGGCCCTCACAGAGCACCAGCGACAACAACTTGGGCATCTCACGAAGCTCGAGTCGTCCGGAGATCTCACTGCCCGCATCGATGCCTTGGTCAGCCAACGAGTCCAGCTCTTCGAGACGGTGGCGCCAGTGCGCCGCGCCGCGCTGGCCAACATGCACAACTCACGGCGGATCCGTAAAGGCCAGGGAAACTTGGCCGCGGGCCTGCGTCGGCAGCTGACCCACACATTCGAACCCGAACTCTCGGCCCTCGATCGCGGCACAAAGGCCGAGACCATCGAGCTCCTCGACCTCCACACGAGCTGGGACACCTGGGAGCGGCTGCGGCGCTGGCAACGTCTCTCGGTCCCCCGCAGCCGCAAGCTCGTCACCCGCCTTGTAACGCAAACCCTCGACACTCAAGTCCTCGACACCTCGACCACCGGAGACTCCCGATGAACCGATCCCGCCGCCTCCTCGCTGCTCTCACGCTCGCCGCGCTCGTCGCCGCCGGGTGTTCGAGCGGCGACGACACCACCGACGTCGCTGACGCGGACCTCGACGCTCCCACGTCGGCCCCCGACTCCACCGACACCGAGCCCCCCGACGAGACAGACCCCACGGTGACGACGGCGACCACCGAGCCCGTTGAGCCAACCGCCAGCTTCACCGGAGTCACCGAGGAGGTCATCCGGGTCGGCGTTGTCGGCATCGATTTCGATCGGCTCGCAGAGGCGGGTGTCGACTTCAATTCCGGCGATGCCGTCGCCGTCTACACCGCCGCATTGGAAGCGATCAACGCTCGGGGTGGAATCCTCGGGCGTCGCCTCGAACTCACCGCGGAGCGGTACCTACCGATCGGTGGGATCGAGGCCGACGAAATCTGCGCCCGACTCACGGAAGACCTCGAGGTGTTCATCGTGGTGGGCGCGATCCGGCTCGATCAGGTGCTCTGTTACACCGAGCTGCAAAACACGGCGGTCATCTCCATCACGCAGCAGACCCAGGACCGCATCGATCGCTCCACGGCTCCCTATGTGACGGTCCGCGGCCGCACCGACACTCGGTCCATCGAGTGGGTTGATGCCATGGTCGACGCGGGCGTGTTCGAGGGCGAAGTCGTCGGTGTACTGGGGGCGATCGACGCTGATGAAGAGCTCTACCACGAGACGGTTGCCGCGCTTCGCGCCGCCGGGGTCGATCCCATCGATGGCCTCGTCGCTTCGAACGACGGCGACGTCAACGCGAATGCAGCCGACACTCAGATCATCCTCGAGAAGTTCCGCACAGAGGGTGTGACGGTTACTGTTCACGCCAGCCCGGTTGCGGTCGGCCTCAGCACTGCGAGCAGCATCGGCTACGAGACCACGTGGCTCCAGAACCCGGCAATCGGTGCCAGCACACTGGCCTCTGAGGGTGTCGACCTCTCCTATGTCGACGGCATGCTGACGCTGATGCCCACCGCCATGGGCACAGTCGACCAGCCGGCTATGGAAGACGATCCTGCCGTCGCCGAGTGTGTGGCCACCGTCGAGGCCAACAGCGACCTGACCGTCGACTTCGCACTCGGCGCCGACGCCGGCATCCTCGGCCACACCATCAATGCGTGTGGCATCGCCACGATTCTCGAGCTGGCGCTCACTGCGGCAGGCGTCGAACTCACCAACGACTCCCTCGCGGAGGCCCTGGCGAGCCTCGGCGAGTTCGAGATGGCCGGATTCCCGTCGGCCGCCCTCGGCCTTGGCGACACCGACGCTGCGGGCGCAGGCCGCCTGGCCGCCTTGTCTGCAGCCGATGAGGCCTACGTGTTCGTCGAGTGAGTGCTGTCGGCTGCGTTCTCACTGCTGGACTCTGAAGAGCCCGTGCTGGAGGAGTTCCACGAGGCGATTGCCGACGGCGGTGGCGAGATGCTCGGCTGCCCGCTTCCCCCCGCCACGCCTCCGACGCATCCACGGCGCGGGGCCGACTTCTGCCCGGCAGCTGAGAAGGAGGAGGTCGTGACTCCCGGGATCAGCTCGCGCCGTCGAGCACGTCGTTGAACCCGAACTGCGTGTGGGGGCCGAAGATGATCTGTTCGAGGATGCCGATGCCCTGACGGTCGCCGATCGTCGCCTTCACCAGATGATGGACGTGCTGGGCAGTGTGGTCGAGCGGCGCCACGTCGGTCAGGCGCCACGACTCCCCACCGATGGCCAGTTCGTCGCGCCACACGCCGTGTGACCACTCGGGGTTCGAGTAGCCGAGTCCTCGCATGAGGAAGCGTCGTTGCGGCTCGAGCACGATCGTGTAGGGCTCGCCGCCGGCCGGGAGCAGGTCGAATTCGGCCCGGCTCACCATGCGGGTGCCGGGCGCGAACTCCAGCCGCTGGGCGACGGGGTGGGTGCGTTGCACGCCAGCGGTGCTCTCGTCGATCACGGCGGGAGGCTCGGCCAGAACCGGAACCCGGAAGCCGTCGGCCCGCCAGAATTCACCGCCCATCCGTTGGAAGTAGCCGAACAGCCGGCACTCGTCGTCGAAGTGGACAGGCGCCCACAGCCATGCGTTGGGTGACATCGGGCGGGGGCGGCCCTCCGGCGGTGTGCCGACCGGCCGGATGCCCCAGCTGCGATCGCGCATGCCGTAGACCTCGTCGTGGCCGAACGACGTGGTCACACCGTCGGCGGTGACCTCACCGGCCCATGTTCCGAACTGGGTGAAGCGAATCATGTCGATGATGCGCACCTCGCCCGCGTCCATGAACGTGTGGTCCTCCGCAAGGGCGCCGGTGCGGTTGCGCCACTCCAGCTCGCCGTGGATGCCCGTCTCGTTGTCGTCCACCACGATGCGGAGGTGCCGCATCGGTTCCACGATCTCGAGGCGAAACGGACCGATCCGCAAATCGGTCGGGTCGAGCGGCGCGGCGCCCGACGCGTGGAACGCGTGCTGGCTGTCGCCCACCGCGATCGACAGATGGGCGTCGGTCACACCGAGATTCGGATAGCGGCCGAACGCGGCCTCGACCTGAAAGTCGCCAGAGCGGGCGATCGCGCCGAACCAGTAGCGGCCGTAGGCGTTGCGATCCGTCGTGGCCGGCACAGCGATGGGACGAGGGGCCTGGTGGATCGGGAAGTCATCCATCGGGGTGAGCATTCACTCAGCCTTCCAGCCGAACTGCTCAAGGGCGAACTCTCACACCCCCATGTATGGTCGGCCCATGAGCGCAGAGAACCGCCAGGTCGTCGAGCGATACTGGGATGCACACTTCCGTCGCGACTGGGACGCCATGGCGACCTTCTTCGACCCGACATGCCACTACACCGATGTCGGCCTCGATCCGACCGGCGCCACAGGGCCCGCCGAGATCATTTCTCGCCTGAGACTGGGTATCGAGCCGCTGTCGGGCTACTACCACTACCCCAAGCACATGGTCGACCAAGGTGACCTGGTCATCACCGAACACATGGAGCAGTGGCAATTCGAGACCGGCGAGGTGATCGACCACCCGTTCACATCAGTCATGGAGGTGCGGGGCGGCCGCATCATGCGCTGGCACGACTACTCGCACCTCGGCAACCTGCTGGATCAGGCCCCCCAGTCGTGGCTCGAGCACATCGCCGCGGGATGGCGCTGACCTGTTGACCACCGAGTTCGAGGTGCTCGACGTCCACCATCACGTGGGCAACGCGTTCCGCGCCCTCGGCGGTGACGATGACGCCACCCCCGAGCTCGACGACGCCGAGTTCGAGCGGGTCGAGCTCGCCTCCCGGCTCGGGATCATGGATCGGGCTCTAGTCAACCAGGCGATTGTCATCCCCGGTCACGGCTACCACCGACCCAACGGGATCGGCGACACACGGGCCGAGAACGACGCCATCGCCGCCTACCGCGACCGGACACCCGATCGCTTCCCCGGCGCGGTCGGCATCGTTGAACCGCGCGACGGCGCGGCCAGCCTCGACGAACTCGAGCGCTGCAAGCACGATCTCGGCCTGGTCGGCATCAGCTTCCACACTCGCTTCCAAGGCGTCTCACTCGACAGCCAGTGGATCATCGCCTACTGCGCTCGCATGGCCGAGCTCGGCCTGGTGCCAGTGCTCCACGCGATGAATGAGACGCCCGAGGAGGCGCTGTGGAAGCTGGCCGTCGTGGCCCGAACCATCCCCGACACGCCGGTGCTGGCACTCGATGCGTTCGGGTCCTACGAGGCCACACGGGAGTGCTTCTTCATCGCCGAGGTCGCACCAAACATCGTGTTCGACACCAGCCTCAGCTACAACTTCGACTTCATCGAGGACTTCGCCAAGCAGTTCGGCGCCGACCGGGTGGTCTTCGGCACCGACCTCTACAGCCATCCAGTCGGTCGTCGCATCAGCCACCTCCTCGAACAGATCCATGCATCGGCGCTGAGCGACAACGACAAGCAATCGATCCTCGCGGGCAACGCCCGCCGCCTCTTCGGACTCGCCTGATCTGTCGATACCTCGTTTGACGAGGACAGCGAATACTCATTCGGGCGAGCAGTCAGCAGCTCAGCTCGGGAATCTCGAAGTCGAAGGCCACCTCGACGGTCCCGGTCGCGTCTTGCGGCGCCACCTGCAACAAGGTCGCTTCACCCTGGATGCGGTTGCCCTCCACCGTGAATGGCGGTCCGTCGAGGGTCGAGGCCGCGTTGGCCGTCCAGCCTCCATCGGCATTCTCGTAGAACTCCGATTCGAACTCCTCGACCGCATCCGTCACGCGATTGAATCGCACCGCGATTCGCATCAAGCCCTGCGAATGGCCTGCGTCGATGCTCAGGCCCTCGCTGGGTCCGGACAGAACGACCAGCTCCAAGTCACCTGGCTCTGCGTCTCCCGCGCCATCGCTCGGATCGCAGTTGTAAAGGTCTCCCCCGAAAGACGCTCCGTCGACTGAATACAGGCTTGTTGTCGCCTCGGCTTGCCCTGAACCGGCGTCGGCCTCCTGGTCGGTGTCGCCATCGGAAACCGCGGCGTCGCTCGGAGCATCCGATCCCCCGCCTGCGCCCGATTCGTTGTCACCGCCTGATTCGCTGCCACAGGCGGCAGTCAACATCGCCGCAATCGTCAACACCATCAGTCGAGAACGCATTTTGGACCCCCGGTCCACGCCACCGAGTCACTGTGCAGTCGAACCCGGTCGAGACGACTGATTCAGGACGCTCTAACCGACGCTACACGCCTCACATCTGCCGTGCGGAGGTTGCCCGCCGCCGTGAATGATGACTACCGACAGCAACGTCGTTCGCCGCGGCGTTGTGGTCCGCTGACTCGAGACCATGACGTCGAAGCGCGTCGACGCGAGACTGGCAGCGCTGCCCGCTCCCCTCACGTGAACGAACGACGGCGACAGCCTGGGGCTCTACGGCGCTCATCAACTGCTTCTCGACGAGGTCGAACAAGCCCTCTAGAGGGAGGCCGCGAGCCAGCCCTGGTCCAAGGCGCTGGGGCGTCGGTCGAGGCGGGCCTGGAGGCGACGCGACGCGTCTTCGGTCCGGCCAGCGCGAATCAAGGTGTCGATGAGCGTGTCTTCGAAGACCTCTCGCTGGGCATGAGAGCCGCCGAGCAAGGGAAACTGAAGTTCGACCGCGAGGAGCCGATCGGCCGCCGATGCGACCGCGCCATCGATGCGGTCAGCGAGGGCCAGCGCTATTGACTGCACGAGTGCGTCAGCACCGGGAGCCTCGCTTCGCGAAGCCGTCGCTGCGAACCGGCGCAATCCGGCGGCGTCGCCACGTGTCGCCAACCCCAACGCGACGTGCGCCCCAGCGAAAGTAAACGGAATGAAGCCGAGACTTGTGGGCGCAATGCCGGCGAAGTCCATATCGCTCGGGTCTTCGCTCCCGTCGACAAAACCGTGAAGTTGGAGCCGCCACAGCATCGACGAACGATCCGGCAAACCCGTCTGAGTTGGACCACACAACCGGTCGACATACGTGCTGAGCACTCGGTCGGTGTCCCCCATGGCGAGGCAATGAAGGGCGTGATGCCAGTGAAGGTGCGCCGTGTACCCACCCCCCGGGTCAGTCGTTGGAAGCCACTCGTCGAGCCAGGCCGCCCCACGGACGTGATCGCCGCGTTCAAAGTGCACATGCGCCATGGGGTGCGCGCCGACCGAGCCGGTGGGATCGAGCTCGAGGGCCAGAGATGCAAACCGTTCAGAGGCGTCAAGCTCACCTCTTTCCTGGAGACCCATACCTCGAAAGCCGAGGACGGCGGGGTCGTCACCCACCGCCATATGGGTCTGCACGATTCTCTGTTCGACCTCTGCCTTGCGGTTGGCGTCGGCCGCGGTTGCGCCCCCGATGAGACCGAGGAACAGTCCGTTGACGTCAGTCGGGTTCGCTTCGTGATGGTCGAACCAGTCCTGGACGGACGCCCACAATGGTCCTCGTTCAGCTGCTGCCGCTGCTGTCTGGATGAACGACCGCTCCCAGGCATGTTCCGCCGCGCCCGCTTGAGCTGCGGCGATCTCAGCGCCAGCGTCGAAGTCGGGCACTCCGAGGCACCCGGACACGACACCCGCGATTGCATGTGCGAGACCAAACTCCGGGTCAGCGTCCAACACCTTTTGAAGAGAACCTGCCATGCCCGAACGCTGACGCTGAAACCGGACCGAGAAGTCCCGCCACAAATCAGCAGTGGGAATCGAGGTCGACAGAGCATTGCCATGCGTATCGGTTGCCGCCATCCAGCGATAGTAGTTGCACCGCAATGCCGCGTTGCTTCTGAACGGCCGTTCCTCGAGACGATGACGCAGGTTCCTAGCCGCAGCTTGAAGACCGCTGCGGGCGAAGTTCCACGTCGGGATGTGCCGTCAGGCCGACTGGGTGACGAAGGCGCGCAGCACTTCGTATGCGTGCTCGGGGTTGTCGCGGTACAGGAAGTGACCGGCATCCGGCACGAACTCGAGCCGAGCGCGATCGCGGGGGAAGCTGTCGCGAAGGGCATAGGCGACCGTCTGCGGGACCATCACATCGTCCGTGCCGCACAGTATGAGCGTGCGGCACTCGACCGTCGCGGCGTAGCGAGATGGTTCCAACGTCTTGATCGTGGACTGGAAGTGTCGGCCGACTTCTGGGGTCCGAATCGCGTTCTCGAACATGGACTCGGCGAACTCCGCAGCTCCCGGACGGTGACTGTAGAACTGCAGACAGGCTTCGTTGTAGGCCTTCGTGGTTGCCGGACCGGGGTTCTCCAGGCCTTGCCAGGCGATCTCGGCGACGTCATCTCCCCCGAGGCGCCGGAAGGCTTCCCTGGTTGCTTCATGGTCGATGAGACCAGCGCCGCTGTTCGAAAGCACAAGGGCTGAGGGCAGCTCGGGGAACAACCCCGCCACGGCAAGCGCGACCATCGCTCCGAAGGAAGAACCGAAGAGGATCGGCCGCCGAATCTCCAGGGCGTCGCAGAGCTCGGCAACATCGGTGGCCCATGACTTGATGTTCCAGTCACTCGGCTGACCACGGTCGCTGCGTCCATGGCCGCACTGATCCATCAGCAGTATCTGGGCGAGGTCGGCGAGCGGTTCGACGGTGGGGCGAACAGAGGAATGGTCAATCCCAGGTCCGCCGTGAAGCGCCAGGATCGTGGGCCGCTCCGCGCCGCCGGCAGCCTCGCCCAACGATGACCCCACGGTGTCGAACCAGATTCGTTTCTCGCCCACCTGAACCCGCACTCCGGCCCTCCCTGTGATCAGAACTTCCCCAACCGCTCCGAGGATCAGGCAAAGCAGCGGTGCCGCCACAGGCGACACAGCCACAGATGCCCTTCGCCCGGCCAGCTGCCAGCCACAGTAGGTCGTGCCCAACGACGGGGCCGGGGCCACCCGTGAGTGCCTCGCCGATCGGCGCTTCGAGAACGGCCTTGGAGCGATCCGCTGGATAGTCTCCGCCCACGGCCCGAGAGTGAGGGGTGTCACATGAAGCCATCGTCCGAACTCTGCGGACTGATCGTGCAGTACTTCGAGTCGTTCACAATCGGCGATCCTGACTGGGTCGAGCGCCATGTGTTGCACGGCGCCGAACTGCGGCTGATCGGTACTGGCCCGGAAGAGTGGCTGCACGGAACGCAAGGCTTCGCTGTCTTCCAGCGCGAAGCTGCGGAGGCGACGGGAACGCTGACCGCTGAGGCATCGGCCATCGAGGCCTACTCGGAGGGAGGCGTCGGGTGGGGTGCCGCCCGGGTTCGGTTCACCCTTCCGAGCGGACAGTCGGCACAATCGAGGTTCAGCGTGGTCTTCGTGTTGCGTGACGGGACCTGGAAGGTCGTGAGCGCACACAATTCCGTCGCGGTCGATGACCAGGATGCTTTCGCGCCGACCTGACGGCAGGAACGACTGACAACCGCTCCGACCATCTCGCCGTGCTGGCCGCGGTGCGGCTCCTTGGATCCCCGGGCCGGAACGACGCGGGCGCCCGGAGCGGATTGGGTCTGGCCGCGCGTCGTGTTGGGTGGTTGGGGTGTCTGGTCTAGCCGTCGAGGCTCTTCATGAATGTGCTGAGCCAGGGCGGGTCTCTCGCTCGACTGTCACCCGGACGCCTGGCTCGGTCGTCTGTAGGGGTATGAGGAAAGAGGAGACATCATGATCAGACTTGGCCCGCTAACACGTACAGCCGTATTCCTGCTGGGGGTGACCGTCTTCACCGGCGCCTGCGGCAGCGACTCGGATCCGCTCACCCTCGAGGAGTACTTCGCGGAGTTCGAAGCCATCGACGCGAACGTTGATTCGCAGGTCGAGGCGTTGTTCGCCGACTTCCCCGAGGATGAGGATGCGTTTACCAACGAGGCCAACTTGGAGTTGCTCAAGGATCTCATGGACGGCTTCCCCCGCATTATCGGCGACTTGGTCGACAGCGCAAAGCACCTCGACCCGCCCGCCGAGGTCGAGGACGCCCACGACGATCTCATCGACGCAGGCGAAGCCCTTCTCGTCGATTACGAAGAGCGCGCTGAGGTCATGGGTGACGCGGAGACGATGGCCGAACTAGAGACGATCAGTCGCGAAATCGACCCAAGCACCACCGTCGTGGAAACGGCCCTCGACGCGGCCTGTCGCGCTGTTGTGGACATCGCCATAGCCAACGACATCCATGTCAGCGTTTCCTGCGACGACGAATAGCTACGACCACCTCCCGCTACGACGAAGAGGTTCGGGGAGACCTGGGTCGCGGGGCATCACGATCAACGCGCCATCGGCGGGCCCAGCGGTCAGCGCAGGGAGCTTGAGGTCGCGTGCAGAGATCGTGATCTTGCCTCGAGGCCGAGCGAGCCTCAGCGCGGGGTGCTGACGCGTGGGTCGTCGTCACTGATCCGGCGGATCGCAACGTGTGTCCAGCCGCTCCCGCGATGCGATGCGAAGCTCGTTGGGCGTCCCTGGTGCTCGCTGGCCTTGCAGACCTCCAACACGTTCCTGCTGAATCGGTAGATCGCAAGCTCGCGTGCGATTTGCAGGTCTGAGTCAGCGGCTACTGGCACGTTGGTGAACCCGTCCGGATCGACGGTGAAGTCAACGTGATGGCCGGCACCGATGCGTTCGCCGCCCCTGAACACCGTGAAGTTCCCGGCAGCGTCGACGTGCTCGATGACGTCGGTGCCGTCTGTCTGCTCACCATCTCTGATGTGAAAGACAATCTCCCACCAACCGACGAAAAAATCGGGCTGACTCGCCGGAGTATCGGGCACCTGGCGAACGTACACGTGTTCTCGCCTGCTCAGCCGATCTCGACCGGTTCGATCTCGTCGGCGGGCTCGAAGCCGAGCACGGCTCCGTAGAACCAGAGTTCGGCCTCGATGGCTCGCACAATGTTCTCGGAGCGGGTGAAACCGTGACCCTCTCCCTCGAACTCGATGTAGCCGACCGGGAGTCCGTTCGCGCGCAACGCCTCGACGATCTTCTCGGAGTGCGCCGGCGGCACGACCGGGTCGATCGCACCCTGCAGCACCAGCAACGGTGAGGAGATCTCGTCCGCATGATTGATCGGCGAACGCTCCGCGAAGATGTCGGCGCCCGCGGGCCACGGCGCGATCATCGACAGCGAGTAGCGGGATTCGAACTTGTGGTCGTCCGACAGCAGGGCGGTGAGGTCGCTCACACCGAACATGTTCGTGCCGGCCGCGAAGACGTCGTGCAGAGCGAGCGCCAGGAGGGTCGTCGTGCCGCCGGCGCTCCCGCCCCGGATCAGAAGTCGGTTGCCGTCGACGTCGCCGCGTCGGGCGAGATACTGAGCAGCGGCAGCGGCGTCATCGACGTCGGTTCGGCACCAGTTGCCGCGCAGCAGGTTCCGATACTCCCGCCCGTAGCCGGTGCTTCCGCGGAAGTCGACGTCGACGACAGCGAACCCACGGCTCGTCCAATACCGATGCCCGTGGCGGGCGGAATACTCACGCACCGCGGCCTCGGTCGGGCCACCGTGGATGAACACGATGAGCGGTGGCCGTTCGTCGGGTGGAAGTTCGACGTGCGGGTGGGCCGGTGCGTAGAAAAGCCCATGCGCGATACCGCCGTCGGTTGTCGGGAAGGTGATCAATTCCGGTTTGGGGAGGAACTCCTCCTCCAGGCCGAGGTCGCGTGCCGGGCGCAGGACCTCCACATCGCCGTCGCTCATTCGGACGATCTCGCTCTCTCGACCATATGACGCGCCGATGAAGACCAGCGCATCCCCCTGCTCACGCAGCGACGCGATCGACGTGTAGGGGAGATCGACACCCGAGGCCAGCCGGTCGCCATTCGGGTCGCCGACAACGTGATCGTCTCGGGTGTATCGGGAGTAACCGAAGAACCAGGGTGCCTTGCCGATGTCGTAGTCGGCGCCCGCCCGGTGTGACAGGTCGCCGGTCGCGAGATCGACGTCGTACACGTTCCACCAGTTGCTGCGGTCGGTGAGCACGGTGAGCGTGCCGTCGGCGTGCCACTTGGGCTGCTGCAACGCCTCGTCGCCGTTCCCGACCACGCGACGGCTGTTCGAGGCACGTCCGTCCGCGAGATCGGCCACCCAGAGCTCGGTCGAGTCAAACGGCATATTCGGGTGACTCCACTGGATCCAGACAACCTGTCGACCGTCGGGAGAGAGGCGCGGCGCGGCATAGAAGTCGGCGCCGGTCGCCAACGGGAGCATCCTCATCGAGCCGTCGGTAGCGACGGCGACCAGGCTGCTGGCTGCCTCTGCAAGATCGGAGCCGTGCTGTTCGTGAACACAAACGAACCACCGGCCGTCGGGAGTCACCCGGCCGTCGGCGAACCGCAGGGCTCGGGGCTCGGCCGGTTCGGGTGAAAGCAGAACGGGGTCACCGCCCGTTTCGATCCGGCGGAGCCGCTGATCGTCGAAGTCGACGTAGAACACGACACCGTCGCGCACCCACCATGCGCCACCCCCGTACTCGTGAACCGACGTGCGCACGTTCGAACCCGGCGGAGTCACGTCGAGACGATCGCCGTCGCGCCAGCGGACGAGGACCGTCCGGCCCTGCTCCTCGGGGCGCAACTCCGACCACCAGACGTCGTCGCCATCTGGAACGACCTCACCAATACCGACGACCCCGCCAACCAACGATGCCGCCGTGATCGGAGACGGCCAAGTTCCGGCGTTGCGCTGTTCCATCCCATCCATCATGGCAGCAGACCGCAAGCGGTTAGTCCGGTCAACCACGAGAAGCCACACGCACTCCAAAGCGGCACGTACGTGCGAAGTCATGCACGGCGGCGCCCGATAATGCCGCCGACGCGAGTCCGCGGCGCGAGGGTTCTGAAAAAGAGCACCACTAGGCCGGTTCGGGCAGAGCGGCCAGATACAGCCTCTGACCTGGGGAAACGATGTGAATTCCACGACGGCGTGGGCGCAGAGGGACTCGAACCCCCGACATCTTCCTTGTAAGGGAAGCGCTCTAGCCAACTGAGCTATGCGCCCGAGAGCTTGAAGCTAAGGCCCAGGCAACGGTTTGACCACCCCGGTCAGCCGCAAGCCGGAACCAACCACGGCGAGCTACTCCGCCGCAGAGCATTGCTGGCAGGATGTCCTTGATGCCACGACTTCTTGCCTCCCTCCTCGCGATCTCTCTCCTTGCCGCCGGCTGCGGCGACGACGACTCAGCGGTCGAGCCGTCTCCGTCCGACAGCTCTACGACGACGACTGCTGTCACCACGACAACTGCCGAGCCGGCGACCACCACCACGGCCGCGGTTGCCCTACCCGAGATCGACTTGCTCGGCCGGGGCGAGTACCAGGTCGGGGTTGCGACCGTCACGGTGCTCGACGAAGAACGCGATCGGCCCCTCACGGCCGATGTCTGGTTCCCGTTGGCCGACGACGTGAGCGGCGACGCCCACCGCTACACCTTCATCACCGGCGACTACTACGAGTCGCCGCTGGCGGTCAGCGCCGATGCCGCCGCTGTCTCGGCCAAGGGACCTTTTCCTTTCGTGGTCTACTCACACGGATCGGGCGGCGTTCGGTTCATTCACTCGGACTACACCGAGACTCTCGCGAGCCACGGCTACATCGTGGTCGCGCCCGACCACACGGGCAACACGGCGGTCGAACAGATCACGGGCACGGCTGACGCCTCCGCGCTCATCGCGCTGAACCGTCCCCTCGATGTGAGTCTTGTGATCGACGCGTTTCTCGAACCGTCGAATGACGTGACGGCACCGTTCCAGCCGGCGATCGACGGCGAGCGGATCGCCGTGACAGGCCATTCGTTTGGTGGCTTCACGACCTACGCAACGATCGCCGGCTACGACAACGACCTCGGCTCGGCCGCTGCTGACCAACGCATCGACGCGCTCGTCGCGCTCGCTCCTGCGGTCGGAAGCGGGGGTGCTGACAGCCTGCTCTCCGATGACGACCTCGGTCGGGTCGAAGTGCCCGCGCTTGTCATCGTGGGGACGGACGACAAGACGACACCAATCGATCCCAACGTCACGCGGGCGTGGGACGTTACCAACAGCTCGCCGCACTACCGCCTGGAGCTGATCGCCGGCGAGCATCAATCGTTCACTGACCTTTGCGCCTACCTCGACTCCTTCGACCAGTTGGAAGCGCCGACAGCCATCGTGGTGGAGACCATCGAAGCGCAGGCTGTCGAAGGTTGCTCGCCTGGGGACATGGCCAGCGACCGCGTCCAGGACCTGACGAACACATTCGCAGTGACGTTTCTCGACTCCGTGTTCCGCGATGCCGAGATGTTCACGCCAGAGTCATTCGCGATTCCCGGCGACGTGAACTACCTCGCCAAGGAGTAACGAGCGCCTGACCTCTCGCCGTTTGGGCCGGTTCGTCGCCGAGCCGTAGCGTGCTGGCCATGGATGACCCGCCGCTGTTTCCCCTTGCCGAGTTCCTGGGCATGAAGATCGAGCACCGCGAGGGCAGCGCCGTCGCGACGCTCGAGCTGGCCGAACACCACCACAACCCGAACGGCGTCGCCCACGGAGCGGTCGCGTTCGCGCTCATGGACACGGCCATGGGCGGTGCGGTCATGAGCGTGGTCCCCGAGGGCGCCGCATGCGCCACGGTCGAGTTCCACACTCGCTTCTACCGGGGAGCCAACGAAGGGTCGCTCACCGCCGAGGCGACGGTGATCAACGCCGGTCGACGGATCGTGCACCTCGAGGCGAAGACCATCGACGGCGACGACCGGCTGGTCGCGAGCGCAACGGCGAGTTTCGCCGTCATCCAACCCCGCTCATAGACCAGACTGTCCGTATGGACGTCGACCAGCTCAACGCTTTCTTCGGGCCACTCGCCCCAGGACTCCACGGGGTGGTGTTCGACGAAGCCACCGATGAACATGTGGTCGGCCACATCGATGTCACTGGTCCGCTCATCGCCGGCACTGGCTTCCTCTTCGCCCCGGCCGTTATCTCGCTGGCCGACACGCTGTGTGCCGCTGGCTGTGGCAATCACACGCCCGAGGGCCACAGTTTCACGACGATCGAACTGAAGTCGAACTTCCTCTCGAGTGCGCGTGAGGGTGAGCGAGTGGTCGGCGTTGCGACACCGACCCATCTCGGACGCCAGACCCATGTATGGGACGTCGAGGTCACGAACGAGACAACCGGCCGAGTAATGGCGCTCTTCCGCTGCACCCAGATGATTCTGAGTCCGCGATGAGACTCGCAGCAGCAACCCTCGCCGTCATCCTGATCGCGGCTGCGTGTTCCGACGACGCTGAACCGACCGCCACCGACGAGACCACCACGACCACCACCACGGCGGCCCCCACGTCCGCGCCGCCGTCGACCACCACCACGCCTCCGCCGACCGTGGTGGGCATCGATCTTCTCACCTACAACGTGGCCGGACTGCCCGACGCGTTGTCAGGGAGCGAGCCGGCGACGAACACCCCGCTGATCGGGCCGCTGCTCAACAACTACGACCTCGTGCTCGTGCAGGAGTCCTGGCTCACGCCCGAGGGCGTCGATGCGGGGTCACAGACCTACCACGAGATTCTTCTCGATCTCGCCGAGCACGCGCACGAATCGGACTCGCTCGCCGCACCGCTCGGATCCGACCCGGACCGGCCATCCGCCCTGCTCAGCGATGGCCTCAACCGCTTCAGCGACTTCGCCTTCACACCGGTGGAACGCCAACGCTGGCTCACCTGCGGCGTCGCGTCGGCCGACTGTCTGTCGCTGAAGGGATTCTCGGTGTCGACAACGACATTTGCCGACGGCATCGAGATCGACATCTACAACCTGCATCTCGATGCCGGGCGAGCTGACTTCGAGATTCGGGCCGAGAACGTCGCCGAGCTGACTGCCCACATCCTCGAGCACTCGGAGGGCCGGGCGGTGGTCGTGGGAGGCGACTTCAACCTCCACCTCGATCGCGACCCCGATGCCGACCAGTTCGCCGGACTGTTGGCCGACACCGGACTCACCGACGTGTGCACCGAGCTCGCTTGCGACGAGCCGAACCGAATCGACAAGGTCCTCTACCGCTCGAGCGAGAGCGTGGCGATCGCCGCGTTGGATTGGCGCAACGAGTCAGCCGACTTCACACGAGACGACGGCGAACCGCTGTCCGACCATGACCCCGTAGCAGTGCGGCTCGAAGTCACCGCAGCCTGAACATGCTCGATCAGGCCCAGCTCGACGACCTCCACGGGCGGGGCTGGACAACGGTCGCGGGGGTTGTCGCTCCGGGCGAGGTCGAGTCGATGCTGGATCTCGTCTGGGATTTCCTCGAGAGCCGGGGTCTCGTCCGTGACGATCCGACGACCTGGCCAGAGACCGTCGGCAAGCTACAGCCGTTGCGAAAGGCCGGTGTGTTCGACCCATTCCTGGGCCCGGCCCTCGACGCGATCGCCGACCAACTGATGGGCGCGGGGCGTTGGACTTCGCTGAACACCAGGCCGCAGGCGCTGATCACGATGCCCTTCATCGGGCCCTGGCAGCTCCCCCACAAGGTCTGGCATCTCGACCTGCCGGGCCGCGCTCCAACTGAGGGACTCGCGGCCGTTCGCTATTTCGGCCTGCTCGACGATGTCGATCCCCGTGGCGGCGGCACCCTGGTAGTCGAGGGATCGCATGAGCTCGTTCGCCGCATGGTCGCTGCCAACCCCGAGCGCGATGCTGGCAGTTCGTCGGATCTCCGAAAACAACTTCGGCAGCACGAGTTTTTCGCTCGGCTCGCACAACCGAATCCCGATACGGCTGAGTTCATGGACACCGGAGCCGTCATCGACGGGGTGAAGGTCCGAGTCGGCGAGCTCACCGGCCGCGCCGGCGACCTGGTGGTGATGCACCCCTGGCTCATGCACAACATCGCGATGAACGCCTCGAATCGGCCACGCATCGCCATGTCACACTCGGCGTACACGACCGATGTGTCGTTCTACGGCGGAGGCTGAACGGTTACTGTCGTATCGGCGACACACAACAGAAGGGTTGGTCCCCATGACATATCCCGCAACATTCAGCTTTGATCCACCGGAGAAGGTGGCCAACTGGCGGCCCCTCGTGCAGTGGATCATGGCGATCCCCCACTTCTTCGCGGCGTGGTTGCTCTCCATTGTGTCGGCAGTCTGCATGCTGATTGCGTGGTTCGCGATCGTGATCACCGGCAAGCTTCCGGAGGGTCTCGCCAACGTCATCTGTCTCAGCCACCGCTACCAGACACGAGCGTCGGCATACGCCGGCTTCCTCCACGCGGAGTACCCGCCGTTCGACTTCACCGCGAGCGCTGCCGACCCCGGCGGACACCCGGTTCGGCTCGACTTCGAGCCACAGCTCGACGACCGCAACCGTCTCACGGTGTTCCTGCGCCTCTTCTGGATGATTCCGGCCTACATCTTCGTGTACGTGATCATGATCGTGGCCAGCATCCTCTGGTTCCTCGCCTTCTTCGCGGTGCTCTTCACCGGTAAGTGGCCGGCCGGGCTCCTCAACTTCATCGTGGGAGCGCTACGCGTCGCCACTCGGTTCGGCGCATATGCATCGCTCCTGACCGACGACTACCCGCCCTTCGAAACGTCCTGACTTTCCGGCCGATGGCCGACTACGCAGGCACCAGCTTGCGGAGTCGGCCGTCGACGGTCACCACGTAAATCTCGCCATCGGCGCCTTGGCCGAACGATGTCGGCTGGCTGCCGATCCCCACGATGTCGGCACTCTCCACGCCGTAGGGATCACGCCACCCCATGAGCGTCGACTCGTAGAAGTCGGCCCAGAGGTAGGTGCCGTACAACGCCGGTATGTCGTCGCCGCGATAGACGTAGCCGCCCGTGATAGAGCGATTGTTGATCCGGCTGTAGTCGTGGACCGGCCCGATGTGATCGCCCGGCGCCGGCCCGCCCGGCCCGCCCGGTGTCGCGATCGTGCCCTCCCGAAGCGGCCATCCGAGGTTGTTGGCGCCGACGCTCACCTCGTTGCCTTCGATCCGGGTGATCTCTTCACGGGCCCCCTGGCCCACATCGGCGATCCACAGGTCGTCGTTCAACTGGTCGAAGGAGAAGCGCCACGGGTTGCGCACGCCGTAGACCCAGATCTCGTCCCAGCCGTCGATCGGCCCGAAGAACGGGTTGTCGCTCGGACTCGAGTATTCCCGCGGCCCCGAGGGCTCGGTCGGATCGATCCGCAGGATGGCGCCCAGCAGCGTGTTCGTGTCCTGACCGTTGCCGAACTCGTCGTTGCCACCCCCGCCATCGCCGAGCCCCCAATAGACGTAGCCGTCGGGGCCGACCTTCACGTCACCGCCGTTGTGGTTGGCCTTCGGCTGCGTCACCTTGATGATCTCGCGCCGATTCGACAGGTTGTCGCCGGTCACGTCGTATTCGGCGAGGACCGAATCGCCGCCGTCATCGGTATAGGACACGTAGGCCTTGGTGCCGTCGGCCGAGAACGCCACTCCTAGGAGACCCTGCTCGCTGCCACCCGACACGCTCACGGTGAGCGCAGTCGACACCGCACCACCGCTCCAGCGCAGGAGACGTCCTCCCTTGTCGGCAATGAACCACGTGCCCGTCGCAGGGCTTTCCGCGAGCGCCACCGGCGTGCCCAAACCGTCGGCCACCACAGTGAATCGTGCCTGCACATCGCCGATCGTGTTCAGCCGGTAAAGGAATGTCACCGCCTCGCCTCGAGTGAGCGCGCGGTCCGGCGAGAAGGTCGTCGCCGACGTGCCCGTGGTCAAGCCGCGATACAGCGCCCAGTCGACGGCATCGGTGAAGAACTCGTCGTCAGGCACATCGGCAAAGCCGGCGCCCGGCGATCCGCCTGGCTCTCCGACCAGGCGGAAGAGAAAGGTGACGAACTCGGCCCGAGTGAGATTCCGCTCCGGGCCGAACAGCCCCGGGCTCACGCCGGTGGTCAGCTCCTCCCCGACCAGCCAGTCGACTGCGTCGCGATAGAACGCCCCGATGCGCAGATCGGTGAACGTGGCCGTGCCGCCGGGAGGGGGCGTGCACACCACCCGGTGCAGCACCGCGGCAAACTGCCCTCGCGTCATCGTGTCGTTGGGCGAGAAGTGGGTGTCGTCAGTGCCGTTGACCACGTCGTTGTCGTAGGCCCAGGCCACCGCGTCGGAGTAGAACGCAGCTGCTCCGACATCCACGAAGGGGTCGGCCCCGATTCCGCCGTTGTCGATGCAGTCGCCCGGTTCGTAGTCGTCGATCGGCTCGGCCGACGCCGGGCTGATCACGACAAGACTGATGACAGCGGACAGGGCAGCGAGCGCGGCGACAGCAGACCTCATGAGTCGCGAACGTACCCGGAGGCGCTGGGCTGTGGTCATCGCCCCCGTGAGGACGAGGCGGCGCCGCTCACTCGACGTTGACAACACCCGTCATGTCGGGATGGAGCACGCAGAAGAGCTCATATTGGCCGGGCGCGTCGAACGAGAGATCGAAGGCTTCGCCGGTTGCCAGCAGCCCGGAATCGAAGTCTTCCAGCGGGTCGATGAAGGAGCCGGCGGTCACGGTGTGGGGCACAGAATCGGAATTGGCGAAACGCAGCGTCTCGCCGACGCCAACGGTGAGATCACCGAAGCTGAAGTTGAGGATCTGGGCCGACTCCACATCGTCGCCCGCCTGCGAGGTGCGCTCAGCCAGCAAGGTGTCGGGATCCGACACGGGCCACACCGACGGGTTGAACATCGAGAACACTCCCGACTCCGCTTCGAATCCGTCGGCAACATAGGCGTGCATCATCCAACTGGAGATGACCGGGAGGAATGTGCCGCCCTGCGCTGCACATGCCGCGCTCGTCGTCGCTGACCGTGCGCCCTCGCCCACGAGCTCCTCGTTGTCGACGCCGAGCTGACCTCCCTCCTCACTACGGGAGATGCAGGTGTTGTAGTGGATGTGCCAGTTGTCGATCGGCCCGGCAAAGCCGTCGGGGTGATCCGCGGTCAAGTCGAGGTCGAACACCGCTCCGACCGGTACGTAGCCGTCCTCGCCCGTCCATTCGCCGCCGACACAATCGCCGATCTCGCCGGAGCCCAGACCCAAGCCGCCATCCTTGGCAAACAAGACCATCTGGGGTCGGCTCGGGTCGAACGTATTGGCCGATCGCTGGGCGATCATGTGGATGCCCATGTTGGCGATCTGGTTCGTGCTCTTCCACAGGCCAGCCGCGCAGGCATCGTCGAGGTCCTCGTATTGATGGATGGCCTCGTTGACGGCATCGAGCTGCGCAACAAGCTCTGCGAGCGTCTCTCGATCCATACCCAGGTAGCCCGGCACGTCGTCGCCGCTCTCGTAGAGCGCTTTCAACTCCTGGTAGGAGCAGTCCTTCGCCTCCTCTTGGCAGCGCACCTGGTAGCCGAGGGGCCCTTCGATCAAGGAGGGGACGATCTCGCCGCTGGCCTGGGTGTAGACGTAGCGCGAGTAGCCGTAGGCCCCGATGGGCGATTCGGGTGAATTCGGCGGCAGGTCACGATCGAACTCGGGCTGCTCCAGCGCGGCCGCCAGCGTCTCGTAGTCGGTCGGCGCTGGCGAATCGGGCTCATCAGCGGTGTCGACTTCGGCATCGGGAGCGGGATCAGACGTGTCGGGTTGGGTCGACGTGACCACACCGGCATCGCTCTCGGGTGAGCTGTCGTCGGCACACGCCGCGGCGACGACAGCGAGAGCGATGGCGATCGCGACGATCTTGCGCATGCGGGCTCCTCGTTCGGGTACAGCAACGGTAGCCGCACGCTCAGATGACCTCTCCGCGGGCCACGGCGATCAGGTCGTCTCGTCGCCCCTGATCCGAGTGGTCGACCCCTCGGCCTCCACCTGACGAGCCAGGATCAACAGTTCGTTGGTCTCGTCTTCGATGTCGGGCGGCGCCGCCGGGTCGAACCATCCCATGGCTGACAGCTCCGCGGTCGTCACCTGGATCCCATCAGGGTCGATGTCGTCAGCGAGACGCACCCGGTAGATCGTTTCGACCCGGTTGTGCTCGGAATCGATGATGGACCACGGACCGGCGACCACACTGACCGTGACCCCCAACTCCTCCTGCATCTCGCGCACGACCGTGGTGGCGGGGTGCTCGCCCCGGTCGACGAGACCGCCGGGAAGCGTCCATCCCTTCCGGTAGACGGGCTTCACGAACAGCCACCGGCCATCGTCGCGCTCGATGATCGCCACCGAGCCGGCTGTCCACGTGGGTCGGATCGTACGGATCAACCAACGACGCAACGGTTTGGGCAGGGCGCCGAACGTGCGAAAGACCGTGCGCTTGAGCGGAGCCAGGGGGCCGACGGACATCGATCGAGGCTAGTTCGCCACACCGGCAGCATTGCGAAGGCTGCTGAGTTCCGACAGCAGGCCCGGAGTTGCTGCAAGCGGTGAGCGGCGAGCTCGGTGGTCGATCACCACAAGCTCGCGGCCATGAGCATCGACCATCCCCACCCCCACCTCCGAGCAGATCAACATCGCTCCGAGGTAGTCCCAGACCCCCAGTCCCCCATCGAAGTCGACGTAGCCGGCAAAGCGGCCGTCGGCCACCGCGCACAGGTCGAGCGCCGACGCGCCCATGCAGCGGTATTGCGCCCATCC
>Ga0315336_1000707_pt1 | contig 81838 bp, 67 predicted proteins | sample ASW5metaG_FD_204512 | JGI IMG/M metagenome (GOLD analysis project Ga0315336, IMG submission 204512) | Ammonia-oxidizing marine archaeal communities from Monterey Bay, California, United States - ASW #5 | ecosystem: Environmental > Aquatic > Marine > Intertidal zone | place: USA: California... | reverse complement strand
TTCTTGAACAGCTATATCTCTTAAATGGGCCTTATATGCATCTTCCTCTGAAAAATCCACAGCATCTATGATATGAAGGTCTATATATAAGGGCACTGTGAAGAGGTTTTAATGTATTGGAAATCAGTTCATCATAAAGTTAAGGAATCTAACTCAAGAATGGAAGTTTTAGTTCTATGGATAGTACACATGATTCATCTTTTATTTGAAGTTTCAAAGTTAAGGAGTCAGTTAAAAATGATCAATCCCATAAAACGGCCATTATATAGGACTGGTTTGGAAATTGGAGAGTGTCCCAAGAAATGTTCATTTTACGAGACAGGACGTGAACTTTTTATGGGAGCTGTTGTTACTTGTAAAGCATTAATCACCATGATATAATTTGGTTTCATTTGGATATGGAGTTCCAATGCCGGTCTCCAAATATTTTTTTAAACTTAATAAGTATACGGTCCATTTTGACGAAAAGTACGCTAAAGATTCAATATCCCGAGGATTAATATTTTGATGGGTTTGTGTTAAAAAGACTTGATTATTCTTCTCTACTATTTCAAAAACGAGTTGTGTTTTATCCCATGACTTAAAACTATCAAAACAAGTCAAAACAAGTTTTTCATTGGGAACAATCTCATCATACTTAAATTTCAAGGTAGTCAAATTGTCAAAAGTAAGGAATAATGTTTCTCCTATTCCGACAATTCCTTCAACTCTTGTCGCCCACCATTTCTGAAGTCCTGAAGGTTTTGAAATTGCATTGAACATTTCCTCTTTTGTGCATTTTGCACCAATAAAATGAATTGTTCTTTCCATAATTTTTAAACTTATTTATCAGTTTCTATAATACATAATACGAATTTAAGCTTTTGGAATAAAAAATGATCTTCCCTTAAAATGCACAGTTAATAAAGCTGAGTGAATAAAAAGAGAATTCCGAACAAAATGTCCGTTTTGTGCGAGTAATAACTTATACCTCAATAAAATAGTGTAAAATTATTGTACACTTTCTGTAAAATTATTTTACATTTTCAAAACTCTCCTCTGAGAAAAAATTATATAATAAGCAGATATACAAATAGTTAAGTTTTTGGCACAGATATAGGTGCAGTAATTGTACAATTCCTACTGAATTTTAAATGGCAATCGCCTTCTAGGAGGAATTATCAATCAAAAATCGAGAACTATGTTTAGAAACTATTTGAAAATCGCTTGGCGGAATATAGTCCGAAGAAAAGTTAACACTTTTATAAATATAGGAGGAATGGCAGTAGGTATTGCTGCATGTCTTTTAATTTTTATCATTGTTCAATTTGAACTTAGTTTTGATAATTACCATAAAAAAAAGGACCATATCTATCGGGTATTAACTGAATACCATCACGAAAGTGAGCCAGAACCCTTTACAGGAAGTGGCGTGCCATACCCGCTGCCCGCCGCAATAAAGTCCGCTGTTCCCCAAATAGAGGAAGTTACATCCCTATTTGTAGTTGAAGGCATCCAAATCCAGGTACTGGATAAAACCGGTAAGTCGGCAAAAAAGTTCATGGAAGACGACGGAGTTTTCTTTGCTGAGCCCAGCTTGTTCTCCATTTTTGATTTCAAATGGCTGTCCGGTGTGTCAAGCTCTTTACAACAGCCCAACTCCGTTGTGCTCACTAGGGAAACGGCCAACAAGTATTTTGGCAGATGGGAAAATGCCATAGGCAGAACCATCAAGGTAGATAATACCGAATTGCTAAAGGTCACCGGAGTTCTTGAAAGCATCCCTCAAAATACGGACCTACGATTTAAAGCCTTGATTGCTCTTGGCACAGGGTCCACCGCCAACTTTTTGAAATCGGATAATTGGGATGGCACGAATGGTAATTTTGGGTGTTATGTTTTGCTACGGCCCAACAGCTCGGTTGAATCCGTCAACGCGCAACTTGCATTACTTGCCAAAGAAAACAAGTCAGATGATAGTAACGACACACATTTGGTGCAAGCTTTGAATGAAATTCACTTTGACACGGAATCGGGAAATTTTAGCCATAAGAGCATCAGCATGGGTTTGATAAATATGCTATTGGTCATTGCGGCATTTATCTTATTGATTGCCTGTGTAAACTTTGTGAACCTATCTACCGCGCAGACCATACACCGATCCAAAGAAATTGGGGTTCGAAAGGTATTGGGCAGCAATAGGATGCAATTAAGAGTTCAGTTTCTGACCGAAACTTTTTTAATTGTTTTATTATCGGTATTGCTGTCTGTGGCCATAGCCTTTTTGTCAATAAACCAAGTTGGCGAATTATTGGATTTGCCTTTAAGACAAACTGCTCTTAATACCATCCAAATACTGTTTTTCCTATCATTGATTACCGTTGCTGTTACCATATTAGCAGGGTTTTATCCGTCCATGGTACTTTCTGGATTTAATTCTGTGGATGCTCTAAAAAATAAAATGGCAAAAGTAGGCTCAAAAGGAATATCTCTACGTAGAAGTCTGGTTGTATTTCAATTTATCGTTGCTCAGGCCTTGATCATCGGTACTTTTATCATTGTGAAGCAAATGGATTACTTCATGAATCAGCCTTTGGGCTTTGAAAAGGATGCCGTAGTCAGTTTGGCCTTTCCCAAGGATAGTGCTGCAGTTGCTAAAATGGACTATTTCCGCACTAGCCTACTATCTGTAAGCGGGGTTCAAAAGGTCAGTTTTAGCTCTAATACGCCAATTGATGAAAGCGGAAACAATTGGAGCAGCTTCAACTATAACCAATCCGCAGAGGATACCGATTTTTATTCAGTAATAAAGGCCACAGACCACGAATTTCTTGACACTTATAAAATGCCATTGGTGGCAGGAAGAAATCTGAAATCACTTGATGGGACTACAGAATTTCTTGTAAATGAAACCGTGATAAAAAATTTGGGGATTACAAACCCCGAGGAAGCGTTGAATAAAAATATTGACCTATGGGGTGGCATTACGGGGCCCATTGTAGGAGTAATGAAGGATTTCCAAGACCATTCATTCAGGGATGAAATATCCCCAGTGGTCATGGTGCCCATAAAGGACATGTATAACCAGTTGGGAATCAAGTTGGCCTCTGACAAAACATCAACTGCACTGATTCAGGTTGAAAAAATTTGGAATCAAACCTTTCCCAACTATGTATTTGACTACCATTTTCTCGATGAAGAAATCGCCAATTATTACCAACAGGAACAGCGATTGACCCAGTTGTACAAAATTTCAGCCACAATTGCCATTTTCCTGAGTGCCCTGGGCCTTTTTGGGCTTGCATCTTTTTTGATCATGCAACGTATCAAGGAGGCGGGAATTCGAAAGGTTCTAGGGGCGACCAGAGAGAGTATCGTTTATCTGTTTTCTAAAGAATTTATTGTCTTGATCACCATAGCGTTTTGTATCGCCGCACCCATCTCATGGTATTTCATGAACGGTTGGCTTGAGGAATACGCTTATAGAATCAACATAACTTGGACCATCTTCGTTCTTGGCGGCGTAGCCACAATGCTTATCGCACTGGCAACGGTGGGGTATCAAGCGATTAAAGTTGCCAATGCCGACCCCGTAAAAAGCTTAAGGTCAGAATAGGGTCTCTTAAAAGGGCCATTATTTAGGACTGGTTTGGAAATTGGAGAGTGTCCCAAGAAATGTTCGAATTACGGGACTCTTAACCCTACCTAAAAAAATTAAAAAAACTTATTAGTGTTGATGCGTTCAAATCTCCTTTGTCATTGGCTAACTTATTAGTTTGATATTCATAATTTAGGGGCATGAATGTTAGAACGACTACACCTTCCCAAGAGTTCGTGACCGATTTGAAGAGTAAAGGATTTAAGGTCATCAAAATCGAACCGACGGCAAAGGGCTATATCGAATATACCCGAAGGGATTTTTACAAAATTGCCTTGGTAAAGGGCAAGGTAAAGGTGCATCAGGCGAGCGAGCATTTTGTTTATGAGGGTACGTACCTACGATTTTCCAATCCGCATCTTCCCTATTCCTCCGAAGTACTGTCCAAGAGGTATGAAGGCTATGCCTGTTTCTTTATCGAGGAATTCCTAAATCCGGATCGTCGTTCAAAAAGCCTTCAACAATCTCCGATATTCGGGATAGGAGCCGCCCCGGCGCTTAAACTGAATGACCTACAATGGGATATCATAGCCGACATTTTTGAAAAAATGCTGTCGGAACAGAATCAGGACCACGATTTTAAGGAAGACATCATCCGTACCTACATTACCCTACTTATTCAGGAGGCCTTGAAGATGGACTCCTTTCAAGCCAATAAACCTTATCAAAAGGCACCTTTAAGAATTACTGCAAGGTTTTTAGAACTTATGGAGCAGCAATATCCCATAGTTAGTCCTGAGCGACCGCTACAACTGCGCACGGCCAAGGACTTTGCCGAACATCTTTCCGTACATATAAATTACCTAAACCGTATGGTCAAGGTTACCACTGGAAAGACCAGTACCGAACATATCGCGGAACGAGTTGTTAACGAGGCAAAGGCCCTATTAGAACATACAGATTGGAATATTGCGGAAATTGCCCACGCCTTGGGCTTCGAGTACCCGAACTACTTTAATGCCTTTTTCAAAAAAAGGACGGGGACTATCCCTAAAAGTTTCCGGAAGTAGTGTTTGAAATTCATACTTTTTAGTTTGATTTTCTGAATTTTATATCTACTGACTACTGTAACTTTATACAATGGAACATATTGATTCAAAAGTATATAAGAAAATGGAAAGACCAACTGGAGTAAAAATGGCAAGAGGTATCTTTCTTATGTCCACATTACTTTGCGTTCTGGGTTGCGCGACCGGAGAAAAAAAAGAAACTGGATCATGGGCCTATCATCGAGGGGATGCAGCAAGCTCCAATTATTCCACTTTGGACGAAATCAATACCTCGAACGTAACCCAATTACAAACGGCTTGGACTTTTGAAATAAAAGATATGTCTGCGGATGCCCGCCCCGGATTGAGCCAATGTACCCCGATCATTATTGATGATGTGCTTTACAGCGTGTCCGCAAAGGGATGGCTCTATGCGCTGGATGCCAAAACAGGGCAACAGATATGGTCCTTTGACCCTTTTGACGGTGGGGAAGGCGGTGGTACCGTCCGTGGGGTTTCCTATTGGGAAAGCGAGGACGACAAACGTATCATTTTTGGGTCGGGAGACCGTCTTTTGGCCGTGAACGCCCAAACAGGAAAACTGGTCGATGAATTCGGTAATAACGGAAGTGTTGACTTAAAAATCGGTCTTCGTGACGACCCAATGGATTTGTTCATTGCCCTGACGACCCCGGGAATCGTGAATCAAGATTTGATTATTGTCGGGGGCAGGTTGCAGGATCTGTACGGTTCGCCCCCGGGATATATTCGCGCCTATAACTGTCGCACAGGGGAACTGGCCTGGACATTCCATACCATTCCCCGACCTGGGGAGCCGGGTTATGAAACTTGGCCGAAGGAAGCTTACAAAACTGCAGGAGGTGTAAACAACTGGGCGGGCATGAGCCTTGACCCTGAACGCGATATGGTCTTTATCTCTTTGGGTTCGCCTTCCTACGATTTTTATGGGGCCGACCGTTTGGGCGAAAATTTATATGGAAATTGTGTCTTGGCGTTAAAGGCTTCTACTGGGGAATACGTTTGGCATTACCAAACCGTACACCATGACGTTTGGGATTACGATCTGCCGGCCCCGCCAAATTTAGTGACCCTGAACAGGGACGGTAAAATAATCGATGCGGTGGCCCAGATTACCAAACAAGGATTTGTTTTTGTGTTGGCTCGCGAAACGGGAGAATCACTTTTTCCTGTCGAGGAGCGAAAAGTACCACCTTCCTATATGCCAAGGGAAGAGGCTTGGCCGACCCAACCCTTCCCACTCAAACCTGACCCGTATGCACGACAGACTTTTTCCGAGGAGGATCTCGCCAATTATAACGAAGAGAGCCATGATTCCCTTTTGAAAAAATTCCGCTCTGTGCGATATGAGGGTATGTTCACGCCGCCGGATTTGAACGGTACTTTTATATTTCCAGGAACGCGCGGCGGGGCTCAATAGGGCGGGGCGGCCTTTGACAAGGAAACTTCGACGCTCTTTATCCGTTCCATGGATGCCGCAGAGCTCATCACTATCGTCGAGGAAAAAATCGATATGGACGAAAACGCTTCGCTTATGGAACAGGGGGCGGCACTTTACGGCTCATATTGTGCCTCCTGCCATGGCCCGGAGAAAAAAGGAAGCGATGTATATCCTTCCCTTGTTGCTATCGGCTCAAGGTTGTCCAAAGAAATAATCAACGATAAAATAAGGAACGGTGTCGGTATGATGCCCGGGTACGCCAGTATCTTCGACGCAGGGCAACAAGAGGCGATAATGGCCTACATGCTCGAACTCGAGGGAGGTTCAAGCACAACGGCGAACAATACTAAAACCGATAACAGTATCGAAGAAACAAGGTATCTGAAAACAACCGGCTACACCACTTGGAAGGATTCCGAAGGGAGGCCAGCGGTAAAACCGCCATGGGGTGCTTTGAACGCTTTGAACCTATCGACCGGGGAATATGAGTGGCAAGTTCCATTGGGCAACTATGAGGAACTTCAGGAAGCAGGAGCTCCGCCCACGGGACAGGAAGGGAAATCGGGGCCAGTAGTTACCGCCGGAGGATTGATTTTTATAAGCGGCTCGGAGGATAAACAATTACGTGCCATCGATAAAGCCACGGGAAAAACGGTTTGGCAGACTGTCCTTCCGGCCATGGCCAACGCTACAGCCTGTACCTATGAAGTGGATGGGAAACAGTTTGTTGCCATTTCGGTAGGAGGAACCGAGGAAAATCCATCAGGTTCTGTGATGGCATTTACACTACCATGACTTTAATTACCGCTGACTACTAATAAAATCTAAGTACAATAAAACGGCCAGTTGATAAAACCGAGTAAGAAAAATAAGGAAGTCCAAAAAACCTTCCTTTCAAGGGACTGTTTTATTTAGGCAATTAGTTCTCGAATATTCTAGCAGTGATTATTTCTATATTCATTTTATCAACCAACTAATGGAGTACTATCGAAGGAAAGGGTTAATCGTATGTTAATCCTTCTAACGATAGGGTCAGAAAAAATTAAGTTATGTAATTATCACAAGCTTTCCGTTGGCCTGATTACTTTCCATGAGTTGATGCGCTTGGACGATTTCATCGAGCGGAAAGACCTGTCCAATGCTCAGTTTGACCTTGCCCGATTCCACATCGTGGATAAATTCCTGAAAGGCGGTGGCCGGGCTTCGAACCTGTCCGCTATCATAAACGGTCAACTTTACAGTCGCGGGAATGAATTCCATCGGAGAAAAATCTTTTAGGTTCCAGCTTTCGGAAAGCATGCCGGTCATGCAAGCCGTACCGCCTTGCTTTACACATTGCAGTGAGTCTTTTAGAACCGATGTTCCGACCAATTCCAATACTTTGTCGACGCCATTTGGAATTAACTTTCTGACTCTGGAAGCGATAACCCCATCATCGATGACGACCTGCGAGGCCCCGTTTTTCAGCAGTAATGATTCCTTTTTCGGATTTCGTGTGGTGGCGATTACGGTCAAACCAAGATTTTTGGCTACTTGGGTGGAGAGCATTCCTATGGAAGAGGTTCCGCCCCGAACCAACAGCGTCTCTCCTGGCTGTATGTCCAACGCCAAATGCAACGACCCATGTACAGTCTGGAACATTTCGGGAATGGCCCCTATGGTTTCCCAAGGCAAGGTACTTTCAAAAGAATTTACGATGTGTCGAGGTACTACGGTATATTCCGCATAGCTGCCATCATAGGCCCGGCCCATTTCGCCCATAAGAGACATCACTTTTTGTCCTTTTGAGTATTGACCTGAAGGATCCTCCTCTATCTCGCCCACACACTCGATACCCAAAACCCTTGGAAATTTGACGGATGGGGAGAGGCCCTTTCGGGTCATCAACTCGGAACGGTTTAGGCCAAAGGCTCTTACCCGTATTAACACCTCGTTTTCCGAAGGTTGGGGAACGGGCCGTTCCTCGATTTTTAGGTTGTCGGCTTTACCGGGTCGATATAGTATGGCTGCTTTTATTTTCGGTGATTTTAAACAATATAGAAATTTGTTTGACTTATAGCTTATCGGTTCGGTTTGGAAATGGATAAGCGCTTTCCATCACCACCCAAGTAAAGTACCAAAACGACCAAATCGCCGTCTTCCTTGTTTATGCCTCGATGGTAGGTGTTCGTTGATTCTGCAAAGCAATTACCTACGGTATAATTAATCGTCTTTTGCCCTTCAAATTCCACAGTCAATTTGCCCTGTATAATATAAGAAAAAACAGGGATTTCGTGTTTATGCCAACCCGTGGAGGAACCTGCAGGAAATGTAATTTTCCGTATGGTTACCTTGGCATCATCGAATTTAGGATATATGATTTTTTGTCCGATGCCATTGGATTCTGAAGCCAATAATTCTTCCACCTTTAGATTGCCTGAGTATTGTGCCTGAGCCCCTAAACCAAACATCGAGAACAGTAACACGGTTAAACGAGAATTCATTGTACAATTAGTTTTTCTGTGAATCATCCATAAAAAAATTCAATAACAAATCATTTACAACATCGGGATGGTATTCGTAATATCCGTGCCCACCCTCTTCAATGATCGCAAGCTCCGAGCCTTTAATTTTCGTTTGGAGCCAATCCCATAACTTATGGAAGGTAAAATGACTTTTTCCGCCCATAGGGATCATCGTTGGCACCTTGATTGATGGAGGCATGTACATCGACGATTTCGAAGGTACGGTCGTTATATGTCAAGGTTTTCTGTCCGTAAGACTGCACAAACTGGCCCAAAACCGCTATGACCAAAAAATATTTTTTCAATTCTAGGTGTTTTATCGATTCGCAGTACAAAGTTTGGAAGAACCATGAAATTCTACGCTTAAACTAATTTAAGAAATCTTACTTGGTAGAAAATAGATCGTAGTGAAGGCATATGATTTTAGCCTATTTTATACGACTTTCCTTTCAAATATCGTCGACTTTTACTTCTTGGGTTTTGGTCTGTTTAAACGAACGTTTGGTGACTTTTAAATCCTTGAAATAGCCAATTGTACCTATATCGACATAAAGGCCGACACCGCCAATTTTGTTTGTCCCCAACATCTTGTCCACTACGAACGTGGAGTATTTTGTATCGTTGATGAACATTTCGGCAAAATCGCCTTTGACCTCAATCCGCATTTTAATCCACTCGTTCAGGGATATTGGCGCCGAACCTTCGTATTTGCCGGGATCTGATTTTCGCAGCATATCGAATTTTGCATGAGGATATGAAATGTATTGAACTGCGTGATTTCTGTGTTGCTGATTGTTGACCCTGCCTACTTTGGGTCTAACATAAATGCTTTCAAAGGCCGAGTCGTTCGGTTTGATTCGAAAGTATACACCAATGAACCCGGCAATTCCAGGATACGGTGCCGGGTCTTGTAGCTGGCTGTACATTTTTATTTCAATGGTGCCGTTCTCAAAGTCTTCAAGCCCCACCATACGGGCATAATGGGCTTCATCTACCGTTGCTTCTATATTGTTTACATCAAAGGGAAGGGCATCTAAATCCCTTTCTATTTTCAACACTTTTTTTCCTTCAAACTTAATGATGGACCCGGTGACATTGCGCAGTTCAAATGTTTGTTTTTTTAAGTTGAGTCTGTTTTGTCCAAAAGCAATAATAGTACTCACCAATAGGAACAATAACGTAAGGTAATTTTTCATAGTCTAGATTGTTATTTTCAACATTGCAAAGATGAGAACAACAAAAAAGACCTACCCTTAAACTAGTTTAAGAAATGAAGACTGAACGTGATTACTGTGAGCTAACTATTGCCTTACGGATCATACTCAAGAACTCTGGTGTTATGCCCAAATAAGAGGCAATTTGGGTATTGGGCAGTCGATTGGCCAATTTGGGATATTGTTTTAAAAAGGACAGATACCGTTGTTGGGCCGTTGAACTTATGGTATGAAAGACCCTATTTTGCAGTTCCACATACTTCTCTTCGGTTATCACTTTGAAAATACGGTCGAGTTTTGGAATATTCTCATAAAGGAAGTATAAATCCTGCTGGGCTATTTGGATAATTTCGGATACTTCCACAGCTTGGATGTTGGAAACCCCTGGACTTGTGGCGTGAAAGCTGGTAATGTCATATATCCATTCATTTTCCCCTGCAAATAAAATATTGTGTTCCTTTCCCTGCTCATCCGCGACATAGAGCCTAAGGATACCTTTGACTACAAAATTATAATGGCGACATATATCCCCTGTGGTAGTGATATGTTCACGACGTCTTAAATCTTTGCTTGAAATTCTTTCTTCGATCAAGTCAACCTCTTCATTTACAAAAGGAAGGTAGGTTTCAAAATGTGCTATGAGAGGTTCTGAAATCACTGTAGAAATGAATATTTAATGAAAATACAATTAAAGAATAGCTTAAAGGTATTAGGAATTTTTTATTTCCGAATTGGTTTCCAAAAAACGGCCGGTTAATTGGACCAGGGAAAGAAAAATTGAAATTCCCAAAAAACGTTCGATTTAAGGGACTTTTCAAAACGATGATATGATAATGATTTTTTCACCAGACGTTTTTCCTGATGCCTTTGTCCGCACCATACAATGACAGACGTTGAATGGGTAGGAGGAAAATGGCCGAAGGTAGGATCTTTATATTTGGAGATTAATTCATCTGATTTTGATAATAATGGAATTTTAAAGGGATTACCATTTTTATTCCTTGTCGCCATAATCCATCGCTTACCATCAGTACCTACCACTAAATTTTCAATAGTTAATTTCATTATATCGGCATATGATATTCCTGTATAACAACTAAAAATGAATAAATCTTTCACTATAGCAATTCTTTCAAGGGTAGGGGTTAGGTCCTCTATTTTCTGTAGTTCAATTTCAGTTTAAGGAAGAAGCGGATAATGTATCGAGAGCCCTATCAGATATTAAAAAGGAAAGCTGCGAAGAAGGCACTTACTCTCTGGAATCTTTGGAGTTGGTTCTTGAAAGGGCCAAATCAATGATTGATAAGGCGACTATCGTAATTACCCTGGGTGCATTCCCTGAGACATTCGAAAGAATAAAAGAACACTTAACACGAGCAATTAAAAGAGGAGTTCGGGTCAACTTACTGACTTATGGGAAAGTTGATTTAAATGGAGCCAGGATTACGCTTTTACCAATAAAGAATAATATGGTAATTACATGGAAAGGTCAACAGCTAAACCTTGTGGTCGACGGACAAGAATCTCTTATTTCCTCTTTCAACTTAAAGACCAAACAAATCTATCACGCTTCCTGGAGCACGAACATTTATCTGTCAGGCGTACTGCATCGCTTATTTTTATTTGAACATACGCTAAATGAAATAATGAGTATAAAAGATTCAAATAAAAAGCTTGAAAGGATTGAACGTATTTTAAAGAACCAGGAATTTTTTCATAATAGTGATATACCAGCTTTTAAATTGCTTTGGGAGAAGCATAAATGAGATTAAAAGCCTTGTTTATTAAAAGTCACCTATTACCGCTATATTTGGTACGAAAGGGGTCAGTTGAACTACCAGCACTTAACCCACTTTTATTACCAATTTTATGATCATTGTTGAATTTTGAATAATATGAAACTACAATCCTTTTTTTGCCTCCTGTGCTGCTGTGTTTGTAGCATTGGTGTTGCACAAGTGACCAACAACAACCCATTATTCGAAGGCTGGTACGCCGATCCGGAAGGTGCGGTATTTGACAATACCTATTGGGTATATCCAACGTTCTCAGACGACTTTGATAAGCAGCTGCATTTTGATGCATTTTCGTCTAAAGACCTGGTCAATTGGGAAAAGCATGAACGTATTTTGGATACTGCCAAAATCAAATGGCTGCGCCAGGCCTTATGGGCACCTTCAATTATTGAAAAGGAAAGTAAATATTATCTTTTCTTCGGAGCCAATGACATTCAGAGACCCGGCAGGGATTCTTATGACCCCGCTAATGATATCAATCATTTTGGAGGGATAGGGGTTGCCGTGGCCGATACACCCGGTGGGCCGTTTGAGGACTATTTGGGAAAACCCCTGATTTCAGATTTTTATAATGATGCCCAGCCTATCGATCAATTTGTTTTCAAGGACACGGACGATACGTATTATTTTTTCTACGGAGGCTGGAGCCATTGCAATATTGGGAGGCTCAATGCAGATTTTACGGGCTTCGTTCCTTGGGAAGATGGAAATCCGTTCAGGGAAATTACTCCGGAAGGTTATGTAGAAGGACCATTTATGTTCTTGCGTAACGGCATCTATTATTTTATGTGGTCAGAAGGGGGATGGACCAATGGTAGTTATAAAGTGGCCTATGCCATGGCCGATAAGGCCACAGGACCCTATAAAAGGATAGGTACGATCTTAGAGTCGAATGAAGGAGATATCGCCACAGGAGCAGGCCACCATTCAGTTATCAACAAACCAGGTTCTGATGAATGGATAATAGTGTATCACCGAAGACCCATACCCAACGAAGACCGTGACCACCGTGTTACCTGCATGGACATTATGGAATTTAATGAAGATGGCACCATCAAGTCAGTTAAAATGACCTTTGAAGGGGTAATGGCAACTCCTTCGAAAAAATGAAAAAAACACTTTTTTTTATTGTGTTAGCATTTTCCTTTGTTGGCTGTAAGCAAATCGAAAAAGAGAGGCAGGGCATTAGTCAAATTGCCGCTTCAAACTACACCCAGAACAGAATACCTTTAAAACCAAGACCCTATCTGGAACTCCCCCTGGGAGCGATCAAGCCCAAAGGTTGGCTTGAGGAGCAACTGCAACTAATGGCATCTGGTCTGACCGGTAATCTGGATAGTATTTACCCCGAAGTCGTAGGATCGAGAAATGGATGGTTGGGGGGTGATGGCGACGGTTGGGAACGCGGGCCTTATTGGATCGATGGGCTGTTGCCTTTGGCATATATCTTAGACGATATCACATTAAAAGCGAAGATTAAGCCCTGGGTAGAGTGGACCTTGCTCAATCAGACCGCAGAAGGTTATTTAGGACCTGTCCCTTTCGATTCCGAACCAGGATATGAGGTTGGTCTGCAGCGTGGAAAGCGAAAGGATTGGTGGCCTAAAATGGTTATGCTAAAAATCCTGCGGCAATATTACAGCAGTACAGGAGATGAACGCGTCATCGAAGCGTTGACGAATTATTTCAGGTATCAGTTAAAAGAACTTCCCGACAGACCACTGGATGCTGATACTTTTTGGGCCAATCGCCGCGGCGCGGATAATCTTCAGGTGGTCTATTGGTTGTATAACATTACAGGGGATGCATTTTTATTGGAACTGGGCGAGCTAATACACCAACAGACTTTTCCCTGGACAGATGTTTTTCTAAACGATACACAATTAACTGATTCCGTGGTGCCTTATCGGTACTTCAAAATGCATGGGTATCCATTCGATTCCACAGAAATCGCAAACACCTCTATTTCTCAAATTGGAGGCATCCATACCGTTAATCTGGCCCAGGGTATAAAACAGCCTATTGTTCGGTATCAAAATGAGGCGGATGAAAAGTACCTTTTGGCAACCATGAAAGCATTGAAGGATATCAAGACCTACCACGGGCAGCCACAGGGTATGTATGGGGGCGATGAGCCGTTACATGGCACGGACCCGGTTCAGGGGGTAGAATTTTGTTCTATTTCTGAGGAGATGTTCTCTCTGGAAACGATATTGAAGATTACGGGCGACACCCAATTTGCCGATCTTCTGGAACGAATCGCTTATAACGCTTTGCCCGCCCAGGCTTCGGATGATTTTACATCAAGACAATATTTTCAAGCCGCTAATCAGGTCGAGCTTACCGATCGAATACAAACCTCTTATGAGACTAAAAACCATAAAGGAACAGATTTTGTCTTCGGCACATTAACCGGTTACCCATGTTGTACCACCAATATGCATCAGTCGTGGCCAAAGTTTGTACAAAACCTATTTTATGCTACTCCCGATGGGGGTGTAGCGGCTCTGTTATATGCCCCAGCTCAAGTTCGAATGAAAGTAGCCAATGATGTTGATTTGCAACTAACGGAAAGTACGGGCTTCCCTTTTCGGGAACAGATTCAATTTAAATTGGCCCTCTCCGGCAATGCTACTTTCCCTTTTCACTTGCGAATCCCGGAATGGACGAGGGGTCCTAAAATAAAAATCAACGGAAAAGCATTCCTCACAGAGATAGATAATGGCATAGCAATTATTGATAGGGAATGGAAAAACGGGGATAATCTTACCCTTGAGTTACCTATGCAACTGCGTGCCTCAAAATGGCATCTTGGTTCTATGGCCATTGAAAGAGGACCACTCGTCTATTCCTTAAAAATTGAGGGCGAAAAAAGACATAAGAACAGGAACGATGGCTATGGGGACTTTTATGAAATATACCCCAGGGAGGATTGGAACTATGCCCTATTACAAACCGAGCTTGATGCAATTCCTACTTCTGTAGAAGTAATCAATAACAACTGGGATGGAAGTTACCCATGGAATCTTAGCAACGCCCCCATATCGTTAAAGATCAAGGCGAAAAAGCTACATGAATGGCAATTGGTTGAAGGTGTTCCAAAATTCCCGGATCAGAAGATTTTAGAAAATGCGTCCTTTTCCGCTACTGATGAAATTACCCTGATACCATATGGATGTTCAACTTTGCGGATAACGGAATTTCCGGTTCTCAAAGAAAGGGATTAAGGCAATACTCTTATTTGCGACATGCCGATTATGGAAAAATCACAATCCCAGGCTCAAGTTCTGGTTAGGCGTTTTACAAGCAAATCAGGGACAATCAATTCAAATACAAATTTTAAACTAAGCACTAGAAAACCAACAATTAAGGCCTTAAACTGCCCTAAGGAAGTTTAATATCCCATTAAACTAATTCTTATTCTTTCCCATAATATCATTCCCTGGCTGCTGCTGATTGTAATTTGACAATATCAAAATCAATGTACTAAATGGTATGAAAACCTGATTTAGGACTTCTCTTAACAAATATCAATGGAAGTTTGCTCCAAGTATCTAAAATGAGATTATAACGACACTTTATTTTCCACTGCCTTGATTCTCAAAATATTCAGGGAACCTGGAACTATTGAAACATAATACTTGATAAAATAAAACTACTATGAAAAAGTTAATCATTCTACTTGCAGGTTTTACAGCCCTTTCGGGGTATACACAATCAGCATCGCAAACATTTCAAATAAAAGAAAACAATGATAAATCTTACGCTATCCAATTGGCACAAGTTGCGGATGAAAGTAAGTTTGCCGATTACAGACAAAAATTGGATGTAATTCTAAAGCAATCAGGTGGCTACATTGAACGAATATTTGATATGGATCCACCCAGGGGAAATATCGAAGGTTTTGAACAAATGAACAGGGCGTTGGTAATTTTTTATGGGAGCAACAATTCCAAAAGTAAAGACGCCCTAAAGAAACTTCATACCTTTCTTGCTACTTTTGATTTTAAGGTTATTACTTTCAACGGGTTTTCCGCCCTTTCAGAAACTTCAGACAGCAACTGGAAAGATCGCTTCTATTTAATGAAAATTTCCCACTTTAAGGACAATGCGGAAGGAAGGGAAGAAATGTTAACGGCTATGGGACCCATTCTTGAAAAGTATGCATTTAAAACCGAGCGCATGCTAAGGAAAAGGTCATCGAAGGATTCTGCTACCCCAGATGAAATAGCTATACATTATCATGATTCCGCTGAACAGGCAGGCGAATTACAACAAGATTCGGAAGCTATGGAAGCAATCGGCCAGTATAACAGTAAATATGTAAATAGATTTGCTTATTTTACATTGAGGTTGCGCTAAAATTGAAATGTCGGAAGTGGGCAAGACCAGCCTTTTTTAGCATATAAGAGCGGCAAGTAATCTGAGGCTATAATTCCAAATTGTTTAAATTTATTTTCGCAATAGAAATATTGTAATCATTCCCGAATTCTCACCCTATATATGAGATCCACATTCATCTTACAGGCTAATCACAACCATCCAGCTTCATAGGTCAGGATTTATTATTAGCTCTTAAGGTACTAAGACGGTATAAAGTCGGGGTCTTTCCGGTGTATTTTTTGAACGATAAATTAAATGAGGACTTACTGTTAAACCCGACATCATACATAACTTCAAATATTCTCAGGTCTCTCTGGTGATCATCCAACATTTTTAAGGCATCACGAATTCTATAACCATTAATATAATCGTTGAAATTTTTGTTAAGCCGGTCATTGATCACCTGTGAAAGATGACGCTTGGAAAAACCTAAATCAGCTGAGAGGCCTTCTAAAGTCAACTCCGGATTTAAATAGGGTTTGTCTAAATTCATAACTTCCTGAAGTTTGGTATACATTGAATCAATCTGGGCCTCATCTATACTGGAATAAAAGTATTTCGGAGCTCTTGGAATTGCATCTATAACTTTTTGGATGTCAATAAATATCGAAGGCCTGGACATGGCGGTATACACCATTCCGGAGATAAAAAATAACATATATATTATCTCAATAATATAAAGCACAGTTGCTAACTGACCCTGACCCCTGGAATAGATCAATAGCACTAATAAATGTTGACCAATTAAAATGGTAAAGGAGAGTACAAGATACCTTAGCCATTTCATGTTCATATCTTTTTCTTTGGCAGAGTAGACTTTATATAAAGATAAAAGCAAGTAGATAAGAAAAATACTATAAATGGGAAGGGAGACCCATAAGTCAAAATATTGATCGGAGGAGGACTCCATATGTAGTTTGTTGGTGAAGCACCACAATAGCAGAGGGTAGATAGGTGTAACGAAGTGTAAATAATTTAAGCGATCAACGGAATTAATATAAAACTGGACATAGTTATATATTAAAGGGCCATATAACGTCAGAAAAATCCAGCTTGCACCATAACCAGGATAGTCAACAATTAGCCTTCCCAAAATAAGATTGATAAAATGTATGCCAATTACCAATGTCAATATTTGGAGCGTCAGGGTCTTTGGCCCCTTTTCCCCATTTCTGTGAAGATAAATAGTAAACAAAAAACTTTGGATTACTACCGCCGCCATCAATATTATTATTAAAATACTCATAGTAGTTGATATAAAAGAACTCCAGGCATTAGAAATGGGTATTGTTCACAATTACATTATGTGGGACCAAATTTTCGATCGTATTATATCGGCATAAAGTAAGGTAGTAATATTATGTACTTAGTTGAGTTAAGGAATTCCTAATAGACCTGATTATTGGCGAATTTAATTTTGAATTAGTACCAGCACAATTCCGGTAAATTTTATGTAGAAATGGTAGCAAAACATCTTTTCGTACTTTAAAATAGCAGGCTGGAATTATATTCAGCTACTTTGCTTAAAAAATCTTCTTCTCGACAATTACCAATCATATATAATTAATGCATTGTTGAATGTACGCCTACGAAGTTTTAGGCTGATCCTAAACAAAATCGAATTATGAATTCCAATATAGTACATACAAAAAGAATTTTAATATGGTTATTGTTCTTAACCGTAGGGGTACAATGTCAAGGACAGCGATCAAGTGAAGTTCAGTTAAACTATGAATTAATATTTTCCCGTACAGCTTTGCGTACAGTTGAAGTACATGCCGCTATCACGCTTGAAGAACCCGTCCTGCAGATGGCTACTTATGGGATACCATTGCAGCTAACCAATGGTTGGGCCAATTTTGTAACTATTAAATCCATCAAAGACGACTTGGGGGCTAAAGTTCCATTTAATTGGGATGCTAATAAAAAGCAGTGGCGACTGGAAATCTCCCGAAATTCTCAAATACAGTTGCATTATCTGGTAGAATTACGACATGATGATCATAATTGGAATGAGGTGGGAGGAATTGATGGCCGACCTAGCTTGATCGGTGATGAGACCATTTTCTGGGTTACTAAGGGACTTTTTATCTATCCCCAGGGAAATTCTGAAAAAAAATCTACAATAACCTTTGATGTCCCGAAAGATTGGACGGTTTCTTCACCCTGGATAAAAATTGGACTTCAAAACTTTATAGCTAAAAATATAGATGCGCTTACAAACAACGCCCTTATGGTGGGCAAACAGGATGTACGAATAATTAATTATGACGGTATGTCGATCACTATGGCGGTAGCTCCCAATTTAAAACACAGGACCGAATTATTTACCAGAACACTTAGTAAGGTTCTACCCGTTTATTACAATGTTTTTGGTGAGCTCCCATCAGCCAATTATTTAATCTGTGCTTCAAAATATATTTTTGAAGATGGGGAGGCTTTTTATAATAGTTTTCACCAGTTGTTCGTCGACAGCGAATTGGAAAGCAGAACTATTGTTTGGGGTAATGTACTGGCTCATGAAATGTTCCATTACTGGAATGGGACAAATTTCCTCGTGGGCGATGACGTGAACGCCAATTCATGGTTTTCAGAAGGATTCACGGAATATTATGCCAATCTGGCCCTGGTCAGGTCAGGGCTTGTTACCAAAGAAGAATATTTGCAAAAATTGGCGTATCAATTCTCAAGATTCTATAGCTCCCAGGCTTTCATACAGGGAGATCAACCTGCTTTGCTGGAAGCCGGATATCAAAAAAGCAGGAACTGGCATCTTATATACGGGGGCGGGGCTTCAATTGCATTTATCCTGGATATTGAAATAAGACACCTTACCCATGGAGAGAAATCTTTGGACGATTTAATGAAATTACTTTATCAAAATTATGGCAAGACTCACAAGAAACTAAGACTTGAACACCAAATTAACGCATTGAACAAATTGACAAATGCAGATTTCAAACCGTTCTTTAATAAGTATGTTACGGGTAAAGAATTTTACCTGCTTCCTATTCTGGGTGCTTGTAAAAAAGCGGGCCTTAAAGTTGCACAATACCAGGGCGAATTTTTTTTAACTGCCAAACCCAATAGCTCAATGTTTGAATCCCTAATTGGAACACCCAACTAAAAATAATATTACAATGCCTTTCCGTTTGATCCATTAGTTGAATCCTCTGGTTTTTTTGAATTACTATAATAGAAATGCCACTTTCTCCTTACAACCCGTCCCGTAAAACAAACGTTTTTTTTTTGGAATCAACAGGCTAACCAGGGTTCTAAAATAAGTTCATGTAATGGGATACTCCTAATTCTCTGTTTGCGATTTTAAATTTAAAAAAAATAGTAATTTAGAGGTATTCCTTAAACTAAAGTAGTGTGTTGTGCTGCCAAACGGAATTTTACGATATATTACCTTATTTTTTATATCCCTTAATTGCATCGCCCAATCCTCAAGAATTACGAGTATTGAGCAAGAACTTAAGCACTTAGAGGGAAAGGAATTCTATTCCAAAACCAATGACCTGGTAAAATTATATTTGGATTATGATGCTTCCAGGGCGCTGGAATTGATTGAAAAAAATATCAATTCACCCGAAATAGCGCAATTTCCCGAACAACGCGCCAGCTTATTTTATTTTAAGGGATTGGCCTTGATCGTTGCCGGAGATTACGGCCTGGCAGAAAAAGCCTTTGATGAGTCAACTGCCATCTCCAAAGAATTAATGGATAAAACCCTCTTAGCACAAAACTATCTGGGATTTGCCACGATACATACAAGAAAAGGAGAATATGAAAGCGCCACAGAATTGTATGAATCAAGTATCGGAATCTTAGCTAAAAACGGAAGCGATGAAGCTCTCGCAGATGCTTACTTCACTTATGGAAAACATGAATATCTTTTAGGCAAGCTTGAAAATTCTATGGACTTCTATAAACGGAGTTTTGAAATTTATGAAAGTCTGGGAGATAGAAAAGGTGAATCCGATGTTTATCATTGGATGGGAGTGGTTTATGACAAATTGAATGATGAAGAGAAGGCGCTGAAATTTTATTTCGACAGTAGGGCAATTAAAGAAGAGATTGAAGATATGCGTGGATTATCGCATTCTAATTTGGCGATAGGAGTATTACATTGGGAGAAAGAAAATTATGAGACAGCTATGGATTATTACCGCCAAAGTTTGGCGGGTTATAAGAGCCTTGGCGATAAATCAAGTATTGCTAGGGTATACAATAATATCGGGTTAGTCTATGAAGATTGGAAAAAATTGGATAGTTCACTTGTCTATCACACAAAATCCCTCGAACTGCACATAGAACTCAATAGTGCTTTCGGAATGATCAGGTCGCATTCAAACTTAGGGGAAACGTATCTGCTTCAGAGGAATTATAATATGGCTATGACTAATTTTCTGAAGGCCAGATCGTATAGTGAAGCTTCGGAAAAACAATGGTCTTTAGCATATATCTATGATAAATTGGCCGAGGTATATCTGGGTACTGCAGAATTGGATACTGCCGCCACTTACCTGGAAATGTCTTTGGAAAATAACGTTCAAAAAAACGAGTATTTCGGACTTCGAAGAACCTACTACAATTTATTTAGATTAGAGAAGGAAAGAGGAAATTATAAAGCAGCCCTCGAATATTTTGAGCTTCATAAAGAAATTCAAGACAGTCTCGCCCAAACACAAAAAATTAAAGAATTGGCTGAGGTACAGGCTAAATACGATTCCGAAAAACAGGAAAAAGAGATTATTAATCTTCAACAAGAAAATGAAAAAAGAACACTTTGGCGAAATATATTTGCCGTAGGTATCATGGCGACTCTTGGTTTTGGATTACTGCTTTTTCAACTATTTAAGTTTCGAAATAAAAAGAATAAAGCACTTCTGGAGGCCGAAGGGAAGCAAAGGCTTGAATTGGAGAAGTTGGATAAGATGAAATCTCGTTTTTTCAGTAATATTTCACACGAGTTTCGCACACCCCTCACATTGATTCTCGGGCCCCTGGAAAAGCTTAGAAAAAATATTGATGATTCTCTTCAGCCCACGGTCGATGTAATAGAGCGGAATGGAAATCGACTTTTGAAACTAATCAATCAGCTTTTAGATCTTTCCAAAATAGAATCTGGCAGAGTAGCGTTAAAAGCAGCATTGGTTGATGCCGTCCCCTTGCTAAAAGGTTGGGTTACTTCCTTTGATTCCTTTGCCGACGCCAAAGGTATAAAACTGCATTTTTCCTCGGAAAAAGAAGCCTGTTTTTTATACGTAGATCAAGAAAAATTGGAGGAAGTCATTATCAACCTACTTTCCAACGCCTTTAAATACACCCCTGAGAACGGACATATTTGCGTAGATCTTCTGGAAAAAGTCAAGAATGAAAAAGAATATTTGAGCATTTCAGTTTCTGATACCGGAACCGGAATTCCTGAACAAGAATTGGAACATATCTTTGACCGTTTCTATCAGGCATCTAATGCTGATACCGAAGATGTTACCGGAACTGGCATCGGATTGTCGTTGATAAAGGAATTGACAGAATTGCACAAGGGATCCGTAAATGTAAAAAGTATTTTAGGTGAAGGTAGTACTTTTGAGGTGCTGCTTCCATTGGGAAAGGAGCACCTCAGCGAGATGGAAATAGTGGGCATAAGTCAAGCCAAAAAAATGGTAAAAGAACAACAACAGCTGCAACTTGCACCAGAAAGTGAATTCACCGGGGAAGGGATACAAGACAATACTCGGCCTGTCGTTTTGATTATAGAGGACAATCAGGATCTTAGAAGCTATATCTGTGAAATATTAAATGATTCATACAATGTGCTTGAAGCAATTGATGGAAAGGAAGGTGTTGCCATGGCAATAGATCATACCCCCGATATTGTCCTCAGCGATTTGATGATGCCTAAAATGGACGGGTTAGAAGTTTGTAAAAGTTTGAAGGGAGATATGCGAACCAGCCATATACCTGTAATTTTGCTTACGGCCAAATCTTCAAAAGAGGACAAAATAGAAGGTCTAAAAAGTCTTGCAGACGACTATTTGACCAAACCTTTTGATACCGAGGAACTGTTGATTCGGTTAAAAAACCTTATCGAACTCCGAAAACAATTGCAATTGCACTTCAGTACCGGAGATATCCTAAAACCGAAAAAAATCAATATGAGCTCCATGGATACTGTTTTTATGGAGAAAGTGACCAACCAGCTGGAAGTGGAAATTTCAAATTCGCTATTCGGCGTGGTGGAACTTGCCAATACCGTTGGGTTAAGTAAGTCTCAGTTGTTACGAAAGGTGAAGGCAATTACCAATCTTACGCCTAATGAGTTTATAAGATCCTTTAGATTGCACAGGGCAATGGAAATGCTGCAACAACAAACTGGTACAGTTTCTGAAATTGCCTTTGCTACAGGTTTTCAAAATGCCTCCTACTTCGCTAAGTGTTTTCAAGAACAATTTGGTAAGTCCCCTAGTGTCATAAAGCAAAAATAGCGATTAAATATTCCTTAAAATTGACTGTTCGTTTAGCGTTGTGAAGCTAATTTTTCCAATTTCACTTTATTTATGATTTTAAGCCAAATTCCCTAAATGCAGTAATTGTGGCATAAAATGACGTATTTGTGGTATTCCCAAAAACATCAATGCCCAAACTGTATTATGATGCTGTAAATGTATCACACAATGCTGTATTACAGGTTGTTTCAACTTTTCTTTCCTGTCTAGATTTGCTCCGAATTTTAAATATAAAATATATAGTATTATGAAAAAAAATGTATTGACTAGTTTACTAATGGTATTTAGTGCAATGATAGTAATGGCTTCCAGCACTATGGAAACTCCGAGCGAAAAGTTACGTGAGCAGATTATTGAATTACTTGAATCACCTAAAATCGAATTTGACACTGAAATAATCTCGGCAAATATAAATTTCACTCTGAATCAAAAAGGAGAAATTGTCATTCTTACAATTGATACCAATAATCCGGTTTTGGAAAGATATATCAAAAACAAACTTAATTATAAAAAGATTTTTTTGAATGGACTGACTACCGGAAAGGAATTTCAAATAATTTTTAAGGTTAAACAAAGTGTTGTGTAAAACTGCTAAGGGACGATTCCTTATCAAGAAAACTTAATAATATGAAAAAGTATACAGTTCTGGGATTTGCATTTATTGTCTTATCCACTTTTCAGAGTAATGCCCAGCGAGAGGAACTTAGAGGTTCTGCTGCCAAGTATTATAAATCCTTGAAACATAATGTGTTACCTGTTAAAGTGGTGTATAAAATTCATAACCATAAGCCGCTAACAGGTCCAAAAGCCAAAAATAGCAAGCCATGGCAAGACAGTTGTAAAACACTTCCAATTGTGATTTTAAAACGAAGATATCTTCGAGGTACTTTTGCCAAAAACCCCTATCTGGCGCGAAAATTAATTACACCTAAGCTATTCAAATTAGGGAAAGGTAAATAACAAGGTTAAAGATTTCGAAAGCTTTTTACCAGCCATTGCTGTCGCTAATTTGAGATAAACAGTAATAAATAAATCATTTATTAATTAATAAATACAATTAGAACTTATGAGAACTTTAAATCACAAATCGCTTTCAAAAAGTACCAAATCTACTCTTGGTTACTCTTGGAATACCAGAAGAAGGTTTAGTACACAAAAGCCGCAAAATTAAATTTTTGGGCAAAATTTATAAATATCATAAACGACACTTTTAATCAGAAACATACTTGTTATGATCACTACAACACAAATTGATAACACCGCTGCTGTTTCCCTCTTCAAGATGTTGGATCAGGAAGGTAAAAACAGGATCGAAACTACAAAATTCCTGAATCAGCTGGCTGATGTGGGAATATTACAAGATGATCCCAGAATACAGGAGCTGTTTAAAAATTTCAACTTTCAGGAGCAAAGCAAAAAAAGGGATACGCTTGGGAAGAATGAATTCATTGAGATTCTCAGACAGAATGCATTGATCAAAAAGTCACTTTCCAAAAACTTGATTATTCCTGATTTTGAAACTTTCAGTCAACAGACCGAATCTATTTTCCTGGAAACAAAAAAAAACAAAAAAGGTAAGGTGGCCGATTATATTCCCCAGTTGGGTAGGGTAAACCCGGAACAGTTTGCAATTAGCATATGTACTGTAGATGGTCAGAGATTTTCACTAGGGGATTCCCGTACTAATTTTTGTTTACAATCTTCATGCAAGCCCATAAACTATTGTTTGGCTCTGGAAGAACTAGGTGAGCAAAAAGTACATTCACATGTAGGCCGTGAACCTAGTGGTCAATCCTTTAATGAATTAGCCCTGAATATGAAAGGGTTACCTCATAATCCTATGATCAATGCGGGGGCAATGATGAGCTGTTCGCTTATTGACCGAAAGAATACGATTGCTGATCGTTTTGATAAAGTGAGTAAAACCTGGGAAGCGCTTATCGGTAGAAAGAAACTAAACTTCAATAACGCCGTGTATCTGTCCGAGCGCCAAACTGCCGATCGCAATTTTGCGCTGGCCTACTTTATGCGAGAGAAAAATGCTTTCCCTGAACATACGAACTTGACGGAAACATTGGAATTCTATTTTCAGTGTTGTTCGATGGAGTCGAACACCTATGATCTTTCGGTTGCCTTGGCAACCTTGGCTAATGCAGGTACAAATCCATTGACAGGTGATATAATTTTCCAACCCTCCACTGTTCAGAACTGTCTATCGCTGATGCTTAGTTGTGGAATGTACGACTTCTCTGGTGAGTTCGCCTTCAAAATTGGTTTGCCGGCCAAAAGTGGTGTTTCGGGTGCACTAATGTTAGTTATTCCTAACGTTATGGGCATAAGCATATGGTCTCCCCGGCTAGACGAATTAGGTAATAGTGTACGTGGAGTAGAATTTTGTGAACGGCTTGTAGAGCAATTTAGTTTCCATCAATATGATTCAATAATTGGACATTCTTCCAAGATTAACCCGCGAAGAAAACAAAAAGAATTAATTGCCTCCAATGCGATGGAATTGATCAGGTCCGCGAGTCATGGTGACCTGGATGAAATATTGAGACTGGAAGCGGAAGGTGTGAGCCCTGATATTGCCGACTATGATGGGCGTACACCGCTTCATCTGGCCGCTTGTGAAGGTCAGATGGAAGTAATCAAGCACCTAATTGAAAAGAAAGTCGATCTTAATCCCAAAGATCGATGGGGTAATACACCATTGGATGATGCCAGGAAGTTTAATAATAAAGAAATAAGTGCGCTCCTGGAACGGGCATGCAAAGATTATAGTAAAGAAAATGATAAATCTGTGCTTGAGGAAGTGCTGCTATAATAAGTAATTAAGAGGAAATTTATTGGTGATCTCCTGTTACTGGCCCGGTGGTGTTTATCATTTTGTTGTAATCAGGACTAAATTTAGAGGATTATATAGTGATATGCAGTACCAGTCAACTGAGTTTTATACCCTCATCGCACATAATAGCATAGATGTTTTAACCTTATTAAAATTTTGGATATAGTTGGTAGTTAAATCAATGGATAGCAAAGATAGAAATGAAGACATACACAAAAAAAGAAATAAACTATCTAATTAAACGATTAGAAAACAGAACATTGCCAAAAATGGAATGGAGTCATGAAGCTCACCTTGTTGTCGCGATTTGGTATTGTTTCAACTACGACTTTGATTCCGCTTTAAATTCATTTCGGCGAATCGTTAAAAAATATAATGAATCGGTTGGAACACATAATACCGATTCAGGCGGCTATCATGAAACAATTACTAAATTTTGGTTTTTGGTAGCGAATAAATTTTTAAAAAACCAAGAATCTAAATCGATTTCCGAAATATGCAACGCATTCATTAATGCTGATGAAGGAAAAAGGAATTATCCTATGAATTTTTATAGTAAGCCTCATTTATTTTCGGTACGGGCAAGACGTAATTGGCTCGAGCCAGATTTAAATAAACTAAATAAATCAGCAGTTAAAGAACTTCTATGAATGGTCCTATTTCGTTTCTTAAAAGTTATTATTACTTCAAGCTTTTATTGAGCCCTATAAAAGGAGTATTTTGGGAGACGATAAGTTGATAAGATTTTAGATATCTCTCTCAACTTATTGAACATTAATATTTTCCCCGCGGCGTATCTATATCGTATTGCAATTTCTCGACAATCTCCTTCATATAAACGGAAGTAGTTTTCATTGATTTATAAGCTAATGGCGTGTTTGGGAAGTTAGCATCTTCATGTGGCTGACTCACACTGTTCGTTGTACGCAGCACCCCCAAGGTCAAAACTAATACAGATTCGCTCCGCTCGTTGGACCCAGCCGTCCCGTGCGGTAAATGCAAAACCCAGCAACCTGCAGCTACTGTCTTTCAGGATCAAATAAGGACAATTGATTACTGTTTATTGCTAATTGTAACAGCTGGGGTTAACTTCGCTTCGCTCGTTGGACCCAGCCGTCCCGTGCGGTAAATGCAAAACCCAGCAACCTGCAGCTACTGTCTTTCAGGATCAAATAAGGATAATTGATTACTGTTTATTGCTAATCGTAACAGCTGGGGTTAACTTCGCTCCGCTCGTTGGACCCAGCCGTCCCGTGAGGTAAATGCAAAACCCAGCAACCTGCAGCTACTGTCTTTCAGGATCAAATAAGGACAATTGATTACTGTTTATTGCTAATTGTAACAGCTGGGGTTAACTTCGCTCCGCTCGTTGGACCCAGCCGTCCCGTGCGGTAAATGCAAAACCCAGCAACCTTCGGTTGCTATTTTTTGTTTTTTCCACCATTTTAGAGCAAGCTCTACATGGCTATAAAACAAAAAAACCCACCTTGTGGTGGGTTTTGCGCTTGCAAGTGACCTGGCTGGGGCTCGAACCCAGGACCCTCTCCTTAAAAGGGAGATGCTCTACCAACTGAGCTACCAGGTCATAATTTCAAAAATTAAGGGCTGTGCCCTTCAAAGCAATGCCGCAGGTATTGCGTAGGAGGGTGCAAATATACTATCAATTCTTAATTTTTCAAGTGCATTTATGGATAAATTTATCTTTTCTTTGAATTACTGGAATTTTAATTCATTTTTACCAAAATTTCAAAAATGAAGATAGTGCTTGTAGGCTATATGGGATCGGGAAAATCGACAATTGGAAAATTGTTGGCAGAGAAATTAGGTGCCCCTTTTCACGATCTGGATGCCTATATGGAAAAGGCATCGAACACAAGCATTAAAGAATTGTTTGATAAAAAGGGTGAAATTTATTTTAGAAAAATAGAACACAAATATCTGATTGAGGTGTTGGAAAATGAGCATCATTTTGTACTTGCGACCGGAGGGGGTACCCCTTGCTATAGCGGTAATATTTCTTCCATGCTGGAACGATCCGATGCCGTATTTTATCTCAAACTGAGTATCCCACAGCTCATTGGACGATTGTTTAAAGAAAAAGAGGAAAGACCGCTGATTGCACATTTGGAGGACAAAGAATTACCGGAATTTATAGGTAAACATTTGTTTGAAAGAAGCCCTTATTATTCAATGGCCCACCATACTATTTTATGTGATGATAAAAGCCCGGAAGAAATAGCATCAGAAATACAAAGCCTCTTAATCTAGAAAAACAGCATCGTTTTTTGTCTTGAATTCTACATGAATATGCTCCTGAAGTGAAGTACTTAGCGAAATTCCTTTGTAATCTGCTTTAACCGGATACTTTTTATGATTTCTGTTGACCAGTACGGCCGTTTTAAGTTGTTTTAAAGGAGTTCTTAAAAAATGATGTACCCCATAAATAAGAGTGGTTCCAGAATTTAAAACATCATCTACCAGAACAACAGATTTGTTTTTGTATTCTTCCTCGGAAAGCGACGTGGAAACCCCGCTTTGTAACGGGGCTCTTTTGTTCATCATGACTTTACAAAGAACTATTTCGGCCTCTGTTATTTTTTGTAAAACAGCTTGAATTTTTTTTGCAAACTGCAAACCACCGCCATCAATGCCCGCAATAATCAACTGCTTCTCTTCAACATTGGCCTCATAGATTTGATAGGCTATCCTTCTTACCTTATGTTGAATTTGTTGGTGTGTTAATATCCTGTTCTCCATATTTTGGTGAAATTACCTTCCAAAGATAAAGAAACTGTTGCTTTCCAGAGTTTTGCATAAAGCATTATAACAGCGCCCTGACCCGGATGTTATTTTCCTACTCACCCGACTCTTCCGTATTACCCCCTGAACCCTCTGAACCCTCCGGTTCATCCAGGTAACCCTTAATGTCTCGCCTATCCTTTTTTGTTGGTCTACCCAATCCTTTCTTTCTGTAATACTCTTTGGCGTATTTTTGTAGCTCCTTCTGTTCATAAGCCGATGAAGGGGTGGTATCTTTCCTGTAAATAGCTACCAGTTTAGCACCAACTCTGCTTTTTGGGATATCCAAAACAGTAAATTCATAGTTTATCTGGTTTTTCCTAACTTTAATATGGTCCATCGGGTAAACTTCCCTCGAAGGCTTAGCCACCTGTCCGTTAATTTGGACATGTCCTTTTTTACAGGCTTCAGTGCCCATATTCCGGGTCTTATAATAACGTGTACTCCATAAGTATTTATCGATACGCATCGGACAATACAAATCTTTGTTAAGGTATTCCACAAAAATAGGGGAAAATTGTATCTTGCGGGCTTTAAAAGAAAAGCTGTGTTAATGAACAGGATTTTAATAGTAGTAGGTGTTCTGGTTCTTTTTGCGTCGTGTAAAAAGGATGATAATTCGGACATCGTAACCATCCCGCCGAGGTCTCTGAGCGAAGTGGCCCTTGAAGATGATGCCGATATCAAGGCATTTTTGCAGACCCATTTCTATAATTACGAGGATTTTGATAGTCCGCCGGCCGGATTTGATTACAAAATTGTATTGGATACCATTGAAGGCGTAAATTCCGATAAAACACCTCTAATAGATATGGTAGACTCCTCCGTTATTTCTGTTTCATCGGATGAATTTGGACTTAGCGAAGAGGAAACCGTTAACCATACGCTATATTACCTGGTGGCAAGGGAAGGCGCAGGTGTAAATCCAACAGTGGCAGATTCTACTTTTGTAAGATATAAGGGATCTTTATTGAACGGGACAGATTTTGATGGCTCTTTTAGTACTCCTATATGGTTCGACTTAGCCGCTTTGCAGGGACCACTACAGGGAGCCCGTGGTTTTAGTGAGGCAATGCCTAACTTTAAAACCGGTGGAAACGTTATTGATAATGGAGATGGTTCTTTTACCGTGGAAGAATATGGGGTAGGGCTTATGATTTTACCTTCAGGCCTAGGTTTTTTCAACACTTCCCAGGGTGGTATTGAGGCTTATTCACCTTTGGTATTTAGTATCGATTTATTTACCCATAATGAAACCGATCACGATAATGACGGTGTCCCATCTATTCAGGAAGATGTGAATGGTGATGGTTACTTATACAATGATAATACTGATGAACAAGCCGAAGAAGATGCCGGCCTAACCCTGAGGTTTTCAGATTTTTTAGATCAGGATGATGATCAGGATGGTACGCTGACAAGAGATGAAATTTCGGATGAAAATGGGAATATTATTATTCCTTATCCCGATGACAACGGTGATGGTATCCCAAATTACTTAGATCCAAATGTTTTTTAAATAATTCGGAATGTGACAGAACAAAAAAACCTGATAGATGCTATCAGGTTTTTTTATTTAATTTAACTAGCAGTTGGGTTACAGCCTAAGGGATAATCCAAGTATCAGTTGATCTGGTCTTGTATCTATCCTACTGTCGCCGACTGTCGTAATATTTGTATTGATAAAACGGGCTTCGTTTTCGCTAAACCCTCGTTCGTAACGCAGATCTATTCCAAGTTTTCCCAGATTGACCCCCGCTCCTATATGCAGTCCAACCGTAAAATCATTTTCAATTCTGTCTATGGAAATCCCATCAAATTCACTTTCTAGAATGTACTGAAATGCCGGGCCTGCGAAGACATGAAGAGGTCCTATAACTTCTATACCCACCAAAAGCGGAAGATCCAATTTGCTCATGTCAAATTTATCTCCGTTGTAGTCAGATTTGGTTTTTGTATAAATTACTTCTGGTCTGAAGTATAATTTGTCACCCAATTTTCCAAATACCCCAAGGTGATATCCTATGTTCCTGTCGGGGTTGTTTGCGGCGTCTTCGGCCGATTCAAAATAATTGCCATTGGCATTGTAATTTAATCCACCCTTAATACCGAAACCAGAATCGTTTTGTGCAAATGTGGCTATGCTAATAATAGCAAAAGCCACTGTTAGAAGTGTTCTCTTCATAATGTGTTCGTTTTTTTGTTATGGCATAATGATATCAAAAACGATACCACTATTCTATGCCTTTCTTTTCAACACATCTAAAACGGCCGCTTCTATTGCTTTATTGTTTAATCCGTATTTATCCATTAGCTGTTCGGGAGTACCACTCTCTCCAAAAGTATCCTGAGTAGCAACAAAGGCCTGAGGAGTAGGGTGCTGAGTAGCAAGTGTTCTGGCAACACTCTCGCCTAATCCGCCCAGGTAGTTGTGTTCTTCTGCCGTAACAACACAACCTGTTTTTTTAACCGACCTTAATATTGCACCTTCGTCAAGTGGTTTTATAGTATGGATATTAATTACTTCGGCCGATATCCCCTGAGATTCCAGGTTTTCTGCTGCAATCAGAGCTTGCCACACCAAATGTCCTGTAGCCAGAATAGTTACATCAGATCCTTCATTAAGCATCACTGCTTTTCCAATTTCAAACTTCTGATCTGCCGGTGTAAAATTGGCAACTTTTGGCCGTCCGAATCTTAAATAAACAGGTCCTTGATGATCAGCAATTGCAATGGTCGCCGCTTTGGTTTGGTTGTAATCACAAGGATTGATTACCGTCATGCCTGGCAGCATTTTCATAAGTCCTATGTCTTCAAGAATCTGATGGGTTGCGCCATCTTCGCCAAGGGTGATACCGGCATGAGAGGCACAAATTTTTACATTCTTCCCCGAATAGGCAATAGATTGTCTTATCTGATCATAAACCCTTCCGGTCGAAAAATTGGCAAAGGTGCCGGTAAAGGGAATATATCCTCCAATGGTCAATCCGGCCGCAATACCCATCATGTTGGCCTCCGCAATGCCTACCTGAAAAAAACGTTCGGGATTTTCATCAATAAAATCCTGAATTTTCAGGGAACCAACTAAATCGGCACAAAGTGCAACCACCTTGGGATTGGTTCTACCCAATTCTGTCATTCCGTCTCCGTAGCCACTTCTTGTATCGTTCTTACCCTGATCTGTATATTTTTTCATCGAATTCTATTAAAATAATAGTTAATAATCACCAAGTGTTTCCGGATTCTGGGCAAGAGCTGTCGCCAATTGCTCATCATTAGGTGCTTTCCCGTGCCATGCATGTGTGTACATCATAAAATCCACACCATGGCCCATAATAGTATCCATAATTATACAAACGGGTTTGCCCTTGCCTGTAAGGCTTTTAGCTTTTTCTAATCCGGCGATAACTGCTTTCAAATCATTGCCCTCTTTTATTTTCATCACTTCCCATCCAAATGCCTCAAACTTTTTTGCTATATCACCCATTGGTAGTACGTCCTGAGTTGCGCCATCAATCTGCTGTCCGTTATGATCCACAGTTGCAATCAGATTATCTACTTTGTTCCCGGCGGCATACATAATAGCTTCCCAATTCTGTCCTTCCTGCAATTCACCATCGCCATGCAGGCTAAATACCAAATGCTTATCTCCGTTTAACTTTTTAGCCAGAGCCGCACCAATGGCTACAGACATACCTTGTCCTAGAGAACCTGAAGCAATTCGTATTCCCGGTAAACCTTCATGAGTGGTAGGATGCCCCTGAAGTCTGGAGTTAATCAGCCGAAAAGTGTTCAATTCTTCAACCGGAAAAAACCCTTTTCTGGCAAGGACGCTATAATAAACAGGAGAGATATGACCATTTGAGAGGAAAAACAGATCTTCCTCCTTTCCATCCATGTCAAATCCATCCTTGAGATCCATGATTTCATTAAAGAGAGTAACAAAGAACTCGGTGCATCCCAAAGAACCTCCCGGATGTCCTGAATTTACTTTATGTACCATGCGTACAATGTCTCGTCTAACCTGCACTACCAAATCTTGTAATTCTTGTAATTGCGGCATTTTTATGTTTTTGTTATCGCCAAAAATAGCAGCATTCTTTTGGCTGTACAACTGTAGTTATTATAATTTATTAACCGGCCAACAGAAGTGGAAAGCAGGGTGTTCCATTATAAAACAGTATGCTTGCTCTTTGTTGAGGTCAACTTTCACAGAATTAAACTTTATTTTTTTCTTAAGGAGGTACTCGGTCAGGGATGTTTATATTTGCGATTGGAAAAACAGCATTGAAATTTAGCCTATTACATACAGATCCCAAGACCAAAGCCCGCGCCGGTACAATAGAGACAGACCACGGAAGTATAGAGACCCCTATTTTTATGCCAGTAGGTACCGTTGCTTCGGTAAAGGGCGTGCATCAGAAAGAGTTAAGGGAGGAAATTGACCCGGATATTATTCTCGGTAATACCTACCATTTATACCTGCGTCCCTCGATTGATATTATGGAAAAAGCAGGTGGACTACACAAGTTTATGGGTTGGGACCGGAATATACTGACAGACAGTGGAGGATATCAGGTTTATTCGCTCTCTGCAAACCGGAAAATAAAAGAAGAAGGGGTAAAATTTAAATCACATATCGATGGGTCCTTACATATGTTTACCCCTGAAAACGTAATGGAAATTCAGCGCAAAATAGGTGCTGATATTATTATGGCCTTTGATGAGTGTACGCCTTATCCCTGCGAGTATGAATATGCCAAACGTTCTATGCAAATGACCCATAGGTGGTTAGACAGATGTATTAGCCATCTTCATAAAACACCGCTTGCTTACGAACATAGTCAGGCATTTTTTCCAATTGTTCAGGGATCTACTTTTAAAGACCTGAGAATCCGGTCTGCAGAATATATTGCCGCTGCCAATGCTGAAGGTAACGCCATTGGGGGGTTGTCCGTAGGAGAGCCGGCCGAAGAAATGTATGCAATGTCTGAGGTGGTCTGCGATATCCTGCCAAAAGACAAGCCCAGGTATCTTATGGGTGTAGGTACTCCCATAAATATTTTAGAGAATATTGCGTTGGGAATAGATATGTTTGATTGCGTGATGCCAACACGGAATGCGAGAAACGGGATGCTATTTACCGCACACGGAACAATCAACATCAAGAACAAAAAGTGGGAAGATGATTTCTCGGCAATTGACGAGACGGGAACCACTTTTGTTGACACCGAGTATTCCAAAGCCTATCTACGGCATTTATTTGCGGCCAACGAGTATTTAGGGAAACAAATTGCCACAATACATAATTTAGGTTTTTATCTTTGGTTGGTAAGGGAAGCAAGGAAACATATTCTTAAGGGCGATTTTAGAGAGTGGAAAACTAAGATGGTCGGGCAAATGGATAAAAGATTATAGGGTGCAAATTATAGATTGGTATATACTTAAGCGTTATCTCCTGACTTTTGGGCTAATGCTATTGCTTTTTGTCCCTATTGGCATTATGCTGAATTTATCTGAGCAGATTGGCAAAATGATAGACAATGAAGCTCCGCTGAATGAAATATTGATCTATTATTGGAATTTTACAATTTATATCGGGAATTTATTGTTTCCCATATTTCTCTTTCTGTCTATTCTGTTCTTTACTTCTAAACTGGCTAACAATACCGAAATAATTGCGATTCTGAGTTCAGGAGTGTCCTTTGGACGCTTTATGCGACCGTATTGGATTGGGGCCACTGTTCTTGCCATTATAATGTTTATAATGACGATGTTTGTTGTCCCAAATGCAAGTAAAGGTTATAACGAGTTTAAATTTAAATATTTAAAAAGGGGGAAACAGGACAGAGTTACGAGTAATATATTTAATCAGTTAAACGAAAATGATTTTATATATGTAAGTAGTTTTGATCCTGCGCGTAAAATTGGATATAATTTTACTTTTGAACATTTTAATTCAGAGAATAAATTAGAGTACAAAATATCTGCGGCAAATATCAGGTGGGTTCCCAAGGATACACTTTACAGACTGACTTCATACATTAAAAGAAAAGTGAAAGAAGATGGGGAAATTGTTGAAGCAAAGCGCCGTCTCGATACACTCTTTACCTTTAATATAGAAGACCTCACTCCTGTCTCTTACATAGCAGAAACTAAAAACCTTTTTGAGCTCAATAAATTTATTCAGACACAGAGGAAGAAGGGAGCTTCTAATATCAACACATATATCCTGACTAAATACAAACGCTGGGCACTACCTATAACTGCCTTTATTCTGACGGTAATAGGAGTTGCAGTTTCATCTATTAAAAGACGTGGCGGGATGGGGGTGAATCTGGCATTTGGCATAGGGGTAGCCTTTATTTATATTTTCTTTGACAGGGTCTTTGGGACCCTCGCTGAACAATCCGGATTTTCACCCTTGTTAGCAGTGCTTATTCCGAATCTCCTTTTTGGCCTACTGGGCTTTTATCTGCTGCAACAAACCAAGCGTTAGCCAAGATCGACTTTTAGAGATCCATAAGCAATTTACTCTTGAATTAATAAACTATTTTGTCAGATAAAAAGAGATAGATTCCCCTGGGTTCATTATAATATTTTATATTTGTCTGCTAATACTACACTGCTGGGGCAGTGCTAAAACTCATCGATTTCATGGAATATTTGGATTTTGAACTTCCGATCAAAGAATTGGAAGAGCAGCTGGAAAAGTGCCAGGTCATTGGCGAGGAGAGTGAGGTAGATGTTACAGAAACCTGTAAACAGATTGAATTAAAATTAGACGAGACCCGCAAGGAGATTTATAAAAACCTTACCGCCTGGCAGCGGGTACAGTTGTCAAGGCACCCCAACAGACCATACACCTTAGACTATATCAGAGCTATCTGTGGAGAATCATTCTTAGAGCTTCACGGGGACAGGAATGTGAAGGATGATAAGGCAATGATTGGCGGTCTTGGGAAAATTGGAGATCAGAGTTATATGTTTGTCGGGCAGCAAAAAGGCTACAACACCAAAACCCGGCAATATAGAAATTTTGGGATGGCCAATCCTGAGGGATACAGAAAAGCATTGCGCCTTATGCGGTCTGCTGAAAAATTTGGAATTCCTGTAGTATGCCTGATCGACACCCCCGGAGCCTATCCCGGAATTGAAGCTGAAGAAAGAGGACAGGGAGAAGCTATAGCGCGTAACATTTTGGAAATGACACGCCTGAAAGTTCCGATTATAGTAGTAATCATTGGAGAAGGTGCCTCAGGTGGGGCGTTAGGAATAGGTGTGGGAGACAAAGTTCTTATGTTGGAAAACACCTGGTATTCTGTTATTTCTCCGGAATCTTGTTCCTCTATATTATGGAGAAGTTGGGAATATAAGGAACGGGCTGCTGACGCTCTGAAACTTACCGCTACAGATATGAAGAAATTGAAATTGATCGATGAAATTGTCAGGGAACCTGCTGGCGGAGCACACAGTAACAGGGATAAAACATTTGAAATTGTCAAAAACAGAATTTCTAAGAATTTTGAAGAATTAAAAAAGTTATCACCAAAAGATCTGGTAAAACAACGTATGGAGAAATACGCCAATATGGGCGTTTTTAACGATTAAACTTCGGTTTTATCAAGTTCACAAAAATCCGGAGTTTGTAATCTCCGGATTTTTTTAGTTATGAACACAAATTCGTAACTTATGAACAGTCTAATTGTTAATGAATGGTGGATATCGCCATGGTTCATTTTAAAGTTAACTTAAGCTTAATTGCATACTTTTACGTACATGGAAAAACCAAGCCCTATCATAGGTCATAAAATAAGCAAGTCGGCCGTCATCAGCCTGGAGAAGGGTAAAATACCTCCGCAAGCTGTTGATTTAGAGGAGGTTGTGCTTGGGGCAATGATGATTGATAAAAAGGGTGTGGACGAAGTAATAGATATCTTACATCCGGATGTTTTTTATAAGGATTCTCACCGATATATTTACGAGGCCATCTTCAAATTGTTCGAAACATCCGAACCTGTGGATTTATTAACCGTTTCTGCCCAATTAAAGAAAGATGCTCGTCTTGAGGCAGTTGGAGGTGATTTTTACCTTATTAAATTAACCCAAAAAGTTGCGTCATCTGCCCATATTGAGTTTCATGCCAGGATAATACTTCAAAAATATATTCAACGAAGTCTTATTAAGATTTCAAATGAAATAATCGAGGATGCTTACGATGATGGCACCGACGTTTTTGATCTTTTGGACAATGCTGAAGCCAAACTTTATGATGTAACTCAAGGTAACCTGAAACGATCTGCGGAAACGGCTCAGAATCTTGTAATACAGGCCAAAAAGAAAATTGAAGAAATTGCTAATAAGGAAGGCCTTAGTGGCATCCCCTCGGGCTTTGATAAAGTAGACAAGTTAACATCTGGCTGGCAACCCAGTGATCTTATTATTATCGCCGCACGTCCGGGGATGGGAAAAACGGCATTAACGCTTTCTATGGCCCGCAATATGGCCGTTAATTCAAATATTCCGGTCGCATTCTTTTCATTGGAAATGTCTTCCGTTCAGTTAATTACAAGGTTAATTTCATCAGAAACCGGATTGTCTTCCGATAAATTAAGGACAGGAAGGCTCGAAAAACACGAATGGGAACAATTGAATGTCAAGGTAAAGGCACTGGAAAAGGCTCCTTTGTTTATAGATGATACCCCGTCCTTATCAATTTTCGATTTAAGAGCAAAAGCAAGAAGGCTTGCATCCCAACATAAAATTCAACTAATTGTATTAGATTATTTACAATTGATGACTGCCGGTGGCAGCCAAAAAGGAGGTAATCGGGAACAGGAAATTTCTACAATTTCAAGAAATTTAAAAGCCTTGGCCAAAGAATTGAGTGTTCCTGTCATAGCGCTGTCACAGTTATCCAGGGCAGTGGAAACAAGAGGGGGTAGTAAACGACCAATTCTTTCCGACCTTAGGGAATCAGGAGCAATTGAGCAGGATGCAGATATTGTTTCATTTATTTACCGTCCGGAATACTATAAAATTGATGAGTGGGATGACGAGGAACGTACACCAACACAGGGCCAGGCAGAGTTTATTGTTGCCAAGCATAGAAATGGTGGATTAGATAATATTAGGTTAAAGTTCATTGCCCAACTCGGTAAATTTGATAACTTGGATGACTTTGATTCACCATTTGAGTTTCAATCAAAAATGAATGCCGATGGGGATAACCCGTTTGTGACCAGAAACCTGCCCGATGCTGACGAAGCTTTTGGTAGCGCCATGAACGACAATCCTGATCATGACCCGGATGACAATAATGAAGTACCTTTTTGAAACTAAATCCAGAAATTCTTCACCAATGGGGTGTAGAAAATTTCATATTTCATTTTTCATTTTCCTTTTTTCATTTTCTTCCTTTGCTTCTTCTATCCTGATTCCTATGGATGCGGAAAGTCAGAAAGATCATCTGAAGGCATATGGGATTACCTATTGGGTACTAAGCAAGCAACAGAAAGTTCAATGGTTGCTGAACTACAGAGGAGGGTCCTTTCTTTTACCAGATGGTGATGTTATCCGCAAAGAATGTCAAATCCGTGGGGTATCTTATGAAGTATTATCAGACGCACAGGCAACAGCAATCCTGGATGGCATCAGCAGTCCGTCACAGAATCAGGATGCTGTAATTTTAGAGAAAGCACCCAAAATAGCAGTTTATTCCCCTAAAGGAAATCAACCCTGGGACGACGCTGTTACCATGGTGCTTACCTATGCGGAAATACCTTATAGCACGGTCTACGATGAAGAGGTGCTCGATAATAAATTGGCTCTTTACGATTGGCTTCACCTGCATCATGAAGATTTTACAGGGCAGTATGGAAAATTTTATGGGGCTTACAGAGCGGCGCCATGGTATATAGAAGGGAAAAAAAATGCTGAAAATCTAGCTGGGGAATTGGGATTTTCAAAAGTTTCAGTTGAAAAAAGAGCCGTGGCCGGTAAGATTCGCAACTACGTTATCGGAGGTGGATTTATGTTTGCTATGTGCTCGGCGACCGATAGTTTTGACATTGCTCTGGCCGCAGACGGGGTGGATATATGTGAGCCTATGTTTGATGGAGATCCTTCGGACGCCAATTATCAGAGTAAACTGAATTATAGAAGAACATTTGCATTTACTAATTTTATCCTGGAACGAAATCCGCTGCGCTATGAATTTTCATCTATAGACATGACTACAAGGAGGAGCAATGTACCTAAAGAGTCTGATTACTTTTCCTTGATGGACTTCTCAGCAAAATGGGATCCTGTGCCAACCATGTTATGTCAGAACCATACCTCCCTGGTAAAGGGTTTTATGGGACAGACCACTGCCTTTGCACGCGATGAAATAAAACCTACGGTAATGGTTTTAGGTGAGAATCGGATAAACAGTGAAGCCCGGTATATACATGGAATAAAGGGAAAAGGCTTTTTTACGTTTTATGGTGGTCATGATCCTGAAGATTACCAGCATAGGGTAGGGGACCCAAAAACAGAACTCGAATTACACCCTAATTCTCCCGGATATCGGTTGATATTAAACAATGTGTTGTTTCCGGCTGCGAGAAAGAAAAAACAAAAAACCTAAATTTTACTTGCCAGCAGTTTTTCCAGAATCTTTTCGACGCCAAAATCATTATTACTGCTTGTGCTGAAATTAGCTACTTTCAATACATTTGCGTGGGCGTTGGCCATGGCGTAACTATAATCTGCCAGAGCCATCATTTCCAGATCATTATTATAATCCCCGAAGACCATCGTTTCTGCCGAAGCAATTTCGTGCCGATCCTGAATTAATTGAAGCGCAAAACCTTTATGAGCATCTTTATGAGATAGATCTACCCAATTCTCTCCAGAGACCTTTACTTTTAATTCACTTTCAAACTGTTGAACCGATGGGTAAATGAATTTCTCGGAATCTACAGGATGATATATGGCAATTTTCATTACCTCACCTTCGTATTCATTTAAATCATCCACTATCTCAAATTCGGTATAGTACTCCTTTAATTTCGAAATAAATTCCGAAGATTTATTTCGTAAATAAGCCTTGTTCTTTGTACACAACACAGGGTGAATATCTGGTACAATATCAAGAACTTTTAGAATTTCCTTCTTAACAGTGGATTCCAAAGGCGTTGAGACCAGTTCTACACCTTTTTCCACTGCAAATCCACCGTTCTCCGCTATGATGATAATATCTTCCTTAATAGGTTGCAATTTGTCGACAATGCTATTGTACTGCCTGCCACTCGCCGCCGCAAAAAGAATATTGTGGGCCTTAAGTTGATGAAACAACTTAAAAAAACGGGGACTCACCTGGTGGTCCGAATTTAACAAGGTACCGTCCATATCGGTCACCACTAATTTTATGCCTGAGAGATCCATTAGTTGATTTTTGAACACCGCAAAGGTATTTTTTATGTTTAAATTACAGCCTAATACTTAAAAGATTTACAAATACTTATTATGGTTTCGAAAATATTTCAAAACGAAATTCGACTTAAAGCTTATCCCAGAGGATTTCATTTGATAACCGCGGAGGTAATTAATGCAATTCCCAATATTTCCCATATTAAAACAGGAATCCTTCAGGTATTTATTAAACATACTTCTGCCAGCCTTACAATCAATGAAAATGCGGATCCCAGTGTAAGGACCGACTTTGAAAGCCATATTAATAAACTGGTACCTGAAAACGCCCCGTACTACATACACACCTATGAAGGATCTGATGACATGCCGGCCCATATTAAAGCATCATTGTTAGGGGCATCTGTTCAGATTCCAATAAGTAACGGGAAACCCAATTTAGGCATCTGGCAGGGTATTTACCTTTGTGAACATAGAAATAATGCATCGGGAAGAAGTTTGGTGATTACAGCCTTTGGCGTTTAATCAGTAAACACGAGATCTTTTTTGATTATCCTGTGGATAATTAAAAAAGGCTGCGAGATGATGCGGCTGGCTTAAGTAATCAGTAAACAGTTAGCAGTTAGCAGTAAGCAATAGGCGCACAAGCAGCCGAAGGAAGGTCGTTTATAAAATAGATGAGGCAAAAAAAATCCCGTTGAGATAACGGGATTTTTTTAGTACACTAAAAATTTTTTACTTGACCTTTTCGGCTATAGATTTAAATGCTTCCGGGTGATTCATGGCCAAATCAGCAAGAACTTTTCTATTGAGTTCGATCTTGTTGGCTTTGACTTTTCCCATAAACACTGAATAAGACATTCCGTGAAGTCGGGCACCTGCGTTAATACGAGTAATCCATAATGAACGGAAATTTCTTTTCTTGGTTCTGCGGTCCCTGTAAGCATAAGTCATCGCTTTTTCAACCGCATTTTTGGCTACTGTCCAGACATTTTTACGTCTTCCAAAGTAACCTTTGGCTTGCTTCATTACTTTCTTTCTTCTAGCTCTTGAAGCAACAGAATTTACTGATCTTGGCATTTTTTAATGATTTTTTGTAGCAGGCGATTCCGGTATAAGGAATACTTTAATGCCCAACTCCATGGTTAATAATCTACCGTAAAGAACAAATTATTTTAAACGCAATTGTTCTTTAATACTCGCAACGTCAGAATCGTGTACCAACGTTGAGTGCGTTAATCTAAGCTTACGCTTTTTAGATTTTTTTGTAAGAATATGGCTTTTAAAAGCGTGTTTTCTTTTAATCTTCCCAGTGCCGGTAAGCTTAAATCGCTTTTTGGCACTTGATTTGGTTTTCATCTTAGGCATTATCTTCCTATTTCGTTACTGTTTACTTTTTAGTTTTCGGGGCAAGAAACATTGTCATGCGTTTTCCTTCAAGTCTTGGCATCTGTTCTACCTTGCCATAATCTTCCAATTCCTGGGCCAGTCTTAACAACAATATCTCGCCTTTATCCTTATATACTATAGACCTTCCTTTAAAAAAGACATAAGCCTTTAATTTGGCGCCATCTTTTAAAAATTTCTCGGCATGTTTCTTTTTAAATTCGTAATCGTGGTCATCTGTATTGGGACCAAATCTAATTTCTTTTACTACTACTTTAGAGGCTTTGGCCTTCATGACCTTTTCCCTCTTTTTCTGTTCGTAAAGAAACTTTTTATAATCTATTATCTTACAAACCGGAGGAATTGCCTTGGGAGATATTTCTACCAAATCTAATCCCTGTTCATCAGCTTGTGACAGTGCTTCTCTTATCGGATATACTCCGACTTCCACATTATCGCCCACCAAACGAACTTCGGCAGACGTAATCTTTTCATTAATATTATGAGGGTTTTTATTTTCCCTCCTGGGTTGGGGCCTGAATCTTCTTCTTATTGCTATGACTACTCCTTTTTAATTAAACGTTGATTTAAGTTCTAAAACGACTTTAAGGTACTATTTATTTCTTTTTCGACCAAGTCCGCAAACTGGTTCATAGAAATAGCACCCAGATCTTCACCTCCATGTCTTCTTACAGAAATGGTTTTTTCAGTTTCTTCATTCTCCCCTACAATCAGCATAAATGGTATTTTGTTCATTTCTGCTTCCCGTATTTTCTTCCCGACAGTCTCATTCCTTTTATCAACGAGGGCGCGAATTTCGTGATTTTCTAGGGAATTTAAAACTTTTTCTGCATATTTTTCATGCTTCTCACTTACCGGGAGTATTATTGCCTGATCCGGGATGAGCCAAAGTGGGAAATTACCGCCGGTATGTTCCAATAGTAGGGCAATAAATCTTTCCATACTACCAAAAGGAGCCCTGTGTATCATCACCGGTCTGTGAAGCTCATTATCACTGCCTTTATAAGTGAGTTCAAATCTTTCCGGAAGATTATAATCTACCTGTATGGTTCCCAGCTGCCAGTTTCTTCCGATAGCATCTTTAACCATAAAATCGAGTTTAGGCCCATAAAATGCTGCTTCCCCTTTTTCAATTACAAAATCTAGTCCTTTTTCCTCAGCAGCATCAATAATAGCTTGTTCTGCTTTTTCCCAATTTTTAGGATCTCCAATATACTTATCCGGATTTTCCAAATCTCTCACCGATACCTGGGCCCTGTAATTGTCAAAACCCAGAGAATTCAATACATAGAGTGAAAGGTCTATTACACTCTTAAATTCCTGATTTAATTGATCCTGGGTACAAAAAATATGCGCATCGTCCTGGGTAAACCCTCTTACCCTGGTTAAGCCGTGCAATTCTCCACTTTGCTCGTAACGGTAAACCGTTCCAAATTCCGCATAGCGTTTAGGTAATTCTCTATAACTGAATGGTCTGGAATTATAAATTTCGCAATGGTGCGGGCAATTCATTGGTTTTAACAAAAACTCTTCATCTTCTTTTGGAGTATGAATAGGCTGAAAACTATCTTCGCCGTATTTTGCGTAATGCCCGGAAGTCACATAAAGTTCTTTTTGCCCAATATGCGGCGAAACTACCATCTCATATCCGGCTTTTTTCTGGGCTTTTTTTAGAAATTGCTCCAGCCGTTCGCGCAGGGCAGCTCCTTTGGGTAGCCATAGTGGCAATCCCTGCCCAACTCTTCTTGAAAAAGTAAATAACTCTAACTCTTTTCCAAGCTTTCTGTGATCTCTTTTTTTGGCTTCTTCCAGTAATTCAAGATATTCTGTGAGTTCCTTCTGCTTTGGGAAAGAGACTCCATATACCCTTGTTAACTGGGGTTTTGTTTCATCGCCTCTCCAATATGCCCCGGCAACATTTAATATCTTAATGGCCTTAATTATCCCGGTATTAGGGATGTGCCCACCCCTGCACAAATCTGTAAATGTATCGTGATCACAAAAGGTAATACTGCCATCTTCAAGATTTTCAATAAGTTCTAATTTAAACTCATTCCCCTGGGTTCTGTAAAGTTCAAGGGCATCCTTCTTGGATACAGCACGCATTTTGAATTGGTGCTTACCTCTTGCTATTTCCAGTGCTTTTTTTTCAATTTCCGGAAAATCTTTTTCTGATATACTCTGGTCTCCAAAGTCAACATCGTAATAGAAACCGTTTTCAATAGCCGGCCCTATAGTAAGCTTTATTCCAGGGTAAAGCTCTTCAAGAGCTTGTGCAACCACATGTGAAGTTGAATGCCAAAAGGCTTTTTTCCCCTCATCATTGTTCCAGGTGTAGAGGGTAAGATGGCCATCGTCATTTAATGGGGTAACACTTTCAACAACGGTGTCATTGAAATTGGCAGAAATGACATTTCTTGCCAGGCCCTCACTGATGCTCCTGGCCACATCCATAGGAGTACTACCTGTTGGGAATTCCTTGATCGATCCGTCTGGAAGAGTAATTTTAATCATGCTTAATGCCCGGTCTTTAAGAGCGCAAAGATAAGACCTAGTATTGATGCGGGCAATATAAAGACCCAGGATTTTAGGTATATTTGAGCATAAGAGAATTTAGCTGTTGTCCCTTATCAAGGGGAGGAGGATGAACGTTTCTTTCCAAAAAAAGCTTCCATCAATACCTTAATACCATAAAAACCCAGGGATATTGCACCGATTGCGAAAATTAACCCCAGAATAAGTACGGGCCAAAAAAATGGATTCTCCTGATTTTTAAAGGCCTGGTATACCAGGCCAGGAGCCAAAAACATTAGCAAGACGGTAAACCCAAGGTACTTAAGACCTTTTATAAGTGTAGTTCTATCTGTTTTCACCGAAGTTTATTTTTAATAACCTTAAGCCAAAAGTACCAATTAAAAGGTATATTTAAGTAGAAGTTGGTACAGATAATTAATCAGTTGTTTAGAAATGAAAGTACTTCTCATACCGGATAAATTTAAAGGTTCCCTAAGCGCGGAAGAAGTCATTGACGCTATTAGCCACGGCATCCATAAGGTATTGCCCAAGGCTGTTATTTATACTGCTATTGCATCGGATGGTGGGGACGGATTCCTGGAGGCGGTGTCTCATTATAAAGAAGTGGAGGAGGTTGATGTTAATACCTTTGATCCACTGGGGAGAGAAATTATGGCGTCCTATTTGTTCCAAAAGGAAACTGAGGAGGCTTATATAGAATTGGCAAGGGCATCAGGGATGGTACTATTAGCTTCAGATGAAAGAAACCCGTTATTCTGCTCCACCTATGGCACAGGAATACAAATAATGCATGCCATTCAAAAGGGTGCAAAACATATTTATATTGGGCTGGGTGGCAGCGCCACCAATGATGCAGGTATCGGAATTGCCAGAGCCCTCGGTTACTTATTCTTCGATATTACAGGTAATGAACTGGAACCTATTGGACAAAACCTGGGCAGGATAGACCGGATACAACCCCCCGAAATCTCCAATATGTTGAAAGACATTGAGGTTTATGCGGTCAATGATGTAAATAATCCGCTTTTTGGAGAAAACGGAGCAGCTCATATCTATGCAGCGCAAAAAGGGGCAACTCCATTTGACATTGAGCAACTGGACTTAGGTTTGGAACACCTGAATAAAATTGTTGAACATCAATTTAGAGTAACACATGCCGAAATTCCAGGTGCCGGGGCTGCAGGTGGAACTGCCTACGGTCTCAAAACTTTTGCCGGCGCTAATTTTATAAGCGGGATCGATTTTGTCCTGAGTATAGCAAATGTCGAAGAGCTGATCAGTAATGAATCTATTGATTATATAATTACCGGAGAGGGAAAATTAGACAATCAGACGCTGCAGGGCAAATTAATTAACGGGGTACTGAAGTTAGGTAAGAATCACAACATCCCGGTTATTGCAGTGTGCGGAGCATTGGATACTAAGGTCCGGGATTTGCAGAAACAGGGGCTTGAGGAGGTGATTGAGGTAAGAGATCCGGATAAATCTTTGGAGTATAATATGACAAATGCATTTGGTCTTGTGGAGGAGGGCATTGCGAATTTTTTCAAAAGTACGCGGTAAAACTTATTCGATAGTAAGCGTTTGTTTGTATTCCTGGACTATAGCAAAATACCCCAGAGGAAAGCTGTTTGGTCGTTCTACATTATCAAAAATATTGATGTTGTCCAGTCCGGTTATATCAAAAACATTTCCTCTTACGGTTGCAGCTGGTGTCTGAAAAGGGTTCTGTACATCTTCGGTTTGTTCCAGAAGTCGCGCCATATAATCATAAAAGGTCTTATCAGCTCCCAGGATACTGATTTCAATATTTTTGCCCGACTCAAACTGCCGGTCGTAAAAATAGGAGAATTCAAATTCCTGTCCCTGGTAAAATTCGTCTTCGGTCACCAGATATTCATCAAAATCAAAATCGAATATATAAAAGTTCTCCGCTTCAGGGTCATCTTCAAATCTCACTATTACTTCTGTTTCATCTTCATTTAATAAGGTTCCTGTTCCCTGGGTGATGCCGGTTATAGGAACAGCAGGGACATATCTGGTCTGAGCAGCATATCTGTTACCCTCATGCTCAATAATCAAAGTGTACAAAAGATCTCGTTCAATGGCACTAGTAGGTATACGTTGATCTGTAGAAAAGTTGGGATCGGGGAAGTATTCCCCAGAACCTGGTTCCAATTCCGCCAGATTGGAAACACCGGCGGTAATAATACCATCTTCCTCAAATTCAATTACAATGACAATTCTGTCCAAAGCGGTCACCGGAATTTCCTCAAAAAAATTATTGGTTGTAGACACCCTTACTTTTACCGGGATAAACTCCTGAGTGGTATCAACCCTCATCAAAGCATTGACAATAAGCCTGGGGGGCTCATCGGCCAGCTCCACATCAATTACATCCTCACATCCTGCATAAAGAAATATCAGGAGTACAATTCCAAATATTCTCAGGTAAGCGCCATTGCGTATGGATAGTATGCCTTTATGCATTAAATTTATTCTATAGTCAGGGTTCGTTTAAATTCTTGAACAATAGCAAAATAACCCAATGGAAATAGGTTGGGTTGATCTACATTATCAAATACTTCTATATTATCCAGATCGGTAACATCAAAAATATTCCCACGGACTGTGGCCACGGGAGTTTGAAACGGGCCCTGCAGATCTCCGGCCTGTTCTATAAGCTGATCCATATAGTTATAAAATTCTTCCGTAGCACCCAGGATACTTATTTCTAATTCTGTTCCGGATTCGAAAGTTTGATCATAGAACCAGGAGAATTGAAATTGCTGTCCCTTGTAGAATTCATCTTCCGTAACCAGATAATCACCAAAACCAAAATCGAAGAGGTAGTAATCCTCTCTGTTGGGATTATCGGTAAAGGAAATTATGGCCTCTGTGTCGTCTTCGTCAAAAAGGGTGCCATTGCCCTGAAAAACAGAGTCAATGGGAGATGTAGGCACATATTTGGTCACAGCCAGATATCTTCTCCCAAGGTAGGTGATCAGTAGGGTGAAATTTACCTCACCATCCAATATTACGGTAGAAACGCGCTGATCAGAAGAAAAATTAGGATCAGGGGTATAAACACCTGTTCCGGGGACTTCTTCTGCAAGACTCGATGAACTGCTGGCGACTATATTGCCATCTTCAATTTCATCAACAATGATAACAATGCTTTCGACGGCTGCAACGGGGATCTCCTCAAAAAAATTATTTGTAAGGGATACTTTTACTGCTATAGGAATAAATGGCTGGGTTCTGTCTACACGTATGAGACCTTCAACGGCCAAACGTGCATTATCTGTAGGTACCTCTACCTCAACCACATCCTCACAACTAATAAAAATCACGAAAAGCCAAACCATATATGTTAGTAGCTTTTTCATCTAAAACTTAAAATTATAGGTTACAGCTGGGACAATTCCGAAGATCGAAGTTCTTATTGCTTCATTAACACCAGTATCCTGATTTCGCCTGAAATTGATCGACGCTGCGTTTCTTCTATTGTATATATTATAAATACTAAACACCCATTCACCTTTTACCTTTCTATCGGCATTCTTTTTGGGAGTAAGGGTTGCTGCTACATCCAGCCTGTGATAGTCTGGTAAACGTTCTTTATTTCGCAGCCCGTAATACGGCACTACCAGGCCTTCAAATTCGAACTGGCCTATAGGATAATTGGTAGGTTGTCCTGTCTGAAATATAAAATTGCTGCTAAAACTCCATTTTTTAGTTAAATCATAACTGCCGTATAAGGCAATGTCGTGAGTTTTGTCATAGGGGGTATTGTACCATTCCCCAAGGTTAATTCCCGTTTCCAGGTTACTTCTGCCATTATCTACTACAGCTGGCCTGCCAGGCGTGCGTTGCTCAGATTTAGAAAGTGTATATGCCAGCCAGCCCTGTAGTTTTCCATCATTTTTTCGTATTAATAATTCGAGCCCATAGGCCCTTGCCTCACCATTGAGGATAACGCGTTCAATAGAATTATTAGCTATCAGATTTGCGCCGTCTATATAGTCTATTCGGTTCTGAATGTCCTTATAGAATACTTCGGTTTCTAAACTGTAACTACCACCCTTTAAATTTTTAAAAAACCCAAGGGCATACTGATCCAGTAATTGTGGCTTAACCCAGGGGCCACTTGGTGTCCATACGTCAAGAGGAGTTGGGGAACTTGTATTTGATAACAAATGCAGGTACTGTGCCACCCTGGTATAACTTGCTTTTATGGAACTATTGGGATTTAGGGTGTAAGCCAATGACAACCTGGGTTCAAAATTAGTAAAGCTTGCCAACGTTTCTCCCCGCGCCGGATTTACGACATCTATTGGATCCGCCTCCTGGTATATGAGCTGAAAAGGGTCAAAAATAACAGGCTGGTCATTTAGGTAAATATTCAATTCATCTTGCCGCAATCTTAGAAAATAGCTAAAACGAAGGCCGTATTCCAGGCTCAGGTTATTAGTAATACTGTGCTCTATATCCACGTAAGCGGCAAACTCATTGGCGTATTTTTTAACGAGTTGTTCTTCAAGGATTCCTGAATCGGAATTATTTGGTTTTATTTTTCCAGGGTTGAAACTGTGATAAATATTATTTATGCCGTAATTAATCAGCAGGTTGTCATTGATATAATGTTTAAGATCGTATTTTAAATTAAAATTCCGAATTCCGGAATTCCATTCGAAACCCACAAAATCCAATTCCAGCCCATAGAAATAATCCGAATAGATTAGTGATAAATTGGAGAAAAGTTTGTCCGAAAAAAGGTGATTCCATCTGAAATTTACCAGCGCATTGCCATATATATTGATAAAGCTTTCGTTAATACTAAATAGGTCCCGACCAAAATAACTCGATAAATAGATGTTATTTCTCTCGTTGATTTTGTAGTTTAATTTGGCGTTGAGGTCGTAGAAATACGCTTTGTTGTCTATGTTTAATAAAGGGAGGAACAAATGGGCATATGAAGCCCTACCACCGATCAGAAAGGCCGACTTATCCTGGACTATAGGTCCTTCAGCGAGTAATCTGCTTGCCACAGCTCCAATTCCTCCATTCATGTGAAATTCTTTGCTATTGCCTTCTTTTTGAAAAATTTCGAGCACAGAAGAAACCCTGCCACCATATCTGGCCGGGATACCTCCTTTAAACAGCTTGACATCTTTTATAGCATCCGGGTTAAAAACAGAGAAAAAACCAAAAAGATGTGATGAATTAAAAATTGTAGCCTCGTCCAGAAGTATAAGGTTTTGATCAACGGCTCCGCCCCTTACATTAAAGCCCGAAGAACCTTCTCCGGCATTAGTGACCCCCGGAAGTAGCAATATTGATTTAATAACATCTGCTTCCCCAAGGACAACGGGGATTCTCTTAATAGTTTGCACAGATATTGTACTAACGCTCATTTGAGGTTTTCGGATACTCAATTTCTCAGCGTCTTCTGTTAAAACAACTTCTTCTAGTTGTTCTGCCTGCTCAGCCAGCTTAAAATTTATTTTTTGATCCTGTGTAAAGGAAATTGTACTGATAACATCCTGATATCCCAGATAGCTGATATGCACCTCATATTCCCCTTCAGGTAGTGTAAGGGAGTAGAAGCCATACTCATTGGTCGCAACTCCTGTTCTTAATTCGGGAACAGCTATAGTAACGCCTATCAGCGTTTCGTTACTGGTGGCTTCAACAATTGTACCGCTTAGGGTATATTTTTGTTGCGATTGAAGGGGGTAAAAGCATATTAGTAAGACAAATACTAATATCTGGCGGGATGTTTGGATCATTCAGGCAATTTTACCTAAAAATAGGTAGAATTTTTAAACCTCCATATACGTTAACATTAAATTAGAAAACCAGATTTCATTTACTGCTATTTGAAATGTAATTACTTACAATTGCTCCAAAATATTGTTAAATGTAATGCTAGGTCTCATTGCTCTGGCTACCATAGCCGTGTCTGGGATATAGTAGCCGCCAATATTTTGTGGCTTCCCCTGGGCACTTAAAAGTTCATCGAGGATTTGAGATTCTTTGTCAATAAGTTGGTTGGAAATTACCTTAAAAGTATCTCTTAATTCGGCATCCGTCTCCTGATTGGCAAGGGCTTTGGCCCAATAGGTAGCCAGGAAAAAGTGGCTGCCTCTTGTATCCAGTTCACCCACATTTCTCGAAGGAGATCTGTCATTGTCCAGAAATTGCTCTGTAGCCTCGTCCAGGGCCTTAGCCAGAACATTTGCCTTACTGTTGCTGTTTTTTTCGCCATGGAAATCCAGAGACACCCCAAGTGCAAGGAATTCGCCCAGGGAATCCCATCGCAGATGACCCTCTTCAAGAAACTGCTCCACATGCTTGGGTGCTGAGCCTCCTGCACCGGTTTCGAACAGGCCGCCTCCATTCATAAGAGGAACAATTGAGAGCATTTTGGCACTGGTGCCAACTTCGAGTATTGGAAATAAATCTGTTAAATAGTCCCGCAACACATTGCCGGAAACAGAGATAGTATCTTTTCCTTCTTTGATTCGTTTTAATGTAAATTTTGTTGCTTCCAGGGGAGAAAGAGTTCGGATATCCAAACCGGAAGTATCGTAATCTTGTAAATAGGTGTTTACTTTTTTGATCAACTCGGCATCATGAGCTCTTTCCTGGTCTAACCAAAATACTGCTGGCGTCATTGATGCTCTTGCTCTTTTTACCGCCAGTTTTACCCAATCCCTGATAGGTGCATCTTTCACCTGGCACATTCTCCAAATATCGCCTTGTTTAACCGGGTGTTCCAGGATAACCTGCTCTGTGCTATTATCGATCACTTTTACAACCCCACCGCCACTAATTTCAAATGTCTTATCGTGCGAGCCGTATTCTTCGGCTTTTTGAGCCATAAGGCCAACATTAGGTACTGTCCCCATTGTTCTGGGATCAAATGCCCCGTGTTCTCGGCAAAAGTCTATAGTCGCCTGATATATGTCCGCATAACTGCTATCCGGAATAACAGCTTTTGTATCCTGTGCTTTGCCATCTGCGTTCCACATCTGACCAGAATTTCTTATCATTGCCGGCATGGAGGCATCTATAATTACATCACTTGGCACATGGAGGTTTGTAACACCTTTATCAGAATTTACCATTGCAAGATCTGGTCCTTTGGCAATTGCCAAATCGATGTCCTGTTCTATCTCCTTCCTTTTATTTTCATCCAGTTTATTGATTTTAAGATAGAGGTTTTCCAAACCATCACTGGCAGTTGCACCCAATTCCGCAAAAACTTCTGCATGTTTTGAGAAGAGTTCACTAAAATAAACTTTCATTATATGACCAAAAATGATGGGATCCGAGACCTTCATCATTGTAGCTTTTAAATGTACCGAGAAAAGTACACCTAATTCCCTGGCATTGTCATACGCTTCTTTGAGAAAAGTTACCAGGGCATCCTTGCTTAATACTGTTGCATCCACGATCTCACCTTTCAATATGGGGATATCTGATTTTAGTATGGTAGATGCTCCACTATCTTGCTGGTGTACAATGCTTATTGAAGTATCATTTCCCATGGTAAGTGACTTCTCGTTCGACTTAAAATCGCCATGGTTCATTGTGGCCACATGGGTTTTGGAGTCCGCCTGCCATGCGCCCATGCTATGTGGATTCTTCTTTGCGTAGTTTTTAATAGGTTTAGGAGCCCTTCTGTCCGAGTTGCCTTCTCTAAGTACCGGGTTTACCGCACTACCTTTTATTTTGTCATAACGGGATTTAATTTCGTTTTCTTCGGCATTCCCAGGTTCAACCGGATAATTGGGAATACCATAACCTTTATCCTGAAGCTCCTCGATGGCTTCTTTAAGCTGAGGAATTGAAGCGCTAATATTGGGAAGTTTAATAATATTTGCGTCCGGGGATTTAGCCAATTCACCAAGTTCTTCGAGATCATTTGAGGCGCGTTGATCTTCCGCCAGATAATCTGGGAATATGGCTATTATACGATTGGCAAGAGAGATATCTTTAGTTGAGATGGATATACCAGCGGTTTTGGTAAATGCTTTTACAATGGGTAAAAAAGATTGTGTTGCCAAAGCAGGGGCTTCGTCTGTTTTGGTATAAACTATTCCGGACATAAATAAATTGAATTATATTTTTAGCGGAGCAAATATACAACTTTATAAATGCCCAAAAGGATCGGGTTTTCTAAAGTTTAAGGGAAATTGAAAGGAACCAAAAATGTATGAAAAGTTACTGGAAACAGGTGAAAAACAAAAGCCATATCACAGTACAAGTACTTTGACATGGCTTTCTAGAAACTGATAACAGATTTTTGCCTTACACCGAAGTGGAATTCCGCAATCAAAGATTGCATCTGTACATCTGTTTCAACGTTTGAATCATCTTTTGTCCTTAATTCTTCAACCAAGCGACTACTCAATGTTTCTTCTTGTTGTTTGGTGCATTTATCTTAAATAAAAAACCGAAGTTCTACATTTAACGTAAAATAACCCACATGTTCCTGGGAAACTACAGCCTCCCTGAATTACGCTCACCTTTCTTCCTCCATCCTGCAACAAGTTACCGGGCTTCAGTTAATTGGTTAGACAACAATATAAGAACGTCAACTTTATAATGGTTATGCAGACATACCCTCGACAGGCATATCCTTAAAACCACAGAATAAATATAGGGTATTGAATGCGTAATAACAAATATTATAAGGAATTTAAAATCAACATAATATAAACCGTGGTTATAAACATTTGTTGATAACCTTTGTTGCAACCGTTTGAATTTTTTCAATAAAAAACCGACGCTAATTAGCGCCGGTATGCAAATTTATTTTTAAAATTATTTAAGGAGCTGATTCTCCGTTGCCAGTTTTAGCTTTCTTCAATTGACGCTGAATTTTCTTTATAGCAGACTCAATGGATTTTTCCGGTTCTATTATATTGTACTCGCCCCAAAAATCGGGATCCGAAAACCCAATTGCTTCATCGCTTAAAATAATGCTCGACTTTATTCTATTCTTGTATTTTGGGAATTCCCCGTCCAGGTTTTTTTCCCAATCGGTAATGGCCATTTCGCAGGTCATACTATATACCGAATTGAATAATTTCTTATCCCAGTTAATCTTAAATTCCATTAGTACATTGCTGTAACCGTAATACCATCTGCCATTTTTTTCACGGTAATCCACTCTGTATGCAACTTCGGTTGGATACACGCGGGCATTTTTTGGTTTTTTCCGGACAAACATTCGGCTGGCCATCTCTTTATTGACAATATTCAGGGAATAAATGGCGCTGGTTAAAATCTTTTTCTGCGCGTCTATGTATAATTTACCACTGTACAAGGGTTCATTGATATTAGATCTTTGTTGAAAACTCACGACATAAATCAATTTATCATTAATTCTTGTAGACCGGTCAAAGCTAAATTCATAGTCCGAAATGCTCTCATCTGTAAAAATATACTCCGGGTATTTCATGATATCTACAAAGAGCGCGTTAAATGGTCCGCCCTGAAGTTTTAATGCCAGAGTGTCCAATTTACTGTAATCGGTACTTTTTCTTGCTTTAAACAACTGTACAGCATCCCTTTTTGAGGAGGTGTAAGGCGTTTTATAGATATTTACAACTGCCTCTGACAAGGAGACATTTCTTCTTCTTTTCTTAATGGTTTCTCTGTAAAATGCCGTCATTAATGTTGGATCATCAAAATAGTTCTCACCTTTCTTTCGCAGGGTTTCCTTAACCAATATCAGGGCATTTTTGGGAATACTTAGATTCACTTCACTCAATTCCGTAACAGATACCTGAAGTGAAATACGGTTAGAGTGACCATTGAGAAGGTTTAAAGGGATCAGTTTAGTTTTATATCCAAGAAATGAAACAATGATATTACCTTCGTTTGTGTTTTTTGGTATTTTTAATAGAAACTTTCCCTCCGTATTTGATACTGTACTAATATTGGTACCTTCCAAAGTGAGCGTCGCAAAAACTAATGGTTTTTTAGTTTCTCCGTCGACAACTTCTCCTTTATACTGATCAAAAGTCTGTTCTTCCTGCTGTGACAACTCCTGATAATTCGCCGCGGTGTCAAGAGTTCCCAGTACCCCAATACAAACCAATATGCATAGGAATGCATAACGGGATTTACTTAAATTTAATATTGCTGTCTTTTTCATATCACTGCTGTTTTTTCCTTGCTTGGAATTGTTAATTCCATTCTCTAAGTTAATGATTTTTAGCCATATAATGTGTTAAACAATTGCTATTTCTACTTCTTTAAATACGGAAATACATTATAGTTTTTCGGTACCTCGTCCTTATTTTTCTACTAACCTTATTGTTGGGGTTTCACAAAACCACTTATTAAAATGATCGCTTTCTTTGTCTGACCGCAGATAATATTTATAAGGTGATGTGCTGTACAGCCGTTATTACTAAACAATCCAAATTGTATGATCTGCTTCTGTTACCATCAGGCGCCGGCTATCTGCTTATTTGACTTAAACCAGGTCGTTTTACATTAATGGTATTAGGTATAGTTCTAATTATGGTTTCTGCCAGTCCGCATTTTTGGGTTGGAGTGGTTATTAGAGGATATTTGACGGGAGCAGCTATGTTTTAAATATATTTTCGGTTTTACATCGGTAAAGATCCTAAAGTCCTCGTTAATAAAAAATGATTAAAATCATAATTCGCAAGATTTGGCCACCAGGAAAGATTGTAAGCGTTCTTACTTGTCTTTATTTACAGATATTACAATTTGGACAGGCTATCAAATTGAAGTTTCCATATGACACAGAATGCCACAAAACCGACATACAAAATATAGGAGAAAAAGGTCATTGCCTAAATATAATGAGTTAAAGTCAAAAAAATGCCCCATATTACGAATTAGATACGGGGCAGTTGAGTTAGTGGTGGCGGATAACCTTATTTATCATTAGTCTTCAGGGAAGTCTGTATCTTCCATAACTTCTTCCATTTGTTTAACATGGCGTTCTGTATGACCAGACATAAATAAAATAATTTGAAGACCGTCTATGGTACCAAACGGGAGTTGTCCGTAATGATTTCTAAGATCATCTTCTGTGGATTTAACATAATCGATATGTTCATCTCTTTTAGCAATAAAGGCCTCAAGTGTCTCCTCGTGGCTGCCGAATTTACCACTGGGTTCAAAGGGTTCGGACGTTTTCACTTTCTGTTCCCGGCTGGTAATAATACCCATTAATTGTTCATCGGACATTTTTACCGAATCTCTTTTGGATGCATCTGCCGGGGTCTGAACAGCTCCCTTCAACATTTGATCAAAGGCATTCTCAGAAATCGCCAGATGTTCCACACATTCTGCTATAGACCAGGAATCAGGGCTGCTTTTATAATTGAGCTGTTCATCACTTAGTCCGTCTACTGTGGAAGTGAGCCGATCTCGGGTCTTATTGAGATCCTCAACCGCCAATTTTCTTTCGGTATCTGTTAGTTGCCCATGGTATGCGCTAAAACTTAGCAGGCATAAAACTAAAATTGGTAAAATAATTTTTTTCATAATTTCTAGTGTTTTAAAGGATATATAATAGTTTTCTCTTAGTATGACGATTTTACAACTGACATTTGGACAATTTACTGTTAGAATGTGCTTTTAAATAAGCATACAATCTGTAAATAAAATTAATTCTCTCTTCGGATACCCAGGAATACATTGACATTTGAATCAATAGGATTACCTGCAGCCCTGCGCATTACTGCAATTTGTCCGCTGTGCCAGACAGCGTCCTCGATAGGACCATTTATCTGATTCCAAAATGGAAATTCCACAGTTCCATTCTTGTTTTTAAAAATCACCTGATGCTCGGAAAGATCATTGACTTCCATAAAAATGGCACTTGCTTTACGTAAATTATAAAGGGTTTGTGCTCGCTTTTCTTCAAAGGTCAAAATTGAATCCTGAGCTAATGTTCGATCATTAATCTCTTTCTTTGCAGAATTGTAAATAGTGCGCGAAAGATTGAATAAATGATCCAGTGTTTCCGAAATTGTCCTGTTAGATTCTGAGGGTTTAAAGGTTAAATCATTAGCCGTTAAGCCATCCGTTGCCCAATAATATCGAAATCCCAGGCCATCTATCATTCTGGATACAATGGTACCCGGAGTATAATTATCGGGCATATCCGGAATTTTATGATAGGGTAAAGTACTTTCTTTTTTTTCCTGAGCGCTCATAATGCTGAGATTTACCGAAAATAAAATTATCACTAGTTTTTTCATATTAATCAGGGATGCTTAATCATCTACTTTAAAAAATGTAAACATAGCCATAGGAGGATCAACGGTGCTACCATTCCCTAATGGGGCATCGGTAATTTCAGAAATATCCTGCGCGGGATCTGTATCGGCATTGGGGGAGTCAAAAGTAGTCCCGTCATCGGTTCCGGAATCATAAGCAATGGCATCAACGGTAAGATTTTCCACAAATGCACCATTTTCAAATAAGGAAACATTTTCCACGGCGACAAACCAATCCGGGCTTGGTGCAATCATACTCACAAGGGTGACCAATGGGAAATCTGTGGTGACGGAGATTTCAAATGTTGCTTCTGAAAAGCCAGAAATAAGACCTTCACCTAAGATATTTACCGAAGCCATTCCGGCATTCACAATTGCATCTATTTCGGTGCTGAGTTCTGCAGTGCCGCCTGTTTCGGCCATTATTTCCATCCCGGAGCTGGCTAATTCCCCATTCTCAAAAAAGAGTGCTCCTTGCTGATGTACCATGCCTATTGCTGTTGTGAAGTGGTCTCCCGACGGGAAATCAGTAGGATGGTTCGCGGCACTCCAATTGCCAATAAAGGTGACATTATAGGTTGCCATAGTCGGAACTGTAGCTTCTTCAACTGTAATGTATTGGGCAAGGGTAATAGTATTGTCTTCACCATTGGAATTCACGGCTGTCAGTGTAACCGAGAAAACGCCAGTTGAATTATAAGTCACTGTCGGGTTTTCTTCCGTACTGGTATTAGGGTCTCCGCCCGGGAATAACCATAAGAATGAAGTTGCATTTAATGAAGTGTTTGTGAACATTAAGGAACTTCCTGCTTCTATAGTCGTGGTTGCGGTGGTGAAATTAGCGGCGGGGAGTGGATCCTGTGTTACCGGGGTATCATCCGAAGTACAGGCAATTAACAGTATTCCGGATAGAATTATAAGGCCTATTTTTTTCATGACATTTCTTTTTTGGTAGATAAATTACAAAAAAACTTACAGCATACTGCTAATTTTGGTGAAAGGCGTCAGAGATAAATTCGAGCACCACCGGTAATGAAGCTCTCCAATAGGACCAACTATGGCGACCGTCCCTCACCCGATATTCATGAGGAATTTCTTTTTTCTTAAAGGCAATATGCACCAGGCTGTTGCCTTCATACAGAAAATCATCGTCTCCACAATCGATAAACCAGCGCACCGAACTGATAGCTTCTTTTGGCATGTTGTTTATAAGATTAATTGCATTGTGTTGCTCAAAATAAGTTTTTAATGACGCATTGGTATATGAAGTCTTTGTTCTGTCCATTCGTTGTTTTAGGTTATCTATAGTCAAGGGTCCGACATAGGCACTTAAAGGACAAGCAGAAGAAAATAACTCCGGCCGGTGTAAGGCATACATGAATGTGCCTCCTCCACCCATGGAGAGGCCAGCTACTGCTCTAAATCGCTTTTCCGCCTTTATTCTATAGGTTTTTTCAATAAAAGGCATCAATTCATCAAAAAAGAAATCCTCGTAGCGCCAATTACCGTCAATACTATTGAAATATCCGCGTTGACCTGTATTTGCATCGGGCATTACAATTATCATAGGAGTTGCGGTTCCATTTTTTATACTACTATCGGCTATCCGAAGCACTTCACCAAACTGGATCCACCCTGTCTGATCATCTCCTGCCCCATGAAGTAAGTAAAGTACAGGGTAACTCCTTTTGGATGAATCATAATCTGCTGGAAGGTATACGGCATATTTTCTTTCACTTTTGAGGAGGACACTGTTCATACTGAGATCATCATGTACGGTTCCTGTTTGCGCATTAATAAAATTGCTGAATACTATTCCTAATGTCAATAATAGAAATCTAATTTTCATGGGTTGCTTTCAGATTGGATTAAACTCTAACTTATACTGGTATTTTATTTAAAATCAAATAGTTATAACCGCCCGAATCAGGGGATTCACACTTATTAAAATGTTAAAGAAATGATATTTGGTATTGCTTAAATGTACTGTTTTTTGAGATAGAATGGTTGTCCTAAGAAAATTAGGAATTGTGAAGACTGGCCTGTAATTGCTTTTCAAAACAAAGGCTGTTTTCAACTCCCATATACTGCCCGTAATTGGGAATTCGGGTATAGCCGCTTTTCATATAGAGATTTACCGCTTCGGGCTGTCGTTTCCCGGTTTCCAAAACACACTTTTTATACCCCAATTCAAAAGACCATTTTTCGAGTAATACGAGTATTTTCTGAGCTAAACCTTCTCCGCGATGCTTCTTTTTAATGAACATCCGTTTTACCTCCATACTATTTGCATCCAGTTTTTTTATTGCACCGCATCCAACCGGTTCAGCATTTACATACAGTACTATTGCATGCCTGATATTGGAGATTTTATTGAATTGGTCATAAAAGGCATGTTCTTCCCCATCTCTCCCTGCCAATTCCTGGTCCAGATATGCTACAAGAGTTATGAAGTCTGTGTTGGAAGCGTCGGTTTTTTTTATTTGAATCATCTCATTAAGGGTAGGGAGATTCAATTTTACAATTTTTTTTGATCAGACAAAATTACTTTGCTATTATAATTAGTTCACCATAAAAAGAGCATTGGCAAAAAACAACTTCCCATTTTCCCAAAATCCGCGGAATAAGGGGTTGTCCACCATATAGATAACCTTGCCATCACCATGGGCTTCTACCCCGAAAATCAGGGATTTTGCAATATTGTCCTGCGCTTTACTCCCGGCAAACCCTGCTACAGGCCTGGTAGCGTCGTCAATATACACGGCATTACCTTTTTCAAGATATTCAAAGGTGTCATTTCCAAGTTTCAGGCTAAAATAAGTGTCGTCATACCCGTATGCCAAAGGATGTGTCGGGTCTACTTCGGTCCTGAAAATTGCACCGGTAATCTTAGTTTTTAACCTTTCTCTTTCAGTAAGTTCGAATGGTAGCGTCTTTGAATTGATACTATCTTTTTCCTGTTTACGTAGTTTTATTCCGAATCCTTTTGAGCCGTCAATACTATTAATCGCTTTTCCCATGGCAATAAGCTTACCGCCGGCACTTACCCATCTTTTAAGATCTTGCAGCATATCTTCGGTCATAAGGTCATTGTAGCTCTTACCATCGGGAAGGATCAAAACATCATAGTCCGAGAGGTCCACACTTTTTATATAATCGGCATCTAGCACTGCTATCGGATAATTCAATTGCTGCTCAAAGAAATGCCATACTTCACCAAAACGCAATGTAGAGGTTGGGTTACCACCAAGTACCGCAATTTTAATGTCTGGGACCATTTGAACATAAGTCGATCCAAAATCTTTTCCTTCTTCTACAAAGCCGGTAGCGGTAGTGTTAAGTGTTTTAGCATGTTTCTCAGCCGTCTTGCTTAGTATTTTATAGAAGTCCTTATTGTGTTTATTGTCTGAGCGGGTTATAATTAAACTGCCTCTTTTGTAGGTTCTGCCTTCCAGCCTGAAGGGTTTATTGGCAAAACGAACCCTTACATCCTTTTTTAATAATTCGGTTAGAAAACGCGCATCCTTCATACTGTTCCAGTCGGTCAGAAAAGCATAGGTATTTTCATCGCCTGTAGTCGTCCGGGGTTTCCCGTCTAATAATTCTACAGGATTTTCCAGATTACCCGGAACTAAAGTTTCGGATGCCAAAGCATCCATACCATAAGCATATGGAAGTGACCAGGCAGTTATATCGTAGGTTAGCGAATCGCTCAATTGTGCATTTGGTTCAAATAACACTTTTACCAAAGTTCCTTTAGTTTGATTGGTGGAAATCACCATACTATTATTTGTGGTTTTCTTTGAGCTTATCTTACCTGTTTTGTAGTTAAACCCTTTTACATTGCTGTTTGGGGTAAATCCGTATTTAATGCCATGATGATCAAGCAATTCTGAAAGTGCCAATATCTTATCAAGGTCACCGTCCAAAACATAACTCTTGTATTTAAAACTCTTATTTCGGTAGAATTTTTTGAATTCTGTATTTAGCTTTTCAGCATTTTTAGCGGCTACCTCTACCGTTGAAAGTCCGGTTGTATGATGATGGGCGATACGATCTTTAAGGGTAAGCGTGTCTCCAATACTCGTTTTGATACCAAGTCCGGCCCGGCCGCTGCCACCTTGTTCGTATGTCATTCCGATAGCTCCGTTATAAGTTGGATAGGTGTCTCCATAGCTGGGGTAAAACAGGTCGAACCGTTCTTTTGTAAAATAAAACCAGCCATTCGCATCGAAGTACTTTGCATGATTCTTTCCGATGGTTATCTGGAAGTCGCGCTGAAATTTTGTGATCACTTCATGAAATGGTTCTGCAGCCGGGGCAAAATAATAGGGGTAATCTACTCCCTGTTCGTGGAAGTCGACATGTACATGTGGTAACCATTCATTATATTTTTTTAGTCGCTGACGACTTTCCACCTGGGTTAACCAGGCCCAATCCCTGTTGAGATCAAACATATAGTGGTTAGAGCGACCATTCCACCAGCCCTCATGATGTTCTTTGCTGTTGGGGTCTACATTAAATGGGATATTCTTATACTGATTGTACCAATTCACATAGCGGTCCCTGCCATCAGGATTTATACAAGGGTCTATTATGACTACTGTATTTTCGAGATACGCTTTTTTAATTGTTAACAGTTCGTATAGTGTTTGCATAGAGGCCTCTGTACTAACACTTTCATTGCCATGCACGTTGTAACTGAGCCAGACGATGGCCCTGGAGGCAGTACTTTCACCCCTGGTGCTTTTTAAATGTTCTTCTCTGATCTTATCTAAATCCTGTATGTTATTGGCACTGCTTAAATAAGCTACGATCAAAGGTCTTCTTTCATTGGTGCGTCCGTACTCTTGCAATTGTACCCTATCCGAAGCTGCTTTTGCGACATACTGATAATAGTCGACTACCTGGTGATGGCGAGTGAACTGGGTGCCAAGTTCATAACCCAGGAATTCAGATGGGGATTTCAGATCCTGAGAAACACACAAAAAAGTAAATAAAAGGGGTATAAAAAGTAAAATTTGTCTCATGCAAAATGGCTTGATAAGTAATCGACCAAATCTAACGATAATTCATTAATTTACTCACTATATTCGACTAGTGGCCTTGAAATTGGGTGATTGTTTTTGAATTCGGACAGGACTTCAGCTGAATTGAACATCTTAACGTATTTTTGGCAAGACAAATTCCGAGGAATTTTATCTTTGCTCGGATTTAAAGCCTTAAATGGAAGTTGCCTGTATCCCTTTTAGAAAAACCGGTTATTTTTCAGATTTAATATGTGATTATCTGGAAGAAAAGGATGATCTCAAACCCTTTTACCACAGATTTTCTAAGCTAAAAGAATTTAAAGGGCAAATCTCAGAGAAGCAAGCCAATTTTCCGGAAACAAATAGAAAAGTATTATACTCGGCCTTAAAGGGGCAGTACAGGGAAATCCCCGTTTCTAAAAAAGTTAAGCAGCATATTAATTCGTTGCAAGAAAACAGCACCTTTACTGTCGTAACGGGGCATCAGCTCAACCTTTTTACAGGCCCCCTGTATTTTTTATACAAGATTATTAGTACGATCAATCTTACGCTGGAATTGAAGAAGGAACATCCTGATTTCAATTTTGTGCCTGTGTATTGGATGGCAACAGAGGATCATGATTTTGAGGAAATCAATTACTTTAATTTTAAGGGGAAGAAAATACAATGGAATATCAAGGCCCGGGGAGCGGTTGGCAATTTACCTACAGAAGGGCTCCAGGCTGTATTGGAAACTTTCTCCAGAGAATTGGGTAAAAGCATAAATGCTGATAAAATAAAGGAGTTGTTCAGCCGCGCGTACACAGAGCATACCACTTTAACTTCGGCTACAAGATATCTTGCCAATGCACTTTTTGGGGAATATGGATTGGTCATTGTCGATGGCAATGACGCTGCATTAAAGCGGCTTTTAATTCCCCATGTCAAACAAGACTTATTAGACCATCTGGCTTTCCAAAAAGTAGAAAGTACAAAAGAAAAGATTCGGCAATTAAATGGAAATTATGGAATTCAGGTAAATCCCAGGGAAATCAATTATTTTTATTTAGCAGAGGGTATACGAGAAAGAATTGTAAGAAAGGGAAAAGATTATTTGGTTCTTAATAGCGAAATTGTTTTCACCGCCGATGAATTAATACTTGAATTGGAATCATTTCCGGAACGTTTTTCCCCAAATGTAATTACCCGACCGCTTTATCAGGAAGTAATTCTCCCAAATCTGTGCTATATAGGCGGGGGTGGGGAACTGGCTTATTGGTTAGAGTTGAAATCTTCATTTGCGGCAGCACAAATTGCATTTCCGATCTTATTGCTGCGTAACTCGGCACTGCTGATCACAGGAAAACAGCTTAAAAAACTGGAAAAATTGAGTTTGACCCCGGAAGATCTGTTTATTTCCCAAAATAGTCTTATCAACAAAAAAATCAGAGAAATTTCAAATATTGATATTGATTTTACACCTCAAAAACAATATTTGGAAAGTCAGTTCGAGGCACTTTATAAAACCGCAGAGGCAACAGATAAATCGTTTTTAGGAGCCGTTAAGGCCCAGGAGGTTAAACAGAAGAAAGGATTGGATCATTTGGAAAAGCGTCTGCTACAGGCCCAGAAAAGGAAATTGAAGGACCAGGTAATAAGAATGACTGAAATTCAGAACGCTCTATTCCCCAATCAGACCCTTCAGGAACGACATCTGAATTTCTCAGAACTCTTTTTGGAATACGGAGATGAACTTATACCTTCTCTTATGAAGGCCCTGATGCCGTTACAGGCCGAATTCTTTCTGCTTAAATATTAGTACTTTTCCTCTTTCTTTTGCACCAACGCACTACTTTTACAAAAAACCACAAATGCATAACATCGATATTGGTTTGGTAGAGATGACTTTGGATGTAATGAAGTACGCCATAGACAGAATTACCAAAACCTCCCCGGAACTGGGAAAGCCCAAAACGGCTGAGGAGTTAAAGCTATTAGTTGGAGAGACCATAACATCTGAGGGAATTGGAGGTGAAAAAGCCTTTCAATTATTTAAGGATGTTCTTGTAAAAGCTACTGTGCCAATAGATCATCCCAGGCACCTGGCCTTTGTGCCAGCAGCGCCGACAAGGGCTGCCATTATGTTCGATTTAGTGACTTCGGCCTCGAGTATTCACGGGGCCTACTGGATGGAAGGCGCGGGAGGTATCTTTTGTGAAAATGAAGCTATGAAATGGTTGGTATCTTTAACCGGGCTTCCTAAAGGAGCTTTTGGTGTTTTTACCAGCGGAGGAACCGCCGCTAATTTGTCTGCCATGGTAACTGCCAGAGAGTATTGGCGCAGAGATGAAAACAACAATGAAGAAAAAGGGATTATTGTTACCTCAGTTGGGGCACATTCTTCTATTAAAGCTATGGCTAAGGTTATTGACGCCGAGGTCTTATTGGTAGAGACTACAGATTTGATGACAGCTGATGCCTTACAGGCGAAATTAAACTCACTAAGTGACCAGAAGCGTAAAAGGGTATTTGCTGTTGTTGGTACCGGTGGCACAACCAATGCCGGAATTGTGGATGACCTTGATGGCATTGGGAAAATTTGCCAAAGAGAAAATATATGGTATCACGTAGACGCCGCATATGGTGGAGGTGCCCTGGTAGCAGACTCGGTAAGGCATATTTTTAAAGGCATAGAAATTGCGGATAGTGTTACTATTGATCCACATAAATGGATGTTTTCACCTTATGACTGCGGGGCCGTTATTTATAAGCAACCTAATTTAGCGAAGGCAGCACATTCTCAGGAAGGATCTTATCTTGATATTTTTAAAGATGAAGGGGCGCATGGCTTTAATCCTGCCGATTATCAAATTCAGCTTACCAGAAGGGTGAGAGGCCTGCCGCTGTGGTTTTCATTAGCCACACATGGCACGGATCAATACAAATGGGCTGTAGAACGCGGAATATCACTTGCAAATACCGCAGGAGAATTAATAGAAGCACATCCTTTAGTAGAATTGGTAAGAGCACCCAGCTTATCTTGTGTATTGTTTCGTCGGCTGGGTTGGAGTCCTGAAGATTACAGGAACTGGACATACAAAAATCACAAAGAAGGGGTTGCACTGGTAACACCTACAAAATGGAAAACCCGGGACACTTATGAAACTGTAGCCCGCTTTTGTTTTATTAACCCTGATACGACGGAAGAAGATATCAGCTTAATCCTCGGAACGATGAACTAAACATACAGCTCTAAGGGACTAAATATTCACTGGCCCATTTGCTGTCTCTGAAAGAAAATCGAATTCTCAAATGATGAGGTTTCTGAAGTTTTAGGTATTCAATTTTGAAAGGGGTTACTTCTACTACACAAAAATTGTTTTTACCCTCAAGATATTGAAGTTGTTTTGGATCTTCGAGTTCAGATCCAGGGGCTAAAGATGTTGAATATACCTTTCTGGCTTTAGGGTCTATTGCGTCCCATACTTTCTTGTTAGCAGCTTCATCTTTAAATATTTTAGCAAGACCTTCTACCTTAAGCTGCAATAATTTGTCCGGATTGTAAAAAAGGAGCCCGACTTTATTGTTTTCTTTTAAATGAATTATTTTTTTTGATCTGCTATCTGTATAAAAAGTAAGTCTGAGATCATCCGACACTTTGCGAAGTACTACTGTTCTGAGCCTGGCAACACGGTCCAAACCTACCGTTCCAAGGGTAAAACAGCGAAAAGGATGCCCTGGAACACCAGCTCCGTTTTGTAATTCTTTCTTTAGATCATCTATTGTTATTGTTGCCATGACTACCTCCTTTTCTATTAAAATTAAAAAAAAATGGAATAACAGGTAGGGTATTTTAAAACTTAGTTGTTCTATATACAAATTGCTATGAATTAGAAAATTTAATTGTGTCATAAATAAGTTCATGTGTTTAGGTTGGTTTTTGATTTGAAAAGCCCTGGCGATCGTCGCCGGGGCTTTTTCTTTTTCTATGAACTTTATTAAAACAAATTGCTGATTCTTTGCAATTGCTATTTAACCCGTACCACTTCGAATCTGGCAAAAACGGATCCCTTAAAACTCAATTCTTTGACAACAGGGGGTTGGCCCATTTGAACCTCATTCAGGAATATTTGTTGTGAGGCAGTTCCAAAATCATCATCCGGATCAAATGGCGGAGTATCTCTTTCATCAATAGACCCATATACCCTGATGTAATCCTTGTCATAATCGGGTTTAGAAAATTCGGTTTGGTGACTATTATTTACCGTTTTAGTACTACCGGAAGACAAAGAATATGTGCTGCCTCTTGAGGCAGACCAAAATGTTTTGGAATCAATTCTGCTTCCTCCGAGTATCATTTCTCCACTGATGCTTCCAAACAACTCTGCGGCAGAACCGTCACCGTCCTGGCATCCGTTGCAACGCAGGGAAATCAGGTTCACTTTATAGATAGGATAGGCAACATCACATATGCGTACTGCATATTCAGAAGCCAGTACCACCCTGGCCACCGGGGTACCTTGCTTTAAATATCTCAATTTATAAGATAGAGGAGCTCCGGGCGATTCTTTCGAATAATTGCCTCCTTCAGAAATATAGTTATATACATCGGCCGGGCCATTCACAACCTGTGCTGCATCACCGCCAGATCCGCCTATAACCAAGGCCTTGACACTCGATTCATTGATTACTTTCTCGTATTCCGCATCAATGCTACCGTCATTAGACCCAAATGAAGCACTGAATGCCGCATCAATTTCTGTCTTGCTGTAACTGGATTCTATAGTATAAATGATCATTCTTCCGTAGGTGACAGTAGCTACATATACCGGACTGGTACTGCCTAAAGCACTTAAATCGGGGGTATTGGTAAAAAGATCACTTGGATTTTGGGGAGGATCCATGTCGATAGTATAATATACCTGAAAATACTTCAGAACATATTTGTACTTATAGGTAGATTGTTCAAAATCGAAGGATGCCGAAACTTTATTTACGGCGGTTCTGTAATTGGCTCCAATTGCCAGGTTTAATTGTTCTTTTGTGTAAACCTGTGATATCTCAAAATTTACTCTGGCCGAAGTAGCTCCTGTAACCTCCTGATCTAAAATTGTTTTTACCTGTTCCCGGACAGTAGACAGTTTTGGATCGGTTACCTCAACCACAGGGCTTCCACTTATGTTGGTTAACGAAGCAGATAATGTAATTGCTGCTCTGTCTGCCACTATAGGTACATACTCCCCACTTGGTATGGTTTCCCCTTTCAGGATGGCTCCCGGAAAGATTACATCTGTTGACGGATCTAATGCCAGCATATCGTTAAACCCCGGAGCGTGCTTATAAAATGTTGTATAGCACTCTAATGAAGGGTCTTCCTCATCTCTTGAAGGAGGATCTTCGTCTGTAACCTGGGGTTCGGCAATCTCATCTGGCTGGTCAAAATTGGGAAGACTTGCCATAAGTGCATTAAAGTCTTCTGCTTTTTTACCCGAAACCGGTCCGCCCTGATCCATTTCGTCTTTGCTGCATGCCGCTATAAAAACAATAAGGAGCAGTGTTGACCATCTTCGTAAAACTTTGTTTTGTGCTTTCATGATAATATTGTTTTGTGGTTAAACTTATTTTGGTTTTGTGTGACCTGCCCGGTAACGGTCTGCAGCCCTTAGCCGAGCAAGACCACAAAACTTTCGTCATGATTCATATAGAATTATTAATGACACAACAAACCTAGTTTGCTGATTTTGAGGATAAAAAAAAGTAGGGTGGACAAAGGGTGGACACCTAAAAACTAATAAAAGGACAAATGGTGGACAGTAGATGAAAGGCCTTGTTTTAAAGGCTTAGGACAAGATCTTGTAAAGACTCTTCAGTAGTAATATTTAATTTCTTACGAAGGCGGTAACGGGCTTTTTTAATACCTTCCTGGGAGATATTAAGAATATTGGCGATCTCCTTTGAAGTGAGATTCATTTTCAGCAATGCCAGTAGTCTCAGTTCGTTTGGAGTAACATGGGGGTACTTTCTTTTAACATTGCCATTAAAATCTTTATGTACCTCTTCAAAATATTTGGCAAAATTTTCCCAATTATTGTCGTCTTGCAAATCAAAATTTATGGTTCTTATTAACTGAGAATACCCCTTATTATTTTCTTCGCTTTGTTTTAATTGCTGAGCTTTTTGCTTAAGGCCTTCCAGGACTTCGTTCTTTTTGGCCAAATGAAGTGCGTGGGTGGTAAGTTCCTTTTTCTTGAAAGCTAATTCTGCTTCAACTTTTTCCCTTGCTATCTTATTGCGTTTCATTCTTTGCCGTACACTATAAAAGCCAAGTAGAGCTAAAATAAGTCCGCTTCCAAGTAGTATTCTCTGCAGCTTATTTATTTCGGCTTTTTGCTCCAACAGGTCTATCTCGTTTTCCTGCAGTACTATTTGCTGTTCTTTTTTTTCGGCTTCGTAAATAATGCGCAATTCTTCAATTTGCTGCGATTTGGAGGTATTAAAAATAGAATCATTCAATATTTGAAATTGCTTTTGGTCTTCCAGGGCATTAGCAATATAGCCTGCTTTCTGGTTTGCGGCTGCCCTGTATTGGAAGGCATCCTTTAATTCATTGATAGGACCATCATTTAGTGCGCTATCTATGGTTTTATTAAAGAAAAACATTGACTTTTCGGCTTCGCCTTTTCCCAAATACGCTTTGCCTATCAAGTTCTGTGTTTCTAATATATTGGCTTTGAAGTTGTTGTTTTTATGAATATTCAGGCCCTCATTTAAAAAGGATAACGCGCTGTCAAATTCCCCAATTTCGGCATAAACTCTTCCGATATTGGATAATGCATTTCCTTCTGACTCGCTGATCCCATGTTCCTGAGACAAATCCAGACTTTTATTAAAATAGGCCAGGGCACTGTCTTGTTCTCCCAGTTGGTAATGAGCATTACCTATATCGTTGCTTACATTAGACCTGTAGACATTGTCATTCTGCTCATCGTATATAGCCAGGGCTTTTTTTAGATAGTTCAGTGAATTTTCATAGTTCTTTCTCAAATATTCTATACTCCCTACCTGTCTCAGAGCATCCGCTTTGCGCCATGGCTTTTCATAGACCGTGTCTAATACCCTCAGCGCCTCCAGAGTTTCCTTAAGTGCAATTCTGTAATGTCCTTTTCGAGTATGCACATATGCCTTATCTGCTAAACTTATGGCGTATTCATATAAACTTTGTGCTTGGTACAAGGAAAGTACTTCATCATACTTTATCAATGCGCTGTCATACTTTCCTTCTGTCTGGTCCAAATAGGCAAGCGAATTTAGGACAGAAGCAAATCGAACCATATCGCCTTGTTTTTTATGTACAAAAAGAGACCTTTTAAGATAGTACCTTGCAGAATCTATATTCCCCGCGTTTTGGTGATAGGCACCAAGATGATAAGTTGACCAACCCACGCCTTTTTCGAAATCCAATTTCTCTGACAGCTGTAATTCTTCCCTGGCATAATTCAATGCAGCTATGGGGTTTGTGTAAAGTATTGTATTGTATAAGTGGGCCAGGTTGATGATTTTTAGTGTATCCTCCTTATGATTTTTATATGCAGCCAGAAGGCTGTCGAGTTTTTTTCCCTGCTGGGCCTGAAGGGCGCCAACACAAAAACAACCGAGAAAGAATACTTTAAGACTGGGTTTCATAGCAGTGTAAAATTGGTTATCCTAAAAGTAATATTTTTAAGTCATCTGTTTGAAGAAATGCAGGGTTAACGCATTTAATAAATCGATTTTTCATACTAATTTGAAACATATATTTCTTGCATTTTTAGTTACTGGCAGAAAATGTATACCGACTTTTTATTTACCTAAATTACGGGGACGTTGTCAATAGAGTAGAAGTTGCTGTTGTGAAAGCAGTTTATGCAAATATTATTACTCAAATACAGTAAAAACACAATTTGTAGGAATCAATTTAAAAAACTGTAAACCAGAATTTTAAATAGTCTTAATTAAATTAAAGGTAACAATATGCCTTTTTATCTTATATTTTGGTTAATCCCGATTAAAAGTACGGATTTTTGTAACAAATTCAATTTAGAATTAGCACTTTTTTTCAGATCAGCAAATCAAATGAAAAGACAAATTATTAGGAACCGCCCCTGATTTTTGGTTTAATTTTTTATGGATTGTAGCTGCTGTTCCATTCTGGATTTAAACTTGTTTATAACTCTTAAAATTACTTGATAAATAATCTCGATTTCACATTTTCACAAATCCTGATTTTACTATTTTTGCCCATGCAAAACAACGTCCTTATTCTCGACTTTGGTTCTCAGTATACACAACTCATTGCCAGACGTGTTCGGGAGCTCAATATTTTCTGTGAAATTAAACCTTTTAATAAGCCGCCTGAAGATTTGTCTTTATACAAGGCTGTAATCTTATCCGGATCGCCATTTTCAGTCAGGGCGGAAGATGCCCCGCATCCGGATCTTTCAGAAATTAAGGGTAAAAAACCATTATTGGGAATTTGCTATGGTGCCCAATACCTGGCACATTTTAACGGGGGAGAAGTATCCGCTTCCAACACTCGTGAGTACGGGAGGGCCAGATTAACTGCCATTGCCAATGACCAACCCTTTTTCTACGAGATCACCGATGGTTCTCAGGTATGGATGAGTCATGCAGACACCATAAAGCAACTTCCGGAAAATACTGTACATCTGGCGAGTACAAATGATGTGGAACACGCAGCCTTTAAATTTGATGGGGAAGATACTTATTGCATCCAATTTCATCCGGAAGTCTATCATACTACCCAGGGCAAACAATTACTGGAGAATTTCCTCGTTCATATTGCAGGTGTCGAACAGAGTTGGACACCACAGGCTTTTGTAGAAAATACTGTTGCAGATTTAAAGCAAAAAATTGGGAAAGATAAAGTAATACTAGGTCTTTCCGGCGGAGTTGATTCTACGGTTGCAGCTGTTTTGTTGCATAAAGCGATAGGAAAGCACCTGCATTGCATCTTTGTAAACAATGGTTTGCTGCGAAAAAATGAATTTACCGATGTACTGGAACAATATCAGGGCATGGGACTAAATGTGAAGGGCGTAGACGCTTCGGCACGCTTTTTGGATGCTTTGGCAGGAGAAAGTGATCCGGAGAAAAAAAGAAAGATTATTGGCAGGGTGTTTATAGAAGTTTTCGATGATGAGGCACATCTGGTAGAAGATGCCAAATGGCTTGCGCAGGGAACTATCTATCCCGATGTCATTGAATCGGTTTCCGCAACGGGCGGACCATCAGCTACCATTAAGAGTCATCATAATGTTGGAGGACTCCCGGATTATATGAAATTGAAAGTAGTGGAACCATTAAAAATGTTATTTAAAGATGAAGTTCGCAGGGTTGGTGCCAGTATGCATGTTGGAGATGAACGCCTTGGAAGACATCCTTTTCCCGGCCCGGGCCTTGCAATAAGGATTCTGGGAGATATTACCAGGGAAAAGGTATCCATTTTGCAAGAGGTGGATGCAATTTTTATCAATGGATTGAGGGAGTGGGGACTATATGATGAGGTTTGGCAGGCCGGTGCCATGCTTTTACCTGTAAATAGTGTTGGCGTGATGGGTGATGAGCGCACTTATGAAAAATGCGTAGCTTTGCGAGCGGTAGAAAGTACTGATGGAATGACGGCAGACTGGGTGAATCTACCCTATGAATTTTTACAAAAAACCTCTAATGATATAATTAATAAAGTCCCTGGGGTAAATAGAGTCGTATATGATATAAGTTCCAAACCCCCGGCAACTATTGAATGGGAATAACATGAACAACTTTATTAAATATTTGGCCATAATTTTTATGGTGTTTTTTCTCGGATGTAAGGCTAGTGCACAGCAATATCAAACACATGCCGTACAGACTGGTGAAACGCTTTATAGCATTGCCAGACAATACAATATTGCTCCTGCCGACATTCTTAAATACAATAAGGAGGTTAAGCTAGATGCGGTATTAAAGCCAAATACCATTTTGGTTATACCCATACATGCTGCAGGGCAGACTACTGCAGAGGCAGTTGCTGATAGTCTAAAACTGGAGGAGGCAGAAGAGCAGGAAGAACCGTTCGATTTTGAAACGCATCGTGTTAGAAAAAGGGAGACACTTTATGGTATTGCTCAGCGCTTTAACATTACTGAAGAGGACATAAAAAGATATAATCGCGAGTTGTATGCCACTCAGTTGAAGAAAGGGATGCGCATTCAGATTCCTAAATTCCGGGTAAAGGATATTGCTACAGATAGCATTGATAATGAGGATTTTGAAAAATATATAGTCTTACCCAAGGAAACACGGTGGAGCATTGCTCACAAGTACGGAATAACACTTGATAGCATGATCGCCCTGAATCCTGATCTGGAAAAAACTTCTAGCCATTTGGCTATTGGGCAGGAACTTAGTTTGCCAAAAATTGCCGGTAGTAGTGTGGATTCTGTCCAGGTTCAGTTATACGAATCGTATACGGTACCACCTAAAATGACACTTTATAGCCTTGGCAATGAATACGGGATCAAGGGAGAACAAATAGTAAGGCTCAACCCCGAGATCATTGAACAAGGCGGACTTAAAGAGGGGATGGTTATCAGACTGCCAAAAAAGAAAGATGTTTCCGGCGAAGTAAATACAGATAATTATATTTTCTATGAGGTAAAACCCAAGCAGACGACCTATTCTCTTAGCAGAAATTTAGATATCAGCTATACAGAACTTATAGAACTAAATCCGGATCTTTCCAAAGGCCTAATGGCAGGGATGATATTAAAATTACCGAAAGAAAAGGCTGCCAGCCTGGAAGTGAAGAATTCCCTGGTTCTGGACAAAATAAATCTGTTAGACAGTATAAATTTAGTGAACAAACCGAAGCTCGTATTTATGCTTCCATTTAGGCTCAACAGGATTAATCTTTCGGACAAAGAAAGTGCTGAAAATGCTATTAATCGCAGCAATGCCATTAAATACAGTCTTGGACTGTATTCCGGGGCTTTGATAGCTGTGGATTCTATTGCAAAATTAGGATTGTCAGTAGATATAAAAACCTACGATACTGAATTGGATACGCAAACGACCAAAGCAGTGATGAGAGCTGAAAATTTAACTGATATAAGTGCAATTGTGGGACCATTACAGGCAAATTCGCTAAAAGAAGTAGCTGTTCAGGCAGCCAATTACCAGGTGCCAGTAATTGCACCCCTTACTTCGGATAGTGATATGAGCCTTAATAATGTTTTCTTCTCTATTCCGACAGATGATGTCCAAAGAGATCGGATGCTTAAGTATATGGAATCACAGGTAACGGATCAAAATTTGATAATTATTGCCGATACCGTAAGTGCTGCTGCTGCACAAAAAATATTAGTAACGTTCCCCACATCGAAAATAGTAGAGGTCAAGGAGGAAGAAGAGAATATTTCGATCAATCTGGAAGATTTTCTCTTATTGTTAAGTGAAGAAAAAGAAAACTGGATTTTTGTGGAAAGCAATAACACGGAATGGGTATCCAGTATTATTTCAATTTTGAATTCGTCTAATACGGAGGAAACCAGAGTAAGAATGTTTACAACAAATAAAAACAGAGCATTCGAGAGTGACGTTATTTCGGGTTCTCATTTGTCTAATTTAAAATTTACATATCCCTCAGCTTACCGGGAAGTTGGCAACGACAGCTTTGTAAGGCAGTACAGGAGAAGGTGGGGTAGTACGCCAGATAGGTACGCTGTACGGGGATTTGATTTAACCTATGACCTGTTGCTTAAACTGGCATTTAAAGCTAACCTTTTTGAGGCATCAGATCTTATTGGTGTAACGGAGTATACCGGCAATAAATTTAACTATGACCAGGACTTCAGATCGGGCTACTACAATACTGCCTGTTATATTATGAAGTATGACGAAATGCATATAATAGAAGTAAAACCTTAATATTGACATCCAAAGTAATATATACCGGGGAATTACGAACCAGATGTACGCATTTGCAATCCGGGAACCAATTCATTACCGATGCTCCGATTGATAATAATGGATTAGGACAGGCTTTTTCACCCACGGATACAGTAGCAACAGCATTGGCAAGTTGTATGCTAACGGTTATGGGAATAAAGGCCAGGGATTTAAAGCTCGACCTTACCAATTCCAATGCGGAGATTACTAAAATTATGGCTGCCAATCCAAGAAGGATTTCCGGGATAATAGTAAAACTTCAATTGCCCTCCAGGGTTTCGGAAAAGCATCGCAAAATCCTAGAACGTACGGCGATCACCTGCCCTGTAATACAAAGTCTGCATCCGGATATAAAAAAAGATATAAGTTTTAACTGGGAACTTTAAGCTGTTTAACGCTGGTCACCTCTTGAGTTTTCTTATAATTTTCTAAAAATTATACTCTGTTTATACAAAAAGGACACTGGTAAGCGTTTAAAGTATATCTTTTTAGTCCAGATAATTCAGGAATATGAAAATGAGATTATACTTTTCATTGATCATTATTTTAACCGTTACCACAGTATGGTGCCAGGAATATGAAACCATTCCGTGGAATAGTGAACAACGGCTTAGTTGGTCAGATTTTAAGGCCGAACCTTCCAATCAGGGTAGGGCAGCTGCAATTACTGCGAGCGGGATAAGTTATCAGTTTTCAACAATGGAATCCAATGGCGAGTATGAACTGGATTATACTGTCCACACCTTTTTTTATCCTAATAAGTCCTGGTATCATGCCGAGGTTTGCGATGAGGTTATTCTTAGTCATGAGCAACTCCATTTTGATATTACAGAATTATTTGCCCGGAAAATGAGACGACTTTTGGCCGAAACCAAATTCACTAAAAATGTCAAATCAGAGGTAAGGGCCATATACAGAAGGATAAACAACGAATTGGCCGAATTTCAAAATCTATATGACGATGAAACGAATTTTTCTAGGGACAAGGAAAAACAGTTTCTTTGGAATAAAAAAATTGAAGACGCCTTAAAAAGTAACTTTTATATTCACCTCAATGTTGATGCGGAATCTGGTGGTTAGACATCGCAAATGGTAACTCCTTCTTTTAAGGCTGCTATTTTATCATCCCATGTAGGAATAAATTCCTGAGCAACATGTCCTTTAAATCCGGTTGCCACAATGGCTTTCATTATTGCAGGATAGAATAATTCCTGTGTTTCATTAATTTCATTTCGACCAGGATTTCCACCCGTGTGGTAGTGTCCAAAATACCGATGATAATCCTGAATGTTCCTGATTATATCGCCTTCCATGATCTGCATATGATATATATCGTACAGTAATTTGAAATTATCAGTGTTGAGCTGTTTGCAGAGTTCCACCCCCCAGTCTGTGTGGTCGCACATATAATCCTTGTGATTTACCTTAGAGTTTAATAACTCCATTTGAATTACCACCCCGTGCTTTTCGGCCATTGGCATTATTTGTTCCAGTCCCTTAACACAATTCTTCAGGCCTACATCGTCATCCATTCCATTTCGGTTACCGCTAAAGCAAATAAGATTTGTATAGCCCGCATCGGCAATAATCGGGATTTTTTCATTGTAATCTTTTATCAGCTCTTCGTGAAGACCAGGATCATTCCAACCCTCTAAAATTCCCTTTCCGGCTCCCCAACACATAGAGGCGTGGATGCCGTGTTTTTTAAGTAATGGAAAATCATCGGGCCCAACAAGGTCTATGGCCTTGACCCCGATACTATTAAGATTTTGCAGAAAAGTATCCAATGGAATAGGGTTATAACACCAGAAACACGCACTGTGGTTAATATTTCCTTTTAATTCTGTAGCAGTCGAAGTTGTTACAGAAGTATTCGCTTTAGCTGTTCCGCCTGCAAGTAACCCAACCGAGGCTGCTGCGGAAGTATTGATAAAAGATCTGCGTTTCATGCGTTGTTTGTTTAATGTTCATTAATAAATTCCATTTAAGCCCAGATGATTTGCCACATCCATTTAATCATCCCGCTTTCATTTTCTGCCTTTTTAAGGGATTTAAAGATAATTTATTTAGATTTAAAAATGGAGATGACCCCTGACAAAGATCAATTAATTGAACTGGCACATTACAAAATGCCTTTTGGTAAATACAAGGGAACTTATCTCATCAATTTACCTGAAGCTTATCTGTTGTGGTTTAAACAGAAAGGATTTCCGGATGGAAAGCTGGGTTCGCTTTTAGAGCAAATACTCGAAATCAAAATAAACGGACTGGAGCAGATAATCAGAAAAATCCAAAAAGATTTTCCAAAAGATTCCATGTAATTTCTGCTTTCAATTCGTATCTTTGAATCCCGTAACAAAGAATCCCAACATGCCAGATACCAAATACATTTTCGTTACGGGAGGTGTAACTTCTTCACTCGGAAAAGGAATTATCGCTGCTTCTCTTGCCAAATTGCTTCAGGCAAGAGGTTATAAGACAACCATTCAAAAATTAGACCCCTATATTAATATAGATCCGGGGACATTGAATCCTTATGAACACGGAGAATGTTATGTAACTGAGGACGGGGCTGAAACGGATCTCGACCTTGGCCATTACGAAAGATTCCTCAATGTAAAAACTTCCCAGGCAAATAATGTGACCACCGGAAGAATTTATCAAAGCGTGATAGAGAAAGAACGCAGAGGTGAATTCCTGGGAAAAACTGTACAGGTGGTACCCCATATCACCAATGAGATAAAAGAGCGTATTCAGATCTTAGGGAATAGTGGAGAATACGATATAGTAATTACAGAGATTGGAGGTACTGTTGGTGATATAGAATCGCTTCCATATATAGAATCTGTCAGACAATTACTCTGGGAACTTGGCGATAATAATGCTATAGTGATCCATTTAACATTAGTACCATATCTGTCAGCTGCCGGGGAACTAAAGACAAAGCCGACTCAGCACTCTGTCAAAACTTTGATGGAAAGCGGGATAAAGGCAGATATTCTCGTTTGCAGAACTGAGCACGAGATTTCTGATGAAATAAAACAGAAAATCGCCTTGTTTTGTAACGTAAAAAAGGAAGCGGTTATCCAATCTATAGATGCTTCCACAATATATGATGTTCCCATCATGGTTCAGGAAGAAGGACTCGACACAGTTACACTTAATAAACTTGCCTTACCCGACACTTCTAAACCAGATCTCACACAGTGGCTAGAGTTCCTGGATAAACACAAGAATCCCAAAAGTGAAATCACCATTGGTCTTATTGGCAAATATGTTGAGCTTCAGGATTCCTATAAGTCGATTCTGGAGTCATTTATCCATGCCGGGGCAGTTAATGAAGTTAGGGTAAATGTCAGATCACTGCACTCTGAACACATCACTAAAAATAATTTTGAGAAAAAAATGCATGGGCTTGATGGCATTCTGGTTGCCCCCGGGTTTGGTGAGCGAGGAATAGAAGGGAAGGTTAAGGCAGTACAATATGCCCGCGAAAATGGCATTCCTTTCCTTGGCATTTGTTTGGGAATGCAAATGGCTGTGATAGAATATGCGCGAAATGTCCTTGGTCTGAGCGATGCTAATTCGACCGAAATGGATGAAAATACGGCCCATCCGGTTATAGACTTAATGGAAGATCAGAAGACCATAATTAATAAAGGTGGGACAATGCGCCTGGGCGCCTGGGATTGCGATCTTAAAGAGAATACCCTGACACAGAAAATGTATCACGGAGCAACAGCGATTTCAGAAAGACATCGGCATCGCTATGAATTTAACAATGACTACAAGGAACAAATGGAAGCAGCCGGAATGGTGGCTTCAGGGATTAACAAGGAGACAGGATTGGTAGAGATTATAGAATTGCCCAATCACCCGTGGTTTATAGGGGTGCAATATCATCCGGAATACAAAAGCACCGTTGCCAGTCCACATCCGCTTTTTGTTGGATTTGTAAAAGCAGTACTTCAACACAAAAAGCAACAAACTAATGCCAGTTTGGCATAAACTGCACATTTGGGCATATATTTGCAGGCTAGGAATCCATAACTTATGAAGAGTGATAGTCTGAAGGATTCCAGACCTGACCTAACAATTAATATACATGGAAGAAAAGAAACTGGATATTAATTCGATAATCGGATTTTTACTGATTTTCGGAATTTTGATTTTTTGGTTTTACACCAATCAACCTACCCCAGAAGAAGCTGCAGCACAAAAGGCACAACAGGAACAGGTTGAAACACAGCAGCAAGAAGAAGAAACCCCAGCCAGCCAACCTGTTTTATCCGAAACCACTGTAGATCTTGCAGATTCCACTGCTGTAGCTAATTATAAAACGAGTATAGGGGATTTTAGTTATACCCAGGTATCCGATGCGGTAACCAGTCTTGAAAACGAGGTAGTATCATTAAAAATCAGTAATAAAGGAGGACAGATTGTAGAGGCCAAAATGAACAATTTTGTAACCTACGATTCAGTACCTGTGTATTTGATTAAGGATGGCAATGCCTCTTTTGAATTGAGTTTTAGTACCTCTGACAACAGAGTTCTGAATTCCAGGGATCTTTACTTTGAACCTTCACTTTCAAATAATGGCGACAACCAGGTGCTTTCCATGAAGGCCAAGGTGGCTGCCAATCAATATCTGGAGTACAGATATGAAATGAAACCGGACGACTACCTCTTAGATTTCAGTATAAGATCTCAGGGACTGAATGGCATTTTAAATTCGAGTCAGCCAGTACAACTACAATGGCAGCTCCGGGGTATCAGACACAACAAAAGTATACAGTACGAAAACAGATATACCCGTTTAACTTATAATCACGAGGATGGGAAGATTAGTAAATTATCCGAAGGGAGTGATGATGAGGAGACCGAAGAAAAGATAAAATGGCTTTCCTATCGCCAACATTTCTTTAGTTCCATTCTTGCAAGCACCCAACCATTTGAGAAAGGGGAATTGAGCTCAGTTAACCTGGTTGAAGAAGAAAGTAAGGAGGCACAATACACCAAAGAATATAAAAGTATTCTACCACTGAAGATTGAAGGCGGGGAACTGACTTACAATATGCACTGGTATTACGGTCCTACGGATATTGCTGTATTGAAAAAATATGATCAATTGGGCCTTGAAGATTCTATCCCCTACGGATGGGGAATTTTTGGATGGATCAACAAATATATTTTTACACCTTTTTACGGTTTCCTCAGTTCCTTTTTACCGTTTGGCCTTGCAATTGTTGTGATGACCATCCTGGTCCGTGTAGCCATGTCTCCGGTTACCTATAAATCCTATTTGTCGCAGGCAAAGATGAAAGTACTGAAACCCGAGATTACTGAACTCGGTGAAAAATACAAGGATAATGCCATGAAGAAGCAGCAAGAAACCATGAAGCTGTACAATAAGGCCGGTGTCAGCCCCATGAGTGGCTGTATCCCCGCCGTATTGCAGCTTCCAATTTTCTACGCGCTGTTTATGTTCTTCCCAACTTCTTTTGCACTGAGACAGAAATCATTCTTATGGGCAGAGGACCTTTCATCCTATGACGCAATTGCCCAATTGCCCTTTGCAATCCCTTTCTATGGGGACCATGTGAGTTTATTTCCAATTCTGGCATCGGTGGCCATCTTCTTTTATATGATGATGACAACAGGGCAGAATATGCAGACACAACCCGGGATGCCGAATATGAAATTTATCATGTATTTGTCTCCCTTATTGATGTTGTTCTTCTTTAACAACTATGCAAGTGGTTTGAGTTTGTACTATTTCGTTTCTAACCTGATCACCATTTTTATAATGCTGGCAATTAAGAAGTTTATCCTTGATGAGGATAAAATTCACGCTCAGATACAGGAGAACAAAAAGAAACCTAAAAAGGAAAACAAGTTCCAGAAGAAGATGCGCGAAATGATGGAACAGGCAGAACAGCAGAAAAAAACCGGCAAAAAATAGTACTTTTCTTTCTTTTGCATTTCTATAATTTTTTTAGATTTCCCGGTCTATCGCATTTCGAAGGGATCAAAGTGTATTTCAACGAATAGCTGTTGAAAATGTAAATAAAATGTTAAATTATTTAGAACTTCGAGAACACAATTAGGATGCATATGAAGCTAATACCGTGGTATTTATGAATAGATAATTACACTTTCCTGGAGTATTTCCATAAGGAGATTTTTTGCGGTTAAATTTCGTTCCTCCTTCATTGTAACTAGAATGGACCCCACTTCATTTGTTACTACAATGAACTAAATTTTTTATGCTTGGCGTAGTCTTTAATCTAAACACTATACCATGAGGAAATTTACACTCCACGCTGTACGACCACTAATCGTTTTTATTGCTTTATGTTTCTTACCCCTTGTAAGTAACGCCCAAACTTTTTGTCCGCAAGATCCGGATCCAATGGATCAGTTAGATTTAAGAGACAATTCTGAATACACACCGGGCGAATGTCCGGCTAACGATATCCAGATTATAGGGGCTAGAGTGGATACAGGCGATCCTTGTAATAATTGTCAGGATGGGCAGCAAATTACTGCAGATTTATACATCACGGTACATCACAATACCAATAGTGGCAATCGGTATTTAGGCGTTTTTGGGATGCTTTCCGAGACGAAGATCGATGGGTCAAGCGCCATGTGCGATATTGCCAGATGTTCAGGACCACTTTTAAAGTCTAGTGAAGAAATTGGCGGGCAACAAGAATTGTATTATGGTGAAATAACGTTTACCTGTGGAAGTGCACTTCAGCTAAGTGATATCCTTTTGGTATGGACAGCAGCCAATGGTGAATGCCCGGTAACTCCGGCTAATAATCCTAATGGTAAGTACTGTTATGCTAATCCCGTAATAGACATTCAACCCCCATTTACGGCCATGGCCGCCGCTAATTGCTCACCTGCAACGAATTCCCCAGATATAGATCTAATGGTCAACGGGGGCACTGGTCCATTTACATATGTTTGGAGTAATGGGGCCACTTCAGAAGATCTTACAGATGTGAACCCGGGAACCTATAGTGTTATTGTGACCGATACTTCTGATGGGTGCACAACAAATACAAGTATTACTGTAGATCCTTTACTTACAGGGACTTTTACTAAATCGGATGTTTCTTGTTTTGGTGAGGGAGATGGGGTAATAGACATAAGCATGACAGGAGGTGTTTTACCCTATACCTATAGCTGGGATCATGGACCAACAACTGAAGACTTGACGAACCTGACAGCGGGTACTTATAATTTAACGGTCACCGATGATTTGAATTGCCAATTTTTCTTCAGTATAAATATATCCGAACCTTCAGAAATTACGGTTACAAATACCCAGGTAGATGTTGCTTGTTTTGGAGGTGCAGATGGTTCGATCGATATTTCGGTCTCTGGAGGTACTCCGGGATATACCTATCTATGGAGTAATGGAGCCACCACTCAGGATATCAGCGGATTAACCGCCGGGACCTATACGGTGACAATCACCGATACCAATGGTTGTGAAACTACAGACGGCGCCACAGTTGGTGAGCCGGCCGCTGCCTTATCCTCATCAGCCATAGCTACAGATGCAGGATGTTTTGGGGAGGCTACCGGAGCAATAGACTTAACAGTAAATGGAGGCACTCCGGGATATACCTATCTATGGAGTAATGGAGCCACCACTCAGGATATCAGCGGATTAACCGCAGGTACTTATACGGTAACCATTACCGATACCAACGGTTGCGAGACTACAGACGGCGCCACTGTTGGTGAGCCGGCCACTGCCTTATCCTCATCAGCCATAGCTACAGATGCAGGATGTTTTGGGGAGGCTACCGGATCAATAGATTTAACAGTAAATGGAGGTACTCCGGGATATACCTATTTATGGAGTAATGGAGCCACCACTCAGGATATCAGCGGATTAACCGCAGGTACTTATACGGTAACCATTACCGATACCAACGGTTGCGAGACTACAGACGGCGCCACTGTTGGTGAGCCGGCCGCTGCCTTATCTTCATCGGCCATAGCTACAGATGTAGGATGTTTTGGGGAGGCTACCGGATCAATAGACTTAACAGTAAATGGAGGTACTCCGGGATATACCTATCTATGGAGTAATGGAGCCACCACTCAGGATATCAGCGGATTAACCGCAGGTACTTATACGGTGACAATCACCGATACCAATGGTTGCGAGACTACAGACGGCGCCACAGTTGGTGAGCCGGCCGAAGCCTTGATGTGTACAGTGGCACTGGATAACGGAGTATCTGTCAATGGCGGCAGTGATGGCGCGGCCACAGTGAATCCTACTGGCGGTACTGCAGGATACAGTTATGCCTGGGACAACGGGGAGACTACTCAGCAGGCTACGGCATTAACTGCCGGCACCCATAGTGTAACGGTTACCGATACCAATGGTTGTGAGACCATGTGCCAGGTAATGATTCCTGAGCCCGATCAGTTGATATGTAATATTAGCCTGGTCAATAATGTATTGTGTTTTGGAGAAGCTACAGGCAGTGCCACAGCCAATCCAACCGGAGGTGTAGCTCCATTTAGCTACAGTTGGGATAACGGAGAAACCACTCAGACTGCCACAGCATTAAACGTTGGTTTACACACGGTAATGATCACCGATGCCAATGGGGCACAAACCAGTTGTGAGATCACACTGACAGAACCGGCAGCCTTATCTTCATCGGCCATAGCTACAGATGCAGGATGTTTTGGAGAGGCTACCGGATCAATAGATTTAACAGTAAATGGAGGTACTCCGGGATATACCTATCTATGGAGTAATGGAGCCACCACTCAGGATATCAGCGGATTAACCGCAGGTACTTATACGGTGACAATCACCGATACCAATGGTTGTGAAACTACAGACGGCGCTACCGTTGGTGAGCCGGCTGCCGCCTTATCTTCATCGGCCATAGCTACAGATGTAGGATGTTTTGGGGAGGCTACCGGATCAATAGACTTAACAGTAAATGGAGGTACTCCGGGATATACCTATCTATGGAGTAATGGAGCCACCACTC